>WBZQ01000757.1_pt2 | contig 22187 bp, 18 predicted proteins | sample 5204251 | NCBI WGS metagenome assembly WBZQ01 (sample SAMN12412402, study PRJNA552823) | activated sludge metagenome | isolation source: activated sludge from nitrification reactor of wastewater treatment plant... | place: USA: Virginia | collected 2017-09
CCACTCCATAAACAGTGGGCATTATTTATAGGACCTTTGTTAGCAATTCTGCTCGCCATTGCCATGCACTTATCTGGCTGGCAACAGCAAGCTTGCTGGACTGGCGCAATTGCTATACTGTGCGTTATTTGGTGGATTTTTGAGCCCATTCCGATACCAGCTACTGCGTTGGTTCCGGTGACGATACTACCTTTAGTCGGTGTTTTGTCGCAAGAAAAAATTGCCTTAGCTTTTGGCAATGAGTTAATACTATTGATGCTTGGCGGTTTCTTGATTTCTGCGGCGATGGAACGTGCAGGTGCACATCATCGCATTGCACTCGGCATGATTCGCCTCATAGGTGGTAATAGCAGTCGGCACATCGTATTTGGCTTTATCATTGCTAGCGCCATGCTGAGTATGTGGATTTCCAATACGGCTACAGCACTGATGATGTTACCGATAGCGCTTGCGGTAATCCATCAAAGCCCCGACAAAAAATTAGCCATCCCACTATTGTTATCAATTGCTTACGGTAGCAGCATCGGCGGCCTGGGAACTCCGATTGGGACACCGCCCAATTTGGTTTTCATGCAACAGTACGAGAAATTCACCGGTCAGTCGGTAAGCTTTGTACAGTGGATGAGCTGGGGGTTGCCAGTGGTTTTAGTATTTGTCCCGATTACTGCATTATGGCTGACGCGCCACCTAGACTATCACGGAAAATTAACGATGCCGCCGGTAGGTAACTGGAGACCGGAAGAACGCCGGGTGCTGATCATTTTTGGCTTAACGGCCGTAGCCTGGATGACACGATTGGAACCTTTTGGTGGTTGGAGTCATTGGTTGGATTTAAAAAACGCTAATGATGCCATTGTTGCGTTGATCGCGGTAATCACCCTATTTCTTGTTCCTAACGGTCGGGGATCTAAATTACTCGATTGGCAATCGGCAGAGAAGATACCTTGGGGTATTTTGATTTTATTTGCGGGCGGCATTGCCATTGCACAGGCATTTGTTGAATCGGGTTTGTCAAAAGCCATCGGTGATCAATTAACGGTACTTGGGAATTTACATCCGCTGATAATCATTGTTTCTATCGCGTTGATGGTCACTTTTCTTACCGAAACTACCAGCAACACCGCAACGACATTGTTATTAATGCCGATTCTTGCGCCAGCGGCGATTGCAGCCGGACTTGAACCAAGTTTGTTAATGGTTCCAGCTGCGATGAGCGCCAGTTGCGCTTTTATGCTACCAGTTGCCACAGCGCCTAATGCGATTGTTTTTAGCAGTGGGAATCTTTCGGTTACCGATATGATCCGAGAAGGCGTCATGCTAAATTTTATCGGCGTCATCGTCATTTCGACGGTGTGTTATTTCCTAATCAATTAATTAGCCACCTATTTCAGAATGAATCCATCAAAAAGACCGATGATTTATACATTCACGGGCACATCGTTTTCTCCTTCGCAGGATACGGGACTGACTTTCAATACCATTAATTCCAGAATCAGCCTTAATTAAACCTCTCACTTGAGTTTCTGATAAATTTCCTGCTGTCGCATGAGTGCCGCCAAAGAACAACACACACCTATGATGCAGCAATATCTGCATCTTAAGAGCCAACATCCTGACATGCTCATGTTTTATCGCATGGGAGACTTCTATGAGTTATTTTTTGATGACGCGGAAAAAGCAGCAAAATTACTCGGTATCACTTTGACACAACGAGGTTCTTCGGCTGGAGAACCAATCAAAATGGCGGGTGTGCCCTATCATGCAGCGGAACAATACCTCGCCAAATTGGTGAAATTGGGAGAATCCGTTGTATTGTGCGAGCAAATAGGCGATCCGGCAACTTCTAAAGGACCCGTCGCTCGTGAAGTTACCCGTATTTATACGCCAGGAACATTGACCGATGCAGCATTTTTGGAAGATAAACGCGATTGCATTCTATTGTCAATACTAGTTCGTGAAGAAACCGTGGGATTGGCTTGGCTTAATTTAGCAGCCGGGCAGCTCCGGGTCACAGAAACCTCGCGGCAAAATCTATCCAGCGAGCTAGAGCGCATTCGGCCTGCCGAGATTTTGATTCCCGAATCGTTGGCCATGCCAGAAACACAACAACCGCACTCAGTATTAAAACGAATACCCGATTGGCAATTTGATCGCGATAACGCAATCCAAGTACTGACCCGGCAATTGGCGACACAGAGTCTATCCGGTTTCGGTTGCGATGATTTATTCATCGCAATGGCGGCGGCAGGTGCTTTGCTGGAATATATTCACCTGACCCAAGGCACAAAGGTATGCCCCGTTACTTCATTACACGCTGAATTTGACGCAGCTTATGTACGGATGGACGTATCGACACGGCGCAATTTAGAAATTTCCGAAACCCTGCGCGGCGAGCAATCACCAACGCTACTGTCATTATTGGATACCTGCTCTACCAACATGGGTAGCCGCTTGATGCAATTCTGGCTGCATCATCCCTTACGCGATGCACGGGTGATTCAGAGTCGCCTGGATTGCGTCACCGCTGTGTTGGGTGATTCAGCATCCAATTACTACGTACCAACGCGCATACTGTTGCGAAAGTTTGTGGATATCGAGCGAATTGCCGCACGCATTGCACTCCAATCAGCCCGCCCCAGAGATTTATCCGGATTGCGCGATAGTCTTAAATTGATACCCGAATTGAACGAAATTCTCACGCCTTGTCACAATGAAGCTTTGCAATCATTGATCCAAATATTTCAGATTGATGCCGCCTGGGTGGATTGCCTCAACGAATCCTTACTCGAAGAACCAGCTACGGTGTTGCGTGAAGGCAATGTCATTGCTAATGGTTACGATGCAGAATTAGATGAATTACGCGCTTTGCAAAATAATTGTGGCGAATTTCTGTTGCAATTAGAAACTCGAGAGAAAGAACGCACCGGCATTCCGAGCTTAAAAGTAGAATATAACCGCGTGCACGGTTTTTATATCGAAGTGACGCATGCGCATAGCGAAAAAATACCCATCGATTATCGACGCAGGCAAACATTGAAAAACGCCGAGCGCTACATCACACCAGAGCTCAAAGCCTTTGAAGACAAAGCACTGTCTGCGCGTGACCGTGCTTTGGCACGTGAAAAACAGTTGTATCAGGAACTACTATATCAGCTCCAGCCTTTTGTGCCAGTATTACAGAAACTAGCTGCCAGTATCGCTGAAATCGATGTGTTGTGTGCCTTCGCGGAGCGTGCGAGAACATTGAACTATGTTCAACCGCAACTATTGGAAGAAAATATTTTTAATATTGATGCGGGGCGACACCCGGTTGTGGAAAACCAGGTTGAACATTTTGTCGCGAATGATATTGATCTTTCTGGCGAATCCGGTCAAAGCCCGCAGATGTTACTGATCACCGGCCCCAATATGGGAGGAAAATCAACCTACATGCGCCAAGCCGCCTTGATTGCATTACTGGCGCACTGCGGTAGTTATGTACCCGCCAAACAAGCGCAACTGGGGATGTTGGATCAGATATTCACGCGTATTGGCGCATCGGATGATTTGGCCAGCGGCCGTTCGACTTTTATGGTGGAAATGACAGAAACCGCTAATATCTTGCATCATGCCACCCAACGCAGCTTGGTACTGATGGACGAAGTGGGGCGTGGCACATCGACCTTTGATGGGCTGGCGCTTGCGTTCGCCATTGCACGGCATTTAGTAACGCAAAACCGTAGCTTGACGTTATTTGCCACACATTACTTCGAACTGACCAAACTGGCGGATGAATTCCCTCAAATCCACAATGTGCACCTGAGTGCTGCCGAATATAAAAATCATATCGTTTTTCTGCATAAAGTCACCGAGGGTCCAGCGAATCAAAGTTATGGCTTACAAGTCGCCGCGCTCGCCGGTGTTCCGGGTAATGTCATCAAGGTAGCGCGCAATCACCTGATTCAGTTGGAACAAGACAGCTTGAGAAAAAATATCCAGCCAGACCTTTTTTCGATTCAATCTCTTGAAACAGTTGAACCCACACCACAACACGCGCGCGTCATTGCGATGTTGGAAGCATTATCGCCGGATGAATTGACGCCGAAACAAGCTCTAGAAAAAGTTTATGCGCTAAAGAAATCGCTTGAGGATAATTGAGGTCCGGTGATTTATCAACTATCCGGATCATTCCCATGCTATCTTGATTTTCATAATTAAAAATGCTTTTTTCCGGTTACTGTTCGCAGTGAAATTTTGTTCTAACCTCTAATTATGATACTTTTCGTTATACGCTATAAAAATTAGCAAATTCTAATGCAGCATGGAATACGAGCGATACATAAAGAAATCCCTACTTCCACTTGCCCGCATGTTACTGCTGGCATCGGCCTATTTCGCTGGAGGATATACAGGATTAAGCTTGCCTTATGTAAGTGCAAGTATCACTTTATTTTGGCCGCCCTCCGGAATCGCTTTAGCGGCACTGTTGCTTTGGGGGATGTGGTGCTGGCCAGGCATATTTATGGGCGCGCTTGTCACAAACCTGTTTATCGGTAACCTCCCTCCGCCTGTTGCGCTGGTAATCGCTTTAGGTAATACCGCAGGCCCCATGCTGGGCGCGCTACTACTCCAGAAGGTAATGGGATTTAAAAACAACTTCTTGCACGGACGTGATGTAACGATTTTTTTGCTGATTGGGCCGAGCAGTATGTTGCTGACTGCCAGTATCGGTGTTTTAGCATTGTATACTGGCGGAATGCTGTCCTTTGATTTGCTATTCCGGGCTTGGACCGGCTGGTGGATTGGCGATACGGTGGGCATTTTGGTATTTACACCTCTGCTACTGTTCTTGCTAAGTGATTCGCAGACTCCGATGTTGCAATGGTCGCAAAGTAAGCTGGAGTTTATTTTGGTACTGGGTAGTTGTGTCTGCTTAACTTGGCTGATGTTTGGCGACATTTCGGCTATTAATCAACTTATGCTGCCGCTTGCTTTTATGGTGTTTCCCCCGTTGATATGGGCGAGCTTGCGCTTAAATGCTTTAGAAACTTTTGTAATAGTTCTGGCAATTGCTTCGATTGCCATCATCGGAACGACGAAAGGAGTTGGTCCTTTTTCCAGAGGAGATTTCCAGCAAAATCAATTAATTTTGTGTGTTTTTATCGCTACGATTACATTCGTCGCTCTTATGATGATCGGTATCCAAGCAGGCCAGCGCGAGGCTAAGCAACAATTGCACGCAAGTGAATCACGCCTTCGTTTGGCTCTGGAAGCAGCCAATCAGGGTCTTTATGATCTCAATGTAAGGACCGGAGAGACAATCGTCAGTCCAGAGTATGCCCCGATGCTCGGGCACGATCCGCAATCTTTTATAGAAACCAGCGCCAATTGGCTTGACCGCATGTATCCCGGAGACCGGGAAACTGCTTATCAGATCTATAGCGAATACATCAGCGGCTTACGCAAAGAATATCAAGTGGAGTTTAGGCAACGCACGCAGCAAAACGAATGGAAGTGGATTCTATCGCTAGGCAAAGTGATTGAATGGGATTCCCAGGGGCATCCAGTCCGCATGTTGGGCACACACACCGATATCAGCGATCGTAAGGCGAAAGAGCTTGCTCTACAGAAAAATGAGGAAGAATTACGAATATCCGAACGTCATCAACGAGAATTACGGGTGCTAGCAGAGCGGGAACAAAGCCGCATGAGCGCATTGCTTTCCGCCATGAGTGTAGGAATTTTATTTGAGGACAATCAGCAGCAAGTGGAATATGTCAATCCGGCATTCTTACGAATGTGGGGCATCGACGAGCATGAGAACTTATTGAACAAGCCGACCCGAACTATTCTCGAATGTTCCAGCGAGCGATTCGCGCAACTTGGCCATACTTCCAAACATATGCTGAGCGTGCCGAATATACACGAAACCAGCGAATGCTTCGAGCTTGAACTGAATAACGGTCGAATGCTTACGCAGTTATCTCATCCTGTCAACGATATCGAGGGTCGGATTATCGGTCGATTATGGTTATATGAAGATATTACGCTAGAGCGGCAAACCGCACAGCAGCTATTATATCTGGCAGAGCGCGATCCGTTAACCGGTTTATACAATCGTCATCGATTCCAGGAAGAGTTGAATAATCTGATCGCTGCTTCATTACGCAGCCGGCAGAAGTTTGCGCTGTTGTATTTTGATCTCGATGATTTCAAATATATTAATGATACCTTCGGGCACCGGGCCGGGGATACCGTTCTGGTTCGAACAGCGGGGGAGATTTCCAGCATAGTGCGTCATATTGAAGTGTTCGCTCGCTTGGGAGGTGACGAATTTGCCATTCTGAGCCATCTGCAGCCGGATGACGATTTAGACATTCTTCCCGCTCGGATAGTAGCGTCGATCTCATCGATTCCATTGCATTTCCGTGGAACCAATATTCGCCTGACAACCAGTGTGGGTGTCGCCGTTTTCCCTGAGCACGGTGAAACAGCCGAAGATTTGGTTGCACATGCAGATACTGCAATGTATCAGGCTAAGAATCAGGGCAAAAATACCTGGGCCATCTACGATCCTCAGCGTGATTCCTCGGAAGTCATGATGAACCGGATGACCTGGTACAACTGGATTACTCAAGCGCTGGAACAAAATCTTTTTATAATCCATTTCCAAGGAGTTTACGAAACCACTCAGAATGCCCTGACTCATTTGGAGATACTTATCAGGATGCGCGATGTAAATGAGCCAGAACATTTAATTATGCCGGGACAGTTTATTCCCATAGCGGAAAAGAGTGGACAGATTGTCAATATTGACCGCTGGGTGATCAAGCGCAGCATCGAGCTGCTGGGTGAGAACCCGGCAATGCCGCCAGTTGCAATCAATATTTCCGGCAGGACATTCGACGACCCATCGATTCCGCAGTATATCCGCAGTTTGTTAAGCGAACTGCAAGTAGATCCAGCGCGCCTTATCATCGAGCTGACCGAAACGGCAGCGGTGTCTGACATACATGATGCGCAACGTTTTATCGAAGCGGTTCATCAAGCCGGCTGTCGTGTTTGCCTAGACGATTTTGGCAGCGGTTTTTCAACGTTCGGCTATCTGAAATACTTGGGAGTCGAAATTCTTAAAATCGACGGATTATTTATCCGCGATCTTCCCAATAACCATGACAATCAGATTTTTGTCAAAGCCATGGTAGAAGTCGCGCGAGGGCTTGGCAAGTTAACCGTGGCAGAATTTGTCGAAGACGCCGCTACGCTAAGCATGGTAAAAAGCCTGGGAATCGACTTAGCACAAGGTTATTACCTGGACCAACCAGGAGCGGAGATTCCCGTCAAATCTTGAAATAAAAAGATTTTGCACAACCTTCGCCGCCATGAATAGCCAGCGATCACTAAACTTTTCTTGCAAATACTATTCTTGTCTTGCGTTCCGTGCCGCTTGTATGCCAGACACAACGGTTGGATACAACAACTTGACGTATAATTCTCTTTTTAACCTTGCGTTGACTAACCGTCGGGATTCTCGCATAAAAGACATCATGCCCGGTGAGATCCGTTTTTCAGCTTCTTCACGGTTAATCCGCGGCGGGTGGGGATAACCGAAATGGTCTGCGATCAAATCAAAATAAGCACCCATTTTGATTTGCGAGTCATCGCACGCATGATACAGCCTGCCCGGTTTGCCATATTGTGCGGTGGCGTAAATGATTCGCGCCAAATCGTCGGCATGGATATGGTTGGTATAGCTATCTTCGTTTTCCGATAATGCCGGTAAGTTTTGTTGTAGACGCAAAAGCGGCAACCGGTCTGCGGCATAAATGCCTGGTACGCGCAGAATCGATACAGCGACGTGAGTACGTTTTCCCCATGCACGGATTTGTTTTTCGGCATCTACTCGCCGAACGGCGCGTTCATTAGTGGGATTCACTGAATGAGCTTCATCTATCATTGCTCCTTGGCAATCGCCATAGACGCCACTGGTGCTGATATAAATAAGCCGCTGTGGTAGAATTGTCGCAGTATTTCTAGGTTGTCGTGACAATGCAGACAGCAAGTGAGCGGTGCGCTTGTCCCGCAAACCTTCGCTCTGCGGTGGCGCTAAATGAATGACGAGTTGTGCAATTCCGGAAATTCTCTCAAGTGTTTCTGGTAAATCCAGGTCTCCGTAAATCGGGGTCATAGCATGAGACCGGAGAGAGTTGATATTATTGGCATTTCGGTACAGTCCAAAAATGCGGTAATGGTTCTTGAATAAGGGTGCTGTCCGCAGTGCAATATCGCCACTACCGACAATTAATAGTGTTTTTTTCATTGGTTACTTTAATTTTGTTACGCAGTTTATTAACCTTCATGTAATGTCGCGCCAAATCATTATTCAACCCAGTGGGCATGTACTTACGGTCGAATCAGGAGAAACCATTTTAGAAGCTGCTTTACGCGCAGGATTATCACTGCCGTATGGTTGCAGGAATGGTTCTTGCGGCCTTTGTAAAGGTGAAATCATACAGGGAACTGTCGATTATGGTCAGCATAATGAGGAAACTTTAACCGCGGCCGAAAAACGTGAAGGGCGTGCCTTACTGTGTTGCGCATCACCTCTCACAGACTTAGTGATACATTTGGACGAAATCAGTGCAACGAAAGGCATAGAAATAAAAACACTACCGTGCCGCGTCGAAAAGCTTGAATTAGTTGCACCCGATGTGATGATTGTTTCGTTGAAATTACCGGCGAATCAACGCCTACAATTCCTGCCTGGACAATACATCGATATTCTGCTGAAAGAGGGGCAACGCAGGAGTTTTTCGTTAGCGAATGCTCCCCATGATGATGAAGTATTGCAATTGCATGTACGTAATTATCCGGGAGGCGCGTTCACTGAGCATGTTTTTACGCACATGAAAGTGAAAGATATGCTGCGTTTCACGGGTCCATTAGGATCTTTCTTTCTGCGCGACACACCAGCAGAAAATACGCCGATTATTTTCTTGGCCAGTGGCACGGGTTTTGCGCCGATCAAAAGTATTCTGGAACATATTTTTTACCATGCCAGCAATCCGTTTTATCGCAAACCCATGACACTCTACTGGGGAGTTCGCATCAAAGACGATTTATATTTAACAGACCTAATCAACGAATGGCAGCAACAGCACCCCAACTTTGATTTTATTCCGGTTCTGTCTGACCCTCTACCGAAAGATCATTGGCAAGGGCGAACAGGATTTGTTCATCATGCGGTGATGCAAGATCACAGCGATTTGCAAGCATACCAAGTTTACGCTTGCGGCTCCCCGGTCGTGATCAAAGCTGCTTATCATGATTTCATCAGTCAAAGGCATTTACCAAACAATGCCTTTTTCTCTGACATATTTACACCTTCAACAACCACGCCGAATAATCCAGGTTAGTTGAGTTTTTTAAGCGTAAACTCCAATCCTTTGTTGTAGTGAATGATCGCTGCTTCGTGTTTGCCAAGTTTTTCATATAATTGCGCTAACGCGAGATGAGCTTTATGGCTCGGTTCGACCGACAAGCTCGCTTCGAGATAATTTTCAGCTTTCCCCCAAATCTCACAGTAGGCGCATAATTTACCAAGTGTGAGCAATAAAGCCGCGTTGTTAGGGTGCACTCTCAACCATCCTTCAGCTAATTCAATTTGCCGACTGACATGCGAACCTAAGCATTCCGAGTAAAGCTCGATGAGTTCAACATCCCACGTCGTAGGTAGATTATGTTCGATAATCTGGTGCGCAGAATTACAGTTATTCAATGCCATGTATGCACGCGCCGCAGCAACTGCTAATTTACTATCCATTTTTTCCATGGGCGATACCTGTTGCTGCCAATATTGATCTAACGATCGAGCATCGGTAAATGTGCCTTTTATTTTTTCAATTTGCGCATCGCGATGTAATTGCCTGACCAAATTCTGGTTAGCAGAAGAACGGTTGGCCAAGGTATCGGTGAGCTCTAAAACCGCGTCCCAATTCTTGGCTTGCTGCTGCGCCTTGATTTCCAACAACAATACAGAAGATGATTGCAATCCGCCATCGGCATACAAAGACTGTAATGCACTTAACGCTTCTTTGTGTCGCCCTTCATTAATCAAAAAATCGGCTTTGGCAATAATACTTAAGGATTTATCTTCGGGCGCCTTGGTAATGGCGGAATCAATATATTTATCGCGATCTGAAACCTTATCCAATTCATGTGCCGAACGCGCGGCAATAGCTCCGCTTAGCGCTGTTATCAACGATGAATCGGAAAGTTTCAAAGCGATCGCAGCATTCTTCTTGGCTTTGATGTAATCGCTTTCAAAATAGGCCTTTAGGCTGGATAAAAGCATTTCATCGGTTTTTTTAATGCGATGCCGTTCACCAAACTCAAGTACCCCCAGAGCAAATCGGATTACGATATAGGAAACGAAAGACAATACGATGATTGAAATGACCAATTCGTCTAGCGGTAACTTTAAATTCACATCATAAGAATCAAGCACCAAGGTAGCATAACCTGGGGTATTCTTTGCTACATATACGATCGCTACTGCGGCAGTAAATAACGCTAATAGCCAAAGAGTTGCTTTCATTTGTTCTCCTCGTTTCGAAAATGGAAATAACAGGATCTAAAACTAACAGGATAAGCGTTTTGAGTGAAGGCAGACGAGAATGAAACCGTGGAATAGATTGTATTGAATATTATTAATAGTGTTTTCGACATAACTGCACTTTCAATTTTATTGTCATGGTTATTTCACAATCATCTTGCCAAAGTACCCCTGCAAGCTATCAAGTAACCCCTCATCCCCAGCCATCGTTGTTTTAATAATTTTTTCGAGCCCTAATTCTTGAGCGGTTTGAACAATGCGTTCATAACTCGTAAAGATTGGAGTCGATTTCAGTAATTGTTGGCCAAGCTTGCCTAACATGTCAAATAAATTATGTAACCCTTCGCTACTGGTGATAATTACAGCATGTATTTCGCCCTGCGACCAGGTTTCCAATAAAGAAGCGATGTCACCCTCGGGTTTTTTACGTTGATAACATTCTGCATATTCCAATGAAGCATTACGTTGTATCAATGTATCGCCTAGTAATGCTCGACCACCCACGCCCCGAAAAATGACCACACGTTTGCCAGTCATGTCTTGCAACGGCTCTAGTCGAAGCAATGCTTCGCTATCGAACTGTTCCACCGGCGTGAGTATTTCATTGATGCCGTAATGTTTTAAGGCATCGGCACTACCTTTGCCAACAGCCGCTATCTTGAGATGAGGTGGAAAAGTGCTATATTGCGAAATGAATTGCATGGCTTTGTGTACCGCATTGGGGCTGACAAAAAACGCCCAATCAAATTGATCCAGTCGTTTTACAATCTGAATCAGGCTATCAGGATGTTCAACATCGGTAATTGTTAGCACCGGAAAAAGAATTGGATTGCCTCCCTCTGCGCGAATACTATTGGCAAGATAAGCACATTGGTGCTGCGGACGAGTCACCAATACATTCACCCCGGCCAATAGATTTGCTGCGGACAAAATTATTTCCAGCCTTCTGCAGGAACGAGCGCTGCTAGAATTTCACCCGCTCCTTGGCGAATTAATTTCTCTGCCAACATTTGACCCAATTGTAATCCCTGTGTTGGTTGTCCCGAAATGATATCACTGACGATACGTAGCCCATCCGGTTGCGCAACAAAGCCGCGTAATTGTAGTACGCCATCAAAAATTTCACCAAACGCTCCTAAAGGAACTTGGCAGCTACCGCCCAACACACGACTCATTGCGCGCTCAGCCTCGACACAATATGCCGTGGTTTGATGATGCAGCGGTTGTAACCATTCCACCAGATCTGGGCGATCGGCGCGGCACTCAATTCCCAATGCACCTTGTCCCACTGCAGGCAGACTCTGTTCCGAAGGTAATAATGCCGTGATGCGATCAGATAAGCCGAGCCTCTTCAATCCAGCCGCAGCAAGAATAATCGCTGCATATTGGCCTTCATCGAGCTTACGCAGTCGAGTTTGCACATTACCTCGCAATGGTTGTACCTTGAGATGGGGGAATCGTGCGCGTAACTGGCTCTCTCGCCGCAAACTGGAAGTACCGACAATGCTGTCTGGCGGCAATGCATCCAAACTACTATACTGATTGGAAACAAATGCGTCGTGGGGATCTTCTCTCTCGGTAATCACGGCAAGCTTAAAACCTTCTGGCACATTCATCGGCATATCTTTCATGGAATGCACGGCAATGTCGGCACTGCCATCTTCCAAGGCTTGCTCTAATTCTTTGATGAATAAGCCTTTGCCGCCTATTTTAGAGAGTGATTGATCGAGTATTTGATCGCCCCGGGTTGTCATGCCGAGTATGCTAATGTCCGTTTGCGGGTATAATTCAAGCAAACGTTGCTGAATATGCTCAGCTTGCCACATAGCCAATAAGCTTTCACGTGAAGCGATGACAATTTTTTTGGGTAATGTATAAGAATTGGACATTAAAATTATAAAAATGAAAGAAATACAAAAACTTTTCGCTAAGAGCCATTTTAACATGGTAGATAATAATCATGGCTGTTTTACGTACGTTGCCTATTTTGCAGTGCGTGCAGTCGCATGATGGATATCACTGGAATGAATGATTCGAATCAATCCATTGAAGAAACTTTGGATGCACATGATAAAGACTTACCGCTACGTGAAGATATACGTTTCCTAGGCAGAATGCTTGGGGATACGCTACGCGAGCAAGAAGGTGATGCTGCTTTCGAATTGGTAGAAAATATTCGCCAAACGGCGATTCGTTTTCGCCGCGATCAAGACCCACAAGCACGCCAAGAACTGAAAGCGATATTGAGCCAGTTAAGCGACAAGGTATCTTTACCGGTCGTTCGTGCCTTTAGTTATTTTTCACTGTTATCTAACATTGCCGAAGACGTACATCACAATCGCCGCCGCCGCATGCATTTACGCAGGGCGTCAGCGCCTCAACCTGGCGGTGTTACGCTGGCACTTGAGCGAGTGTTGAATAGCGGAAGAGATTTATCCTTCCTAGCTGGCTTCTTCAGTAAAGCAATGGTATCGCCCGTTTTAACAGCACATCCCACGGAAGTACAACGACGCAGTATTTTGGATTGCCAGTTAACCATTGAACGCCTGCTCAGAGAGCGTGCGCAAATGGAAATGACGCCCAATGAAAAACGACACAATGAAGAAGGTTTGCGCGCAACCATTCAATTGTTGTGGCAAACCCGCATGTTACGCACTACGCGATTATCGGTCTATGACGAAATCGAGAATGGACTCGCTTATTACAGCTATACCTTTTTGACGGAAATCCCCTATATTTACGCAAAAATAGAGGACCTCCTAGAATCTCATCTACAGGACAAAGCACCACCAGTAGCTTCTTTCTTACGTATTGGTAGTTGGATAGGTGGCGATCGTGACGGTAATCCATTTGTAACACATGAAGTAATGCTGCGCGCAATGGAACGCCAATCCTCCGTGGCGATGGAATTCTATTTAGAGGAAGTCCGTAAACTCAGTCAATCCATGAGTATTACAGAGCGCATTGTTACTGTGAGTGATGCTGTAAAAGCGCTCGCAGCCATTTCGCCGGATATTCCCAATCGATCTGACGAACCTTATCGTCGCATCTTCGTTAGAATTGGCGCGCGCTTAGCAGCAACAAGTCGATTCCTAAATAATCAATCGGCGCTATCCAATACTGCAGGTTCTGAACCGCCGTATGCCAATAGCACGGAATTTTTGCAAGACCTCGACATCATCATCGATTCACTTCAGCAACATAAATCCCACTGGATAGCGCGCAGATCATTACGTAATTTCCGGCGCGCCGTGGATGTTTTTGGTTTCCATTTGGCACCATTAGATATGCGGCAGCACAGTAAAGTGCACGAGCAAGTGGTAGCGGAATTGTTTCGCTTGAATACACCCACTGGTCAGGATTACTTATCGCTGAATGAAGCAGCACGCATCGAATGGTTGCTGGCGCAGATTAGCAAGCCAAGAACACCCTTCGCTTCCTATCAGCAGTGTTCTGAAATTGCGCAATCGGAATTACACATACTGCAATGTGCGGCAGATATTCAACGGCGCTTTGGCTGTGCAGCTATGCCCAACTACATTATTTCCATGACAACGAGCATTGTTAATGTATTGGAAGTGGCCTATATGCTCCAGGAAGTAGGGTTATTGCAGCCCGGGTCAAATGCTGTATTGCATGTCAATATTATTCCTTTATTTGAAACCATTGCTGATTTACGAAGCTGTGGCGATATTATGCATCAGCTATTCTCTTTACCTTACTATCGTGAGTTACTTGCATCGCGAGGAAACGTGCAGGAGGTAATGTTGGGTTATTCGGATAGCAACAAAGATGGAGGATTCATTTCATCCAACTGGGAAATCTACAAAGCTGAAATCAACTTGACCAAGATTTTCGCCAAACATAATATTCAATTGCGATTATTTCACGGACGTGGCGGCACGGTTGGTCGCGGCGGTGGACCCAGTTATCAAAGCATTTTGGCGCAACCACCAGGTAGTGTGAATGGTCAAATCCGCTTGACCGAACAAGGAGAAGTGATCAGCAGTAAATATGCGGAACGTGAAATAGGCCGACGCAACCTTGAAACGCTCGCGGCAGCAACGATAGAAGCAACTCTTTTCGGTCATGACACGATTGGTGAAAACGCGGAACGTTATTATCAAGCGATGGAATCTTTGGCGTCGACCTCGTTTGCAGCATACCGCAGTTTGATTTATGAAACCCCAGAATTTAAAGAATTTTTCCTCGAATCGACCGCGATTCGAGAAATGTCAGGATTGCATATTGGTAGCCGTCCTCCATCCCGGACGAATTCAGAGGCCATTGAAGATTTACGCGCAATACCTTGGGTATTCAGTTGGAGCTTGAATCGCATAATGCTGCCAGGCTGGTATGGTTTTGGTTTTGCAGTAGAAACTTTTGTGGCTAATGAAAAGCAACCCGGCCAGGGCTTAGCGCTATTGCAGGAAATGTACCGGAACTGGCCTTTTATGCAAACCTTGTTGTCGAATATGGACATGGTGCTAGCTAAAACTGATATGGGTATTGCCTCGCGCTACGCGGAACTGGTGAGCAATATTACTTTACGTGAACAAATCTTTGCACGTATTCAGGAAGAATGGAAGAGAAGTAATAAATGGCTTTTCGCTGTTACTGGCAATACTGAATTGTTGCAAGACAATCCGACATTGGCGCGCAGTATTCGCAATCGGACACCCTATATTGATCCATTGAATCATTTGCAGGTGGAATTATTACGCCGCTATCGATCCGGCGAAGATAGCCCAGAGGTAAAGCGCGCCATTCACTTGACCATCAATGGCGTATCGGCTGGATTGAGAAATAGCGGTTAGCGCATACAAAAGTTAATGTTTACAATTTATGGTATTGGAAAAGTTACAGGTTTGTTAAATGCATAAAATATTATCTATCGTTATTTTTCTATTGAGTGTACTAGTACAAAGTGCATGGGCATCACTCAACATTCAACACTGGCAAACATCCAATGGCGTCAAGGTATACTTTGTTGAAAACCATGATTTGCCAATTCTTGATGTCAGCATTGAATTTTCTGCTGGCAGCAGCATGGATACGCGCGATCGATCAGGCTTAGCTAATCTAGTACGCCATTTACTTAACTTGGGCGCAAAAGACCTATCCGAAGATCAAATCGCAACAGCATTAGCCGATATCGGTGCGCAATTGAGTGGTAATTTTGACCGTGATAGAGCGGGTTTAACCTTAAGGACTTTAAGCAGTAACCGTGAACGTGTTCAGGCGCTAAATATTTTAGCAAACATCATTCAGTTTCCACAGTTTCCCGAAGCTGTTTTGACACGCGAAAAAGCAAGAATTATAGCCAGTATTAAAGAATCAAGCATGAAGCCGGATTATATTGCAGATCGGGAACTGAACAAAATGCTCTATGGCATTCATCCTTATGGACTCAATGATGTGGGAGAAATCGAAACACTCAACGCATTACACCGTGATGATTTGTTAGCTTTCTATCGCTCTTACTATGTCGCGAGAAATACCGTTGTCGCTATGATTGGTGATGTAACGCATCAACAAGCCAAAGAAATTGCAGAGTCCTTAACAAAGCATTTACCTATTGGAGAAAAACAAGCTGACATTCCGCAGGTTCAGATACCGGCAGCGGAAACAAGAAAAATCCCCCATCCGGCAACACAAAGTCATATTCATTTTGCCTATCCAGGATTACGCCGTGGCGATCCTGATTATTTTCCATTATTGGTGGGAAACCATATTCTAGGCGGCGGTGGATTTGTATCGCGTTTGATGGAAGAAATTCGTCAAAAACGCGGGTTAGCTTATAGTGTTTTTAGCTTTTTCTCACCCTTCAAACAACAAGGGCCTTTTTTGGTTGGACTACAAACCAAAAAAGAACAATCAGAAGAAGCCTTTTCATTGACCCAAAAAGTGCTAATCGATTTTGTTGCTTCTGGCCCAACTCAAGCAGAATTAGATGCAGCCAAACAAAATCTGATTGGGGGATTTCCGCTACGTATCGACAGTAACAGCAAAATACTAGGATTTCTTGCCATGATCGGTTTTTATCAATTACCACTCACCTACTTGTCCGATTATCTGGTCGCAGTTGAAGCAGTAACCGTAGAACAAATACACGAGGCCTTCAAACGTCGAATTCAACCGAATGGTATGGTGGCTGTCATTGTCGGTGCTGTTGAATAATTGAATTTGCAAACATTGATGGTAACTGCAAGAAAAATCCGTATTATCGGAGGTTATTGGCGCAGCCGATTGATTCATTTTCCTAATCGCACCGATCTCCGACCTACCGCAAACCGTATACGCGAAACCTTATTTAACTGGCTAGGGCAAGATTTAACAGGACTGAATTGTTTGGATCTGTTCGCGGGAAGCGGTGTACTAGGTTTTGAGGCCGCTTCACGTGGTGCGCGATCAGTGGTCATGATTGATCATGATTCAGTTACATTACGTGCATTACATGAAAACAAAGAGAAGCTTCAAGCCACGCAAATTTCTGTGCTAAAAATAGACGCAATTGCATTTCTTCAAGCAAATACGCAAAAATTCAACCTCATTTTTATTGACCCACCTTATCGCCTTGGTTTGCTGCCAGAAATATTAGAAAAAATACCACCGCATCTTGAGACCAATGGAAAGATTTATATCGAAAGCAATAATTATTGGACCCCAGGTGCCCCTTGGGTTGTGCGTAGGAATGGAAAAGCGGGTGAAGTTTTTTATCAGCTTTTGGAAAAAACTCAATGAATAAAGCCATTTATCCTGGTACCTTTGATCCTGTTACACGTGGTCATGAAGACTTGGTTCGCCGTGCAGCACGCTTGTTTGATCAGGTCATAGTAGCCGTTGCTGTGAGCAACAGCAAAAAACCGTTTTTTACGTTGGAAGAAAGAGTCGCGATGGCACAACAAGTTTTATCCGATTGCACCAATGTCAAAGTCATGTCATTTTCAGGTTTATTAATGAATTTCTTGCGACAGCAGGATGCGCGAATTATTTTACGAGGTTTGCGAGCTGCTTCGGATTTTGAATATGAATTTCAAATGGCCGGCATGAATCGGGGTATGTATCCTGATGTCGAAACATTGTTCATGACGCCATCCGAGCAATATATGTTTATTTCCGCCACTATCGTACGCGAAATTGCTTCGCTCGGAGGCAACGCGGATGCGTTTGTTCATCCTTTGGTAGCGCAAAAATTGCGCGAAAAAATACACAACCATTAAGAGCATTTTTATGGCATTAATTATCACCGACGAATGTATCAATTGCGATGTGTGCGAACCGGAGTGTCCTAATGACGCAATCTCGCAAGGTGAAGAAATATACGAAATCGATCCCAATTTATGTACCGAATGCGTAGGTCACTACCATGAGCCACAATGCGTAGAAGTCTGCCCTGTTGACTGCATCATCGTCAATCCAGATAGAATAGAAAGCAAAGAACAATTGCAGGACAAATATCAGCACCTAGTAGGCATTAAGAAAAATAATACTGATAAATAATGACCTAGAAATTTATTTTACTTGCTCTTGGGAGGTAGATTAATCGCATTCAATCGCGCTTTTAATGCTTGCTTCATGAATTCGTTGAATACTGGTAGGCCTGAATCGAGCTACAGTATTCTTCCTTAATAAGGCAACAAAGGAATGAGATAGAGATAGAATAGCTTCTCACGGCTAACGATCTTAAGAAGAAAGAGATTACCATTTACTCTGGATTCAGTTCTAAGATTTTTATTACAACTCTCGTTTATCTCTGTTCAATAGCTTCTGAAATCACATGCACAGTACCACCCTCAGTCCGTAGTGAGCAATGACTTCTTTATCTGGATTTTTGGCAGTTGCACGAAACAGAGATTAATCAGCATTGAAGACTGATATAACAGAATGAGACGAATTTTTTTAAATAATCATGTGGTTTGGTGTTGGTATCAGAATACCGCACTGCGCATGAGTGTGTTGTGCTGGTTCTTGTTACTAAGTGGATGTGCAACTATCGACCCCTTTGCCAATCTCGATGAGTGGAAAGAAATCCAAAGTAAACACTTTATCGTCTATACGAATGCCCAGGAAAAAGTGGCACTTGATTTTGTAAAAGAATTTGAAGTTTTTCGTGCCACGGCACTAAAAATCACAACCATTCCACCATTTGAAGAAACCGCCCCTGTCAGAATCTATCTCTTCAAGAATCAAAACTCATTTGCTCCATTCCGGCCGTCAGAAAACGCTGCTGGGTACTTTATTCAAGGAAAAAATTATATTGCACTATATGCCATTCCCTTTGAAGAAAACCCTCAATTCCCAGTTGTCTACCATGAATACATCCATTATCTGATTTCCAAGCATCCTGCCAATATTCCCAGTTGGTTCAATGAAGGTTTGGCAACCGTTTGAAACCTTCGAACTTAACCGTGGCCTTGTAACATTTGGAACCCCTCAATATGACCGGTGGATACTTATGAAGCATCAAGCTAGTTGGATTCCTATGAAAGAATTCCTCTCAGATCAAACGAACTATCATGATAATAACGAGCTCACTCATGCGCATTCACAAGCCTGGGCTCTCATGCATTATTTTATATTTGGAAATAAACAAAATATGGCTAAGCTTGGACAGTATATCTACTTAGTGAATAATGGATACGAGTATGATGATGCCTTACTATCAACCTTTGGGTTAACACCGGAAGAATTGTTGCAGGAAGTGAAAAGTTATATCGCAAAAAAAGCGCTTCCCTATAGCACCATGAAACTGGATGATATTGTCATAGACCATCATCATCACATTCGTTTTCTTAAAGAAAATGAGGCCCGGCAAGTTATTCAAGATTTGAAAGATCTTGTGGAGACCTTCCGCAAAAGTTTATCCCATCAGCATCAATAGCAAAAGTAGCCTCAAGAATTCTTCTTTTCTTCCTTCAGTGCTTGCGGTAACGCGGCTTTCAAATAATAAAACATCGACCAAAGCGTTAAAACGGCAGCAACGTAGATCAACCATGTGCCAATTTGCTGCGCATCAAAATCTTCCCCGATAGTGTCGTGATAAAGTAGCAATGGAATAGCGATCATTTGAGATGATGTTTTGACTTTCCCCAAAAAAGAAACTGCCACACTTTTTGATTTGCCAATTTGAGCCATCCATTCACGCAATGCTGACACGGCAATTTCTCGACCAATGATAATCAGTGCAATCGGGGCATCTAATCGTCCTAAATATACCAGGACGATCAACGCAGCGGAAACCATTAACTTATCAGCCACCGGATCGAGAAAGGCACCAAAAGCAGATGTCTGATTCATAACGCGCGCTAAATAACCATCCAGCCAATCGGTAATCGCAGCACCCGCAAAAATCAAAGTGGCAATCAAGTTCTGATTGGCCGGTAACAACCAAGTATGTGGAAAATAGAAAATTCCGACAAATAATGGGATAGCCAGTATTCGTAAAAAGGTAAGGAAATTAGGTAGGTTATAAAGCATTCTCAAAAAGGATTCATAAGAGATTGTAAATGGACGGTTGAAGAAGATGTTTGATTGCCAAATTTAATGGAGCTCGCGATATATTTTTTCTGCCAGTCTCCGGCTGATTCCTTCCGTTTTCTGCAATTCTTCAATACTTGCCGTCAACACACCTTTTAACCCACCGAAGCGGCTCAGTAAGTGCTGTCGACGTTTAGAACCAACACCGCTAATACCTTCCAGACTAGAACTGGTTCTAGCTTTGGCTCGTTTGTTACGATGTCCCTGAATGGCAAAACGATGTGCTTCATCTCGGATCTGCTGAATCAAATGTAACGCAGGGTGTTCACTAGGCAATCGTATTGGATCATCAGAAGAATGCGGTAGGATTAATTGCTCCAGTCCTGGTTTTCGTGCTTCCCCTTTGGCCACACCAAGCAATACCCCTTCGTTGATACCTAGCTCCTGCAAAGCATCCTGCGCTGCACTCACCTGTCCCTTGCCACCATCGATTACTATCAGATCCGGCAATTGGCTTTCACCACTGACAATTTTTTGATAGCGTCGAAACAATGCCTCGCGCATAGCAGCGTAATCATCACCAGGCGTTATACCAGCAATGTTATAGCGGCGATATTCTTGATTGCGCATAGCAAAATTATCATACACCACACAAGAAGCTACCGTAGCTTCTCCCATAGTATGACTGATATCGAAACATTCGATACGATTCAAACCTGGCATTTGCAATACGTCTTGCAATGCCAACAAACGTTTCTCTTGACTCATTTGCCGAGCACACATTTGCTTTAAAGCCAGATGCGCATTTTCTGTTGCCATTTCCAGCCATACGCGCTTCTCACCAATTGGATTAAACTGCAACGTGATTTTATGGCCACATTGTTGCGTTAATAATGCTTCGAGTACTTCACGTTGAATTTTCTGGCTGATGATAATCAATGGCGGCACACTGCGGTTTAAATAATGTTGTGCTAGAAAAGCTTCCATAATAGCAGAAGCATCACAATCATCAGCATTATGTGGAAAAAAGCTTTTATCGCCCAAATGACGACCACCGCGAATCATGGCCAGATTAACGCATACTTTGTGCGTCTCTTCTTTCAAGGTAGCTATAGCGATAACATCAGCATCCATCGCTTTACCACTATCAATAAACTGCCTCTCTCGAATTTTACGTAACGCTTGAATTTGATCACGCAAGACAGCTGCCTTCTCAAATTCCATACACTCTGCGGCCTGCTGCATTTTGTTATCAATAGCGCCTATCACTTCGGTTTGCTTACCTTGTAAGAATAACTCAGCGTTTTTTACATCGGTTTGGTATTCCTGTGTAGAAATCTGATCGATGCAGGGCGCGCTACAACGTTTGATTTGAAACAATAAACAAGGACGTGTGCGATTGCCAAACACACTGTCTTCACAAGTGCGTAGGCGAAAAACTTTTTGTAATAATTGAATACTTTCACGAACGATTCCAGCATTAGGAAAAGGACCGAAGTAACGTTGTGTTTTGTCTAAAGCACCACGATAGAATCCTAGTCGCGGAAAATCATGCTTGCTCAGAATGACATAAGGATAAGATTTATCATCTCGAAACAGTATGTTATAACGCGGCTTGAGGCTTTTGATTAGATTATTTTCAAGCAGTAATGCTTCAGCTTCAGAACGCGTCGCAGTGGTTTCAATACTGACAATCTGTGAAACCATCATCCGAATTCTCGGACTCAAATTGGTTTTCTGAAAATAGGAAGAAACACGTTTTTTCAGACTTACCGCTTTACCAACATAAATCACTTCACCTTTTGCATTCATCATGCGATAAACACCAGGTTGAAGCGGTAGATTTACGCAAAAACGCTTAGCATCAAACTCGCTATCACATGGACTAATAGAAGTTTGGTTAGTCTGTACCATCGAGCAAATTACCTGCTACAGCCCAGTTTTCATCTGGCAATTCGTCAAAACAAATATAAGTATATGATTTAGGTTTTTTAGCAATTCGCTCAAGGGTATCAGTGAATTCAGCAGCAATTTGTTTTTTCTGTTCGCGTGTTAATGTTCCAGCGACACGAATATTGACATACGGCATAGCAATTTTCTCCTTAGATGTTTT
>WBZQ01000559.1_pt2 | contig 22180 bp, 18 predicted proteins | sample 5204251 | NCBI WGS metagenome assembly WBZQ01 (sample SAMN12412402, study PRJNA552823) | activated sludge metagenome | isolation source: activated sludge from nitrification reactor of wastewater treatment plant... | place: USA: Virginia | collected 2017-09
TTCGCAGATGATTTGCCTCACGAATGACAAAATCATCAGATCCCTGTCCACCATGACAATCTTCGCCACCACGAACGGCAATGAAATCATTACCATTGGTTGGTGAATACTTGAGGTCATCTTTCAATACGAAGCGACTACCAATCCATTGTTCAGAAATCCGGTTGTATACACCGTCACCATCGGCATCAGCATAACGTGTAATTTCCGTTCCCAATAACTTCAATTCACGATGTTCCACCACACCATTCGCACCAACTGTGTAAATATCATCGGCATCAATTGATTTCGATTGGTACGAACCATCTTTAAATTCGAGAACCTGGGTAACTACACCATTACTGATAGTAAATTTGAATTGTTTATGACTTCCTGATTGGGGAGAGTCATCATTGAAATCATCACTTCCTGAACTCATTTTTTGCTCCTAGTTAGTTATTTAAACTCAATTAAATTACAGCATACCGAGAAAAACAATGGCACAAATACCCGATATGCAGTGATATTTGTCATATACTCACTTACTGTTTAATTGGATTGCGTTGTGCTGCAGTGAGCTGATTACCCCAATATGGGGGTAGATTTTGCACCCAACCGTTATAGATTACCGGAATCGGTAATATCCCTTGCCCTCCCATACCTGCATTGGTTGTGATTACATCATCACGAGCCGTAGTGCTTTTGGCAAACAACCCGATTTTACCAACCACAGCAGCATCGGCGGGGTCTCCGTCACCGTTTGGATCAGGATCAACAACTAGCATGCGGTTAGAAAACTTACTGGAAACATAAGCATAATAGCCACCGCCTTTTTTAGCCCCGTATTGCACACCATGACAGCCTGGATCGCAAGGCAACATAGCCACGATTTCATCCGTCGTGACAAGACCGGGTCTGGTGTCGACAATAGTTATCGTACCTGTCAGAGTATTGGCTGTTACCATGTTTTTACCATCGGGAGACACCGGCGTTTGGATAGGTAATGCACCAACTGGACCAGAAACAGTACCTTTGATTGGATCGTAATGTTCGATCAGATTAATATGTTTAATGACATGATGTGTATTCATGTCTACTACCGTAATTGTGCTATCCAATAAATTAGCCACGTAGTACTTGCTGGCATCGGGCATCATGCCGGTCGCTAAAGGATGGCTCAATGGGCCACTCACAGGTAATATCGCTTCGATGCTATTACTCCTAAAATTGTACTGTGTGGTATCACCCGTCAATACATTGGGAGTCACCATCATTTTGCCGTCATGACTCATCCAATGTGCATGAGGATTACCACGACCAATATCAACTCGGCGTAATACATTTGTTGCCAAGGGACTAAGTTCCATCACCGAATCTGTTCGGGTATCGCCATTATTAGTAATATGGATGCGATCAGAGTCAGTCAATGTCATGACATGAGCAGGTGCCTCGCCCACCGATATATTACGGATCAATGCACCCGTCTTACGATCATAAACAGTCAGTTTTTTGTCAAACCATTGAGTGACATAAATGACCGTCTGGTTCTTGTCGGTCCACATATTGTGAGGATTGTTCATTTGTATGGATGGCAATGCTACTTTTCGAGTCACTTTCCATGAAGTGCCATCGACAGAAGACACCGTACCGGGTTTATTTTTTCTTTGGGTCGTTTCGAACTGCGTGGCAACCCAAACTTCCCCTACTGCAGATATCTTAGGATTTTCCAATGCTTCCAAAGGAATATCGTTTTTATAACGCGCATTGAGAACCTGGGGTAAATTCACTACACCAATATCTACACGTACATCGACATTAGGATAATTAATATGCCAAGGAGCACTGCTTGCATAATCCTGCCAATTGGCAGGATTGGTTGCGATAAAGAAAGTGCGCAACAAACGTGTCGCCAAATCGCTACTGGTTGGAACCGTAATACCATTGATTAAACTAATGGACGAACCCAGATCCAGACCACTGGTATTAGGATTGTCAACAATCACAGCACCAAACATATAGGGATGAATACTGCAGGTAAAAACGTATAAGCCGGGTGTATTTAGAACCACCTCATCGCCACCTTTGGTCGGCTCGGTATTGAATGGCATATTCGCAGCGCCAGTAGGATAAATCAAACTGGTTCTGGTATGCACGGTATTTGAATTGCCAGAAAATTTAACCCGAACTCCTGGTGTAGCAATGGCAATTGACCGATTTCCAGCGACAGCTACCCCTGTATCGAACCAGCGCCCTGGGTTATCAGTCAGTTCAAATTTGATCTCATTGTCGCCAGCAAAAGCGCTTCCAACAGTTGACATGGCCAGCAGTATCGATAATGAAACTGTTGCATTGAAGATCCTGTTAAAAAAATAACGAAGCATTAAATAACCCTCCTAATGAGTTAACAGTGTTCGTATAAAATATATAAACGACTTACTTTCCGATAAAATCGGAGCAGTAAGTTTTGTATATTTAAGATTAGAACAACTTGAATTCATTTTTATAATTATGGTGTTGCGCAAAAAAACTTATTCAATTGGAATAGGCTTTGATTATGATTAGTGTTTTCTTAGTTTTTATTCATCACAAGACAAAATAGGCATTACTGTTAACAATACCTGTCTATATTCGCTGTCAGTACTTGCAAGAAAAACAGCCCAAAAGCAACCGAGGGATGTGAAATTGTGCTTAAGGGCTGTCAAGGCAATTAAATGTTTTTTACTACTATTTCACTGTGCAGGTTCTTGTCGTTTGGGCAACTGTAAATCCTTTAGCATTAATCAGTTGTCCAGTAACTTTTCCGCCTTGGATAAAGTTGCGGCTGATGCGTGTTGCACCTTCAGCCACATCACCTGCGTCGCTATCAAAATCAAATTCCACTTCATCACCGGTAGATGATTTGGGAGCAGATCGTTTGGTATTATCGCCAGAGATAATTTTTGCAGTATAAGTACCGGGTACCAAATTATTGCCATCTACAGAAACTTTAGAGCGATTAGAGCGTTTTTCGCACTTAACCAGAATACTTGCAGCATCAGCATCCGATGCTGGTAATGATGTTGCGAAAATTGCGAATACTACAGTCAAGGCTGTTGATGCTTTCATTATTGTTAATTTCATTACTGTGATCCTCCATTGATTGGATTTGATTTTTTGTGAAATTTCACATATAAAAATTTACATAAAAAAGAATACAAGCAAATTTCTACATGTAAGCTTTATTTAGTATGATGAGAAAATATGTTATTTCTCTTCTTACACGTCGTTTATTTCTGCAAAGCAAAGAAAGGTTCAAATCTTTTTAAAGAAACTTAAAAAGAAGATTCAAAATACAAATAACAAATTGTTTTATATGATAATTGCTATAACTGAGAGCTTCCTGGCTCGAATAGTTTGGTGGTGTGATCTACTGTGTGAAGGCAATTTTTTATTCAAAAAAATCTGGGGAAATATTGATGCAAACAACAATGCAACACAGTTTATTGCGCAACGGCCCAAGATGACTTTTGGACAGTACCTAACAAGTTCTCAATATGCCGTTTTTTTGCTATTTCTAGTTTATTCAATCAATTCATATGCACAATTGAGTGGTAGCGTAACCGGTACTACAGATTACATTTGGCGTGGATACTCCAAAAGTGACGGGAAGCCGGCTTTTCAAGCCAATATTGACTATACATTTAGCAAAGGCTTATACGTAGGTACCTATGCATCAACTATTAATTTTGCTGATCAAGGGCATCAAGATCGCTCGAATTTGGAATTCGTGCCCTATGCGGGTTATGCCTATAAACTATCAAACGACTGGCATTTTAATGCCGAATGGATGCGCTATATCTATGATGGCAAAATCTTCGGGCAAGTAGTTGACTACAATCTTTTTTATTTCTATACGCACTTTCGTGACTTATTGACTGCTAATGTCAATTTTTCAGAAAACAGTTATCAACAAAATCACATGTCCTATAGTTTTGAAGTGATGGGACGCTACCCTATTTCCAATGCTTTAGAGTTATCAGCCCTATTGGGATATAACAACCAAAAGAAAGTGTTAACTTATAATTATCTTTATTGGAATGCTGGGATGACGCTGCACTTTTCTCGTAATATTGGTGCCGATGTACGCTATTTTGGGGGTATTGAAACAGCACATCATCATTCCAATGTTGCCCCACATTGGGGATTTGAGCCCCATGTCGTGGATCATCGCATTGTATTTTCCCTTACTTTCGGGTTTTAGTTTTTTTTTCAATTTACGAAAAAAAATTGAACTATTTGCATTGCATAAGGAATACACGGTCACAAAACAATAATTAAGTGATATATCCTATTATATAAACTCAGCAATGGGGATTGATTTTACAGACAATATGCGCGATTCATCGGAACTAAAATCGCAACCATCTTATCACTCAAAAGAGCAGCATGCGCTTGAACGGAATTTGATCGCAGAAACTGCTAGCGGTGATGAAAAAGCATTTGAACAACTCTATAAAATTTATTTTAATCGACTATATCAATTTATCTTTCATGTAACACGGCGGTTAAATGGCATAGAGGAAGTCATCAATGATGTGATGTATGTTGTTTGGGAAAAAGCTTCTAGCTATGATCAGGTATGCCGTCCTTCAACGTGGATTTTGGGAATTGCTTATTTAAAAGCGTTAAAAAACTCGCGTCAGAACTGGATCAGGGAAGAACAATCTGACGAATTTACAGATGAACAAGATTATTTTCCTGATAGTAGCGCTAGTTGGATAACAGAAATTGAGATTAATAATTGGCTTGAGGTTGCGTTTGACAAGCTCTCTACCGAACAACGTGCTGTGGTAGAAATGACTTATTATCAAGGATTGCATTATCAAGAAATATCGGAAATCATGCAGTGTCCTGAAAACACGGTAAAAACAAGAATGTTTCATGCAAGAAAAATTCTCACAAGGTTGTATAATGATCATAACGGCAGGAGTTAAACATGTCACTTACCGACAACGAAACGATTCATAAAAGTGAACACCAAGAGGTATGGGAGCTTTTGCCTTGGTATATTAATCATTCTTTGGATACTTCTGAAGAACACAGAGTTAAAATTCATGCCAAGAATTGTATTACTTGCAAAATTGAGCTAACCCAGCAGCAACAGATATTCGAGAAAGTAAATCAAGTCAACTTGCTACAACAAACCGCCCAGATTTCATTTGCGCAATTAAAGCAACGTATTGATAAACAACCTAAAGCTTCTGTTATTCCTGAGCATGGCAAGCAAAGAAAAATGATACAAAGGGTTGAGTTCTTTTGCTCGAACTTTTTTAGTTTCAATTATCTTAAATATGCAGCGGTAGTGACGGGTATAATCATGCTAACAGTGCCTTTTATTTTCTCACCATTTGAGATGCCCGAATCGACAAATGTTTATCGTACGCTTGCCACTTCCCCAGAAGGAATCGGCAAAGAAAATAATTTGGCTCGAGTTGTTTTCTCGGAGCACGCAACATCACAACAAATAAAGGATATCCTGATCGGTATTTCCGGCCATATCATCAATGGACCATCGAGAAACGGTGTTTACGAAATTGCAATCAGTAATCATCAAGCAAGTATGCAGGAGATTAACGAGTCTATTACCCGTTTGCAAAATCATAATCTGGTTATTTTTGCTGGGCTGACACAGGGATCCGCATCCGACTAGGAGATCGTATGATACTTACCAGCCGCGCACTGTTAATTTGCTTTTTTTTCTTGATAGTATCATCGTTTTCTTCTGTCGCGCTAAGCGCTGACGAGAAGTTAATCATTGACCCCCAGCTATTTGATCACAAGCAAGCTGATCGGATTATTTTAGTAACCTATGCAGACAGCCACATTAATCGTATTTCTGTAGGATCAATATCTCAACAATATTATCGCCGTAGAGGTGAATACGATAGTTCAACCTGGAGCAAACGTATTGCTTCCAATATCGAACATGAATATCGATTAAAGATCCTTTCTCAATGGCCTATTAAGGAGATTGGTGAACACTGTGTCGTTTATCTGATCAGTGAAAATCATTCAATAAGCGAGATCATCAGTTCCTTAAGTAAAGATAACCGGGTCGGTAATGTCCAAAGCATGGGTACTTTTACCATTATGGCGAATAACTTTACAGATACCTATTACCGCCTGCAAAGTAACATTCACGGAATCAATCTCGACAAAATACATGATCAAACTACTGGAAAAAATATATCAATTGCAATTGTCGATACGGGAGTAGATGCCAAGCATCCTGATTTAGAAGGCCAGATTCAAGTACGGAAAGATTTTGTTACTCAAAAATCGTCAGATTTAACTGCAGATATTCATGGCACAGCAGTAGCAGGAGTGATTGCTGCTAAAGCCAACAATGGCGAAGGAATCGTAGGTATTGCTCCCGATAGCCGCATTACCTCGTTAAAAGCTTGCTGGCAATTAAAACCAGGAAACATGGATGCGGTTTGCAATACCTTTACGTTAGCATTAGCAATCAATACCGCTATTGAAATGAAAGTGAACATTCTGAATCTAAGCCTGACCGGGCCGCATGACCCGCTTCTCGCCAGGTTAATCCAAAAAGCTGTTCAAGAAGGTATCATTGTGATTGCTTCTGAAGCGGATAAAAACGACAGTAAATCTGGATTTCCAGCACGACAATCGGGCGTCATCGGGGTAAGCAGCATCAAAAGTCATTCGCTACACTCTACGTTGGGAGACAATTTAATTTTTTCAGTATCAGCACCAGGAAATGAAATTTTAACCACATTACCAAATGGCACTTATGATTTTGTCTCTGGAAACTCGCTTGCTACCGCGCATGTTTCTGGATTAGCTGCTTTATTGTTACAAAAGAATGGCAAACTGTCTAACCAGGATATTTTTAACTTTTTAGTAAAAGCAAATGAACCCACTTTCTATAAAGTGTTTCTTAAAAGAAAATTGAAAAACCCGATTGTACTTTCAGAAAATAACTACTAATTCTTACAATTATCAGAGACCACGTGCGAGATCTCCCTGCAAATCCTGGACAGCCTCTAATCCAACAGCGATTCGTAACAACCCATCAGAAATACCTGCAGCATCACGAGCATCTTGGCTAATTCTCGCATGCGTGGTAGTCGCTGGGTGGGTTAGCGTACTTTTGGTATCTCCCAGATTAGCTGTTATCGAAATCAACTGTGTTGAATCAATTACCCGCCACGCCGCTTCCTTTCCACCCTTTACTTCAAAAGCAACAACGCCTCCGCCTGTTTTTTGCTGTTTCTTTGCAAGCTCATACTGAGCATGTGATATCAATCCCGGATAAAACACTCTCACCACATTCGGTTGAGATTCCAACCATTGTGCCATTTCCAATGCATGGGTGGAATGTGTTTCCATGCGTACTTTTAGCGTTTCAAGTCCCTTCATGATCACCCAGGCATTAAATGCACTGAGCGTAGGACCAGCCGTGCGTAAGAAACCAAAAATACCACCATCCATCAACAAATCTCGCTTACCTAATACAGCTCCCCCCAATACTCTACCCTGACCCTCCAGATATTTAGTAGCAGAATGGATAACAATATCGGCACCCAATTCAAGAGGCTTCTGTAGCACAGGCGTACAAAAACAATTATCGACAGCCAGCCAGATCCCTGACTTCCGAGCTACGGCTGATAATGCGGCAATATCCGATATTTCCGTCAACGGATTAGAAGGAGTTTCAAGAAAAAAAAGTTTAGTATTCGGTTGAATCGCAGCTTGCCAGGAAGAAACATCAGTGGCCGATACAAATGTGGTGTCGATGCCAAATTTTTTCAGAATATTATTAAATAGATTAACCGTAGAACCGAACAAGCTCCTGGATGCAACGATGTGATCACCTGCAGCAAGCAAGCCCATCACGCATGAAAGTATCGCAGACATACCCGACGAAGTGGCAATACACGTCTCTGACCCTTCGAGGACGGCAAGGCGTTCCTCAAATGCCGTCACAGTAGGATTGGTAAATCGTGAATAAATATTTCCTGGCTCACTCCCGGAAAAACGGGCTGCTGCTTGTGCTGCACTATCAAAAATGTAACTCGACGTCAGATACATTGCTTCGGAGTGTTCGTTAAATTGGCTACGATGAATACCGGTATGCAGCGCAAGCGTTTCCGGTTGCAAATGATCAGACATATAGATTAGTGCCTCAAATAAATAATTAGAAACCTGATATCAGGTTGTGATACGCGATATATCAATTAACAATCCTATTATGGATCCATTGAAATTTCTAGAAAATCAATCAGAAACCACCAAACTCAAGTCTAGCTGTGTATTAGAATGAGAACGTGTTAATGGCGGACAAGCTCGTTGTAACTCAATCCGTTTTAGGTATTCCGCCGTCACATCTCTAGTTAAATAAATTCCATCAAAACAAGAGGTCTCAAATTTATCTACTTTAGGCAATGCTTTTGAAACAGCCGACTTAAGTGCATCTAAATCCTGAAATACCAGATAATCGGCACCAATTTCTTGGCAGATCTCATCCGTACTGCGGTCTGTTGCGATCAATTCCTGCCTTGTCGGCATATCGATTCCATACACATTAGGGAATCTAACCGGTGGCGCCGCAGAAGCAAAATAGATTTTGTTAGCGCCCGCTTCCCTGCCCATCTGCACAATTTCACGGCTAGTCGTACCGCGCACAATAGAATCATCAACCAGCAAAACATTTTTCCCACGAAATTCCACGCTAATTGCATTAAGTTTTTGTTTGACAGATTTTCGGCGTAATTGCTGACCGGGCATGATGAAAGTTCGCCCAACATAACGATTCTTTACAAACCCTTCGCGAAAGTTAACACCCAATTGATAAGCCAGCTGTAATGCACTCGGACGACTGGAATCCGGTATCGGAATCACGACATCAATATCCAAGTGGTGCATGGATTTCTTAATTTTCTCAGCCAGATGCTCCCCCATATTCAATCGTGTCTCATACACTGAAATACCATCCATCACGGAATCAGGGCGCGCCATATAAACATATTCGAATATACAGGGATTCGAAGAATGCTCCGTAGCGCATTGTTTACTATAAAAATTGCCACTTTCATCAATAAAAATTGCCTCTCCCGGCTTAACATCTCGAATCAGCTTAAAACCTAGTGTATCTAACGCGGCACTTTCTGACGACACCAAAAATTCTGTTCCATATTCATTTTCTATCGAGCCAAAAACCAGCGGCCTGATACCAAATGGATCCCGAAATGCCAGTAAGCCATATCCTGCAATCATGGCTACTACGGCATAAGCACCTCGACAGCGTTTATGCACGCCCGCTACAGCAGTAAAAATAGTTTCAGGATCCAATTGATAATTACGCGTACTCGCTTGTAACTCATGCGCTAAAACATTGAGCAACACTTCAGAATCAGAATTAGTATTGACATGACGCAGATCGGCTCGGAACAACTCTTCATTCAACTCTATTGCATTCGTGAGGTTTCCATTGTGACCTAAAACGATACCAAATGGAGAATTGACATAAAATGGTTGTGCTTCAGCTGATGAACTAGCAGACCCAGCTGTCGGATAGCGAACATGGCCAATTCCCATGTTCCCAACGAGAGCACGCATATTCCGGGTACGAAACACATCTCGCACCATACCGAGACCTTTATGCATATGAAAGGTATTGTGTTGTGCTGTAACAATGCCACTCGCATCCTGTCCACGATGCTGTAGTGTTAGCAATCCATCATAGAGCAATTGATTAACAGGTGATTGCGCAACTACACCCAAAACTCCGCACATAAAGAAACCTCATTCGTTTCGCTTACTTGCACTAGTCAATAACAAATAAAATTATCAAAAAAGTACAAATAAATTTTAAAAATCAATAACTCTCTTTTCTATCGAAATTAATATGTTTTGCTAGATCTTCTGGCAACCAAGTCACGACCTGACTTGCCACCATTTCTAATGGCATACTAAAATAAGCTTGTTGCCAAAACGATTGAGTCGGAATCTTTGTCAATCCAGCTATGATTACAATGACAGTCATAATAATCAATGCCCTTAAAAAACCAAACAGAGAACCGAATAGTCGATCAATAAACCCCAATCCAATATTTTTGATTAAAGCAGTCAGTAACATCGTTAGTAATGCAGTATTCACCAATACCGTGAGAAATACCAGCACAAAAGTAACTAAAAACCTTAATGTCTCACCTACTACAGCATCTGGAAGAAATTGCACAAAATAAGATGTATACGCACCCGCTACAACAAATGCCGCAACCCAACCGGCAATTGACAGCACCTCACGAACAAATCCTCGGGCGATACCTAAAATAACTGATACTAAAAAAATAACACAAACAACATAGTCAAAAACAGTCATTACTAAGAAATCGTTCTCGTGTATCAAAATCCTATGTCTCTAACAGCAAATGCTTAAATACCTATAATCACTTCCTTACTTGGAAGTGATCACACCATCAAAACCCAATTTGTTTAGTTTCTTTAATTCATTCTCAGCAACACTTCTTGAAGCTAACGGTCCAATCCGTACGCGAGTCACTTCGCCACTACTGGTTTTAATAACCTCCGTATAAGCTCGAAAACCACTCATAATTAAATTCTCTAATTGCTGCTTAGCTTTTGATTGATCAGAAAAAGCCCCCAACTGTATCACTACGCCCCCTTTAGGAATCTCAGTTGTACCAATGGCATCGCCAGTAACATTGGCAACATTATTTGAGTTATTTGCCACGCTATTTGAAATATGCGTTGTAGAGGCTGCCGAAGATTTTGCTTCCATCACAACCGTTACACGCTTAGCATCTATTTTTGGCTTGATACCCGGTATAGGAAAACGTTTTTGCTCGTCATGAATTGCTTCAAAATCATCCACGAATGGCACATTTTCTTTACTAGCATCATGGGTAGGAATTGAATCAGGAATTTGATTTTCTTTCTGAGTCAAACCATTCGGCGGAGTAGACTGTTTGAGCAGAGAATGTTGAACATTGTTATTAGTCATATCCGCATCAGGAAAATTAATGGTGACTTCCTGTTGCCCATTGCCTGTTTTGGGGTCATCAAAAATAGCCGGCAGCACGATAATCGAAACCATCACCAAAACAATCGCCCCAACCAATCGCCTTCTCGCGCGTTTCCGCAGCAATAACTCTTCTTCACTAATATTTTTGTTCATTTATAATCCAATGAAAATATCTTTCAAAGTGTCTTCCAGTGCCTCAGTACATCACCCACCGTATAGAAGGATCCAAACACGCAAATTCTATCATTTTTAGTCGCTTGTCCACAGGCAAAAACGAATGCATCAATCACATTTAAAAATGACAAGACGGAATTTTTGTCAGCGCTAATACCGGCATCATATAGTTGACTACAAGTATAATCCGTCGTTGCTGCACGTTCAGAGTGAACGGATGAAACCAACCAGACATCAACTTGCTGTTTTATTTGTGAAACGACACCCGCTATATCTTTGTCTGCAAGCATGGCAAAAATCCCATAAGTCTTTCCAGTCGGTTTAGTTGCTGCCAAGTTATCCGATAGTACCGCAGCCGCAGCCGGATTATGCGCCACATCGAGAATAATCATCGGATATGTAGATATGACTTGAAATCTTCCCGGTATGACGACTTCATTCAACCCATCGCGAATATTCTGCATCGTCACCGGCAGCATAGTTTGAAGTGTATCCAAAGCAGCTAAGCAAGCACTAGCATTTTGTAATTGCTTCTGACCCCGAAGTGCAGGAAGAGGAAGAGAATACCGGCAATCTTTTGGTCCCCAATAATCCCATTGCGACGATTTATCAATATAGCCGAATTGCTTATTCAGCAACAATAAATTAGGATCAATTTGATTGATTTGTTGCCATACTTTACTTGGCAAATCGACCTCTGCACAAATCGCAGGTTTTCCGTTCCTAAAAATAGCAACTTTTTCACAGCCTATTTTTTCACGACTATCACCGAGATACTCCATATGATCAAAATCGATACTCGTTACGATAGAACAATCTGGAGAAAATATGTTAACCGCATCCAAACGGCCACCTAATCCAATCTCTAAAATTGCTACCTCTACCTCGGATCGGATAAACCAATCCATTGCCGAGAGGGTACCAAATTCAAAAAAAGTCAATGATGTTTGACAAGCTTCTCTAGCTTCATTGATACGCGCAAATACTCGACATAAGCTTTCATCATCAACTTCTATTTTGTTGATGCGCATTCGCTCGTTATACCGTAACAAGTGAGGCGAAGTGTAGCATCCGACCCGATAACCTGCTCTCGTTAGGATGGCTTCAAGCATGACGCATACTGAGCCTTTACCGTTTGTACCAGCAACGATAATGAGAGGGAATTTAGGGTTTAAATTGAGTTGCTCTTTAACGAAACTAACCCGCTCCAAGCCCATATCAATCACTTTTGGATGAATAGCCTCAAGATAGGCTAACCAATCAGATAATGAGCGTAATGAAGAATGGATGTCTGAACCCCTAATTAATCAAGACGGATTATAATCTTAAAAAACATTAGACTAGTTCACGGGAACCGACCGGCACATCAATTGTATACATAAATTGGCAACCTTTTCACGCATTTGCCGACGATCAACAATCATATCAATTGCACCGTGTTCCAATAAAAATTCTGAACGTTGAAAACCTTCTGGAAGCGTCTGACGAACCGTTTGCTCGATCACACGTGGTCCTGCAAAACCGATTAATGCACCAGGCTCAGCTATTACGATATCGCCGATGAAAGCAAAACTAGCTGAAACACCGCCCATAGTAGGATCTGTCAGAACAGAGATAAAAGGCAACTTACTATGACTTAAGCGCGTTAAAGCCGCAGATGTTTTCGCCATCTGCATCAGTGAAAACAAACCCTCTTGCATACGAGCGCCGCCGCTAGCACTAAAACATACAAAAGGCATATGCTGATCAATACACGCTTGTATACCTCTAACAAAGCGCTCGCCCACCACTGAACCCATCGATCCACCCATAAAACCAAATTCAAACACAGCCACAACAATTGGAAGATCTTTAATTCTTCCTTGCATAACCACCAAGGAATCATTCTCATCAGTACTTTCTTTTGCTTGCGTTAAACGATCAACATACCGCTTGCTATCTTTAAATTTCAGCGCATCAATAGCAATCACTTCAGCGCCGATTTCTATACGATGATCAGTATCCAATAACCAATCAATCCGGTTACGCGCAGAAATACGATTATGGTAACCGCACCTCGGACAAACGTTCAGATTCTTTGCAAGATCAGAATAGTAAAGTACGGCCTCACAATTTTTACATTTGCTCCACAAACCTTCCGGTACAATTTTCTTCTCACCGGTTCCCTTTTTTTTAATTTTGGGTGGAATTATTTTTTGAAACCAACTCATACGTATGTTATGCGGAAAAATCCGTTCATCATTCTGTTAATGTTCGTCCATCGCCTTACGAAAATTCGTCAGCAATAGCCCTACCTTTACTAACAAATCGCCTTGCTTCGCATGCTCAATTTCTTCAATAATTCGACTCCCTATCACCACCGCATCAGCCAAGTTAGCTACAGCCCGAGCCGTAGCGCCATCGCGTATACCAAACCCAACGCCAATAGGAATTGCAATATGTTGCCGTAACTCTTTCAACATCATGTTTACATTTTCAAGGTCAAGATGCGATGCACCGGTCACACCTTTTAATGAAACATAATATACATAGCCCTTGGCGAGTTTAGCCACATGCTCAATCCGCGATTTCGGTGTAGTTGGAGATAACAAGAAAATGGCGTCGATGCCATATTCATTAAGGCATTCTACCCACTCTGCAGACTCTTCCGGAGGATAGTCCACAATCAATATTCCATCAACACCACATTTCTTTGCTTTGCTTGCAAAAACTTCGTACCCCAATGCCTCGACTGGATTAGCATAACCCATCAGGACAACTGGCGTATTAACATCTGTTTTTCTAAATTCCCCCACAAGATCTAGCACTTTATTAAGGCTAACCTGATGTTTCAAAGCACGTTCGGTTGATCTTTGTATTGTTGGGCCATCCGCCATAGGATCAGAAAAAGGAACCCCCAGTTCAATGATATCAGCACCCGACTGTACCAGTTGATGCATTAGTTGAACGGTCACTTCGGGATATGGATCGCCTGCAGTGATAAACGGGATAAGCGCCTTGCGATTTTGCTTCCTCAGATTTGCAAATGTTTGAGCAATTCGATTCATAATCTTATAAAACCTAAAGCGACAAACCGGACATCTGTGCCACGGTTGCCATGTCTTTGTCTCCACGCCCGGATAAGTTCACCAATAATAACCTGTCCTTAGGTAGGGTTGGCGCATATTTAGCTGCATAAGCCAATGCATGGCTCGATTCCAACGCAGGCATAATACCTTCATATCGGCATAAATCATGGAAAGCCTGCAATGCCTCATTATCAGTAATTGCAACATACTCAGCTCTTCCACAATCTTTAAGCCAAGCATGCTCCGGGCCAACGCCAGGATAATCCAATCCAGCCGATATTGAATGTGTTTCGACAATTTGACCATTCTCATCCTGAATAAGATAAGTGCGATTCCCATGCAACACACCAGGTCTCCCTGTAGACAGGGTAGCAGCGTGCTGTTGGGTCTCAATACCCTTGCCCGCAGCTTCAACACCAATCAAGCGGATACCGCTATCATCAATATAAGGATAAAACAAACCAATCGCATTGGATCCACCGCCAACACAGGCAATCAGTGCATCAGGTTGACGGCCGAAAAACTCTTGCATTTGTGTCTTAGCTTCCATACCGATAATCGCTTGAAAATCCCTGACCATCATCGGATAAGGATGGGGTCCGGCCACTGTACCAATGATATAAAAGGTATTTTCAACATTAGTGACCCAGTCTCGCATCGCCTCGTTCAGTGCATCTTTCAATGTACGCGATCCAGACTCAACAGGTACAACCGTGGCACCCAGAAGTTTCATGCGATACACATTGGTTGCTTGCCGTTTCACGTCCTCAGATCCCATATATACGACGCATTCCATGCCATATCGTGCAGCCACAGTAGCACTCGCCACACCATGCTGGCCTGCTCCCGTTTCCGCAATTACCCTTTTTTTACCTAAACGCCGTGCTAACAGAGCCTGACCAACAGTATTATTGATTTTATGCGCTCCGGTATGGTTTAAATCTTCCCGCTTTAATAGGATTTGAGCGCCACCTAAATGTTCTGACCATCTTTTCGCGTGATAAATCGGACTTGGCCTACCAACATAATGTTTTAATTCATAAGAAAACTCGGCCTGAAATTCAGGATCGGTACGATAGTATTCATATTTTTGGCGCAAATCTTCCAGTGCTGAAATCAATGTTTCAGCCACAAAAATTCCACCATAGGGACCAAAATGGCCGTTCCGACCAGGAAGATCATAAGTACTCACTATCGTTTAACCCCTTGCATAAAAGCAAAAATTTTTTCTTCATTTTTAATTCCTTTAGAAACCTCTACCCCACTGGAAACATCAACAGCCCAAGGCTGCGTTTCCCGAATGGCATTTGACACATTCTGCGGGTTTAGCCCCCCAGAAAGTATCAATGGCAACGGCAATTGTTGCGGGATAAGATTCCAATCAAAAGTATGCCCAGTTCCCCCGGGTATTCCGGGTGCATACGTATCAACAAGCAAACCTTTCGCAGTCTTATATTGCTGCGCATATTGTAGCAAATCCGTATCCTCTTTAATCCTAATCGCTTTGATATAAGGTACAGAGAATTGTGCACAAAACTCAGGTGATTCATTACCATGAAATTGCAACAGATTTAATTTAACTGTTTTTATGGTTTGCTCAACCCAAGACACATCCGGATCAACATAAACACCGACAACAGTGACAAAAGAAGGTATCCGACAAGCAATAGAGTAGGCTGAATCAGTATTAATATAACGGGAGCTTTGCGGCCAGAACACAAAGCCGATCGCATCTACACCAGCCTTAACGGCAGATATAGCATCTTCACAGCGAGTAATACCGCATACTTTTACACGTACCGACATGATAAATATTATCGATTATATAGTATCTCAGGCACTAAAGGCATTGCAGAGAAATCCGGTAACTTCCACTGATTGGGATAAGACACTTTTGCCAGATATAAACCCGCTGGTGAAAATGTTGGCGCTGCTAGCATACGGTTGCCGCCTTGTAATAAGGATTGCATCCATTCTGGTGGATATTTCCCTTTACCGATATATACCAGATTACCGATAATATTTCTGACCATATGTTGTAAAAATGCATTCGCACGCAAATCAAAAACGATTAAATTACCGTAGCGTTGTATTTGTAAGTGTGTAATGGTTCGTATAGGAGATTTTGCTTGACATTCAGCGGCCCGGAATGAAGAAAAATCATGTTCACCCAGTAGTAAGTTTCCTGCAATTTGCATTTTCTCCAATGCCAATGCTTGATGAAACCACCCTACCTTCCCTATCTGCAATCCAGGGCGCGTGGATTGATTCAGAAGCAAATAAAGGTAATGCCGCTCAAGTGCACTGTATCTTGCATGAAAATCTGGCAAAACCTCAATTGCCCAACGAATTGCTATATCATTCGGTAACTTTGCATTCACTCCACGTATCCACGCACTAATAGGGCGCTTCGATTCAGTATCGAAGTGCACAACCTGATAAAGTGCATGCACACCTGCGTCAGTACGACCCGCTGTAGTAACACGGATTCTTTCTTGCGCAATCAATGACAAGGCAAGCTCAAGAGCATCCTGAATGGCGCAGCCTCCAGGTTGGCTCTGCCAACCACAATAATGGCTTCCGTCATACTCCAATACTAAAACGATCCTCACAAACCGACACTACTTCTGTTGTGTATTTTGATAAAAATACTTAATCATCAATGCCAGATTGTTACAAGCTTTTCATTAACTTTTTAGCAGCTCTTTTTTGTTTTGCGTCTCCATCACGAATCACTTCTTCCAACATTTCTTTAGCACCTTCTTTATCATCCATCTCTTGATACGCTTTTGCCAAATCAAGTTTAGTTTCAACCTCTTGCCATTGCTCACTATTTTCGCTTGAATCTGATTCCTTATCTTTTTGAACAGCAGAGTCAGCGCTTTCAATATCCAAGTTGATGCTTTCTAAGCCCAATTCAGGAACAATCGGAATGATTTTTGAAGTAGTATCTACTTCATCAGAATCTAGTTGCTCTGTAATACTTGGCTCATCCATTAATTCAAGCGCACTCGAATGATCGTGCATTGATGCACCTGCTTCACCATTTTTTGCAAGTTTTGAATTCTGAATAGCATCATCCGCTAAATTAATTGCATCTTCAGATAAATCAAAATCAATCGTATTGCCTTGATCAGCGTTCGATTCTACCGCATTGTCAAAATCTAATACCGTTTCTCCCGCCTCTAAATCTTTCACTGATTCATAATCCAAAGCATCGATCTTAATTTGATCACTTTGGACAGCTTCATTGGCATCCGATAAATCAAATTCAGTTTCGTAACTCTCTTGAACAGGGTGCACATGAGTATCACCATCATCGGTCAAATCAATACTGTTTGATTCATCCGTTAATTGAGCAGAGTACTTTGTAGTTTCATTGTCTTCCGAATCTATCTGTGAATGAGAGCCAAACTCGGCTTCATCCGATTTCTCTGAAAGATTCGCATATAAAACAGTGCTCTGTTCAAAATCTTCCTCTTCTTCATTAGATTGCTCAACACTCGCAGCGCTCTGATAGGTTGAATTTTCATCATCTGATTCAGCATGGCTATCGGCTGCGACAACTTGTTGTGCACTAGCCATGGCTGCCATTCTTGATTTCATCCTAGAGGAAAAACCTTCTACTGTGTTATCATTTTTATTAGCCTCTGCTTTCTGTTGCCGGCGTTTACGCACCCACAATAACGCGGATAACAAAATCACCATTAAAAAAGCACCCGCATACTCAATATTGGCGAAAACCTGATCAGTTAACGATGCCTCTCCATCATTCGTCTCTGATACTGGCAATGGCAGCGGCATAGGTGTTACTGCTTCCGTAGGCATCGATTGTTCGATAGGTGCTGCTGCCCCCAGGTCTGGAATTGTTGCATCGACTTGATCGCCTTCGGTTACCAGAGCAATGTCTTGTTGTGACTGTATAGATGGTTGCTGAGATTGTGTAATCACGTTCTCAGGCTTGATTTCCGGTTCAATTTCTACTTTATCACTGGATTCCGCTCTAACTTGTGCTTGAGCAAGTGCAGCATCTTTTAACTCTAATAGTTTTTTTAAATTCTCAACACTTTTTTCAAGCATCGCCACACGCTCATTAGCTTCTTTGAGTGAAAGATTTTTCGCAATAGCATCTTCTTCCATCATACGCAAGCGATCCGCCACATTTGATGGTGTGACAGAATCTTTACCACCATCCGTTTGTAACGCACTGGATAAGCGCAACACTTCCTTAGGTTCCGCATTTGAGCTGATTGCTTGCTTCTCGATTCGAGTGGTAATTTTGCCTTGGTCTGATTGACGTATCGCTCTCCGAGAAGATTCCTCACGGGAAGAGGACGCCAATTTTGAGCGATAGTTGTGCCAGTCAATCACTTGCACACGAATTTCTGAACTCGCCGATTTTTTGTCGATCGCATCAGCTTCGCTTTTCTCAGGTATTTTTAGAACGGCCCCAACTCTCAGCAAATTCATATTACCAGCAATAAATGCATCACGATTGGCACGATAAAGCGCAACTAACATCTGATTCAAATCAACGCCTGAGGGCAATACTTGACGTGCGATCGCCGACAAATTATCTCCCGGAACTACAGGACCATAAGTCCCCGCTGTTCTGTGCACTGAAGGACTATTTTCGGTTAGAGGAGCTTGCTTCGTCTTAGGCGGTGTTTTTTTAGATACCTCTGATTCTGTAGGCTTATTTTGCTGAGGTGCTGCTACGACAGGCACTGCAACACTCGGTGCGGTGACCTGCTGCGGAGAAGATTCTGCTGGATCCAGCAACACTGCATATTCTCGCAGAATCCGGCCAGATGCCCAATTCAATTCCACTAATAAATTTAGAAAGGGGTCATTGACCGCTTGCGGTGAACTAAGCTTTATATAAGGATTACCATTTACTCTGGATTCGACAGAAACTTTAACTGCTGAGAAAAAAGGCTCATATTGAATACCCGCTTGAGCAAATGCCTCTTGCGATGCAATACTCGCTCTCAGTGAAGGAATCTCATCTTTATTTGCAGTAACAATATCGATTTCAGCACTCAGTGGTTGCCCTAAAGCAGACATGAGTGATAACTTACCCAATCCTGCTGCAAAAAGTACTGTATACGGAAGTAACAGAATGATTAAGAACAAGCTTACTCTAAAGGAAGTTTTATACACTGAGATACCCTCTTTCTTTTAAAAAATAAATATTACGAGGCCAGCATTACAACGTAGATGCTTAAATGTGCTACGTTTTGGATATAAATCGATTCATTTAGTAAACTTTTATTCAATCACATAGGCAACTCATTTTAAATTTTAATTTAATAACATAACAAGATATGACTGTTCAGTGCTGAATCAATATCCGCAGCATTCTGCGTAAAGGTTCCGCAGCTCCCCATAATAACTGATCGCCCACAGTAAAAGCAGATAGATATTCACCCCCCATTGCCAATTTACGAAGTCGACCAACATTAATTGACAAGGTGCCTGTCACGGCGGCAGGTGTCAGTTCTGCGGTCGTTTCTTCACGATGATTAGGGACAACATGAACCCATTCATTAGAATTCGCAATAATTTCTTCGATTTCGTTTAAAGGAATATCTTGTTTCAATTTAATGGTCAGTGCTTGGCTATGACAACGCATTGCACCGACACGCACACAAATACCATCAACAGGAATTTGATGATCAAATCGACCAAGAATTTTGTTCGTCTCTGCCTGCCCTTTCCATTCTTCTCGACTTTGCCCGTTTGCAATTTCTTTATCAATCCAAGGAATCAGGCTACCCGCCAATGGCACACCAAAATTTTCTGTCGGGAATTTTTTATCGCGCAACGTTCCAGCTACCTCACGATCGATATCTAGTATGTTTGAGGCAGGGTCATCCAACAGGTCCTTCGCCGCACGATGCGTTTCCCCCATCTGTTGTATCAGTTCGCGCATATTTTTGGCACCTGCCCCAGACGCCGCCTGATAAGTCATGGCACTCATCCATTCCACTAATCCCTTTTCAAATAATCCTCCAACTGCCATCAGCATCAGGCTCACGGTGCAATTGCCACCAATATAATTTTTCACGCCATCTTGCAATGCTTGCTCAATCACAGACTTATTGATTGGATCAAGAATAATCACAGCATCCTTTTCCATACGTAGCGCTGAAGCTGCATCAACCCAATAGCCCTGCCAACCCGATTGGCGTAATTGACTGACAATCTCATTGGTATAGTCACCACCTTGGCACGAAACTATGATATCCATAGTACTGAGCTGTTTTATATCACACGCGTCTTGCAATACCGGAATTTCTTTTCCGATATCTGGACCCACCCCGCCCTTTTGTGATGTAGTAAAAAAAACCGGATCAATCAACGAAAAATCATTTTCTTCGCGCATGCGCTGCATGAGCACAGAACCTACCATACCTCGCCAACCAACAAAACCAACTTGTTTCATTACCCTATTTACATCCTAAAAATTAACAAAACCGAGAATCATCCAAAATATTTGATAAATATTAACTTATTTTATAAAGTTACAACAAATGATTTAGCAGGTTGTTACTGTTTAATTTAATTATTTGTAACATTTTCATGTAATTTAAATTCTTGAGCTACAGCGATGACAGTACCGCATCACCCATAGCTTTAGTTCCGACCCAAGGCATATTGGATTCGGCTATATCTTTTGTTCTTAATCCCGATATCAACACCTTTTTTATGGCCTGTTCAATCCGAGATGCAGACTCTTCATGATTAAACGTATAACGTAACATCATGGCCACCGACAGAATCGTCGCCAATGGATTGGCCAAGTCTTTACCAGCAATATCCGGTGCCGAGCCATGAATCGGTTCATACAACCCCTTGTTATTCTGATCCAAAGAAGCCGAAGGAAGCATACCAATCGAGCCTGTCAGCATCGAAGCTTCATCAGACAAAATATCACCAAACATATTGCCTGTAACCATTACATCAAATTGCTTAGGATTTCGTACCAATTGCATTGCTGCATTATCTACGAGCATATGTGAAATCGTGACATCTGGGTAATCTTTGGCTACTTCTGTTACAACATCGCGCCACAACTGCGTACACTCCAATACATTCATTTTATCTACAGAACACAATTTTTTCTGGCGTTTTCTAGCTGCCTGAAAGGCCACATGCGCAATACGACGAATCTCTAATTCACTGTAGATCATAGTGTTAAAACCAACGCGCTGACCATCGCGTATATCAATACCACGTGGCTCGCCAAAATAAATATCACCAGTCAGCTCACGTACGATCAAAATATCCAAACCAGCAACAACATCAAATTTCAGACTAGATGCGCTCGCCAATTCAGGGTACAAAATTGCTGGACGCAGATTGGCAAATAAATTCAATCTTTTGCGAATTGCAAGCAAGCCTCTTTCTGGGCGCTGGTGACGTGGCAGTACATCATATTTTGGCCCGCCCACTGCACCCAGGAGAACCGCATCAGCTTGACTAGCCAAGCGATGGGTTACCTCAGGATAAGGTTCACCTGTTGCATCAACAGCACAACCGCCAATCAATCCATATTCCAATTCAATTGGTAAACCGTCAGCTTTTAATGCTTCTAACACACGAACAGCTTGTGCCATGATTTCTGGGCCTATGCCATCACCCGCTAATACTGCTAATTTCATAATGTTCGATTAATCACTTCTCTTATTAGAATAACCAAGGTTGTTCTTGGCGTCTTTTATTTTCGAAAGCTTTAATTTTATCCGCATGCTGCAGAGTAAGCCCGATCTCATCCAGCCCATGCAATAAACAGTGCTTACGAAAAGTGTCTACCTCAAATTCAAAGCTATTGCTATCTGGTGTGCTAACACACTGATTTTGAAGATCCACAGTCAATTGATAGCCTGGGTGCATTGCAACC
>WBZQ01000877.1_pt1 | contig 22161 bp, 18 predicted proteins | sample 5204251 | NCBI WGS metagenome assembly WBZQ01 (sample SAMN12412402, study PRJNA552823) | activated sludge metagenome | isolation source: activated sludge from nitrification reactor of wastewater treatment plant... | place: USA: Virginia | collected 2017-09
CAAGAAACATAAGTCGCGGCAGTTGCGGGATTACTATCAGCAGTTTTGCCGCGGCGCCGCCAAGAACGGAGCGTCGCCTGAGACCATCGACAAAATCTGGACGATGATTATGAGCTTCGCGGGCTACAGTTTCTGCAAACCCCATTCGGCCAGCTATGCTCAGGTCTCGTTCAAATCCGCCTATCTGCGCGCCCACTATCCGGCGGAATTTATCGCATCCGTCATCAGCAACCAGGGCGGATTTTATTCGGCCTACGCCTATGTCTCCGAAGCGCGCCGCATGGGACTCGCCATCCTGCCGCCCGACGTCAACGCCAGTGACTGGGCCTATCGCGGCGAAGGCGATCGTTTGCGGATCGGCCTGATGCAGGTGAAGACGCTTCAGAAAGACCTCGGCGAACGGATCGTGGAGGACCGGACAGAAGCCGGGCCCTATCGCTCGTTCGAAGATTTCAGACGGCGCGTCAATCCTCATCCGACGCAGGCGCGCGCGCTGATCCGGGCCGGCTGCTGCGACTCCCTCGCCGGCGAATTGACGAGACCCGCCTTGCTCTGGCGGCTGTATGCGGAGGAGCAACACCACGCCGGGCCGCTCCCGATCCCGGAGGACTATACGGAGTCCCGTAAGCTGGCCCATGAGATCGAGTCGCTCGGTTTTTTGGCGAGCCGCCATCCATTGACCCTCTACCGCCATTCCATCGAGCGGCTGCGGCCCGTGCCGGCTGCGCGCATGCCCCGTTATGTCGGACAGCGGATTACGATGGTGGGCTGGCTGGTCACGGAAAAACCGGTGGAGACGCGCCGAGGACAGGCGATGGAATTTGTGACGCTCGAAGATACCACGGCCCTTTATGACGCCACGCTGTTCCCGAACGTCTATCGCCGCTGTCATCAAATCCTGGCGGCCAACCGGGCCTATCTCGTGCGAGGGCTGGTGGAAGAAGTCTTCGGCGTCGTGACGTTGACCGTCGCCGACCTGCAGCCGCTCGACACCGGGCCGATGCACGAGCCTGCATGGAACAACGCTCGGGAAGCATGGTACGGTGATTCATGCGACACGCCACCCCAACAGCCGCCGCCTTTCTCCCTTCCATACTGACCCTCCCGACACTGCGGAACGCCGCGGCATCCTGCACGGGCTGTGACCTCTATAAAACCGCCACGCAGACGGTCTTCGGGGAGGGGCCTGCTCGCGCCACACTGCTGCTCGTCGGGGAACAGCCGGGCGATCAGGAGGATGTGGCCGGCCATCCCTTTGTCGGACCTGCCGGCAAAGTGCTGGACAAGGCGCTGACGGAAGCGGGTATCGCCCGCAGCGACGTCTATGTCACCAACGCCGTGAAACATTTCAAATGGGAGCCGCAAGGCACACGCCGCAAGCACCAGAAACCCTCCGCCGTCGAAGTCGCGGCCTGCCGGCCCTGGCTCGAAGCAGAAATTCACGTGTTGGAGCCGCGCGCCGTTCTCTGCCTGGGCGTCACGGCGGCCCAGTCGGTGTTCGGCAAACGCGTGCGGTTGAATGAACTGCGTGGACGCCTTCTGAGCACGCCGCTGGCTCAGGCCGTGTTTGTCACGACCCATCCCTCCGCCATTCTTCGAGGGCCGGATCCAGCGCAGCGAGAGGAGGACTACCGCCGTTTTGTCGAAGACCTGCGGCGCGTTGCGAAATACCTCCATCACCACCGCTGACACCATGATGCAGCAGACTACGTATCCGCCTCGTGACCGCTGAGCAGCCTGGCGCGCATACATCGCTTGATTGACTCTCCTCCTGCCCCTTCATATAATGCCGAACCAATCGTTTAAGCTGATCTGACAAGCACTTATGGCTGTCTTCTCATCCGGGTTGTTCTCCCGTCGCACCCAAGATCTTCGAGCCGGTCTCCGGCATGCCTTTGCCCTGCGTGCTGACCAACCGGCCTTCACCACCGATGATCTCGCGCTGCTCGAACGGATTGCCGACGCGATCGTGACACGCCGCATGGCGGCACCGGCCATGCTGTTTCTCGAATCGATGGGCCCCATGAATTTTCTCGGCGTCGAATGTGTCTTCAGCAGCAGCGAACTCGCGCAGATCGCCCGTCTGCTGGAGCGACGAGACTCTCTGCAACGCCTGACCGCGCTCATCGAAGCCAAGGCCGCAGCCTCCAAAGGAGCGCCGGCTCGATGACGGCAGCGCAGCAGTCTCCCGCACCATCAAACCCCACGCATCCCTTGAACGTCATCGTGGCAACCGACTGCGGCAGCACGACCACGAAAGCCATCCTGATCGAAAAAGTCGGCAACGAATATCGCCAGACCTACCGCGGTGAAGCCCCCACGACCGTCGAGGCACCGTTCGAAGACGTGACCCGCGGCGTGCTCAACGCCATTGCTGAAATCGAAGAACTCTCCGGCCGGACCATCCTCGACGGCGACCGCATCATCACGCCCAACCAGGCGGCGCAAGGCGATCCGAAGCGCGGCGTAGACATTTATGTTTCCACCAGCAGCGCCGGCGGCGGCTTGCAGATGATGGTGACGGGGGTTGTGCAGAACATGACGGGCGAAAGCGCCCAACGCGCGGCACTCGGCGCCGGCGCCATCGTCATCGATGTGCTGGCCTCCAACGACGGGCGGTTGCCCTATGAAAAGATCGAACGGATTCGCACCATGCGGCCGGACATGATCCTCATGTCCGGTGGCACGGACGGCGGCGCCGTCACCCACGTGGTCGAGATGGCCGAATACATCGCCGCAGCCGAACCGCGGCCGCGCTTTGGGACCACCTACCGGCTGCCGCTCGTGTACGCGGGTAACAAGGATGCGCAGCCGCAGGTCAACAAGATTCTCGGCGAGAAGACGGCGCTTGAATTCGCGGACAACATCAGGCCCGTATTGGAGCGGGAAAACCTCGCACCGGCGCGCAACAAGATCCACGACCTGTTCCTCGAACACGTCATGCAGCAAGCCCCGGGCTACAAGAAACTCATCGAGATGGCCGACGCGCCGATCATGCCGACCCCGGCCGCGGTCGGCGTCATCATGGAGACCATCGCCAAGCGCGAGGGCATCAACCTGATCGGCGTGGACATCGGCGGTGCCACGACCGATGTGTTCTCCGTGTTCGGCGGGCTCTTCAACCGTACGGTCAGCGCGAACCTCGGCATGTCGTACAGTATCTCGAACGTGCTGGCGGAAGCGGGCCTGGACAACATCATGCGCTGGGTGCCGTTCACCATCGATGAACAGACCCTCAGGAATCGCATTAAGAATAAGATGGTGCGTCCCACGACCATCCCGCAATCGCTCGATGAGCTGCAAATCGAACATGCCATCGCGCGCGAAGCCCTGCGGCTGGCGTTGATCCACCACAAGTCGCTCGCGACAGGGCTCAAGGGCGTGCAGCAGGAACGCACCATCTCCGACGTGTTCGAACAACGCACCTCCGGCAAGACCCTCATCGACTTGTTGAAGTTGGATTTGATCGTCGGCAGCGGCGGCATCCTGTCGCACGCGCCGCGCCGCATCCAGTCGATGTTGATGATGGTCGATGCCTACGAACCACTCGGCGTCACGACGCTCTCGGTGGACAGCATCTTTATGATGCCGCATCTCGGCGTGCTCTCCACCGTCAACGAACAGGCGGCCACCGATGTTTTCGTCCGCGACTGCATGGTGTATCTCGGCACCTGCATTGCGCCAATCGGGCAGGGCAAGGACGGGGAGCGTTGCGCCGACTACGAGGTCGCGTTGCCAGATGGACACATCGAAAAGGGCACGCTGGCCTTCGGCGATCTCAAGTTATTCAGTCTGACCCGCGAGCAACATGCCACGGTGACGCTGCAACCTTCGAAACAGGTCGATCTCGGCGAGGGGCCGGGACAATCGTTCACGCGCACGGTAACGGGGGGCGTTGTAGGCCTAATGCTGGACGGGCGCGGCCGTCCCTTGCAGTTGCCCACGGAACAAGCTGCCCGAGTTGCCATGCTGACCAGATGGTACAACGCAGTCGGGTTGTACCCGAAAGGGAGCTAATGGCTGAGGGCAAAGCGCTGAGAGCGAATGGCCTATAGCAGATGGCAGGGAAGAGATAGTCCATGCAACCGTATCCGCGATGCACACTGTTCACAGCACAATTTCCAATTGGCTCTTGGCTTAAGGCTAGTTGCTATCAGCCATATGCCATTAGGGAAGGTCTGATTAATTCGAAGTCTCAGACAGCGACGAGTTAAATTCCCTGTGTTTTAGACGCTGACTGATCAAAATCGGGAATTAATCAGAGGTTCCTTAGCTATTAGCTCTGAAATCTTATCTATGGCACATAGTTACACACCAGGCCTCACCGTCACCGAGCGGACGACCGTCCGCCGCCGGCGCATTCTGCCGTTGCCGGGCTCCGTCTTGGTCCAAGTCGGGGATGCCGTGCGAGCCGATACTGCAGTCGCTCGTGCCGAGTTGCCGGGAAAGGTGGTACCGCTCAACCTGGCCAATCAGCTCGGCATCGCACCGGATGAAATCAACGACTATCTGGTCAAGAAAGAAAAAGACTCCGTCCAGAAAGACGACGTGCTCGCGGAGAACAAACCCTTCATCAAATGGTTTAAGACTGAAATTCGCTCGCCCATCACGGGCAAGGTGGAATCCGTGTCCACGATCACGGGACAGATCCTGCTGCGCGAGCCGCCGCGCGTGTTGGAGTTGCGCGGCTACATCGACGGTGTCGTGGCTGAGGTACATCCCGAGCAGGGTGTCACGGTGGAGAGCACCTGCAGTCTCGTGCAAGGCATCTTCGGCATCGGAGGGGAAACCAGCGGCGAATTGGTGATGGGCGTGAAGGCGCCTGATCAACCCCTCTTGCCGGAACAGCTCAACGCCTCGATGAAGGGCAAGGTTGTCGTCGGCGGCGCGTTTCTCTCGGCGGCTACGATGGCGCGCGCGAAAGAACTCGGCATTGTCGGCCTGGTGGTCGGAGGCATTCACGATAAGGATCTGCGCGCGTTGCTCGGCTATGATTTGGGCGTCGCGATCACCGGCACGGAGCAAGTCGGGTTCACGTTGATTCTGACGGAAGGGTTCGGCACGATTCCCATGGCGCCCAAGACGTTTGCCTTGCTGTCTGCCCATGCGGGACAGAAGGCGTCGATTTCGGGGGCCACGCAGATCCGCGCCGGCGTGATCCGCCCCGAAATTATCATTCCGCATAGCGGCCCGGCGGCAGCCACGAAGGTGGCGCAGACCGAGCGCGAAGGCATTCAACTTGGCGATCCGGTTCGTGTCATCCGCGATCCGCTGTTCGGGAAGATCGGCGCGGTCTCAGGGCTCCCGTCGGAGCTGCGGGCCATCCCGACCGAAAGCGAAGTCCGGGTACTCGAAGTCCGCTTCCCGGACGGGACGACGACCGTGGTCCCGCGCGCCAATATCGAAGTGATCGAAGGAGCCTGACCCGCGTGATGCGCCGTGCCCTCATCCTCATCGTCACGATCTGCCTGCCGGCGCTGCTCCCGTCGCTCGCCCCGGCGCAGACCATGCCGCAACAGCTTCGCGTGATCGATACCCCCAGCGACGGAGGCGGCAGTCTCACAGTCCTCTGGGCTTCCTCCGCAACCGACAGTGCCACCGCCAAATATCAGATCCTGGTTCATGAAGGTGGCCTTCCCCAAGATCCCACGGCGTGGAAGGTGGTCGCGGAATTTCCCGCCAATACGCGCTATGTGCGAGAAGGCAAGTCGGCCTGGTGGACGAGATCCGGTGATCCCAACGATCATCTGTTTCTGATCAAGAACGGCAAAGGCATCGAGGTGAAATCCGGCCAGCCCTATGCCGTGACCGTCGCTTCGGTCAGCGGGCAGGAACGATTGATTGCGCCGCCGGTCGTTGCCTCTGCTGAACCGAACTGGATGAACTGGAACCAGGTGAACAACCTCGTGTTGGCGTTGATGTTCGGCGCGATCGTGTTTTACGCCATCAACCTGGCCAAGCGGAAAGATATCTTCCTCCGCCGGATTCCCGGTTTGGATGCGGTTGATGAGGCCATCGGGCGGGCCACGGAATTAGGCAAGCCGGTGTTGTATATGACCGGCGCGCACGACATGAACGATCCCTCCACGATCGCCGCCGCCGTAATCCTGGGACGCGTCGCCAAGAAAGCCGCCTCCTACGAAACGGAATTGCTGGTGCCGCATCGGGAGCCGATCACGATGGCGGTCTGTCAGGAGATCACGAAGCAGGCGTATATGGAGGCGGGGAAACCGGACCTGTTCAAGGACGACGCGAACTTTTTCATCACCAGCGACCAGTTCAGCTACACCGCGGCGGTCGATGGCATCATGCTCCGGCGGAAACCGGCGGCGAACTTTTTCATGGGGTCGTACTTTGCGGAATCGCTCTTGCTGACGGAAACCGGCGCGAGCACGGGGGCCATTCAAATTGCCGGCACCGACTCGGACCACCAATTGCCGTTTTTCGTCACCACCTGCGACTACACCCTGATCGGCGAAGAACTCTACGCCGCCAGCGCGTACCTCTCGAAGGAACCGATCCAGATCGGCACGCTGCGCGGGCAGGATCTCGGCAAGGCGTTCATTCTGAGCGTTATCGGGATCGGGACGCTGCTGGCCACGGCCGCCGTGCTCACCGGGAACGGTTGGGCGCAACCGTTGCTGGACCTGTTTAAGGATCTCAAATGATTTTCCTTCGCCGACAACTACCGCTGCTGATCACGATGATCACCGGACTGGTCATGGCCGCACAATACTACGTGCCGCATCCGGCCTCGGAACAACTGCTCACCACCGTGACCAAGTGGCTCCAGATCATCGGCGGCTTCGCGCTCGTGCTCGGCATCACCAGCCTGTTCCATGTCCATGCCGCCAAGATTCGCCGGAAGGAAGCGGGATGGGCCTATAGCCTGGTGCTCTACGTCGGCATGCTCGGCACGATCATCGTGGGACTCTGGAATAACGGCAAGGAGAGTATCGATGGGGCGTTGACCTCGTTCGGCTGGGTCTACTCGTACACCCTCGTGCCGCTGCAGGGCACCATGTTTGCCGTCCTGGCCTTCTTCATCGCGTCTGCTGCCTACCGGTCGTTCCGCGCGCGCAGCCGCGAAGCCGCCGTGCTGTTGGTGGCGGCCGTGATTGTCATGATGGGACGTGTGCCGCTCGGCGAATATATCCTGCCGCTGAGCGGCGACCTCTCGAGCTGGATTCTCAATGTGCTAAACGCCTCCGTGCGGCGAGCCATTCTGATCGGCGTGAGCCTGGGCGCGGTCGCCCTCTCGTTCAAAATTATCTTCGGCGTTGAACGGTCGTACCTCGGCGGGGGCAAGGAATGACCTTCGCCGAGCGGATGTTGCGCATCGACCGGCGGATCATCTTTCTGGTGATCGGCCTGTGCACACTTCTGCCGTTGCTCTTTCCGGTCGGACTGCCCATCAAGATTTCGTCCGAAGTGCGGGGCGTTTATGACTATATCGACGGCCTGCCCGAAGGATCGGTCTTTCTCCTCTCGCTGGATTTCGATCCCGCATCCAAACCGGAACTCTATCCGCAAGCTATTGCGATTTTGCGTCACGCGTTCAAGAAAAACCTCCGCGTGGTGGCCATGACCCTCTGGGTGTCCGGCACTGGCCTCGCCGATCAAATCCTGACGCAAACAGCCAAGGAGGCGGGCAAAGAAAACGGCAAGGACTACGTGTTCCTGGGCTGGAGCCCAGGAGGCAGCGCGGTGATCCTGAACATGGGACAGGACCTGTACAATGCCTTTCCCGCCGACTACGGCGGCAAAGCGACCAAAGGCCTGCCGGTGCTGACGGGAGTGCAGAACCTGCGCGACGTCACCTATGCGGTCAGCCTGGGCGCCGGGAATCCCGGCGTGGAAGCCTGGTACGTCTTCGGCAAAGACAAGTACAAGTTCGAACTCGGCGGCGGCTGCACCGGTGTCATCGCACCAGGACTCTATCCACTGTTACGCAGCGGCCAGATCAACGGGTTGATCGGCGGTCTGCGGGGCGCGGCGGAGTATGAAACCTTGATCGGTCAGAAGGGGAAAGCGGTCGCCGGCATGGATGCTCAATCGGCAACGCATTTGGCCATTATCGTGCTCGTCGCCATCTGCAACATCTTTTACTTCTCGCTCCGGCGGCAACAGCACCGGCAGGACGGGATGGGGTCTTAGGCGCAATGGAATTGTCATTCTCCGTCATACTCGGCGCCTGGATCGCGACAGGGCTGACCCTCTTCATCCTCTCGTTTCTCTATGAGGACAATCCGCTCTTCAAGCTCGCCGAACATCTTTATGTCGGCGTCTCGCTCGGCTATACGATCGTCAAAACCTATGACACGGTGATCATGACCTTGATCGTGCGGCCGATCCTCGAGAAAGGGGAATGGTCGCTGCTGATCCCGGTGGGCATCGGGATGCTCATGCTCACCCGTTATGTCCCGAAGGCGGCCTGGCTGTCGCGTTACGCCTTCGCGTTCATCGTGGGCGTCGGGGCAGGGTTGGCGATTCCGCGAACCATCTCGTCGTTCATTTTGAAACAGATTGAAGATACCGTGCGACCGCTCCTGGGCATCGCGCCGGGCGGAGGCGTGACCTTCGACTATTCGTTGCTCAATCCGTCCAGCCACCTGAACGGCATTATCATCCTGATCGGCGTCGTGTCCGTGCTGTTCTATTTCTTCTTCTCCGTAGAACATTCCGGGCCGGGCAAAGCCGTCGCGCGGGCCGGGATTCTGTTCCTGATGATTTCCTTCGGCGCCGCCTTCGGCTATACCGTGATGGCCCGCATGTCCCTCCTGATCGGTCGGCTGACCGACCTGATTGAATTCTCCGACGCCTCCTACGGACGCCCCACGCTTTGGCTGGTACTCCTCACCGTCGCCACCCTCATTGTCCTCAGCCGCCGCGGCAGCACCCATCCACCGAATCAGTAATCCATCGCGGGCAGCACGAGATTGTCCGTGAAAGTCGACTCCGTTTTACATTGCGAAGGAACTGCCATGCCACGGGATGTTCGACAAGTCGTCCGGCAAGGCCACAGCGAATGAAGAGTTGAGGCGTACCCTCAGCGGTACGTTGAAACTCTGAATGACGCGAGAACGCCGCCGGAAGGCGTTTTTCCGCATCCTGCTTAGGCTGTTGCGCCTGAGAAGTTTGCTCCGTTACAATGCGCCTCACTATGGAATCCACACCGACCATGACTGCCAAAGATCCCAAGCAGTGTCCGCTGCTGCGCAACCTGCAATTTTCGCCGATCAAGGAAGGGGAGGAGCAATTCATCGTGCTCTGGGACCCCACCGGATTGAGCAAGGAACGGCTGGTCCTGCCGCTGAATTATTTCTTCATCGTGCAGCACCTCGACGGGGAGCACAGCGTCCAGGACATCGGGGCGATCTATCTGAAGCGCTTCGGTGAGTTCCTGATGCCGAACAAGGTCGAGCAGTTGCTGGCCGATCTGGACACCAAGCTGTTCCTGGAAGGCGAACGCACGGAGCAGGCCAAACAGCAGGCGTTGACGGCCTATCGTCAGGCACCTTCCCGCGCACCGCAATTTGCCGGTCGCAGCTATGAGGCCGATCCCGCCAAGTTGCGCGCACAGATCAACGGCTTCTTCGTCTCCAAAGAAGGACCGGAGGTGAAAGCCTCCGAACACAAGGGCAAGCTCATTAAGGCGCTCGTCGCGCCCACCTATGAGCTGAAACATGCCGGACCGATCTATGCCTGGGCCTACAAAGAATTGCAGGATGCCGAAAAGCCCGAGCTCTACGTCGTCATCGGGACTGCCTACTCAGGGCTTGAGCAACCGATCGCCGTCACAGACAAAGATTTCCAGACACCATTGGGGCTCGTCAAAGTCGAACGCGCGGTCACCGACCGCTTGCGCGAACAGATCCCCGCTGCTTTCACCGATGAATTGGCACATCACAATGAACATGCATTGGAATTTCAGTTGCCGTTCCTGCAAGAGAGTCTCGGCCAGGACCGGGCGTTTACGATTGTTCCGATCCTCACGTCGTTTTCGGCGGACAGCTTGCGCGATCCGCAGATCAGGAACCAGGTCGAGACGTTTCTTCAGACCTTAAAAGAAACACTCGCCGCCTCTGGCAAAGCTTACTGCGTCGTGGTCGGCGCGGAACTGGCCCACATCGGGATGCGCTACGGCGATTCGGCTCCGCCGACGGACTTCTCCTTCCACCGTTGCATGCAAACGGATCTCGAAATGCTCAAACATGTCGAGAATCGTGATCCCGACGAATTCGCGAAGTTCATTCAGAAGGAAAACGATCAGCGACGCATCTCCGGCTTCTCGCCGATCTACTCGATGCTGCGGTTGATTCAGGCGGAAACGGGGCAGGTGTTGCGGTACGATCGCGGGATCACGGATCAGTATAATTCGACGGTAACTTACGCCAGCATGGCCTTCTTCTAGGGCAGGTTGCTGAAAAATCCCGCCACCTGCGTTCTCAGCTCGACAAAATCCTCAACGTAGCCAGAGGCTACGCCTCCGGTTTTCTCTCGCCTGCGGCCTTGTTGGACGGGCTTTCGAGAAGACTGCGGCAGAGAAGGGCTACTTCACGTAGACCACGCCAGGCAGATCCTTCAGATCCGCATCACCCGTCACGACATCCGCATTCTGGTCCAGCGCCGTCGCATAGACGATCGCATCAGCCATCGCTAAACCGTGCCGAAGGCTGATATCCGCGGCTAAATAGGCGATGGATTCAGTGAGTTGAACCACATTGGTTGCATGAAGTCGTCCGGAAAATAGGATCGCACTCTCCTCACCACGCTCGCGTTTGATCTTTTTGTATACCTCGTACAACACAATCGTCGGCGTAATGATATCGTAGCGTGAAGAACAGTATCCAGCATAGCGGTCAGCAAGTGGTCCGCCTGTAAAGAATTCGATCCATCCACTGGAATCCAAAAGAATCTTCACACCCGATCCTTCTTTTCTCGGAGCCCTGTTCTAGACATACCCTTGAGTGCTCCCTTCAGCGACTTGAGGGGCACTTCCGGCACCAAGGTAATCACTCCGCCCTTTTCCAGGACCTGCAAGCGCTGGGAAGGACTAAGGTGAAGCTTTTCTCTCACATCCTTAGGGATCACGATTTGGAACTTCGGCGAGATCGTCGTCATGGACATTGCAGCACCTCCTTACCAATTGCTGATCGATCATCGTATCGTCATACGCCTCACACGTCAAGCTTGGAGGGTATGACGGGACGTAAGTTGGCGGTCCCAGCTTGGCGGGACAAACTGTTCAGAACGCCCATCCAGCAAGGCCGTAGGAAGCCCGGCGACTGAAGAGGTACATACCAAACTTCGTGTGACCGTTCGCTGCAGAAGATATTCCTGGCGAACGGATACACCCCATCAGTCATCTCATTGTATCGGTTATTTATCGCAGGGAAACGAGCAACCGAGAACGCCGCTGGGCGGCCTGTGTGAACAGCGCGCTAGTAGACGGGGACGCCACCGACCGGGTCCGTATATCTCGTCGGAGTGCTATAGCGGTCCCAGGTGGTGACGGCGCCCCGCTCGAAGTAGACACGAAAGGCGCTAGTAATGCAGGCGTTGCGTCCGATCGGTGGATAGAGCCAGACCGTGACTGTGCGCCCCTCATCCACCACGTCCTTCTTGCACACCGGTGATCCAAGCGCAAGGTACACCTGATCTTCCGTCATGCCGCGAAGGATGTTGCCCTTATCAATCGCCCAACGCACGCCTTCGGGATATGAGGGGTATTCCTGAGTCAAAAGACGATGACGTTCGGTATCACATCCCGGCAACGCCATGGCTACCAAAAACAGCCCGTTGCTCAGAACCAGTCGAAGCTTTCTCATGGTCACCTTATCCTGGCTCGCGCAAAGATCGATGCGACTTGGAGACTATGAGGGTGAGTCCGGCAGTTGCCCGCAAAATAACTCGACGGTTTTTCGGAACACGAACAGCGCAGTATCTTGCGGAGACGCAGCGATAGCCGCAGCCGCAGCTTGTTCGACTGCACCGCGTGAAATCTGAAACCGACGCACAACATACAGCGCATCGTCCAAGTCAATCTCAATGCCGCGTCGAAGTTTTGCGATCACAAAATCTACCGGCTCCAGCAAACGGATGCGCAGTCCTGGATGGGAAACAAAATGTGTGGCCCGATCGCGATATCCTGGCGGCATGGCCACGATGGACCATCCTGAAATGTCCTGCGTGAGATCTGCCGGCACGCCTTCATCGGTGAGAAACGTGACCAGCGGCTGCAGCGGGCCGGAGAGTTCGCCGTCCACGTCATTCGTGTAGCGTTCACGCAGACCATAACATTGCACCGCGAGGGCGCCGACAAGGAGCAAGTCTATCGGCTGTCCGGTCGTCTCAACAAACTGCTTCAATAGGGCAATGAGTCGGTCAGCGGTGATGGTAGGCAAATTGAAGGGCCTCGGCAAAGGTTCGATAGTCCCGAAAGTCGATTGGCCCTGAATCAACGGGGAGGGGGGCGCGGTCAAACAAAAATGTAATCAGTCGCCGATACTGGGTATACCAGCGACAGGCATTTTGATAGACCGCTTCGAATTCAGGATCGCTCCGCCAGGCCAACCAGTCCGGTTTATCGTTCACCACAATTTCAAGCCACAGGATACGACGCCCACGCGGCGTCTGAAGGGCCTCGGCGATGGAACCGGTGTTCAGGTACGCAGGGAGGAGTTGGAAAGATGCCGGGGTTGATTGATCGGAGCCATGCATGCCAAAAGTCTAGCACAATCACGCCTTGGAGAGAATCTGCGAAGTTCCCAGCCACCTGCACGCAAGGAGACGGTCGTGCAGACAGCTATTCCTTCACTGTGACCTTCATGCGAATCGGCTCCAGCGGGTTGTCGCGCTCGTCGCACGCCATCTTCGCGATCATGTCGATGACCTCGATGCCCCGGATGATTTCCCCGAAAATCGAATAGCGTCGATCGAGGCCGCCGTTGTCCTGCAGGGAAATGAAAAACTGGGAGCCGTTGTCATTGAAGTCGCGGGTGCTGTTGCCGTCGCGGGGCATCTTCGCCATTGAAATGGCACCGCGCTTATGGGGCCGGTCGTTGGGTTCTGGGTTGAGGAAGTAGCCGGGGCCTCCGGTGCCGTGCAGCAGGCGATCCGGCGTTTTGCTCAACGGGTCACCGCCTTGAATGATGAAGCCCGGCACCACGCGATGAAACGTCGTGTCGTCATAAAACCCCATCTTCGCCAGGTTGATGAAGTTCTCGACATGGCGCGGGGCGTCGTCCGGGTAAAAACGAATCCGGATGTCACCGAAGGGCGTGCTGATCGTGGCGCGTGGATCTTTTTTCTGAAATTGCATAGTCATGGCGCAACTGTAACAGGCCGGTGATTCCATCGGCAAGAGGGAAGCCGGCGTGATTTCTCTCCATGAACGGCGTATTCTGTCGCCGCAACCATCCGGCGGCCGGCGGCGAACAATGCACCAGCGTGAGACCAGCCGCTACAGCCTGCAAAGGGAGATGTGATGTCTGAACAAGCCGTACTTAACGTCGATCTGGCTGATGTGTGGAAAGAGCGGGGCCGCAAAAATTGCATTCGCACGATCGCCTGGGGCGATGACATCACGGTGGTCAAGCAGACCGCGACCTACCTGGAAGTCACGATCACGTTTTTTCGTGAAAAACCCGATGGCAGCATCCTCCCCGAATCCGTCACCGGCTATATCGAACCGACCAAATCGTCCGGCATCAAGGTAGCCGATGTGGTCCGGCCCGTGGCGGACAACAAAGTCCTGAAGGTCAACTTCGTCGATGTCCAACAGGGTGACGGCATGGTGATCGAATCGCCGGACGGCACAATCATCCTCATCGACGGGGGCGACAACCAGATGTTCGCGCGCTACCTCGCCGGGCGCTTCCGCAACACCAGTCTTCAGCACCCGAAGGCCATCGACTGCATCGTCGTCACTCACGGCGACGCAGACCATTTTTCCGGCCTCAGCGAGATCCTCAAATCCGAAACCAACAAGGCTAAACGCAAACAGCTCTTCATGCAGCCGCAGCGCATTTACCACAACGGCCTCGTCAAACGGCCCACCAGAATGAACAACAAAAACGTGCCCGACACCAAACTCCTCGGACCGACCAAGATGGTGGACGGGCAACTCTACCTCACCGGCCTGGAAGAAAATCTGCTCGAGGTGGATGCCAAAGATATGAACGAGCCGTTCCGGGAATGGAAACAGACCCTGGCGACCTACAACAGCCGGAGCCCGGTCAGCGTCAGGCGCCTGCAACTCGGCGATACCCAGGCCTTCGACTTCTTTAATCGGGACGACCTGCACATCGACGTGCTGGGGCCCATCACCACAGATGTAGGCGGACAACCGGCGCTGCGCTTTCTCGGCGAACCACCCAAAGGACCGCGCCTCGGCCATGACTCGCTCAACGACAGCGATGAAGGGTTCACCGGCCACTCCGCCTCCCACACCATCAACGGCCATTCCATCGTGCTGCGCCTGAGTTATGGCGGCTTCAGCTTTCTATTCTCAGGCGATCTAAACGACGAAGCCAGCCGTTTCCTCGCCCGCGAACACAACAAGGGTACGCTCAATCTGCGCTCGGAAGTGTTCAAGGTGCCGCATCACGGATCAGCCGATTTTTCCGGAGCCTTCATTCAATCCGTGTCACCGATCGTGAGCGTGGTGTCCTGCGGGGACGAAAACGCGCGAAAGGAATACATCCATCCACGCGCCACGCTCATGGGCGCGCTGGGTAAGTGGTCGCGCGTGCCGGAGCCGCTCATCTTTGCGACTGAGCTGGTGGCCTTTTTCGCAACCGAAGGCTTCTGCCGACTGCAGGACGACAAGGCTGCAAAAAAACGCGGGCCGTTCTACGGTTTCAGCCGGACGGCCTACGGCCTCGTCAAAACCCGCACGGATGGGCATCGTTTCTTCGTCTATACCGACAGCGGCAACGTGCAGATGAAAGAAGCCTACGCCTACCAGCTGGACAGTTCAGGTGTGCCGCAACCAGCGGAAGTAAACCGAGCGTGAGGGATGACGTCGTCGTCCGAAGCAGATTCCTCATGGGATATGGCCGCCTAGACAAGATGGAGCAGAAGTGACCGCAAAACTGTTCGAACCAATACATTTCGGCGGGCTTACGCTCAATAACCGGATCGTCATTGCGCCGATGTGCCAATATTCGGCGGTCGATGGGCACATGACCGACTGGCACCTGATTCATCTGGGCCACCTCGCCCTCTCCGGAGCGGCGGCCCTCACGATCGAAGCCACCGCCGTAGAGCCGCAAGGGCGCATCACCTATGCCGATACAGGGCTCTGGAACGATGCCACTGAAGCTGCCATGGCACGCACGATCGAGAGCATCCGCCGTTGGTCGGATATTCCTCTCGTCATCCAACTGGCTCATGCAGGCCGAAAGGCCTCGACCGATGTTCCGTGGGAAGGAGGAGAACAATTTCCTCCTGACCATAAACATGGGTGGCAGACAGTCGCCCCATCGCCGATCCCGTTTGCAAGCGGCGAGCATCCGCCGAAAGCGTTGGATCGCACCGCGCTGGAACACATCCGCGAATCGTTCGCCGCTTCGGCCCGGCGCGCCGCGCGGCTTGGCCTCGACGGAGTGCAGCTTCACGTCGCTCATGGATATCTGCTCCACGAGTTTCTCTCACCGCTTTCGAATCGCCGGGAAGACGAGTACGGCCGGCGCCTCGAACATCGCATGCGCTTTCCGCTCGAAGTGTTTGATGCCGTGCGTGCCGCGTTCCGGCCTGATCGGCCTGTCACGGTTCGTGTGTCCGGTACCGACTGGGTCGAAGGCGGCTGGGACATTGAGCAGACCATTGTTTTCGCCAAGGCCCTGGAGGCACGCGGGTGCGCGGCCATTCATATCAGTAGCGGCGGGCTCGATCCACGTCAGCAGATTCCTGTGGGCCCCGGCTACCAGGTCCCGCTCGCCCGTGCAGTCAAGCAGGCTGTCTCGATGCCGGTGATTGCCGTCGGTCTGATTACGGACTTCGACCAAGCCGAAGGGATTGTCAGCAGAGGCGATGCGGACATGATCGCTCTTGCGCGAGCCGTCCTCTACGATCCGCGCTGGCCTTGGCACGCGGCCGCACATCTGGGAGCTCAGGTGAAGGCACCGAAACAGTACTGGCGCAGTCAGCCGAGTCGCTATCGAGACTTATTCCTCCAGGGAACGGGGAAGCGAGATAGCAGTTGAGGGGGCAACAGTGAGGACCTCCTCACTCCCTCATTCGCTCCGTGGGATCGACCTTCATCCACATGAGCCCGCCGCAGAGCGCGATGCCGGCGGCGACTAACAATGAGGCCGTCCAGCCCCAGTGATCGGCGAGCCAGGGTGTGAGGCAGAGGCAAACGAAACAGTCGGCGACTTATGGGGCAAACAGCTCAGCAAGAACGGCCAGGACCTGTGTGCGAGTCATCTGATCGACTTTACCCAGACGTTTGACTAAGCGGCTCTTGGCCACCGTCCTGACCTGATCCAGCACAACCTGTCCGGCCTTTTCTTTGAACTGAACCGGCACCCGAGTCGGGTAGGGACGTCCCTTCGTCGTCATGGGAGCAATGATGACCGTATCGATATACTGATTCATTTCATCCGGAGAGATGATGAGGCAGGGGCGAGTCTTTCGAATTTCGCGTCCTTCTGTAGGATCGAGGCGGACGAGAAAGACATCGAAACGAGACACTACCATGTCCATTCGTTTCGGTCCCATGCGGACGTCGCTCCGGATTCTTGATCGAGCAGTTGGTCATCTCCATGGCGATGCATCTGCTCAAAGGCTTGACGCCAACCGGTGCGCGGGATGGAAACCGAACGAATGACCAATTGCCCATGTTGAATTTCCAGATCGACATCACCGTATAGGTGACACTGTTCGATAATAGACTTCGGAATCCGTATGCCCTGAGAATTGCCTATTCGTACAACGCGAGCTTTCATGGGTCCACCTCCGCGACTCACAAACCATTGTGTAATTACATTGGCCCCACGTTCCTTGTCAAGAACTCACACCACGCCCCGCAGTCAAAGCCACATTGATATCTCCTCACTCCCTCATTCGCTCCGTGGGATCGACCTTCATCCACATGAGCCCGCCGCAGAGCGCGATGCCGGCGGCGACTAACAATGAGGCCGTCCAGCCCCAGTGATCGGCGAGCCAGGGTGTGAGGCTCGGCGAAATCACGCCGCCGACGTTGGCGCCGGTGTTCATCACGCCCGACAAGGTGCCCGCATGGTTTTTTGAGAGATCCATCGTCACGCTCCAATAGGCGCCGACGGTGAAGTACAGCCAGCCGGCACCGAGCGAGAGGCAGACGATCGCCATGGTCTGCGACTCCACCCACGCACCAACCGCGATCAGCCCGCCGGCCAATGCCATACCAAGCATGCCGATGGAGAGTCGGGCCTTGCGCAATCCGAGAGTCGGCACCAGCTTGTCCGTAACCCATCCTCCGAGCGGACAGAACACCAGAATGGCGAGAAAGGGTCCCGCCGCCAACCAGCCGCCGCGTAAGAGATCGATTCCGCGCACGTTCACCAGATAGAGATAAAACCAGCTCATATAGATGTAGGCCACGTAGCCGAGGCAGGCGTAACTCGCGACGAGCCACCAGAGGGGCCGGGAGCGAAATATCCTCCGCCACGGAACCGGAGTCGAGAGCGTTTCTGCCTTCGTCACCTCGCTGCCCTTTCGATCCCGTGAGCAGAACACCCACAAGACCGCCACCACGAGGCCGATGAGGGCCGAGAGATAAAACACCGACTGCCAGTGATAGTTCACCATCACCCAGGAGGCGAGGGGAGGCGTGATGGCGGCGCCGATGCCGATGCCGCCGATGGCAATGCCGATGCCGAGCCCCCGTTGTCCCGGCGGCATCCAGTCGGCCACGGCGCGATTGAAATTCGGCAGGGCGACCGATTCGCCCACGCCGAGCAGGAACCGCACGATGACCAGCGCACCCACCGTCCCGACCACGGTGGCCAGCGGCAGGGTCGCGACCACGGCGGTCAAGACCGTACAGAGCGACCACCAGACCAAGGCGCAGGCCAACACGACACGCGCCCCCCAGCGATCACCCAGGCGACCGCCGGGAATCTGGCACAGCGCGTAGCCGAAGACGAAGGCCGAAAAAACATAGCCCATGTCCTGATCGGTGAGGCCGTAGGCAGGCATCATCTGCCGGGCGGTGACGGAAATGTTGACCCGGTCCATGTACGTGACTGCGCTAATGGCGAACAGCAGGGCGAGAATGCCCCAACGCGGTCGTACCGCTGATGTGTCGAACCCCACTCGTGCTTCCCCCAGTGTCCCGCCGTCCGGCGGCCGGCGCATTATAGACTGGCCCGCTCGTCTCGTGAAATGTGAAAGGTGACACGTAACAGGCGAGGCCCCAAAAGGGAGCGGAGCCTTCGGATTCTTTACCTTTCACGTCTCACGTGGTACGTGGTACAGATCGCGTCGCGTATGGATTTCCCGCCCGTGCATCCAGTACACTGCGTGTTTGTTCTACTTAGAGGAGGGTCAGTGAGGGTTCGTCCCCGCACGGTGGTGCTGTCGCTGCTCGGCCTGGTGGTCGCGGGAGTACTGGTCCTCTTCTATTCGCGCGAATTGTTCGGCGTCGATATCCTCAAAAACTTCTTCCTGCAGCAACTCGAAACCAGCCTTCGTCGTAAGATCGAAGTCGATCGCATCAAACTCGTGGTGCTGCCCAGCATTCGTCTGGAGCTGACCAACGTCGGCATTTACGGCCACGATGACCCGACGCACGTCGTGTTCTCCGCCAAGGAAATCGATATCGTCCTGCGCCTGCTCCCATTGCTCAAAAAACAGGTCGTCGCCAAGCGTATCTTTCTGAACGAGCCCACCGTGACGCTCATTCGCAACCGCTCGGGCCATTGGAATGTGCTGGCCGGTTTGCCTTCGGCGGCCAAGGACGAGTCGGCCTATCAGATGTTCAGCCGGCTGTTGCAAATTCGTGAAGCGACCATTCAGAAGGGACACATCACGGTGACGGACGAGGCGCGGCCGGACGGCGTCCGGACCACGCAGCTCGAAACGGTCGAGATGGCGCTGAAAGTCTATCCGGGGAAGGCGGAAGGAGACCTGCATATTTCCGCCGCGCTGCCGGCGAATGGCGCGCCCTCCTCCTTTTCGCTGACCGGCACGATCGGGTTGAGCGAATCGTCATCGACGCTGGCCGCCGAGGAGCCCTATTCCGTCCGCCCGGCGTTTCAATTCGAAGGCGAGATCGAGACCACGAATCTTCGGCTTCGCGAAGCGGCCGACTTCTTCGGGCCCCGGCCGGTTCCTCCGCAACTGCAAGGAGGCGCCAGTCTCCAAAGCCGTATCCGCGTCGCGCCCGGCGTCGCCGGGTACGATGTGGTGCTGACCGAAATTGCCGCCAAGGTGGATGAACTGGCGGTGACGGGCAAGGCCAACCTGGCCGGACTGCTGACATCGCAGCCCACATTTTCCATCACTTTCGCGGCACCCTCGATCGATCTCCGCTCGCTCTTCACAAGAATTCCTGCGCAATGGATCCATGCTCAACTTCCTGCCATCGTCGAGCAGCGCCAGTTGGGAGGCACCGTCCAAATTCTCTCCGCCACACTGACGGGGGCCACGGCGCCCAGCCCGCAGTTGTCGTTGACCGGTGATTTCCGGATCGAAAAAGGCATGGCCCTGATCGGCAACGATCGTGTGCCGACCCAGAACCTGGCCGCGACCGTTTCGGTAGAACCGGGACGAATCCGCGTCGGCAAGGTGACGGGCGCCTACGGCACGCTGCAGATCACGGACGGGAAAGCCCTGGTGTCGTTCCTGGACGACGGCCCTTGGATGGAACTGGATGTCAGCGGCGACATGAGCGCGGCCGACCTGGTGAAGTTTTTGACCAAGACCATTCGCACGGACAAGCTCACGTCGCTGCTCGCCCAGTCGCGCGACATCGAAGGCCAGACCCATCCGACGTTCCGGTTGGTCGGTCCCCTGGACAAACCGGAGGGCATAACCTTCGCGGGCGGGGAGGTGCTGGCCGAACAGGTCAGCCTCATGAATCCGTCGCTGCCGCAACGTCTCACGGCGATGCATGGCCGCATCGTGTTCTCGCAAACCGGCGGCGCGCAGTTCGATCAGGTTACGGCCAATGTCGGAGAGGCGCAGCTGCAATTCAACGGGATGATCAGCGGAGGCACGCCCAGCGTGTTTCAAGACTTTGTCATTCGCGCGAAGGGCAGCGCCTCACAGCTGCGACAGATGGTGTCGGCGGGCACCTTTCCCGACGACCTGCTGTACGGCATGGTCAATGCCAGAGTGCAGCTCTCGGGTCCATCCGGCGCGCCGCATTTGCGTGGAGAGATCGGCCTGAATGAAGCCAAACTCGTGCTCCCGACGTTGGGGGAAAAACCTCTCGGTTCGCCGGCCTCCCTCGAATTAGATGCCGAGGTCAGCAAAGGCATCGGTCTGGTGATATCGCGCCTCGAATTGGTTGTGCCGCCTTTGCGGCTGCCGTTGAAGGGTCGCATTACCCTCGGCGACCAGTTTTCCATCGACGCGTCGCTTGCCACAGGCACGGTATCGGTCTCCAGCCTGCCGGACTGGGTGTATCGCAGCGGGTTCGAAGCCGGCAATCTCGAAGTCTCCATGGACGTCAAGGGCACGGATGCCGAGTGGAAAAACTGGCGCGCCGGCGGGTGGCTGGCGCTCACCAATGGCCTGATGACGCTCAAGGGCGTGGACGGCGCGGTCGAAGACATCTACCTTCGCTTGAAGTTTTCCAAAAACATCGCCGACATCAAACAGCTGTCCTTCCGCATCAAGGACAGTGATGTGAGCCTGTCCGGCGCCTTGAAGAATTGGACGACCAAGCCGGTGATCGCGGTCAAGATCGAGTCGGCGCAAATGGACCTGGATCTGCTGATCCCGAAAGGCCATCGTTCGCCGATCCGGGAATTTCTCGAAACACTCGCCTCGACCAGTCAGGTCAGCGCTACAGCGACCATTGAAAAGGGCCTCTACAAACACTTGCGGTTCGGCGGATTGTCCGGCCGGTTGACCATTCAAGACGGCATGTTGGATCTCGATCGCGTCGTCGCGCAATCGGGGACCGGGCATGCGGCAGGGCGGATGGTCGTACGGCTTCCTAAGGGCGAGCCGGCCGAAACAGAAACCTCCGTCCGCATGACCGGCATTCCGGCCGAGGCGCTCTTGCAGTTGCTGGGCGCGCACGATCAGCCCGTCACCGGCGATATGAAACTCACCGGCGCGCTGCGCGGGCATGGACGCAATCCGCATGGCGTGTTGCCCACGCTCAACGGCAAAGTGGAACTGGTGCTGCAGGACGGACGCATCCTCAAAACGGAGAAACGCGCCATTTGGAAAATCCTCTCCATCCTGAATCTGCCCGCCGTGCTGCAAGGCAAAGTGGATCTGGAAAAGGAAGGCCTGCAATACAATCGCGCCAGCGCCACCCTCACGGTGCAAAACGGACTCGTCAAAACACAAAACATCATCTTGGACAGCGCGGTGTTGAAGATTTCAGCCGTCGGCACCTACGACATGCCCACCGATCAACTCGACATGATCTGGGCGGTGAGCCCGTTCGGATCGTACTCGCAATTCTTGAAATCGATTCCACTCTTCGGGCGATTGGTCGCGGGGGATCGCAAAGGCCTGGCCACGGCCTTGTTTCAAGTGAAGGGATCCATCGACGATCCGCAAGTCACCTACATGCCGATGAAGTCCTTTACCACCGGCCTGACCGGCGTGGCGCAACTCGCCTTCGATCTGCTGAAGAACACGGTCATGCTGCCGATCGACATCCTCACACCGCAAGAGGAGAAGGAACCGCTGTTCGATCCGTCATTGGAAATTCAGACGCCGCCATCCGCGCCGCCACCCGTCGATGTTCCTGCTGCGCCGGCTCCGGCCGCGCCTTGACCACCTCCGAAGCGCGTGATAGCATCCGATTGAGCGGATCGCCTCAACCTCATGAGCCATTCCACCGACCACAATACGAATCCCGGACCCGGCGCGACGCTCTTCATCGCCGCCAGTGAAACCGATTCCAATCTCTACTACGCCACGAAATTCATCGCGCCCGATCCCTTTATCTACCTGGAGGTGAAGGGCGAGCGGCTGATGATC
>WBZQ01000879.1_pt1 | contig 22127 bp, 20 predicted proteins | sample 5204251 | NCBI WGS metagenome assembly WBZQ01 (sample SAMN12412402, study PRJNA552823) | activated sludge metagenome | isolation source: activated sludge from nitrification reactor of wastewater treatment plant... | place: USA: Virginia | collected 2017-09
GAAGCGGCACTGCACACACCTCCCCAGTGGCCAGATAGTCGACCAACCCCGACCCGGTCAGATAGCCCCGTGCGACGCATTCGACCGGGAACATCTCCAACTCGGCACAGATCACCGCCCGACCCTTGACCTGCGCGGGCACATCAGTGCTCACCACGTGATGAGCAACCCCAAGTTGCTCGAACCACCACAGGCTCATCCGGGTCAGAATCTCCCCCTTGTCGGGGATCGTGGAGGCCAGCACATGGTCAAAAGCACTGATCCGGTCACTGGCGACCATTAACAATCGACCGGCGTGCTCCCCCTCGGTGAGGCGGTAGAGATCCCTCACCTTGCCTGAGTGCAGGTGCTCCGCTCCGGGGATCGCCTGGGCTGGGGGGATGTTGAGCGCGGCCATGAGGGGAACCCTACAAAATTGCCCCGGGCACATAGTTGGCGCCAACTGGATCAGCTGCGACCACCGCCTCAACCCTCGCCACGACGGCCGCGACCTGAGATCGAGCCGCCCCGGTGAACTCGATCGGATCAGCGACCAGTTGGGCGATCTGTTCGCGGCTCAACCCGAGTCGGGCGTCGGCCGCGAGCCGGTCGTAAAGGTCGTTCACGGCCAGGCCTTGGCGCATCTCCAACGCCACCCCGACCGCGTGTTCTTTGATCGCTTCGTGCGCGGCTTCACGACCGACCCCGTTGCGGACTGCCGTCATCAGGACCTTGGTGGTGGTGAGGAACGGCAGGTAGCGGTCGAGTTCACGCTGGATCACCGCAGGGAAGGCGCCGAACTCATCGAGCACCGTCAAGAAGGTTTGGAACAACCCGTCGAGCGCAAAGAAGGCATCGGGCAGGGCTACGCGCCGTACGACGGAGCAGGAGACGTCGCCTTCGTTCCACTGGTCCCCTGCCAACTCCCCGACCATGGAGAGGTAGCCGCGCAAGATCACGGCAAGTCCGTTGACGCGCTCACACGACCGAGTGTTCATCTTGTGCGGCATCGCCGAGGAGCCGACTTGGCCCTCTTTGAAGCCCTCGGTGACAAGTTCGATGCCAGCCATCAACCGGATGGTGGTGGCGAGGTTGGAGGGTGCGGCCGAGATCTGCACCAGCAGCGAAACCACCTCGAAGTCGAGGCTTCGGGGGTAGACCTGTCCCACGCTGGTCAACACGTTGGCGAAACCGAGGTGGGAGCTAATCCGCTTCTCGAGTTCGGCAAGCGCCGACTCATCGCCGCCGAGCAGATCGAGCATGTCTTGCGAGGTGCCCATCGGGCCCTTGATCCCACGCAGCGGATAGCGCGCGGTGAGCTCGTCGAGGCGAGCAAGCGCCACCAGAAGTTCGTCAGCGACCGTGGCGAAACGCTTGCCCAAGGTCGTGGCCTGAGCGGCGACGTTGTGTGAACGCCCGGCCATCACAGTCGACTCGTGTTCGGCCGCCAGCCGCCCCAACCGAGCAAGGGTCGCAACGATGCGCCCCCGGATCAGCTGCAAACTGGCAAAGACCTGCAACTGCTCGACGTTCTCAGTCAGGTCACGCGAGGTCATGCCTTTGTGGATGTGTTCGTGACCCGCTAGAGCCGAGAACTCCTCGATGCGCGCCTTCACGTCATGGCGCGTGATCCGCTCACGGGCCGCGATGCTGGCTAAGTCAACGTTGTCGACTTGTGCTTCATACGCCTCGACCACACCATCGGGGACTTCGACTCCGAGGTCACGTTGAGCGCGGAGTACGGCGATCCACAGTTGGCGCTCCAACACGATCTTGTGCTCTGGACTCCACACCAGAGCCAGGTCCGCGCCGGCGTACCGGTTGGCCAAAACATTGGGCACACTCACTGCGATTCCTCCGTGATCAGTGCGGCGCCCTCGATCACGCCTAGTGGTTCGGCGGCGATGTCTCGACGCCATTGCGCTCCGGGAAACGCGATCGAGGAGATGCCTTCATAGGCCTTGGCGCGAGCATCGGCGATGCTCGAACCGACCGCAGTCACTGTCAGCACCCGGCCACCGGCAGTGACCAACTCGCCGTTGACCAGCGCGGTGCCAGCGTGGATGACATTGACGTCATGTTCCTTAGTGAGCGTCTCGCTCCCGATGATGACGTCGCCTTTGGATGCGCCTTCGGGATATCCCGCCGAGGCCATCACCACGGTCACCGCTCCGCCCTCAGCAAACGTCGGGGCTGGCACCTCTGCGAGTCGACCCTGCGCTGCCCCGTGCAGCAGGTCGCCCAGCGATGAGGTCAGCAAAGCGAGCACGGGTTGGGTGTCAGGGTCGCCAAAGCGGCAGTTGAACTCAATCACCTTCGGGCCTTGGGCGGTCAACGCTAGGCCGACGTACAACGTGCCGATGAAGGGCGCCCCGCGACGGTTCATCTCATCAAGCGTGGGTTGTACGACGCGCGACAACACCTCCTCGACCACCTCGGCCGACACCCACGGCAGCGGGCTATATGACCCCATCCCGCCCGTGTTGGGTCCGCGGCCGCCGTCGAAGATCCGCTTGAAGTCTTGGGAGGGCTGCAATGCGCGTGCCGTCTGCCCATCGCAGACCGCAAAGATCGAGAACTCCGGACCGTGCAAAAACTCCTCCACCACCACGCGCCCACACTGAGCCGCATGATCGAGGGCTTCCTGGCGATCGGTGGTGACAACCACTCCCTTGCCAGCAGCCAGACCGTCATCTTTGACGACGTACGGCGCGCCAAACTCATCAAGAGCCGCCTCCACTTCGGCCGCGCTCGTGCACACCGCCGCCCGGGCCGTCGGCACGCCAGCCGCCGCCATCACGTCCTTAGCGAACGCCTTCGATCCCTCAAGTTGGGCGGCTTTGGCACTCGGTCCGTAGACCGCAATCCCCTTGGCGCGCACCTGGTCAGCAACCCCCGCAACAAGCGGCGCCTCCGGTCCGATGACCACCAGATCAGCTTCGATGTGCTGGGCCAGTTGCGCCACCGCCTGCCCATCCATCGGGTCAACATCGTGCAGCTGGGCCACTGAGCTCATGCCGGGGTTGCCAGGTGCTGCGTGAACCTCGGCCCCCAGATCGCGGGCCAGCGCCATCACCAGCGCGTGTTCGCGCCCTCCCGAGCCGATCACCAATGTCCTCACGTGACCCAAGGGTAGTTGCTGCTGGGGGTGTCGAAATCCCAGGTTAAGTACCCGAGTTGTCACTTCACCCAGGTTGCAACCTGGGTTAAGTGACAAAACCTTGGGTGAAGTGGACGCCACAATGAACCCATGGATGACTTGCTTCAACTGCTCGCAGACGAGCGCGACATCGCCAGATTGATCAGCGCCTACGGGCCACTCGTGGACTCCGGGTGCTCCCGCGAAGTCGCAGACCTCTGGACCGAAGATGGGGTGTACGACGTCGACGGCTACTACATGTCCGGCCGCGAGCAGATCCGCGCCATGGTCGAGTCCGAAGCCCACCAAGGTCTCATCGCCCGCGGCTGCGCCCACATCCAAGGGGTTCCTCACATCAACGTCACCGGTGACACGGCCACTGCTGTGTGCCACTCCACCCTGGTGCTGCGCCATGACGAGCGCTTCCACATCGCCCGCGCAGGAGCTAACCGCTTCGATCTCGCACGAACCCCAGACGGGTGGCGGATTAGGCGTCGTACGACGAGAGTCCTCGACGGCTCAGCCACGCCGCGTGAACTCCTTGCCTCGATCGCGGACCCCAAGTAGAGGCCCCACTTCACCCACCTTTTTGTCACTTAACCCAGGTTGCAACCTGGGTTAAGTGACAACTTGGGTAGGCGGTTTCTAGGGGTGAGTGCAACACCGGTCGAGTGATGGGTGTGTCGATGTCTGGTCCTGCGTTCTCTTGGCGGATGGTGCCGTCTATGTATCAGTTGATGTGGCAGGTCTATGTGGAGACCTCTAGTGGTGGTGTGGCTGCGGCTGCGATCGGTGTGGAGCGCTCTTCAGCAACGAAGTTGATCGCGGCCCAGGGCGGGGTTCGTCCGCGTCAGGGAAGGCATGCGGGTAATGGGAAAAGGTTGTCGTATGAGGATCGCTGTGCAATCGAGGCCGGGTTGGCGGTAGAGGAGAGTCAGGCGTCGATCGCGGGGCGAATCGGGTTCAGCAATTCCACTGTCTCCCGTGAAATCGTCCGCGGTCGGCTGAAGTCGGGGCGGTACTCGGCCAAGCGTGGCCAAGCAGTCGCAGTGACCAACGGCAAACGACCCAAACCATGCAAACTGGTCCTCAACCCCGCCCTGCGCGCCAGGGTCGAGAAGGATCTCAGCAAGCGATACTCGCCCCAGCAAGTCGCGGCGCGGCTACGTTTTGACTTCCCCGACAACCCGGAGATGTGGGTGCATCACAACACGATCTACGAATCGCTCTACATCCAGGCGCGAGGCGCGTTACGTGCTGATCTGGCCAAATGCCTGCGCAGCGGCCGAATCAAACGACGACCACGCCGCCCCGATGGTCCCCGGGACCCACGCGGCCAGATCCCGGACAAGGTCATGATCACCCAGCGACCCGTCGAGGTCACCGACCGCGCGGTCCCGGGGCACTGGGAAGGTGACCTGATCCTGGGCAAGCACAACCGATCAGCCATCGGAACCGTGGTCGAGCGGACCACCAACTACACCCTGCTGCTGCACCTGCCCCACGGATACGGCACCGAAGCCGTCACAGACGCCCTGATCACCCGGCTCGCTGCACTCCCCGATCAACTGCGCCGCTCGGTCACCTGGGACCAAGGCAAAGAGATGACCGCCCACAACAAACTCACCACCGGAGCGCTCGGCGAAGAGTTCAAGGTCTACTTCTGCGACCCCCGATCACCCTGGCAACGCGCAACCAACGAGAACACCAACGGACTCCTACGCCAATACTTCCCCAAAGGCACCGACCTCTCAGTCCACACCGCCGCAGAGCTCGCCGGGGTCGAAGATGAACTCAACGACCGCCCCCGCAGACGCCTGGACTACCTTCGACCATCAGAGGTCATCCAAGACCTCCTGTTGCACTGACCGCCGGAACCCGCCGTACTTAACCTGGGATTTCGACACCAGGAGCCCAGCACTCAACCATTTGGCTGATCGCACCCACAACATCTGACCCATCCGGCCGATGTGAGGAGGGAGGTTCGGAGCCGAAAGTAGTCATCGTCGCCAGTGAAGTCGACACAGCTACTTTCCATCTCCGCAAAGGGAGCACCACATGACCACCCTCACTGCACCACCACCGGTGGCCTCGATTCCGCGGGCGCCGTCGTCTCGGATCGTGTCCCTCGACGTACTGCGAGGGATCGCGATCTTGGGCACCTTGATGACCAATATCGGCATCTTTCTTGTCAAAGCCAGCGAGTCCGGCAGCAATGGGTTCGACCGGTTCCTCGGGACGTTCATTGGGCTGACGACCGACGGAAAATACATCGGTCTGCTGACCATCATGTTCGGTATCGGGCTGGAAATTCAGCGCCAGTCCGCACTGAAGAAGGGCGAGACCTGGCTCGGCAGCTACCCCTGGCGCGCAGCCCTTCTGGTGCTCGATGGCTTGCTGAACTACATCTTCATCTTTGAGTTCGACGTTTTGATGGGCTACGGACTCACCGCTTTGGTGGTCGCCGTCGTGGTGTCAAAGTCCCCACTGGTCCAGAAGTGGTGCCTGGGGATCGGCCTTGCTCTGCACGTCGCGCACTTGACGTACCTCAGTGCTCCCGGATGGTTCACCAGCCAGACCTACACCGAGGAATCAGATGCCGTCGACGCGAAGTACGCCAAGGCGATGGAGCTAGCCGTCGGCAAGGGTGGAGACATCAGCCCCGTGGACATGACGCCTCACCAACTCGACGTCTACGCCAAAGCAATCGGTCGTCCTGCTGCTGACATCCTCAAGGAGTGGCAGGCCTACGGGGCCGCCGATGGCGGGACCATGCACTACTGGGACCAGGTGCACAACCGGTTCACCTACTTCTGGGGCGGCCGCGCTGAGATCCCGGTGATGTTCTTGATGGGTCTTGGACTCTTCTTGGTGGGTGCCTTCCTGTACCGCGCAGGCATCTTTGAGGCCCACGGCGACAAGTTGCGCAAGCGGATCATGCTGCTCAGCTTCGGCGTCGGTTTGCCGATCGACTGGGTCACTCGGATCTGGTTCAGCGACTACACCGGCACCTTCAACCGCTACCTGACCTCGACCTTCGTCTCCTTCGGCATCTTGGCTCTCGTCGCCCACTTCTACGCCAAGGGGCGCGGGCTGGGCATCGTGGGCAAGGGCCTGACCAACATCGGCAAGATGGCGCTGACCTGCTACGTCGGCCAGAACCTCATCGCATCGATCCTGTTCTATGGCTGGGGCTTTGACCTCAGTCGCTACCTGACCTTCGGCGCCTGGAACACCGTGATTGCCTGGGCCATGGTGGCCACCGTCCTGGTGATCTTTAGCACCGTGTGGTTGCGGTTCTTCAAGCGCGGACCCATCGAATGGGTATGGCACATCAGCCACACCTGGCTCGTCGAACGCACCCGACCGCTGGTCGAACGGTCGAACGCAAAGAAGGCGCTCAAGCAGGCTGCACAGCAACAACCAGCCCTGCAAGAGGCCTAGAGTCCCCCAAACCCAACACCGGCGACCAACAGGGCGCCGGTGTTGGGCCTATTTCAGACGTCGAACTTTTGGCCGATCACCAGTCCAAACCCGGCCCTTCTGGCCGATGCTCAGACCCGAGGTCGAGAGCCAGAGTTGTGAAAAGTCGGCGCACTTGAGCCCGATGGCACGAAGGAGCTCACCAATGACCACACTGACCGCACCTGCCCCGACGGACTCGCCGCCACGGGCACCCTCGACACGGATCGTCTCGCTCGACGTACTTCGCGGAATCGCAATCCTGGGCACTCTGCTGACCAACATCGTGGTCTTCATGGTTGACGTTGGCCCCCACAAAGACAACGCGCTCGATCACTTTCTCTTTACGGTCCTCGGCCTGATCACCGACGGCAAATTCATCGGTCTGCTCACGATCATGTTCGGCATCGGCCTCGAAATTCAGCGCCAAGCAGCTGTGCGTAAAGGCGAGACCTGGCTGGGTTCATACCCGTGGCGCGCAGCGCTCTTGGTGCTCGATGGCCTGCTGAACTACATCTTCATCTTCCAGTACGACGTACTCATGGGCTACGGCCTCACCGCATTAGTGGTCGCGGTGGTGGTCTCGAAATCCCCTCGCGTTCAAAAGTGGTGTCTTGGTGTCGGACTGGGTTTGCACGTGGCGCACTTGACCTACCTGAGTGCACCGAACTGGCATGCCGGGCCAACGGCGTACGAGCTCGAAACCAAGGCCGCCGACGCGAAGTACCTCAAGGCCATGGAGCTTGCAGTGGGCAAGGGCCATGATGTCGCCCCACCAGACATGACTGCACAGCAACTCGACGTGTATGCGCACGCGATGGGTCGACCGGCTGCGACGATCTTGAAGGAGTACTCCACCTACGGCTCCGGCGGCGCGACGACTCACTACTGGCAGCAAGTCAATGAGCGGTTGGCGAACTTCTGGGCCGGGCGGGGCGAAATCCCGATCATGTTCTTGATGGGGCTTGGCCTGTTCTTGGTGGGCGCCTTCTTGTATCGCGCGGGCATCTTTGAGGCCCACGGCGACAAGTTGCGCAAGCGGATCATGCTGCTCAGCTTCGGCGTTGGTCTGCCAATCGACTGGATCACCCGGATCTGGTTTGAGCACTACACGGGCACGTTCAACCGCTACCTCACCTCGACGTTTGTGTCCCTAGGGATCTTGGCCCTGGTCGCGCACTTCTACGCACGCGGGCGAGGCCTCGGGATCGTTGGCAAGGCGCTCACGAACGTCGGCAAGATGGCACTGACCTGCTACGTCGGCCAGAACCTGATCGCCTCGATCCTGTTCTATGGCTGGGGCTTCAACCTCAGCGGAAAACTTCACTACGGAGAGTTGAACGACATCATCGCTTGGTTCGTGGTCGCCACGATCCTGGTGGCCTTCAGCACCGTGTGGTTGCGGTTCTTCAAACGCGGCCCGATCGAGTGGGTCTGGCACATCAGCCACACCTGGATCGTGGAGCGCACTCTCCCCATGATCGAGCGGTCAGCGGCGCGCAAAGCGTTGAAGCAGGCGGCCTGACTTCACCCAACCGTTTGTCACTTCACCCAGGTTGCAACCTGGGTGAAGTGACAACTTGGGTACTTAACCTGAGATTTCGACACCCCGATTAGGGGACGACCACAGTCTGATCGCGACCAGGGCCAACCCCCACGGCCCAAATCCGGGTGCCGGACATCTTTTCGAGGGCCTTGACGTAGGCCTGAGCGTTAGCGGGGAGTTCGTCCCAGGTGCGGCAATGGGAGATTTCCTCACCCCAGCCAGGGAAGATTTCATAGATTGGCTTGGCGTGGTGGAAGTCGGTTTGGGTCATCGGCATCTCGTCGTGGCGCACGCCTTCGACGTCGTAGGCCACGCAGACCGGGATCTTTTCCCAGCTCGACAGCACGTCGAGTTTGGTGAGGAACAAGTCAGTGAGTCCGTTGACCCGACCGGCGTAGCGGGCAACGACTGCGTCGTACCAACCGCAGCGGCGGTCACGTCCGGTGGAGACGCCCACTTCGCCGCCGATGCGCCACAACGCCTCGCCGTCGGCATCAAAGAGTTCGGTCGGGAATGGGCCTGCGCCCACGCGGGTCGTGTAGGCCTTGATGACGCCAATAACCCGGTCGATGCGAGTGGGACCGACACCGGCGCCCGTGCACACACCTCCAGCAACAGGCGAGGAGGACGTCACGAACGGATAAGTGCCGTGGTCGACGTCGAGCATGGTGGCTTGAGCACCCTCGAACAAGACGGTCTTGCCCTCATCGAGTGCGTTGTTGAGTAGCAACGATGTATCGGCGACCATCGGAGCAAGCCGATCGGCGTAGGACAGCAATTCCTCAACCGTCTGCTCGATCTCGACCGCGCGTCGGTTGTAGATCTTGGTCAGGATCTGGTTGCGCAACGCCAACGCGCCCTCAACCTTTTGACGCAAGATGCTTTCGTCGAAGAGATCTGCGACCCGGATGCCGATGCGGTTGATCTTGTCGGCGTACGCCGGCCCGATGCCGCGACCCGTGGTGCCAATCTGGTTCTTGCCCAAGAACCGCTCAGTGACCTTGTCGATCACCGGGTGATAGGGCGCGATGATGTGTGCGTTGGCGCTGACCACCAAGTCAGCGAGCTCGACGTTGCGAGCCTTGAGCGCATCGAGTTCTGTAAAGAGCGCTTCGGGACTGATGACCACGCCATTGGCGATCACCGAGGTCGCACCCGGGGTCAAAATGCCGCTAGGCAGCAAGTGGGTGGCGAACTTCTCGCCGTTGACCACGATCGTGTGGCCGGCGTTGTGGCCACCTGAGGTGCGTACGACGAAGTCGATCGTCTCCGTTGTCGCCAACAGATCCGTTGCTTTGCCTTTACCCTCATCGCCCCATTGGGCGCCGAGTACGACGATGGCTGGCATTCACCCACCCCATTTCAGTGCGAGCCTGACTCTAGCCCTTGCGCCGCTTGCCTTTTTGCACTCAGAGAATTCGCGGACACGGAAGCTTCCTACAGCCGTTGCTTTACAGCAGTGCGGCACTTGCCGCTGGCGATGAATCGTTGAGGAACGTGCGACAGCGCTGCTCTTCACTGGTTTCACCAATGCGTCCGGCAGCGGTCGCTAAGGCAGCCAGGCAACGCAAGAAGCCGCGGTTGGGCTCGTGCTCCCACGGCACAGGGCCATGACCCTTCCATCCGTTGCGGCGCAGCATGTCGAGGCTGCGGTGGTAGCCAACTCGGGCATAGGCATAGGCCGTGACGTCATCAATGTCATCGGCGGCGAGCGCCTGCTCGGCCAAGGTGGCCCAGGCGAAGGGCGACTCGGGGTGGCGGCGTACAACCTCAAGAGGCACAGCCGGATCAGTCGCCGCTGGGTCTGCGGGGAGCAAGGTTGCCGGCGGGCCAGCCATCAAGTCTTCAAATGCCATAGGGGTCAGCCTGCCATGAACGCATAGCTGCAGACGTCATACGCCCCGGTCGCTAGAGCGACCGGGGCGTATGACGTTAAGAGCAAACAGTTGTAACCGGAGTCGATCAGCTCAGGGTGTGGCCAGTCGAGCTCAGGTTCTCGCACGCCTCGACGACGCGTGCTGCCATGCCGTTCTCGGCGGCTTTGCCCCAAGCGCGCGGGTCGTAAACCTTCTTGTTGCCGACCTCGCCGTCGACCTTGAGCACACCGTCGTAGTTGTTGAACATGTGCGCCGCGATCGGCCGGGTGAAGGCGTACTGCGTGTCAGTGTCGACGTTCATCTTCACCACGCCGTAGGTAACCGCCGCAGCGATCTCCTCGGGCAGCGAGCCCGAGCCACCGTGGAAGACCAGGTCGAACGGACGCGCACCGGCGGCCAAACCAAGCTCAGCAACGACTGCCTCTTGGGCCGCCTTGAGGATTTCGGGACGCAACTTGACGTTGCCCGGCTTGTAGACGCCGTGCACGTTGCCGAAGGTCAGCGCGGTCATGTAGCGACCCCGCTCGCCAACACCGAGCGCACGCACGGTGGCAATGGCGTCGGCCGGGGTTGAGTAGAGCTTCTCGTCGATCGCGCCCTCAACACCATCTTCTTCACCGCCGACGACACCGACCTCGATTTCGAGGATGATCCGGGCCGCAGCGGCCTTCTCCAGGAGTTCGGTGGCAATGGTGAGGTTCTCAGCCAAGGGCACCGCGGAGCCATCCCACATGTGCGACTGGAACAGCGGAGCCTGACCTTTCTTGACGCGCTCAGCGGAGATGTCGAGCAGCGGCCGCACAAAGCCGTCCAGCTTGTCCTTAGGGCAGTGGTCGGTGTGCAACGCAACGTGAATCGGGTAGTTCTTGGCGACCTCGGCGGCGTAAGCCGCAAAGGCACACGAACCTACGACCATGTTCTTGACCTTCTGGCCGGAGAAGTACTCCGCGCCGCCAGTCGACACCTGGATGATGCCGTCGCTGCCAGCATCGGCGAAGCCTTGGAGTGCCGCGTTGAGGGTCTGGGAGGACGAGACGTTGATGGCCGGGAAGGCGAAGCCCTTCTCCTTAGCCGTGTCGAGCATCTGGGCGTAGATTTCGGGGGTTGCGATGGGCATGGTGCGGCGCTCCTTGAACGTGCCAATAGGTCTACTTCGACCCTAGTACCTACTCACCCGTCATGGGTACGTCGGCGCCCAAGTGCAAGCACGACCATGCGTGTTCGCTGGAAAGCGAGCACAGACCCCCGCATGGCTTACTGTCAGATTTGTTGAAGCAACACCGTCATCAAACAGGGGAGCCCACATGGCTTTGGTTCGGTTCGTACTGGCACTGCTCGCGGCTCTGAGCCTCGTCTCGTGCGGCACACCAAAGACCTCAAGCGACAAGCCGACACCAAAAGCCGATCCCACCATCAACCAGCCCGACACTGGCACCTGTTGGCAGATGGACAACATTACGATCGCCATGTACGCCCCCGAAGCGGTGCCGGTCGACTGCTCTCAGCCGCACAATGTGATGACGCTGGCGGTGCTCAAAGTCGGTGATTCGGTTGATCTCAGCACAGGTACCGCGAACCCGGAGTTCGATGCTCAAAGCGCGCAATGCACACAAGCTCTGAATAAGGAGTTGTCCATGTCTGCTGACCTTGGCCCAGCAGATGTCCACAAGACCGCATTCCTCACCCTTCCGTTCCTGCCTAACTCAGCCAGCATCGTCGCCGGGGCTCGCTGGGCCTGGTGTGGGGTCTATGTCCGCAACAGCTCCAACCCAGATGGGCTCGAGCCCCTTCCGGCAAAGTTCCCGCTGCTGGAGAAAGGGGCAATCCCCCGTCGCTTCGCTTCCTGCGTCGACAAGGCCTACAAGATCGTCAGTTGCTCAGCCCCGCACAAGGCCCGCCACATCACCACCGTCACGTTCGATAAACGCCCATACCCCGGACGCTCTTGGTTTGTCCGGCGCGCGGAGGGGTGCCGCATTATGACCCCGGTCAATCGCCGCTATGTGGCCTTGTGGTCCAGCAAGTGGGAGTGGAAAGTAGGGGAGCGCTACGTCTCTTGCTTCCACAACTAGGTTCGAAGCCCGCACCACCACGAGTTAGGCCGAATCGCTAGCCGCGCCAGGCTCCAGCTAGGTCGGCGTACTGCACCACCCAGGTGTGCATCGCAATCGCCGCAGCGGCGGAGGCATTAATCGATCGAGTCGACCCGAACTGAGCGATCGAGAACGTGCCGTCACAGGCATCGCGCGCAGCATCGGAGAGACCGGGCCCTTCTTGACCGAAGAGGAAGCAGACCTGCTTGGGCAGCGCCACGGTTTCGAGCGGTTGAGATCCCGGCAAGTTATCGATGCCCCATAACGCAACGCCTTTGGTTTGCAGGTACTGCGAGAGATCCAGCGCGGTGGGGTGATGCACGATGTGCTGGTAGCGATCAGTCACCATCGCGCCGCGACGGTTCCAACGCCGGTTGCCCACGATGTGCACCTCGGCAGCCATGAACGCGTTTGCGGTGCGCACCACCGTGCCGATGTTGAAGTCGTGTTGCCAGTTCTCGATGGCCACATGGAAGTCATGGCGACGGGTGTCGAGGTCGGCGATGATCGCCTCCATGCGCCAATAGCGATAGCGGTCGACGACATTGCGCCGATCCCCATCACGCAAGAGGGTCTCGTCGTACTCCTCACCGACTGGCCACTCACCCTCCCACGGCCCGAGTCCGACAACATCTTGGCCGTGGGGCATGGGGTCATACGGCGCCCGCTGCTCATCCACACGCGCAAGGCTAGTCACGAGGTTTGTTGGACCGGCGGATAAGGTCGCCACCGTGCACGCACTCTTGCTTGGGATTGACTGGATGGACCCCCAGTGGTGGCTCGATCATTTCGGCGCCCAGTTCTTCTGGGCCACCCTCGTCGTGGTGTTCGTTGAGTGCGGACTGCTGTTCCCGATCCTGCCCGGAGACTCACTGCTCTTTGCCGCAGGACTCTTCATTGCTCGCGGCGATGTGCCTTATCCGCTGCCATTCGCACTGGTCGCCCTGCTCGTAGCGGCATTCGCAGGCAACGTCAGCGGCTATGAAATCGGTCGCGCTATCGGCCCGCGCCTTGAACAGCGTGAGGGCAGATTCATCAAGAAGAAGTACTTCGAGCAAACCCATGCCTTCTTCGAGCAGTACGGCAACAAAGCACTGGTGTTGGGACGGTTCGTGCCAATCGTGCGCACGTTCATCACCGTCGTGGCCGGGATCGGCCACATGCCACGACAGCGCTTTTACACCTGGAGTTTCATCGGGGCGCTGCTGTGGGTTTTCTCTTTGACACTGGCGGGCTACTTCTTGGGCGGGTTCGCCTTGATCCGCGATCACATCGAGGCCGTCGCCTTGCTGATCGTGGCCGTCTCGGTGTTGCCCATGGTCTTCGAATGGTGGCGACACCGACGGGCATAGGGTGAGCCCCATGAACGATCTGGCCCGCGATATCGATGCCTGCTGCCGTCTCAGTGGCACCTTCACCTTGCGCTCGGGCCAGGTGGCTCACGAGTACTTCGACAAGTACCTCTTCGAGTCCGATCCCGTGCTGCTAGGCCGAGTCGCCGACGAAATGGTTCGACTAATCCCCGAGGGCACCGAACTCCTAGGCGGACTCGAACTTGGTGGGGTGCCCATCGCCACAGCAGTCTCCGCACGCACCGGATTGCCTGCCCTTTTCGTGCGCAAACAGGCCAAGGAGTACGGCACCTGCAAACTCGCTGAGGGCCCTGCAGTCGCTGGTCGCCGAGTCACCCTCATCGAAGACGTCATCACCACTGGCGGCGCCGTACGAGATGCGACAAAGGCGCTGCGCGAAGCTGGCGCCATCGTCGAGCACGTAGTGTGCGCGATCGACCGCTCCCCCGGCGACGACAACCCGCTCACCGACGTTGGCCTGCAGATTTACCCCGTGCTCACCAAAGCCCAGCTCGACGAAGCCCGCGCCGCAGCTCAGTAACTCCGCGCGCCCGGAGGTCATACCTTTCGGTCGCTCGAGCGCTCGGTTCGTATGACGTCCCAGCGAGCGACAGCGATTACGCGAGGGCCAACGGATGCCTACCAACATCCCTCCCCGCCACGTGAAAGGTCCAACCCAACGAGGCCAACACCGCCACGAAGAACCACTGCTTTGGATTCCCGACGCAGTCGGCTGGGCCTGGTCTCGCAGCTACGTCGAGCGAGAACTTATTGCTGGTCTGACAACAGTCATCGACCTTTAGAAGCGCGAAACCCGACACCACGACCGTCCGGACGGGTATCGGGTCCACTTCTCAGGGGGCAGTACCCCTTAGCGAGGCGATCTTAGCAACAAGTGGCATGTTTGACCTTGGAGATTCACAGCATCAATGACCGCTCAGTTGGTCTTGGGTGGAGCCACCAGCAGCCAGATCGTGAGGGCGCAGGCGGCGACCAGGACCAAGAACACTGGCGATGCGAGAGTGGCCAGAAGAGCCATGACCCCAGCCGTCGAGGCCGAGATGAGCAGGGCAATGCGTGCCCATTCGACCCCCCGAAGCACCAGCACCCCGAGTACGACGGCGCCAATAGCCCACAATGCCCCGACGATCAGCATCACCACCATGACCGCTTGGAAACCCTCGAAAGTCAACCCCGCAGCTTCAAAGCGGGGGTCAGCATCGAAGCGCTCACGGAGCTTGTCGGATTGGACGGTCAACGAACTCACGATGGCCATGCATATCCACAAAAAGACGGCTGTGGAGAAGACGATGGTCGTCAAGCTGGCCATGTGGGTCTGACGACTTGGCTGGTATCGAACCTGCTGGGATCGAACGGTCTGGGGTCCTGTTGGTTCGGATCCTGCCAACGAAGACGAGGTGGCCGCGGAGTTGGCCACCTGAGGTCGCTCGACCGGTTGGGGGGCTGGGGCCGGAGCCCGGCCGGCGAACCAGTCGTTGGCCGGGGCACTCCACATCATCATCACGCCAAAGACCGCGAGCATGGCGAAGAACGGGCTCATAAAGAAGCCTGCGACGAACACCACAACCGAGGAAATGGAGAGCACAATTCGCGAAGCCCGATCGCGTTTCGCCGCAAAAATGCCGGTGACGAACCCGATCGCTCCGGCGACACCTGCGACATAGAGACCGATGCGGATCCAGGGCAAGACCTGTGCTGGGGCGACCTGGAGTCCGAGTTCGGTGATGAATGCCTCGATCCGCTCCTGCATGGCAAGAGTCCCCAGCCCGGCCATGGTGGTTGCCGCCGAGATCGCCATCGCGCCACTGGCGCCACTAGCTAGCCAAGAAGCGGTCGTGACTTGGCGGGGGCGGGGATGCTCGGGGGTCGAACTCATAGGGGTTATTGCACCATGCACAACCCAATGTGGAAGCAGCGCCCAAAGAATGCGTGGGCAAGATCGGACTTTCGCCTCTACGCCGCCGCACTCGATCCTTCTGTGGCGGTGTTTGTCGTCACCGGAGACCAAGGGTCTATGCGAACCTCTTGCTCACGGTCAGGGTTCGACCGCCCTGAACCTCTCAGGCCTCCACACTCAACAGGGCCGAGAGTGCCTGCAGGGCCTCGGGGTTGATCCAATAGAAGACGAATGTTCCTCGGCGTTCGCACTCAACCAGTCCAGCCTCGCGCAACGTCTTAAGGTGATGGGAGATCGTCCCCGACGACAGCTCAAACGCCGGGGTCAGCTCGCACACGCAGAGTTCGGGGCGCGCCGCGATCATCGAGGCCATCTGGAGTCGCACCGGGTCGCCCAGGGCCTTAAACATCGGAGCTAAACGAGCCGCGTCAAGGCTGGTCACTGGAGTCGTGGCCAGGCCGCAGCACATCACCGCTCGTTCCTTTGGCGCTGATTCCAAGATCTCCATTGGCCTATCTTGACATTTATCAAAGCAGTGGGCCAGAGTTGGGCTTAATTCGATAGTTATGAAGATAAGGATTCGATCGATGACCGCGGACTCATCTCTAAGCCAAGCCGTGCGAGAGAGGTACGCCGAAGCGGCTCGGCTGGCCCTGACCACCAACACCACCTCATGCTGCGGTGGCACCTCGGGTTGCGGCCAAAGCAGCGCGCCCCTCTCGATCGACCCCATCACCTCAAACTTGTACGACGAGGACCAGACCCCCTTTGACGGCGCACTCGCCGCGTCATTGGGCTGTGGCAACCCCACCGCCCTGATCGAATTGCAGCCTGGTGAGCATGTGCTCGACTTGGGCTCTGGGGGTGGCCTCGACGTACTGCTCTCGGCACGCCGGATCGCCCCTGGTGGCATCGCCTACGGCCTCGACATGACCCCTGAAATGCACCAACTCGCCCAGAAGCACCAGGCCGAGGCGGGAGTCACCAACGCAGAGTTCATGGTGGGCTCAATCGAAGACATCCCCATGGCCGACTCCAGCGTCGATGTCGTGATCTCCAACTGCGTCATCAACCTCAGCCACGACAAAGACGCGGTCCTCGCAGAGGCATACCGGGTGCTGCGTCCGGGCGGACGATTCGCAGTCTCCGACATTGTGCTCTTGCGCGACATCCCGACCGAACTCACCAAGGTCGTCTCGCTATGGACCGGGTGCATTTCTGGGGCGCTGCGCGACGTTGCCTACGTCGCAAAACTCCACTCAGCGGGCTTTCTTGATGCCTCAACCGAGGTCACCCGCAGCTACGACCGAGCGGAGTTGGAGGCCATGAGCGAATACATCGATCCCGCTCAACTCCCAAGCGACATGACCTTGGCCGAGGCGATCCAGGCTCTCGATGGCGCCTTCGCGAGCGCCTTCATCCGTGCTAGGAAACCGCTATGAGCAACCACGCACCTGTCAGCGCACGACTCTCCACACTCGACCGACTTCTTCCGGTGTGGATCGGCTTAGCCATGGTTGCTGGGCTGCTGATTGGCCGGTTCGTGCCCGGCTTGAGCAACGCCTTGGCGGCTGTCGAAGTCGACGGAGTCTCGTTACCGATCGCCATTGGGCTCCTGGTGATGATGTACCCAGTTTTGGCCAAAGTCAGATACGACCGACTCGACTCAGTCACGGGTGACCGCACCCTCATGGTTGCTTCGCTGATCCTCAACTGGCTGGTTGGGCCCGCGCTGATGTTCGCGCTGGCGTGGATCCTTTTGCCCGACCTGCCCGAATACCGCACCGGTCTGATCATCGTCGGCCTGGCTCGATGCATCGCCATGGTCATCATCTGGAACGACCTTGCCTGCGGTGACCGCGAGGCTGCAGCCGTTCTGGTGGCACTGAACTCCATCTTCCAAGTCATCGCCTTCGCTGGGCTCGGCTGGTTCTACCTCTCAGTGCTGCCGGGCTGGCTGGGACTCAACCAATCAGGCCTCGAGGTCTCCACCTGGCAGATCGCCAAGTCTGTGTTGATCTTCTTGGGCATCCCACTGCTTGCCGGGTACCTCTCGCGGAAACTGGGTGAGCGTGCCTGGGGTCGCGAACGTTATGAGGGGTCGTTCTTGCCCCGCATCGGTCCGTGGGCGCTTTACGGTTTGCTGTTCACCATCGTCGTACTCTTCGCCCTGCAAGGTGACCAGATCACCTCGCGTCCGCTCGACGTAGCCCGGATCGCCCTCCCGCTATTGGCGTACTTCGCCATCATGTGGGGCGGGGGTTACCTGCTCGGCAAAGCGACCAAGATGACCTACGAACGCACCACGACGCTGGCCTTCACCGCGGCCGGCAACAACTTCGAATTGGCTATCGCAGTGGCCATCGCCACCTTCGGGGTCACCAGCGGGCAGGCCCTCGCTGGAGTTGTGGGACCCCTGATTGAGGTCCCTGTGCTGGTGGGATTGGTGTACGTCAGCCTCGCGCTCAGAGACCGCTATCCGCACCAACCAACCAACTTTGTGAAGGGAAACTAGAGATGACCAAACCTTCGGTGCTCTACGTGTGCGTACACAACGCCGGGCGCTCGCAAATGGCTGCGGCGTACACCCATCACCTCTCCGGCGGCGCGATCGAGGTGCGCTCGGCGGGATCGGCGCCGGCCGAATCAATCAACCCAGCCGTGCGCGAGGCCATGCTGGAGCACGGGATCGACATCTCAGCCGAGGTTCCCAAACTCCTCACTGACGAGGCCGTCGTGGCATCAGATGTGGTCATCACCATGGGCTGCGGCGACACCTGCCCGTTCTTCCCCGGCAAGAGATATGAAGACTGGGTGCTAGAAGACCCGGCCGGTCAAGGCGTGGAAGCCGTGCGCCCCATCCGCGACGAAATCCGCGGCCGGGTCATTGAACTCATCTCAAGCCTTGGTGTCGACCTGGTCTAAAGACCAGGTCCTATGGCAGGCATTGCGGCTGGACACCTCGCTCAGTCAGCGCAGAGTCGAACCTAACCAGGCTGGGCACTAACGGGATAGTGGGACGCAACGCTGTGGTCTCACTCAACGCCCACACATGGCCCTTACGGTCGAATGCGACCCCCTCGGCCCCAGGCAAGAACGCCCACTTCGCGGAGCCAACCCGCATCTCCCCACATTTGGGACTCGAGCGAACGACCACCAACTTGCCACGGGGGTCAAACTGCAGCCCTTGCATCTTGCTGGGGGCCGGCTGACTCTTGAGGGCTGTGACATAACCAGGGCCCTCAAGCTCCCTTTCCCTCGGACGTAGTTCCACGCGTCCAGGCGTCAACAGATCAGTCAAGCTAAACCAATCAATGCGTGCTTTCGATACGTTTGTGAAGCCGCCCAAGACAAGGTGGTCGCCATTGATCGCCCCAACAGAACCCTTCGCAGGCTTGATGACCCGCCAGGCACGCTTAATTTGGTCCGCCTTTCCGATCCGACGAGGATCGAGCAACCAGATCCGCGCCGTCTCAATAAGCCAGACGCCATCCTTGGTCAATGCCAGCGCGCCGCCGTGACGGCAAACGACCGGACGCAGCCTGCCAACCGATCCCCTGACTCTCGGGGTGAACTTCAAGAGCTTCCCTGAGCGCAGGTCGACCTGCATCACTTGGCAACTGTCATGACGTAGCTCTCGGTCCCAGGTATGCCCACTGATCCACGCAGTGTGTCCATCAAGTGCAAGGCCTTGAGGAACAAACCCCTCATCGAGTCGCGGCACCCACATAGCTACGCACGCGAAATGATCGTTGGCATAGGTGCGCAGATAGCGCTGAGTGATTGCTGGGCGGCGACCGCGCGTTGTGCGCAAAGTTGGCCGATGACACGCGAGCCGACTCGGTGCCGCCGTCGAAGCTTCGCTGTGCCTGGGACTAGGCGAGGCGGTCTCTGGTGCATGAGCGCAGGCCGTCATCACTAAGAGCGCCACCAACCCCGCCGCCAATCTGCCCCTCACAAGACCTCCACTCCCGAGTTGCCTTCTCGGAATCGTACGGACCTAGTGGTGAGGGAACCGCCTCTCGGGCGTATGCAGAGAACACGCGGCTCATCAACCGGTGCGAGTGGGAGCTCTCGGCGCTGCAACACCAAGATTGGAGTGGGAGTTGCGTACTAGTGCATGCAGCGGGAGCGAGCCCCGGTCACCAGACGTGAGTAATCGAATCGGACGAGACTAGGCACAAGCGGCCTGCCTCGACGACCCCCGACGCCGAGCGCGGTGGTCTCACTGACCACCCAGAGGTCACCAGTTCGATCAAAGTCGAAGCCTTCAGCTCCTGGCAGGAAGGCCAGCGACAACCCGCCCACTTGCAATTGACCGCACGCAGGCGTCGACCGACCCACCATCACACTGTTGTCTTGACCCAATTGGATGCCCTGCATCCGGCTTGGTGCCTTTTGGCTCTTGATCGCGGTGACGAACCGTGAACCCTTCAACCGCGCCTCTCGAGGGCGCAACTCAACTGCACCCGGACGAAGCAGATCTGAGAGGCGGAACCAGTCAATGCGAGCGGGTTCGTGGCCGGTGTAACCACCCATGATGATGCGACCGTTGCTGATCGCTCCAACTGAACCCATGGCGGGCTTGATCACCCGCCACGAGCGCCTGATCTGCCCCGACTTGCCGATGCGGCGCGGGTCCATCAACCAGATGCGGGCAGTCTCAATCACCCACACACCCTGCTTGGTCACAGCCACCGCACCGCCATGCCGGCAGGCCACTGGCGGCAGTTTGCCCACCGGACCCTTAATTCGAGGGGTGAACTTCAGCAATTTGCCCGTACGCAAGTCGATCTGCATCAACTGGCACGACTGGTGGTGCAAATCTTCATCCCAGGCATGGCCGCTAACCCAAGCAGTGTTGCCATCGATTGCTAGTCCTTGGGGCACGAAACCTTCATCGATTTTCGGCACCCACAGGGCAGCGCACGAATAGCGATCGTTGCCATAGCGGTGCAACGACCGCTGCCGGATTGGGGGCCGCTCGCCCTTCACTGTTGCCAGAGTGGGGCGCTTGCAGTGGCTCGGCGCTGGCGTACTGTTGACCGGCTTCGCGACGATCGGTTCACTGGGCTTGGGAGCCGCGGCGCAGGCAGGAATCATCGCCACAGCGCAGATAAGCGCGACGATCCTGCCTCTCACGCGGCCTCCCGGAGGATCTTGGCGGACTGTTTCGAGATGCTAGTCGAGCGGCGTCATTCTTACCTTTCATCAACGCGGCAAGTCGCCCAATGGGCTATAAGACGGTCAGCTCAAGGTGATCATCGTGGTCGACATGATCGACGAGCACTTGCTGCCCATCGAGCACCTCGCCGCCAATCAGCATGCGCGCCAGTCGGTCACCGATTGCGGTTTGGACCAGGCGTCGCAGCGGGCGCGCGCCGTACAGCGGGTCATAGCCGGTTGTAGTCAGCCACTTCTTCGCTGCCTCGCTCACAGTCACTGTGATCCTGCGAGGTGCCAGACGTGCATCGAAGGCGGCCAACTGCAGGTCAACAATGTGGGCCAAATCGTCTTGGCTCAGAGCATCGAAGAGCACCACTTCATCGAGTCGGTTGAGGAACTCGGGCTTGAAGGCTTGGCGCACCACACCCATGACAGCGTCACGGCGCTGGGTCTCATCAAGCAAGGGGTCCACGAGGTACGTCGAACCCAGGTTGCTCGTGAGGATCAACAACGTGTTGCGGAAGTCGACCGTGCGGCCTTGACCATCGGTGAGCCGCCCGTCATCGAGCACCTGCAACAAGATGTCGAAGACTTCAGGGTGGGCTTTCTCCACCTCGTCGAGGAGTACGACGCAGTAGGGCCGACGCCGCACCGCTTCGGTGAGTTGACCGCCCTCGTCGTAACCGACGTAGCCAGGAGGCGCACCCACCAGACGGCTGACGGAGTGCTTCTCGGAGTACTCACTCATGTCGATGCGCACCATCGCGCGATCGTCGTCGAAGAGGAAGTCGGCCAACGATTTCGCCAACTCGGTCTTGCCCACACCGGTCGGCCCGAGGAACAAGAAGCTGCCCGTGGGTCGGTTGGGGTCGCTGATGCCGGCGCGGGAGCGACGCACCGCGTCGGAGACGGCCGAAACGGCAGCTCGCTGCCCAATCAAGCGCTCGCCGATGACCTCCTCCATGCGGAGCAGTTTGGAAGTCTCCCCCTCAAGCAGCCGACCGGTTGGGATGCCGGTCCAGGACTCGACGACGTCGGCGATCTCTTGAGGACCGACGTTTTCGTTGACCAACTTTTCGGTCTCGGCGCTCTCATGAGCCTCGCCGTCGATGACCTGCTTCTCGAGCGCGGGGATCTGGCCGTAGAGGATCTCGCTGGCCTTGGCCAAGTCACCTTCACGCTGCAAGCGCTCGGCTTGGGTGCGCAGTTCGTCGATCTGCTTGCGCAGACCACCCACACCTTCAAGTGACGCCTTCTCCCGCTCCCAGCGTGCCTCAAGTTCGCGTAGGGACTCCTGCTTGTCGGCCAACTCCTGGCTCAACCGCTCCAGTCGGTCACGCGATGCCTCATCTGACTCGCGCTCCAAGGCGAACTGCTCCATCGTCAGCCGGTCCACAGCCCGGCGCAGTTGATCGATTTCGACGGGAGAGGACTCGATCTCCATGCGCAGCCGCGAGGCCGCCTCGTCGACGAGGTCGATGGCCTTGTCGGGCAGTTGCCGACCGGTGATGTAGCGATCGCTAAGCATCGCGGCGGCCACAAGCGCGGCATCGGTAATGCTCACGCCGTGATGGGCTTCGTACTTCTCTTTGAGC
>WBZQ01000880.1_pt1 | contig 22125 bp, 30 predicted proteins | sample 5204251 | NCBI WGS metagenome assembly WBZQ01 (sample SAMN12412402, study PRJNA552823) | activated sludge metagenome | isolation source: activated sludge from nitrification reactor of wastewater treatment plant... | place: USA: Virginia | collected 2017-09
TCACCCCTGGCCCTCGGGCCGGTTTAGGGGTGGGAGCCTCTCTTAGCCACTTGTCCAATTTTCGGGGACCAGCTCATATCCACGCGGATCGAGGAGGCGAAAAGCAAGATCGCATCCAATGCCAAAAAGCAGCCCTTGGTCAGTGCGGATACCGTGCGTCGCTTCATACTGGAGGCTCATACCAAGGAGGAGGGAAAAAGGACCAGATCAAGCGTAGAGCACATCTACGGATTTCTGGTTTACGAAGGGCAGATCGAGGATAAGTCCCTGCCGGTCCGACCCGGTCTGGAACACCAAGGCCTGTCAGCCATGCTCCGCGAGTTCTTCTCCGCCAGCCCGGAGGACATCAGGAACTGCAAAGACAACATCATGGGGACGTATCGGTTTTTTGCCGTCTCGGAGGATCGACGCAGTGCTGGTCGGCCATATGTCGTCAGAGGTGCGATCCGCTTTTACCATGACGAGGTGAATGACGCGCTGGTCGTGGAGGAAAGGCAGGAGGGATGGCCGGTCAAGGAGGACCATCCCGCCGATGAAAAGCGGCTTGTTGAGGTGTTCAGGGGGTATTTTCTCGCCAAGGGCGAGCGTGTGATCGCGATCTTGACCAGAGATCAGAACCCGATGCCGAAGTTCTATATCCTTGATGCGAGCTCCTTTGCCGAGGACGCCCATTATGCGACGTCCATGTATGGGACCATGCTGAAACCGGGGAGGGACGGGGTGTTCTTCAGCTCGATCATTCACATGACGCGCGATCAAAATGCCTTTGAAGGGTGCGACATCGTGCCTGCGGAGGAGATTAGGGACAGGGGGATACTTGATATTCTGCGAATTAAATTGTAATATAAGCATGCGATTTTATCAATACACATTGCTATCGACCTTCATCATGAACTCCAGCGAAGCCAGACATATAGTTCGGACAACGAGAGATACGGCAACCGGGATCATTACGCTGGAATCGTGGATCAACGAAGCCGGTTATGGTGATCGGTCAGGTGGACCCGCCGTCATCTGGCGCGACGCCGCTACCGGAACCGTCACGCGCGAGGTTTGGTATCAAAACGGGAAGCGGCACCGTCCCGATGGACCCGCGGTGACGTGGCGTGATGTCGATGGCACCGTCACCCGGCGGGAATGGTTCATGAACGGTCGCCGTGCCAATCGGATGGGAGGCGCGGCGGTGATTCACCCTCCGGCTGGAACCCCCAGATACCTCTGATCCGCCGTCTCGTGCTGATCCGCGAAGGCACCCCACTCGTCCAACCTGATCCGCCATGCATGTCGTCGCATGGGTTCCCCCTCGCGTGATGCCGCCCCATTTCAGGGTGCCTCGATAGCGCGACCCTGCGCCCGTCCGTGCCGCCCGCAACACCTTTTTTCCCCGCCGCAAGCGGCTCCTCGCGCAGCAAAAAAGGACGCCTGCGGCTTGTTGCAGTCGTCCCGTCTCCGGGCGCGACGGATCGCATCGAGGCCCCGTTGTGGCGGCCTCCCATCAAGAAGAGGAAACACCATGCCGAAAGAGATCACGATCATCTGGACGACCGAGGACATCCGCGCCGCCTATTCCGGCCTCAGTGAGAAGAAAGCCGAGGAAGTCCTGTGGTATCTCGAACACCACCATGATTCCGAATACGGCATCAACTGGACGACTATCGAAGCCGCAATGGACAACCTGGGCTTCCGGTATGCGAGGCGGTGACGCATCGCACGGGGAGGCCGCCACCGTGCGGCCCCTTTCGACTGTGCACAATTCAAGATTTATGCACGGTAATTACCATAAATAATCTACTGTCGTCATCTAGAAGAATTTCGGAGAAGCGGAAAATTGCGGTGTACAAAACATGTTGATCTCTACCCTATGGGATTCCTTGTCCCAAAGGGCGTACATTAGGATCATCCTATACAGTTGGACCGGCGGTTTGCACCCTTAGTCAATTGAAAACGATCAGCGGCGCAATGCTACCGTCTTTCCGCTGTACCATCAGCTTGTTGTCGCCACGATCCAATTCGATGATCGCGGCATAGAGCTTGAGCGCGTTCTTGATGACCTCAGCGTAAGTGGAAGCCTCGGTTTCTATTTTCAAAGACTGCAATCGTTCGAATGCCTTCGGCGGCATATCGAGCTGCACGCGTTTAAGCTGGTCGTCCTCAGACTCCGTGGTGTTGGCCTGACGGAGGCGAGGAGCCTTTGCCGACGTACCTGTCAAACAGACCTCCAAGGGGCGCCGCCACCACAATCCAGACGGATTGCAGGGGGGCCCAGTTACCGGTAGCGAGACCTAGGGCTCCCGATGACGTAATCGCCAACATGATCAGCAGCAGGATGGCCTTGACCACCAGCTGACCAGTGATCCCATCCGTCAGCGACGGGGAGACGAAAGCGTCATTCTTCGTGTCGACCGCCATCGAAGCCGGGCCTCGGTCGCGATCCAGATCGCACCGCAGCTCGTCGAAATCACTCGGTCCCATCCTTACTGTATATCTGGCCATCGCTCTTGCTTTCATAAGCCGAGCGGGCCGGGCTCGGATGTCGCTGGCCCGCAACGGCAAGGAACCTTGCCATCGAGACCAACGACACCACCCGGACTGGCGAGATGACGGTCATGAGCATCATGAGCCTTTCATCAGGAAGTGTACGTTGTACGTATTTAGTCATACACCATCGGACCAACATCCGATTCTCTGGACGTCGATCATATGGTTGAGTATTTCGGTGATCGGGCAGGCCTCAACCTCCTGGAAACTCATGCTTTCCTTTGGCAGGTTGCGGCGGTGTCATTTCCTTTGCTCTGGTTACCGACGTATCACCACATCGGTGGCATGATGGTGCCGAACGCCGCGACGAGTGTCAATCACCAAATACTCATTTTTTGATGTATTTGTATTACATATGATAATGTCCTTTATCATACATAGAGACCAGGGTAGGGTGGTCCCATGAATCTGACCGATCTTATCCCCGATGCGGACGTGCTATGTGCCCTAGAGCCTGAGGAGCTGGGTCTGCGCATGCTGCCTGTGCTCGCAGCATGGCGGCAAGAACATCGATCCAACCCGCTAGAGTTGGTTCGCTTCCTCACGGTGATGGAAAGAGAGACCTACCAGGGGCAACCAGGTCACTATTCCGCCGGAGATCGCCGCCGCGTTGAGGAAGCGATCACCGAAGCATGGACTTGGTTGGAGGGCGCCGCTTTGCTTGTGCGTGACTTGGGTTACATATCGCCAACCTCCATACGCACGTTAAGTCGCCGCGCGCGGCAGTTAGCGGAGGAACCAGAGGCGCGGCGCGCCTTTCCTGCACGTCGCTTACCAAAAGATTCTCTTCACCCCCGTATTCGGGAAGATGTTTGGTCCCTCTACCATCGCGGGAAATACGACACCGCCGTGTTCGAAGCGATGAAAGCGGTTGAGGTTGCGGTCCGCGAAGCGGCGTGCCTTTCGGCCAAGGATATCGGGACAAACCTGATGCGATTGGCGTTCGACCCGCAACACGGTCGCCTGACTGATATGACGGTGGAGAAAGCCGAGCAGGAGGCACGGTCCGCGCTTTTTGCTGGGGCCATAGGTTCCTACAAGAATCCGCATTCGCACCGAAATGTCGCACTTGATGATCCCGACGAGGCCACCGAGATCATCATGTTGGCGAACCACCTTTTGCGTATCGTGGACAGCAGGCGAGCGGCAGTTGGAGCTGCATGACCCAGCTCGCCCCCCTCGCCCCGGTAAGCCGCCTCCCCGTGTTGATCGCCGCCGCGGGTGATAGCGCGTCGCTGCGCTTCTTCGAGTTTTTCACGGCGAACATTCGGAACCCGCACACGCGACGGGCTTACGCCCGCGCCGTGACGGAATTTCTGACCTGGTGCGAGAGCAATGGGGTGCCGGTCATCACGGCGGTGCAGCCCCTGCACGTCGCGGCCTGGGTGGAAATGCAGACGCGGGAACACGCGGCCCCGACCGTGAAGCAGCGGCTGGCCGCGCTCCGACACCTGTTTGATTGGTTGGTGACCGGCCAGGTCATGCCGACCAATCCGGCCTCTTCGGTGCGGGGGCCGTCGCATGTGGTGAGGGTCGGGAAAACCCCCGTCCTTGCCCCCGAGGAGGCGCGGTCGCTGCTGGACAGCATCGACACCGGCAATCATGCGGGTCTACGGGATCGGGCCTTGCTTGCCTTGATGGTCTATTCCTTCGCGCGGATCGGCGCGGCCCTCGGCATGCGGGTAGAGGACGTGTTCACCCAGAACCGCCGCCTTTGGGTGCGGTTGCGGGAGAAGGGCGGCAAGGCACACGCCATGCCCTGTCACCACAATCTGGAAACCTACCTGAACACTTATATAGAAGGCACGAACCTTGCCGAAGATCCCAAGGGGCCGCTGTTTCGGACAATCGGGCGGGGCACGGGATTGCTGACCCAAACCCCCCTGCCCCAGGCCAATGCTTACGCCATGATCGGGCGACGGGCCGCCGCCGCGGGGATCGGCACCAAGCTCGGGAACCACAGCTTTCGGGCGACGGGGATCACCGCTTATCTAAAGAACGGCGGCACTTTGGAGAAGGCCGCGCAGATGGCCAACCACGCCAGCACGCGGACAACCCAGCTTTATGATCGGCGGCGGGAGGAGTTGAGCCTCGACGAGGTTGAGAGAATCCTGGTGTAGGGGGGGCAGATTTCCGGATATTTAAGCCATTGAACTTGGCTGATCTTCAGCGGCTGTTGAGGAGCTTTGGTGCATTCGCGCCAAGTGTCAGGAGAATCCTATCCAGCAGAGCCTGATCAGATGCTGGCAGTGTTTCCCAGACCTGCGCCGTCTTGTCATCAGACGCGGTGAGCACGCGCTCGCCCTTGGCGTCGAACGTCGCGGCCAAGACCCAGCTACCATGTTGCATCGGCGGCACCAGGAAGCCGTCCTGGGCGGTTGCCCGCAGCACAGCAGTTCGGCCCACGGTGCTAATGGGCCCTCGTTCGAGTCGAGGGTGAGTGGATTTTCCAGCCCTTTATGTGGACGCGCCCAAGAGGGCGCGAACCCTTTAACGCGCGAAAAGCGCGCGAGATGGGGGGCTACGCACCCCCAAGCGACCCCCGTCCTGCGTTCGATCAACGTGTTTGATGAAATGCGACGCCGTTACCCCGATCTGCCGGAAGGCGTCCGCCGCACCCTGGAACGGCGTATCCCCGGTCGCGCCGGTGTCGCCTTTCGCACCCGTTGCGGCGAAATTTGGCGGTATGCAGCCAAAGCATGTTGAGGAACATAAAAACCTAAAGGATTTTATGTTTCCTAAAGGAACTTAGTTGACAAGGAAACTGAGTTTCGTTAAGAAACTTATACCGCACCCAATCGCGGCACAGTGAGCAAACTTCAACCCTCGGCTGGGAGGCCATCATGCTCGTCGTTGTAGTCTACGCCGTGATTATCGGATGCTACGGCATCCTCCTGGGGCATTACGCAGGGTTCTACTGAACCCTACCTCGGGGATGGGGCAGGAAAGGGGAGCTGGATGGCTCCCCTTTCTTGTTTCCACGCGAGCAAACAGGATCGTTGGATCAAACTACCAGTAAGCGATGCCACCACAGAGTGGCATCGCTTACCGCCTAATCGTCAGATTGCGCAACCTGAAGTCTGGAAATTTACGTCACGGGGCCGGAACGGTATTGGCCTTCCAGGTGATATAGGGTTGCGTTGAAGCGGCCCATTTTTCGTCGATTTCGACGAGGACGGCTGAGACGAGGCGCAGAAGCGCGTCGGTGCTGGGGAAGACGCGGACTTTGACGGTTCGGCGTTTGATTTCCTGCTGAACGGTCCTTTCGATCGGGTTCGAGGTGCGCATTTTCAGACGGTGACGCTCGGGAAGGCTGAACACGGCGAGGCCTTCGGGGACATTGCGTTCGAGCCATTGGCTGAGAGCTGGGGCGGTTTTGGCATAGCGCTGCACCAGAAGACGCAGTTCGGTATTGGCTGCGTCCATATCCTTGGCATTCCACACGGCGCGCAGTTCCGCCCCGATAACGCTTCGGATGGCATTGGACGGCGCGTGGTGGATCGCGTTCTGCGCGAGGTGGAATTGACAGCGCTGCCAGGTCACGCCGCCGAACACGGCACGTCTGGCGGCGCCAAGGCCGGCATGGTCATCGGAGGTGATGAACTGGACGCCCCGGAGGCCGCGTCTGACCATGTTGTCGAGGAAGGCGCGCCAATGGACCTCGGCCTCGGACAGGGCGACAGAGACCCCCAACAGGCTCCGGCGGCTATCCGATCCGATCCCGATGGCCGAGAGAATGGTTGCGTCGCGGACGATGCCGTCAATCCGGACTTTCTCGTAGCGGGCGTCAAGGATGAGATAGCGGACCTCGCCGAGGGGCGCTCGCGCCATTGCTCGAGGTCGTGATCCAGCCGCTTGCTGGCTCGGCTGACCTGCGAGGAAGACAGGCCGTCGATGCCGAACTTATCCAGGATATCAGCGACGTCGCGGGTGGAGACGCCTTTGACGTACATCTCGGCGACCGCCAGCATCAGCGCACGCGACGAGCGGGTGCCGCGTTCCAGGGAGCGCGGATAGAATGGTTCATCGGTGCCGGCGGTTTTCGGCACGTCGACAACCAACGTGCCGGCCGCGGTATCTATACGCTTGGGTTTGATGCCATTGGCATAGCCGCGGCGTTCGTCCGTGCGCTCATAATGACGCGCGCTCAGATAGTTCTCCCGCTCGAACCGCATGGCGAGGTTGAACAGGCGGGTGAACACCGCCGCCATTCCTCCCGGGCCTTGCGCGACCAACTGTTCCATCAAATCGTCGATGATCCTATCGTGGGTGTCAGGCATCGTGTGGGGTTCCTTCTTGGTCGTTGGAACGCCTACACCGCCCGGGCCGCGCCGCCCTACCCGCTAGCGGGTAGGGCGGCGCACCCATCCGGGACGCAAACTGAATTTCCAGACGTCAGGGTACACCACCAATCGTCAGTGGACTGACTGTCCTTCTGTCCAACCATTATGACCCCATCCAACATTTGCGGACATAGTTGCATCCTTGACGATGATGTCAGAGGTGCCCGCGTCGGCAGTTAAAAACCCGGTCACGCCGCCAACAGTGCCGCCGCCCGTGGGAGCCGTGATGGTGCCACCAACTCCATAGAAAAGCGCTTTGCCGGTGCCGATGTTGGTGGTCTTCGCCATACTATCGACGGCACTCATTGTGATGGTCGTGCCCGCGGCTCCCGTTGCATCGGTCAGGTTGGCGACGATGTTGCCGGTATCGCTCAGGTTGGCGACGAGGTTGCCGGTGCCGCCTGCTATGACGGTTGCGCCTGTGTGGTTGGTGATCGTGTTGTCGCCGCTGCCGCCGACCATGATGATGACTCCACTGCCATCTCCCAAAACAAGCCCAGAGAAAGTGCCCACGCACATGGTCGCGGCTCCCGTCACCGTCAAACTTCCGGTGTCCCCTACCGCACCGGTCACACCGGTCGTGGCGCCCTCCACTGTGATGACATAAATACCTCCTGCAAGGGCAAGCACGTTGTTGATACCTCCAAAGATCACAGAATTGGAGGATGGCGTGGACGCTACTACATCTGCCGTGTTGTCTGTGCGGATAGATACTATCGCTCCCGTTAAATCAACAGCGTTACCGGCAGCGATAACCATATCCGCGCTATTGCCCGCGACGTAGGTGTCGACGATATTGCCAGTTGCACCCGTGATCGTGAACATACTGCCACCTCCACAGAGAAGCCCAGTGCCTGCCGAGGTAGTAAAAATCTTCAACACATCGCTGCTGCCGCCAAGTGTTATTGGTGTTCCGGTTAAGCCTGTGTCAAACACATCGTTTCCGATTGCAGGAGCAACCCAAGAGACAGCGTCTGGACTAACGGAAAATGCCCCAGACAAAACAGTCCTTAGCAAAGATGATGCGATCATGCTACTGCTGTCTGCAACAAGCCGGCTGTCGTGCGTATTTGCATATATGTCCAATCCCATGACACTTACTTTGTTAAAAGGGCTTACACTGTAGGCTCCAACACCATTCCATTCGTTGGGTGGAATGGAGACATGAGACACAGCGTATAGAAACAGGAAGAGAGGAGCCTCTTTTGCTACTGCGGATATAGGATGCCGAGGAGAAGAACCTCCCGATGGAGGGGGGGCAATATCTATGTAATCTACCGAAATAATACCCTCAAAAATACTGTAAATAATGGTGATCCCGTACTTCTCAAACCTGAAGGATTCATGGGACAGCAAATTCACCAAACCCAGCACGTAGTGGTTGTTATCTGGGGTTCGTGGTGTTCCTGCCCGTTCGCATTCCACAAGGTCGCGTATCGTCCGGTGGGCACGGGCACGAGCGTCTATCCGGAATGCCCTAAGTCGCCGCTGAGCCGCCTCAGAGAGGCGATATGGGAAGGGAACCGGCATGGCTTCCGGCTCGCATTGGGTCAACAGGGAGGCAGCCAGTGCCCTGATATGGGGCAGCCCACTCGATCCCAAACCCATCATGGTCATCTCCCTTCGGAAAGACGCTGAACCTATTGGAGCAAATCATGGGGTACTTCCGGTCGATTGGCAACAAAAATTCTTCTAGGCATATAGCCATCTGAAGGGCTGCACTTTTCCTTGGGCATCTTTGTGAGGTTTGGTTGCAAAATTTTATAGAGGATTTATATTGACGTAGGAAACTAGGTATCCTAATCTCACTGCGTAGTGGACCCCTAGTGGGAGGGCATATGGAGACGAGCAATGCCACATTTGGCCGTAAATCCGTTCGAAGCGGCATACCGACAGGGTCTCGCCGCGTTTATCAGTGCCCTCGAGAGGACAGACCCAAAGGATGGGGCAACCTTCAAACAGGCACTGACACTTGCTCTTGATAGGTTTGGGTTAACCGCGACTTCGCTCGCAGAGCGCGTTGGTCACAGCAAGGGCACCATCAGCAAATGGATGAACACGGATGCCATGCCTTCCCTACCAACTCGGGAAATCGTCCTGCAATGGATGATACAGCAGGCAAAACAGCAGCTCGAAGAGCATGAGTCTGAACACGCGCTCGAACGTTCTACGTAATTGCTTTGTCCTGAAGAGCTGCGGCTTTTTTTGACAGGTATGCCTCCATGATTTGGCCGGGTGGGTAACTTCATCGGCTGTCGTGGAGTGATAACCCTCCTGACGATCTTTGCAGACCCCTGCTGATAGGTCGCCTGTTCCTTCCATGAGAAGGGGGCAGGGCCGCCCGCACGGGCGGCCCTGCCGGGATCAGGATTCATCCGGCTTAATTGGGTTTGGGGAAACAGCGGTCAGCGCAGAGGCGGATCGTGTCCCAGTTGATGCCGATGCTTGCGTCATGCTCTGCCTTGCAGAGGCGCAGGACTTCCGCCGCTTGTGCGCCGGTCAAGTTCGGCCTGACGTTTTTCATGTCATCCAGATGCCAGCTTATCTGAATGCACCGGGCCGCGTCCGTCTTCGCCTGCGCGATGGCAGCGCGGGCAGCCGAATCACCATAGAGATGTTCCGCGACTTTAACGTGAAAAGGGGCTGACACGTCGCCGCGCCAGCCCCGATTTCCTTGACGGTCATCGCCGTCCCCGGCTGCACCGTGGGGAGAACATAGCATGATTATGCACCAGAATCATCTGGCATTTCCTTGTTCAAATATCCCGGAGAGCGCGAGAGGTGTGAAACCTCTCGCATGGCGCGAAGCGCCATAGGCCACCGGTATCAACCTATACCGTGCGTTGTCACGAAATCCTCGACGCGAATCACAGGTTGAGGCAGCATGCTGAGTGATTCGGGCATGTTGCCGGAGTCGCATCATCAACTTTTCTGAGGAATTCGAAGACCCAGAAACGACAAAGCCCGCCAAAGGCGGGCTGTGAAGTCCGGCCAAGGCCGGGAGAAACTCTGAGCTGGTAACCCAGAGCTTCCCCGATCTCAGGCCGTCAGTCAAGCGAAAACCCTGTTTTCGCTGATGGGCGGCTTTGTGCCGATTTTCCAGCGCCTTGCGGCGGGCTGTAACCCGAAAGGAGCAGCCAATGCAGAGCCTTGCCCAATGCTTACCCGCCTTCGCTGGATTTTCCGCGCCGAAGACCTATGCCGCGTGGCCTGTCTGGTCAGACAGCACGACCAAGGAAATCAAGTTCCAACCCATCCCGAAGAAGGCCGCGACGAAGATTTGGCACCGCGCCCGCGACTTCGACCGGACGACCCGAAAGCCGGATTGCCACGGCGGAGCCGTGGGACATGCGGCCATGCAGGTGCTCCACGCGCTGATCTTCGACTTCCTGAACTACGGGAGCGGTCGGCTCGATCCGTCCTATGACGCCATTGCCAAGGCCGCGAATGTCTGCCGCCGCACAGTGGCGGCTGCACTGCAACGCCTCAAATCCCTTGGCATCCTGAATTGGGTGCGGCGTTGCGCGGAAAGCTGGGAGGATGGCCGCTTCACGTTGAAGCAGGAGACGAACGCCTATGCCGTGCTCCCGCCCTCGCAATGGAGGGGCTATCGCGAGCCGCCGGAGCCGCCGCTGCCCGCACCTGGCACATGGGGGGATCACCCCCCCCTGCCCTCGCCGATCGAACAGGCGATCCTTGAAAGGGAGTATGACGGCGGGACGCACAGCGTGTTGAGCGTCCTCGCAGCCGATCCGACCGACAGGTTGGCGCAGGCTCTTGCCAGCCTTGGCAAGGCCATGCACTCCAGAAATCTCCTGTGATTTACTGGAGTGCACCTCGTGCAAAGAAACCCTCCCTCATATTTATTTCTCTATGAACCCATGACCTGACACACCCAACAGCAAGGACATGCGGACGCGCCCAAGAGGGCGCGAACCCTTTGGCGCGCGCAAAGCGCGCGAGATGGGGGGCTACGCGCCCCCCAAACCCCCGCGGGATATTTGAACAAGGAAATGCCTATTTGGTTCGGTGCTGATCGAAGAACCGTACGCTCACAGATAGGCCGGTGTGGCGGAGAGACCGCAAGGAAGTGGCATTGAACAGGAGCGGTTGAGAGGCCGAAGCGTCAGACCGGATGCATACTGGCGGTTGGGCGAGTCTCGATCCGATCCGCCATGGCATAAGGGTCGATTTCCACGAACAGCTTATCCAGCTTGGCAACCGGTATGCGCCGACGGTTAGCGGTGTGCATTTCAACCAGTCCGAAGGCTTCCAGCTTAGCGAGCGTCCGCAATAGGTTCGGTTGCGCACGGTTGGTCAGTCGCGCCAACTCTGCCACGGATTGCGGCTTCGCATCCCTGATCGTCCGCAACAGACTGCGGTTGTCCGGCGTCAGAAGGCGCAACAGCACCTCAGCCGATTCAAAACTCGGCTCGGCGGCATCCACCGGCGCGACGATCTCACCACGCGCGACCTGCTGCATTTCCTTGATTAAATCCTTGAAACGCTGAACTTTCATGACTTCCTCCTGTCCGTCGTGGTGCCTTCCCCTATCACTTCGTCACTGATGCCGTGTTCATCGAGCACGCGCCTCACCTCACCGGCGAAATCCGCCAGTAGCTGCGCAACCCCCCGGAACTCATAGGGTCGTCCCTCATCCTCTGCGGTTCGGTGCCAGTGATCGTGCTCCACACTTGGCTTCCGATACCGCGACCCTTGCGGCGGCACCCCGTGCGCGTTGTCAAAACCTAGCAACCGGTTGCCGTTCGGATCGTGCAGCGTGAACGAGTAACGCAGACCGTGGGGGCGTTCCGGCGTTGGCTCAACCCGCTTCACCTCAAACTTTGCCCAATACTCCTTATCGAAGCGATGAACGCGCCCATCAAAGGCCAGCAGAAACTCAAGTGCGTGCTCGTCGGAAATGGCCGTCCCCATGCGGTCAGTAACATAACATATCATGTCATGATAGCATATAATAAAGCTATGTCAAGAATCTATCTCATGGCGTGAGATGACGCGTGCCACGGTGCTCGGTCGCGTCAAGGTGCAGTGCTCGCCGTACTCGCCATGCTCGCCCGTGAAGGACGGGCTGTGCGTGGCTCCGTGCGGCTCCGCGCTTCCCTTGACCCGCCCTGCGCTCCGTCGCCTTCTGAACCTGTCAGGACAAAGGGCGTCCCGCCAAAATCGACGCCTAAGACGCCTGCGGCGGGCGTCGAACAAAGGGCATTTGTTAAAGGTTCTGTGAATCTGTATATGCGGAAACACAGAAATACAGAAACACAGACTACCCAAGTGTGTCCTCTGGGCGTGGCAATTCGCCACCCTTGCGTTGCATGATCCGGTCAAACGCCGTGAAGTCCGCCTTCTCACGCCGTTCAGCGAAGAACTGGGCGGTATTCATGGCTGCTAACTTCTCAGCAACCGCCGTGGCCACAAACTGGTTGATGCTCACACCATCCGCCTTGGCACGTCGCTCGACCTCAGCCTTGACCGAACGCGGCAAACGCAACGGATAGGTGCTTGGCGCACTTTTCATCATTTGATCCTCCTCACAGCTTCACGCGGTTCCAGCACTTCCACCCCAAACTGAAGCGGCACCGTGCCGTAGTCCCGACGGTTAAACGTGACGATGGCCGCTGCCCTGCCATTCGCCGCCGCTTCCAGCACCAGTTCGTCCTGCGGATCACGCAATTGCGGGCGCCACATGAAATGGCTTTCGACGGGTTCGGCCATGGCAACCACGGCGGTCACGAAGGTTTCCACCTCGGCAAGATTGAGGCCGGATGCCACCACATGTTCGGCTCGCTTGCACGTCGCCTCATATTCCAATGCCAACGCGACATTGGCGAGCATGGTTATCTCGCCACGGCGAGCGGCCATCAGAAGATAGGCCGATGCCCCAGTCGGACTTCGCATCGCCGCCACAACGACATTGGTATCCAAGACATATCTAATATCGAATAGCATATCACATCACAGGTGATATGACAATAAAATTGTGCATTTTTTGAGATGATCACTATCTGTGAATCTGCATTTCTGTGTTTGCAGCGAATCACTTTTCTGTGTAAACAGAAAAGTGTGTTTCAGTGAACACAGAAAGGCGTGTTTCCGTGATTATAGCCGTGGTCAATCAGAAGGGTGGCGCAGGTAAGACCACAATTGCCCTGAACTTGTCGGCAGCACTTGCCGCCGAAGGCAAGCGTGTCTTGCTGGTCGATGCCGATCCCCAGCAGACGGCACAAGACTGGGCGGCGATCCGCCAAACCCCGACCCCGTTTCAGGTCGTGAGCATCGCCAAGCCGGTGTTGCATCGAGACCTGCCCCAACTGGCCGTCGACTACGATCATGTGGTGATCGACGGCGCCCCCCGAAACTACGAGGTGGCACGATCTGCGATAGCTGCCGCCGATGTGGTGTTGATCCCCGTGCAACCGTCCGGCGCGGACTTTTGGGCAAGCCGCGAGACGGTGACCTTAGTCAAGGAAATGCACGGTTTCAAAGAAACACAGAAATCTGTGTTTGTGATTTCACGCAAAATTGGACGAACGACGCTTGGCCGCGACATCACCGACGCGCTGGCCGAGTTTGAAATCCCGATCCTCCGCGCGGGAACCACGCAACGAGTCATCTACGCCGAGGCTATGACCGCCGGCACGACCGTCATCGAGCAGCAACCCAAGGGTGCCGCCGCCGATGAAATCCGATCCATTCTGGCCGAGCTGCGGGAGGCAGCGACTGTATGAGTAAGACACCTTTCCGTATGCCACCGCGCACCGAGCCAGCCGCCGCCCAACTCGATCAGTGGGTGAGTGGAGGCGAGGGTAGTCCCCCCATCAAGCCGGAAAAGCCGACTGGCAAAATGGCGCGGTTGACCATCGACCTACCCCCCGATCTCCACGCGAAATTCAAGGCGACCTGCGCTCTCAAGGGAACTCGGATGATCGACGAGGTGCGCCGGTTCATTGAAGGATGGACACAGAAACACGACTAAGCGTGTTTCTGTGTTTCTTGAGAGAGGAACATGACTGCCATCACCCTTCACCACATCGACCCGACGCGGAACATGAGCCGGTTTTATCGGCTCGATCTGCAACCGGACTTGTTCGGCGCATGGGGCGTGATCCGTGAATGGGGGCGGATCGGACGGGCAGGCCGCGTTCGGATCGACCCTTACCCGACCGCCGAACAGGCCGAAGACCGATTGAAGCGACAGCAAGCCGTGAAGCAGGGCAGGGGCTACACCTTGGCCACCCGATCCGGCGCGATGTCCCAAGGAGATTGACCCAGCCCCCCGCGCCGCGGGGAGAAACGACCATGCGTGCCGACCCCAGCCGACCATCGAAAACGGTTCATCAAGGCGTTTGAGAGCCTGACCCATCACCGCGAGCGGCACGACGTGTTCGCGGATTTCCTCGACCTGGCGGTATGCGCGATCCGCAAGACGACACTGCCACCAGGCCAAGCCGCCGACGCGATCGAAGCCCAATACATGGCTGTGGTGAAGCGGAACGCGCCGGAGGACGTGCGCAAGATGCCGGAACTCCTCGGCATCACCGCGCTTGCGGTGCAGGAGGGCGGTTGCGACTTCCTCGGTCAGGTTGTCGGCGACCTCGAATTGCTCAACGACCGGATGGGGCAGTTTTTCACGCCGTATGACGTGAGCCGCATGATCGCGGAAATGACCTTGCAGGACGCGGGCGTGGCGATCCGCGAGAAGGGTTTCGTCACCGTGGCCGAGCCAGCGTGCGGGGCAGGGGGGATGGTGATCGCCGCCGCCGACGTGCTGGAAAAGCAGGGCTTCGACATCGCGCGACAGCTCTATGTGGACGCGACCGACGTATCCGCGACGTGTTTCAAGATGACCTACCTACAGGCATCGCTCAGGGGAATCCCCGCGACGATCCGGCGCGGCAACACGCTGTCGCGGGAGATGTTCGACCAAGCGCACACCCCCGCTTTCCTGCCCTTCTATCTGACGCACCGCGCGGCGTTCGACGCGTGGCAGCAGCCCGCGCCCGTGGAATCCCAACCAGCACCGGAACGCCCGACCATCAAGCCGACCGCCTACACGTCGCAACCCAGCCTGTTCGACATCGCGCCGGAGGCACAGCCATGACCGGCAAGCGGCGCGTCCTTGATGGTGAGGTTTATCTCTGGACGCGCCGAGGTTGGCGGCTTGTGCGCGACGGGATGATCCGAACCCGCCGCGGCTGGCGAAAGATGCGACAGCCATCACGCCGCACGAGCCCCACGTCAAAACCACTCCCGACACCAGCCACCCCGCCCATCACCGACCCAACCCAGCCGATCGAGGCAACCCCATCCCGCCACCAATGGCATGGCAAATACGCTGTCCTTGAAGCACGGCACGAAAGCGAGGGGCGATGATCCGCGAGCTCATGCGTCCCTTCATGGATGGAGACCCACAAGGGACTTCGATTTTGCGGTTCTACAGCCGAGCGCGTCGCTATTGCGTCAACGAAATTCGTCAAAAACGACAGAGAAAATTTCCCAAGGGGGCAATTTTCTTGCGTTTTTGCGTTCGAATTTCGTGGACGCGCGACGTGCTCGTCTGTGGCCGACCCGCATCGAAGCCCCGTTGTGGGGCTTCCAAAACCAAGAAGGAGACAAGACCATGAGCAGCAAACCCACCCACATCGCCTATGTCGTGACCGAGCCAAAGGAAGGCAGCGACCGGAAAGCCATCTGGCATCGCGTCGGTAGCGTCTGGCCGCACAAGAGCGGCAACGGCTTTGATCTGGTGATACCGGACGGGATCAGCGTCAGTGGCCGGATCGTTTGCACCGAGCCGAAGGGTGAGACGGTCGGCGACTAACTCACGCCGTGACCTCGCCGGAGCGATCCGGCGAGGTTTCCGCGTCTGATGCATTCGTAGGCGAAGCGGGTAGATCGGGAAACAATGATCGTTCGGATTTTCGTGTCAGGCTTTTGGCAAGCAGATCGAGGAAGGAACGGGATAACGGATCATGAGGAAGGGATTCCATATGCGCCAGAATGACACGTCCTGCGATGCTCGCGCGTTGCGAGGTTTCTTCCTCGGCCTGCCGCTTGGCCTTCGCCTCTGCCTCTTTCAGCTTGACCGTAATGGCGGCCTGTTGACGGCGGAGCGTTTCGACCTGATCCGCGGATTTCTGGCGTGGCATTGGCCTGATCCTGTCACACGAATGAGGTTTTATTCGATCACGCCCTCCACCCATCAGCAAGACGGATTGGCCACATTAATCAGGAAAGCGACAGAGAACCGGCGATTATCTGCATCGGAGGGGCGAAATTATCTGGCTTTGGGTTCTTGCGGAGAAGTAGGGTAGGATCGTGAAAGAAGAAGGTAGCAAGTTGGGTGCGGTAGCACCGCACCACGCCGCCCAATCGCCCCCAAAAGGGCGATTGTTCTGGCTCACCTTGCAAAGGGGACGGCTCCGCCTTCCCCGTTTGATCCCCTACCGGCAAGGGGCTGTCGCGCCCCCTGCACCCCACGACGAAGGGCGTTCCTGCCCCTCGACCCAGACCATGTCCATGGAGGCCAACCGTGCGCCGGTTGGATGCGCGGCAACGGCATGTCCCGTTGCATCGACAATCAGGGGAGCCTTGCTCCCCCGATCCCCCCAGCGTCAGGCTTTCGCGCCCGACACCACGAGCAGGGCAGGGGATGTATCCCCGCCCTGCACCCGCCCCGTTACCGGACGATCTGCCCATGCCTGATCCCCAACCCACAGTCCTCGCCATAGTGCCGGATACCGCGCCACACGAGCTTCGTTCGGTTCCGAAGCAGCGTAGCGGCAGCGAAGAACGGCAACGCAACCATGTGGCGCGAATGCGTCTCGACGATACCGAACGCACCGAACTGGAATCCCGCGCCAATGCCAGCGGTCTCAGCGTCGGTGCGTATCTTCGGGCGTGTTCGTTGGGTGAGGCCGGAGTCCGTGCCCGCCGCCGCGCTCCGGTTGATCGCGCATTGTTGGCCAACGCGAACGCCGACCTCAACCGCGTCGGGAACAACATCAACCAGATTGCCCGCATCCTGAATATCGCCGCGTTGGACGAGATCGACACCGAACTGGCGCGGCAAGTGCAGGAACTCGACCGCACGATCATGGCGGCGATGACCGAACTATCCGCCACTCTCGCGGCGATCCGCGGCGCACTCGGCTATGATCGCCAAGGGTAACCTCCACGCCCATGGCGTGAAGCTGGCGGCATATCTGACGACCAGCAAGGGCGACGAACGCGCCGAGCTTGTCGAATTGCGCGGCTTTGTCGCCGACAACATCCGCGACGCGTTCATTGACGTGCAGATACAGGCTGAAGCGACGAACGCGACCAAGCCATTCTTCCATGCCTATGTGCGGCTACCGGCGGATGAAACCCTGACGCGCGAGCAGTGGCAGGGTGTTGCCGATCGGATGGAAAAGCGGCTTGGCTTTGAAGGGCAGGGGCGGGCGATCGCGTTTCACTACAAGCAGGACGGCGAGACGCACATGCATGTCGCATGGTCGCGGATTGACCTTGAGACGATGACGGCGATCGACCCCGGCCTCTACAAAAACAAGATGAAGGAGCTGTCCCGCCAGCTTGAGAAAGAATTCGGGCTGACGCTTGTGGCGAACGAGCGCGATCCCGCCGACAAGACCAAGGCGGCGGGGCGCAACGAATTTGAACAGTCGCGCCGCCTTGGAACCAACCTCAAGGACATCCGCACCACCATTCACGCATGCTGGCAGAGTGCGGACAACGGCAAGGCATTCGCCGCATCGCTCGATCAGCAAGGGCTGATCCTCGCGCGGGGCGACAAGCGCGATTTTGTCATCATCGACCGCGACGGCGGCGACCACGCGCTTTCAAAGCGCATCACGGGTGCGACGGCATCCGAGACACGGGCACGGCTGGCCGACATCGACCGTGCGGCATTGCCGAGCGTGGACGAAGCGAAAGCGACGCAGCGTGACCGCGCACGCGAACCGGCGCCCGTGGCCGAGCGTCCGCTCAGCAAGACCGCCGGAGACATCCGCCTTGCGTGGAGCCTCAGTGACAGCGGCAAGAGCTTCGCCGCCGCGCTCGATGAGCGCGGCCTCATGCTCGCGGTTGTGAACGGGCAGGAAGCCTACCGGAGCGAGCGCGTCAGCGCGTTCGCTCAGGCGATCGGCAGCTACGCGCCGCGCTACCGCGAGGGCGAGCTGGTCGTGCTGAATGCCTATGGCAACGCCTACCCGATCAATCAGCGGACGACCGGCACGCCGAGCGCGGAGATCGACAAGTATCTCGCCACGGTTGATCGCGGATCGCTGCTCAACATGGATCAGACGCGCGACCTGGCGCGTCATGAGGGGCGGGAAACCTTCCTCGCGGCGAAACAGGCCGCGCGGCCACTCACCAAGATCGAGACCCGAATCCTCGCCGCCCATGCCGCCAGCAAGGACGGTGCTACGTTCATGGATCACTTGGCACAGGACGGCATATCGCTGGCCAAGGTGACAAGCGGCGACCTTGCGCGGCGGAATTTTGACCGTGAAGCGTTTTCCGTGACGGCGACGAGGGCGCAGCAGGATGAGCAGACCACCTTGCGGCGGGAGGGACTCGTGCCGCGTCCCTTTGAGGGGAAGGTCGGCGAGCTGGTCGCGGTGAACCGCTACGGCGGCATCTATCGCCTCAACGCGCACAAGATCGATACCGCCGCGCTCGAAGCCCGCGCCGCCGAGGTGGCCCCGCTTCGCGGTGTCACCGAAACCCGCGATGAGAAACTGGCCGCCCGCGCCGTGGTTCGCGAGGAGCGGCAGATCGCGCAAGCGGAACGCATTACGGCGTGGGAGAGATACGCCGACCGCCAGCGCAGCAAGACCGGTGATCCACTTGCCAAGGCGGGATCGACGTTTGCCGCAACCGGACGACCCGCCGCGGCCTTGGCATCCGGCGCGGCAAACGTCGTCATCAAGACGGCGGATTTGATGCTGGATTCCGTCATGGGGTTTTTCACCCCGCCGACCGAAGAACAGCAGCGTGACATGGCGCGGGAGGAAGCCCAGCGGATCGCCCGTGCCGCCGAGGCGGCACAGGACGAACGCGCGGAGAGTCCACCACCACCCCCGCCCGCCAAGGATCCATCCATCGCGCGGCCATTCGACGAAGACCGTGACGACGACGATCACGATTACGACTTCGAGCGTGAACGAACGTGGCGATGAAGTTGCCGCACGCGGGGCAGCGTCCGGCAACACACCGACGACACAGCCCACGCGCCGTCACCGGCTGATCCTGATGTTCAGGACGGCGGCGAACGCCGTCCTGACCCCTCTGCGGGTCACTCTTTCACATAGTAGGGGTTATCTCGCCCGCGCTTGGCGCATTGCTCGATGTCCACCCACATCGGGGCGTGAGCCGACACGGTGCTTGCCATGCCCGCCAACCAGATATGCAGATCGCCTTCCGGCGTATCGAACAATTCATGGGCGGGGAGGTAGGGCACTTTAACCAGCGACGTGCCCGTGCCCTCGCTGGTTCCACCGGCACCGCGCAAGCCGGTTTGGAGATTGGCCGACTGGTTATAGCTTTGCACGGGCACGGTGTTGTCACCGGCGCGGCGCGACATCCACTCCGCCGTGGTCAGATCATTGGGGCCAAACGCGACCGTGGCACCGGCCATGCCGATGAAGGTTTCCCACCGCTCTTTATAGAGACTTTTTAGCTGATTGAGGTCTTGCAGGATTGGCATGATCTGAATGCCGTAGCCACGCACCAATGCCCAGACCGTTTCGATGATCTGCAAATGGCCGAGGGCGGCGAATTCGTCGATCAGGAACAGGGTGCGCATTTCGTCGGGCTGGCGGTGCCGCATCACGCCGCGCAGCGCGGCGGAGAGGATCAGGCGTTGCCAGCGACTATGCCGATCCATCATGTCGGGCGGCAGGATCACGTAGACCGTGATGGGCCGCTTTTTCAGTTCCCGAAAATCGATCCCCGGCTTGGCGAGGTCGGCGGCGATCTCGAAATCATCGAAGGCTTCGGTTTGGGTGTCCGCCGAGGACACGATCGCCGCGATCTCGCGGCTCCAACGGGTGAATTGTCCGGCTTTCTGTTTCAGGGCGGGGTTTCCCCACGCGATCATGTCATTCGCGGTTTTCGGAATGCCGGAACCCTTCGGCAAACCTTCTTTCGGTTGCTCGAAGGGTTCGGTCAGCAGCTCGCGCACCATGCCGAGCGTTGGCGCGAAGGGTTTGTCGGTTTTCCGCGACGCGTGAGCCAGCAGCACGACATGCATGATGAGCGCGGCGACCAGCTTCCGCGCCGAGCGATCCCAATGGGGATCGCGGCCTTCGACCATGACCAGAGCTTCGGCCAGCCATGAGGCGTCAGCGTTGAAAGATGGCGATGTTGGATCGAGATAGGGCAACGGATTATAGCCGTCGCTTCGCAAATCCTCGTAACCCGGCTGATCGATCAGAACGCCGAACGGGTTGATGACCACGACATCGCCGATCGTCCGGCGGAACGGTGCGGTGACGGCGGCCAGTTCGCCCTTCGGGTCGATGACAACGATGCTGCGATCCAGTGTTTGCAGCAGAATCGGTGTCAGCAACCGCACGCCCTTTCCGGAACCGTTGGGGCCGAACACCAGCAGGTTGCGTTCCCCGCCGTAGCGCAGGCGACCACCAATACTGCTATCCTTTCGTTTGAAACGACCTAAGCTAACCGACCACGGTTTATCGGAACCGAGATCACGCGCCTGCGTTTCGTCCTCAGTGGCCGCGCGCGCTTTGCCGAATGGCAGTGCCATGGCGGTGCCCTTCAGTCCTTGAAGGTTGGCCGCCGCTGATTTTTCGGCTTGCCGTCAAGGTTCCGGTTGGTTTCGTCCTCGCTGGCGGCATCGGCTTTGCCGTGCGGCTTCTCATTCGCCAAGGCGAGGCGCACGCGGCGAAGCCGATGCCATGTTCGCCACTCGTGAAAGCCTGACAGGCTGAACGTCACAAAATCCACTACCAGCAGGATTGCCGCACCGGCCACGCCCGCCGCCAGCCCATAGCGTCCATAAATGAGCCAGAACTGTGGGGTGACGAAAGGCGAAAGCAGGGCGGTTAAAGCCGCCGCGATGTCTCTCTGCACAATATAAACGGCGATGTCGATATTCATCCGTGTTGCCGATACGACTTCATCGATTGGATTCACCTCATATCGGAACAGCAAAATCGGAATGGCATAGCCGAAAAAAACCGTGCTGATGTAGCCGAGGATCAGCCTCCAACCGAGTTGTGTTGCCTGATCCGCGGAGCTTTGCAGGAGCATGGCTAACTCCGAACGTTGAGGGGCAGAACAACAACCTCAGCCGATGAGGTTGTGAGCACGCCCTGATTTCGCAGTGAGAATTCTTTCAAACCCGCGCGTGTGAAAGGCGCAAAAAATGGCACCGGATAGGTCAGGGTGCTGCGCGGGGCAACGAGATATCCGCGATAGACGTAGTTAAATTCTTCTTGGTTGGTTGCCGTGTCACGGATCACGATGTGCATCGCACCGTGCTTCGGGTCTTGTGTATCGTTGGTCAGGCTCAGATCAACGATCCTTTGACCCGAAGTGTCATGTTGCGGCCAGACAGCAATTTTTCCGGCGATGACTTTTTGGCCAACTTCAAGGCCGTGCGTATCGACGATGTAGCGTCCCCACTGAAGATCGAGGCCGATCTTGTCGGCAACTTTCTGAGCCAAAACCAGCTTCGTGGCGTCATCGACCTGACGCGCGGTGGTTCCGGCAGTGTCGGATGATGAGGTGGCCGCGGTGTTCCTTTCCGGCCTGTCGCTCATTGCGCGGCTGACGACGTATGCGACTCCTACCCAGAGAAAGAGACGGGGAATGAGCCGTGCCAAGAATGACGGTTGAGTTTGCGCTTCCGCCGTCTTGGCAGAGCCGATCACCGCTACGGCGGTCGTGACCGAGAGCATGGCGATATGCTCGCGGCGGGTGAGGCCGCGTTCGGAGTAGGACATGGGACCCCCCCCTCTCGAATAGGATCAGTAGCGGGCGTGACGGTAAGCCGGATTGCCGAATCCCGTGTTCGGGGGCGACAACGATATGTGCTGTGCGCCCGCGCAGGGCACGACGACATCACCGGACGGTGTAGAGACGGTGCATACTGAGGTGGTCCCCATCTGTTGGACAGGAATCGGGCTTGGCTAAGCGAGGCTCCCACCGGTTGCCGCCACCCCCGCCCGTTGGGGGATCACGTCGGGACCGGATACCG
>WBZQ01000881.1_pt1 | contig 22120 bp, 19 predicted proteins | sample 5204251 | NCBI WGS metagenome assembly WBZQ01 (sample SAMN12412402, study PRJNA552823) | activated sludge metagenome | isolation source: activated sludge from nitrification reactor of wastewater treatment plant... | place: USA: Virginia | collected 2017-09
CGACACGATCCTGGTGCATGGCCATATGAACCTGGGGGAAGTGTTGTCGACCCGCCTGATGCGCCCGTTCGATGACATGTTCACGACATTGCGCAATCCGATCGATGTTGCGTTGTCGCAGACCAACTATATCCTGACCCGTATCCTCCAGGACGCGGAACGCGGTGCGTTCGGGCCGGATTCACGCACCTGGCTCAAGGACCTGGGGCTCAACGTCGCACCGCGGGAGGTGACGCGCGAATTGCTGGACGCGCATCGCCTGCCGCTTCTTCGCAACGCCGAGATCAACCGGTCGGACACGCTGTGCGAATGGCTCGGCGGGGGAACCGCGCCGGCGGTCATCGACCGGCTGGAAGTCCTGAACGCCGAGGTCACCACGACGCGTCACTACAACGCCTGGCTGCGCGACCGTTGGGAAATTCAGAGCAATACACGGCGCAACGAGTCGATCTCGTTCTTGAAACGCGACGACCTGGCGCCGGCCGATCTGGATTACCTGCACGATATCACGGTCGAGGACCGGCAACTCTACACCGAGGTCGAACGCCGCATCGACGCGGGTGGCACGTCGTCGGTGTTCATGGGCCGGTAATGCCACGAGCGGACGACCCCTTTGGTTCAAGGTGACGGCACGCGCACGTTGCGGGAGGTGTATCGCGGCTGCGTCATGAGGTCGGCGCTGGATATCACCCCGCGCGCAGCAGTGCCTCCACCTGTTCCAAATGGCGGATACGGGCATACATCTTCATCGCCTTGTCCAGGCTATACGCATGCGCGGCCGCATCGCCGCTCCAGCAGCATTCGCGCACGACGACGCTGGCCAGGTCGAAGTTGAACGCCTCGCGGACGCTGGTCTCGACGCCACGATTAGTCGCGCCGCCGCCGATGATGATCGTGTCCCGCCGCAGCATACGCAGCAGTTCGCCAACCCCCGTGCCATAGAACGCGCTCGGCCGGCGCTTCAGGAACACATAATCCGTGGACGTGGGCGCGATCTCGGCCGGGAACCCGGCATCCGCGGTTCCCTCGACCGCGTTTGTCAGCGGCGGGACACCGGTCTCGGCCGACAGGTCGGTCGGCAGCATCACCACATCGGCACCGTCCGCGCGGCTGACCGGGGTCGTGTAGATGACCGGCACGCCAGCGGCACGCGCGGCCGCGATCAGTCGTATCCAGGCGTCCAGCACCGGCCGCATCGTGGCGCGCCGAACAGGGTCGGACGGGGCGAGGGCGCGTTGGCAGACATCGTACGCGATCAAGGCGGTCCGGCTCAGATCGATGCGATCCTGTTCGGGCATTGGTTCCTCCGCTCGATGGGGTTGTCTTGGGGCGTGATAGGGCGCCGCGTCCGCGTTACCGTCCGGCCTGCCATGCTTCGAACCGCTGACGAAGTTTGGCCAGGTTGTCGTTCCAGAACGCCGCGTCGACCCGCATGCCCGCTGTCGTGTTGGCCGGCAGGGACGGGGAGATGGCGGAGATGTCCGGGGAAAGGCCGTCGTTGATGCCGCGTGCCAGACCAGACTCACCCGTCAGCCGTAGGAACCGTGCCTGGATGGCCGTCGTGCCGGCAAACCAAAGGAATTGCTGGGCCTGACGCAGATCCGTGCTGCCTTTCATGATCGCCCAGCTCTGTACCTCGTACAGGCTCGCGGCCCACTGGATGCCGAAATTGCGCTTCTCACCCCTGTTCGCCACCACGATCCGCCCGCTTGGCGCGCTGGTCATCAGCACATCGCCGGACCCAAGGATGCGGACCGCGTCCGCTTCGGACTGCCACCAGACCAGATAGGGCTTCAACTGATCAAGCTTGCGAAAGGCGCGATCAACGCCGTCGTTGGTTGCAAGGGTCTTGTATATGTCGGGCGGCGCGACCCCGTCCGCGAGCAACGCAATCTCCAGGTTGCCGCGCACGCCCTGGCGCAGCCCGCGCTTGCCGGGGTGTTTGGCGACGTCCCAGAAATCGGCCCATTGTGGCGTGCTGGTGAATTTGTCCCGATCCCAGGCCAGGACCACATTGGCGATCAGCGCGCCGACACCACAGTCGGACGTGCCCAGGGCCATCGTATGGTCCTTGCCGCCAATCGCCGCCCAGTCCACTTTTTCAAACAAACCCTCGGCGCAACCCAGCGCGAGTTCCCCGGCGTCCACCTGCACGACATCCCAACCGCCGTCGCTCGCCTTGGCCTGATTCCGCAGAACCTCGATCCCACCGTCCCAGGTGTCGTGCCGCACCGGCAGGTCGGTCGACAGCATGAACGGGTGGACAAAAACCTCCCGCATCGGAACGCGCAACGTGTCGCCGCGCGTCACGACCGTCAGCTCCTGCGCGCACGCGGAACCGGCAGCCAGCAGCGCGGCGACGAACAGCAAGATGCGGCGGTGAAGCAACGACGGAGCCCGACTGTATAGGTTGGGCCGGACGCTACAGCCCACCGGCGCCGCAGGCAACGACCCCATTGCGGACACTCTCGGGCCGACGATCCGGGCTACCGTTCCGGCCGGTCAGCCGCCCAGGATGGTACCGACCGCGATGCCGGTTTCCGCGGCCGCGACCTTGCGCCCACCGTCGAGCCGAGCGCGATGCACCTCGATGAACCCGCCCTGCCCGTGGATCACGAGGCTTGAGCCGTTCTGCGCGACCACCTGGCCGATTTTCTTGCCCTTTACCTCGCTGAAGGTGCGGGCGATCCGCTTGGTGGACTCGAACAGGAACAGCTTCTTGCCTTCGTGGGTTGTCCAGGCGCCCGGCGCCGGATTGCAGCCGCGGATCAGGTTGAAGGTGATGTCGACGTGGTTCGCCCAGTTGATACGGGTTTCCGCCTCCCGGATGATTCCCTCGTAGCCGGCATTGGGTTCGTATTGCGCGATCGCCGATGCCTTCCCGGCGACAACCATGTCCGCGACCTCGATCAGCCCGGCGACGCCCATCGGGAAGATCTTGCCGAAATACAGGCTGCCCAGCGTGTCCTCATCCTCGATCGGCACCGGATACATCTTGATCACCGGTCCTTCGTCCAGGCCGTCGGTCGGGCGGAAGATGGAAAATCCGGTCTCCTTCCGGCCGAGGATGATCGACCAGCTCATGGACGACGCGCCGCGGTGCAGCGGCAGTAGGCTGGGGTGGAACTGGATCATGCCGAATTTCGGGATATTGCAGAAATCCTGGGGCACGAACTGGGTCACATAGGCCATCACGCCGATCTGCGCGTTGGCGGCCTTCAACGCCTGCTGCGCCGCGGGATCGGTCAGCTTGGGGAACTGATGCACGGTGATTCCCGCTGCCTCGGCTGCCAGTCGCAGCGGATCGGGCCGGCCGGTTTCCGGCGCGCAGAATACCGCCGCGACGTCATCCCCGCGCGCCAGGAACGCCTCCAGCGTGGCCTTGCCGAAATCCTGTTGTCCGATGATGGCGAGCCGCATCCTTCCCTCCCAACGCTGCTTTCCCCGATCATCGTGTCATCCGGGCTAGCTGTCGAGGGCAGGTCGGCGGCCTGCCGGGGTTTGACAGCCGCCGCCAAACGGGCGACGCAACCAATCGCGGGTCATCGCGGCCCGCGTGTCAGGGGGGCACTGTCATGGAAACTCTGTCGGACATCCTGGAAACCACCAGCTTCGAGAAGGTCGCGGGCGGCTTCGTGTTCACCGAAGGTCCGCTGTGGCATCCGGACGGATTTTTCTATTTCACCGACGTTCGTGCATCGAAGCTGTACCGGATCACGCTGGGTCACCCGCACACACTGGTACGTGAGACCAAGGGCGGGAACGGCACCACCTTTGATTTGCAGGGTCGGCTGATCAATTGCGAGGGCGATGGCCGCCGCGTCACCCGGACCGAGCTGGACGGCACCGTTGCGGTCCTGGTCGATCGGTTCGAGGGGAAAAAACTGAACCGCCCGAATGACGTGATCTGCTGCGAGAACGGTGATTTGCTGTTCACCGATCCATCCTTGCGCGTGCCGGCCGCGGAGCGGGAGCTGGACAATGCCTCGATCTATCGGGTCAGGCCGGACGGGTCGATCAGCGTGGTGTGTCACTTTGAGTATCCGAACGGGCTGGCGCTGTCGCCGGACGGTCGCACGCTGTACGCGGCGAACACGCGGTGGACCCAGTATATTCATGCGGTGGAGCTGGATGGCGCCGGTAACATGGTACGCCGGCGCATCTTCGCTGACATGTCGGCCGAGGGGACCAATGGGGTGCCCGATGGCATGAAGGTGGACCAGGCGGGGCGGGTATTTTGCACGGGAACCAATGGCACCTGGGTCTACGCGCCGGATGGCCGCCTGATCGGCATCATCGAGACGCCCGAGGTCTGCGCCAATATCGCGTTCGGCGGTCCGGACCTGCGCACCTTGCTGTTTACGGCCAGCACATCGGTCTACACATTGCGGGTCAAGACGCCCGGCATGGCGCATCCGTGGTATGCGCGCCGCGGTCGATGAGACGTCGTCGATCCCGGGCTTGCAGGGCACGGGATCGGAACGCATGGTGCGGCCGATCCCGAGCCATTCCGGGCATCCCGGGATCGACGGACTGACGCATGGCCTACCGAAGTGGATTTTCCCGGCAACGTGCGCGCCGCCGCCGGCAGCTTTTGACGCGCGCCGCGCTCTGGCTGGGGGTCGCGGTGATCTTCGCCGGGATCGGGTATTCATCCTATCGCACCGGCGCGCTGCTCGCCCGCATGGAGGTATCCGGGCTGGAGGAGGAAATCCGGCGTTTAACCAGTCAGGTCGAAGGACTGCGGGTTGAGAATGATCGCTTGCGGGTGGATCTGTCCCAGGTGCGTCAATCCGCGGATGGGATGCGCCGCCGCTATGATGCCGATGTGCCCAGCGGCGGGCTGGCCAATCTGGTGTCCCTGATGCGGGAACGTCTGTCGGCCGGCGTGCGGGAGGATAGGATTGCCCAGATCCTGCGCGAGGCGGAGAACACGCGCCCATGCGAGGGTCGTTTCATCCGCAAGCGTTTCGCGATCCACATCCCAGGCCAGGGTCCCGAGGAAGCCGTGACCTTGCTGGAGGGTCTGATCCAGGTTTCGGCTTCTGCGCCCAATACCAGCGAAGATCCCGCCAAGTCCGCCACCGTCACCATCAGCCGAGCATGGGCTTCGCAACCATTGAAGGTGACCGGGATGCCGGTGCGTCAGTCCATACCGTTGAACAACGCGGAGCTACGACTCTCGGTTGAGGCTAGCGAGCTGCGCGGTTATGGAACCGCGACGCTGACCCTCTGCGGGCGCGGCTGAACCCCCGATACCAGTGTGTTTTTCACGCAATCAGACAGAATGCGGGGATAGCGCGCATTGCCGGATGATGGGATAAGGCGCGCTCCGGAGGTTCCCGTCACGGAAATCAAGAGCAAGGCAAAATCATGATACGTTCGTTGATACTCCCCCGTCGGTCGGTGCTGACGGGATCGGCCGCGACGCTGGCGATGCCAGCCGTGGTACGCGCGCAATCCAAGGACCCGATCAAGCTCGGCACCGCGATGCCGTTGACTGGATCCCAGGCCGGTTACGGCGCCGACTTCATCACCGGGATGCGGATGGCCGCGAAGGACGTGAACGACAAGGGCGGTATCGCCGGCCGGCCGGTGGAAATCCTGGCGCTGGACACCCAGGCTGACCCGCAGCTTGGCATCAACGCGGTGAACCGCTTTATCACCGTGGAAAAGCTGCCGATGTTCTTCATCGCCTGGTCCGCGGTTGTGAAGGCCGTCGCGCCCGTCGCGAACCGGGAAAAAGTGCTGGGCATCAACACCGGCGCCAACGCCCCGGAAATCGCCAATCTGGGCGATTATATCTACACTGCCTTCCCGCTGGCGGATGTCGACATAACCAAGCTGGCTACCTACACGCAGAAAACGCTGGGCAAGAAGCGCGCGGCGGTTCTGTACATCAACAACGAAACCGGCATCGATGCGGCGAAGATCTATCGTGACACCTTCACCGCTGCCGGTGGCCAGGTTGTCGCGTTCGAGGCGTATGATCCGAAGGCGACCGAATTCACGGGCATGCTGCTGAAGACCCGTGCTGCCAATCCCGACATGGTGCATATCCATGGCCTGCTGACCGATGTGCCGCAGGTGATCGCGCAGATGCGCCAGCTTGGCATGCAACAGCGCATTTCGACCTACTCGGTCGCCTATAATCCCAAGGTGCTGGAGCAGTTGGGTGCCGCGGCGGAAGGCCTGATCGTCACCTCACTGGCGCCAGGCGTGGGTGAGAATCCGCTGGTGTCGCCCTTCATCGAACGCTGGAAAAAGGAAATCGGCCGAGCGCCGAATGGCCTGCCGTATATCCAGTACCAGTACGACATGGTGATCCTGGCTAAGGCGATGTACGAGCATCTGGCAAAGAAGAACCAGCCGGCCACCGGCGAAACCCTGCGGGAAGCGCTGACGGCGGTGCGGGAGTTTGATCTGCCGATGACCGGCAAGACCGTCATCGACGGCCATCGCGTGAACAAGCCCGTCTATTTGCTCACGGTCGAAAAGGGCCAGTTCGTTCCGCTCGTCACGCTGACCTGAGACCGTCCCATGTTGGAACCCGTCATCCTGGTCCAGATTCTCTGGACCGGGATCGCTACCTCCGCGCCCTATGTGCTGATGACCACCGGCTTCGCGCTGACGCTGAAGGTCACGCAGCTTTGGAATTTCGCCCAGGCCGGCTTCATGACCATCGCGTTCTATACGATGTTCCTGGTGCTCAACTGGCTGGAATGGCCGATCCCCGTCGCGGTGGCGCTCGCCATCGTGACCACGGCCGCTGCGTCGCTCGCAACCGAGAAATGGGGCCTGGACGTGCTGCGCGCGCGCCAGTCGGGCAGTCTGACATTCTTCATCTTCACGCTGATCCTGTCGGAATTCATCTTCTACGTGACCCAGTTGATCTTCGGCACCGAGCCGCAGACGCTGTTCAAGTCGATCCTGTCCCCGGTGCAGATCATCGGTGGCGTGGCGATCAGCAACTGGGATCTGCTCGGCACTGCGATGATGGTGATCGGGCTGGTCGCGCTGTGGCTGTTCATGGGCTTTACCAAGGATGGGCAGTTCCTGACCGCGGTCGCCGATAACGCCAAGCTGGCCGAGTTGTACGGCATCAGCGCAAAACGAGCGTATCGCGTAGCGGCAGTCGTCTCATCGCTGTTCATCGTCGCGGCGATGTATCTGGTGGGTTCGCATGGTGGCGTCGTGCCCAATTCGCCGATGGAGCTGATCCTGGCCGCGGTGATCGGCACATTGCTGGGCGGCATCGGACGCGTGTTCGCCGCCGCCGCTGCGTCAGTGTTCGTGGCATTGCTGCAAAGCTACTCGATCCTGGTCATCGCCTCCCGCTGGCAGAACCTGCTGCTGTACGGGTTCCTGTTCGCGACGATCCTGCTGTTCCCGCGTGGGGTGCGATTGCCGCGCGGCCTGCGGATACGGCCGGCCGCGGCGCGCTGAGGGGAACGGATCATGGAATATCTCGCGACCGTTCTCGTGCTGATCTCGCTCTATGTCGTTCTGGCGACCAGCTACAATCTGGTGATCGGCTATGGTGGCCTGGCCACGGTGGCGCATCCGATCTTCTTCGCGATCGGCGCCTATACCGCGGGGCTGCTGGCCGTGCATGTCGGCACACCGCCATTGCTGAATGTCCTTCTCGGCGCGGTGGCGGCGATGGTGGCGTCCATTACGCTGGCGGCATCGTCCTTGCGCGTATCCGGCGACTATCTGCTGATCGCCAGTCTGGGTTTCCAGCTTGGTCTGCTGCAGTTGATCCGCAATCTGGATTTCACCGGCGGCCCGGGTGGGTTGACGGCGATCCCCAGCACCATCACGGGCGCGGCGCGCACGCCATCGTTTCTGATCATCACGCTGGGGCTCGCCATCGCCACCACCTTCCTGATCCGCGCCATCGTGAGCGGCCCGTACGGGCGGGCGATCACCGCCATGCGCGACGAGGAGATCGCGTTCACCGCGTTGGGCCGTAACGCGATGTCGATGAAGATCGTCATCTTCGCGGTCGGCTGCGGCATCGCCGGCATCGCGGGTGGCATCTACGCGTATTACTTCCAGTATGTCAGCCCGGATCAGTTCGAAGTGCTGCAATCCGCGCAGATCCTGACGATGGTGGTTCTGGGTGGCATGGCCACGCCCTATGGGCCGGTGCTGGGTGCGCTGCTGCTGATCGCAATCCCACAGGCGATCACCTTCCTGGACCTGCCGCAGAACATCATGGCGCCGTTGCAAGGGATCATCTTCACCGCGCTCGTGCTGTTGTTCCTGTTCCTGCGGCCATCGGGCCTGCTGGGCACCAGCGAGTCCAGCAAGGGGCATGCGTAATGACCGAGGTCCTGCGCACCGAGAACCTGCACAAACGGTTCGGCGGCATCGTCGTGTCCGACAACGTGAACCTGACGATCGCCAGTGGTGAGATCCTGGGCCTGATCGGCCCGAACGGCGCCGGCAAGACGTCCCTGTTCAACCTGATCTCGGGCGTGCTGAAACCGGATGCCGGCCGCATCTACCTGAATGGGCAGGCGATCGACAGCCAGCCGCTTTACAAGCGCGCGCGGATGGGCATCGCCCGCACCTGGCAGAACATGCTGCTGTTCCGGACCATGTCCGTGATGGACAACATGCTGATCGCCCCGCGTGACTATGGCGGCGAGTCGATCCTGCGGGCCACGCTAGGATTTGGCCGCCTGCGCACCGAGGAACGCGCCGCCCGTGACCGCGCGATGGCGATCCTGGGCCGCATGGGCCTGACGCAGACCGCCGACGCCATGGTCACTGACCTGCCTTTTGGTCAGCAGAAGCTGATCGGCCTTGCCCGCACGTTGATGAATGACGGGCCGCTGCTGCTATTGGATGAGCCAATGGCCGGCGTCGAGGGCGCGGCCTATGAAACGATGCAGACCATCGTCCGCCAGGAAGCCGCGGCGGGTCGCGCCGTCTGTGTCGTCGAGCACAATGTTTCGTTCATCCGCGATCTGTGTTCTCGCGCGGTGTTCATGGCGAACGGGAAGATCCTGCAGGACGGCACGGTGGAGGAGCTGATCTCATCCAAGGTTCTCACCGAACTCTATTTTGGGGTCTGAGCGGCATGCTGCGCTATTCTGACGTCTCAGCGGGATATGGCGGTGTGCCGGTACTGCGCGACATCAGCTTCCAGGTGGGCGAAGGTGAGGCTGTGGCCATTTTCGGCCATAACGGCGCCGGCAAGACGACGCTGATGCGCTGTGCCGTGGGCGATGTCGCGGATGTGCGGGGCACGGTAAGTTATCGCGACCACACCATCGTGCCGGGGGCGGTGTTCCTGAATGTTCGTCAGGGCATCGGCTTTGTGCCGCAGGGTCATAACGTATTCCGCGAACTGTCGGTGCGCCAGAACTTGGCGATCTCCGGCCTGAACCATCCGGGTGCGAAGGTCGAGGACATCTACAAGCTGTTCCCCATCCTGCAGGAACGGGGCGCGCAGCTCGCGGGTTCGCTGTCGGGCGGACAGCAGCAGATTCTGGCACTTGGGATGGCGCTGATGACGCAGCCGTCGATCCTGCTGCTAGACGAGCCTTCGACCGGGCTGGCGCCGGTCATCGTGCGAGATGTCATGGGCAGCCTGCATCGCATCAACCGGGAAACCGGCACGACCGTTGTCGTCGTGGAGCAGAACATTCCGGCCACGCTGAAGGTCGTGAGCCGCGCGATCGTCCTGAAGTCGGGACGGATCGTGTTCGACGGACCGAGTGCGGAGCTGGAGCGGAAAGAGGATCTCTGGGGCCTGTTCTGAACCCCCGGCCGCGGTATTTCGGGCGGAGAGCCGCATTGGGGATTTGTTAACCGCCCGCGTGATACCCCAAGCGCATGAAGCGTCTTGAATGTCTGGATGGGCTGCGCGGCGTCCTGGCGGTCTATGTCATGATCAGCCACATGGCGCCGTTCGCGATGTTGTCCGGATGGGTGCTGCACCCGTTTTCGCATGGCGGGGCGGCGGTGGACGTGTTCTTCATACTCAGCGGCTTGGTGATCGTCGGATCGCTGCGCAACTACCAGTACCGCGCCGTGCCGTTCCTGATGGCGCGGGTCGCGCGCATCTATCCCGTGTTCCTGGTTGTGCTTGGCCTGTCCATCGCGGGACACGCCGTGCCGTTGGCGCTGGACGCGATGACATGGCTGCCGCCGGATGGGCTGGCCTATCGCATGTGGGCGCGCGGTTGGCCGACGCATTGGCCATTGGACCTGGCGGCGCACCTGACCATGACGCATGGCCTGTTTCCTGACGGTACCTATCCGCATGTCTGGATCAGCCTTCTCGGCGCGTCCTGGAGCCTGTCGACTGAATGGCAGTTCTATATCCTCGCGCTTGTGCTGGGCGGGGCGTTGATCCGCATTGGCGGGCATGAACGTTGGCTGGCGTGGAGCATGCTGGCCATCGCCGTCGCCGGTGCGGCCTGGGCTACCTGGGCGCCCGAGGGCTGGCGGTTCAGCAGGGCATTTCTGGGCAACAAGGCGGGGTATTTCGCGTTGGGGGTGCTGAGCGCGCGTCTGGTTCTTGCGCGTCTTCGGTCAAACCGCGAACGGCCGCATTTGGAATCACCGAGCCACCGTTCGGCGCCGGAACCCGTCCCCGATGGCATCAGCCGGAGGGCGCTGGGCGAGTACGGCGTGATGCTGGCGGCGGTCATGGCGATCTGCTGGTGGCAGGGTGGTGCCGGCAAGCTCGCCGCGCCATTGGTATGGACCCTTTGCCTGGCCGCGCAGATCGCACCGGTCGGCCCGCTTCGGCCGCTTTCCACCATCCTGCGAACCAGTCTCCTGCAATGGCTGGGCCTGCTGTCCTACGGAATCTACCTGGTGAATGAACCGGTGCAGCGCGTCCTGGGGACCGGCCTGGTGCACCTTACCAGCGCGGACGGGGCGATGTTCACAGTGCTGTGGGTTCCCTTGGCGATCCTGGTGCCGATCTGGGCGGCCGCCTGGTTGCACCGCCATGTAGAGGCGCCGGGGCAGCAATGGGGTCGCGGACTGGTTCGGCTCTGGGCCCAGACGGAGGGGCGGTTCGTGTTTTCGCGGGGCGTGCGCAACACATCATAGACATAAGGATATGTTTATGTCATGATGTGGGAATGGATCGCCTCCTCGCCAGCCTCCGCGCCGCGGCCGAACCCACGCGGCTACGCTTGCTCGCGCTGGCGGGCAGGGGTGCGTTCTGCGTGGTGGAGTTTACCGAGATTCTTGGTCAGTCGCAGCCCCGCCTGTCCCGTCATCTGAAGTTGTTGTGCGACTGCGGCCTGCTCGACCGGGTGCGCGAAGGCGCGAATGTCTGGTTCACGCTGCCGCAGGACGCGAATGGCGCGTTGGCACGCGACCTGGTTTCCCGCCTGCCCCAGGACGACCCGACGCTGGAAGCCGACCGGCGTCAGGCATCCCGCGTGCTGGCGGAACGGGCGCGTGTCGCATCCGAAAGCTTCCAGCGCCAGGGGGCTGACTGGGATGAGATGCGGGCGCTGGACCTGCCGGCCCCGGCGGTGGAGGCGGCGCTATCCGCGCTGATCCCCGATCGTGACGACCTGCGGCTGCTGGATATCGGTACCGGCACCGGCCGCGTGCTGGAACTTTTGGCCCCGCGCATCCGCCAGGGCATAGGGGTCGACGCCTCCAAGGCCATGTTGGCGCTTGCGCGTGCGCGTCTGGCCGACCCGGATCATGCGCATTGCCAGGTGCGGCTGGCGGATATGTATCGACTGCCTCTGCCTGATGCCTCCTTCGACGTCGCGGTCATGCAGATGATCCTGCACTATGCCGAGGACCCGGTGGGCGCGCTGGCGGAGGCAACACGGGTGCTGTCGGTCGGCGGCCAGATCATCGTTATCGACCTGGCCGATCATGGCCGAACCGATCTGACACAGCGCCTCGCGCATCGCTGGCCGGGCTTTGCCGACACGGCCATGCGCGCATTGTTGACCGGGGCGGGGCTGCGGCCTGGAACGCCGGTCAGCATACCTGGTCCGCTGGAAATCCGCCTTTGGCCCGCCACCCGGCCGCACATCCCTGAACTCGCCGCCTGAAAGATCGATCGCATGTCCCGCCCCAATCTTCTCGACGTTCTTCGCGACCAGGTATTGCTGTGCGACGGTGGCATGGGCAGCCGCGTGCAGGCGCTGACCCTGGATGTCGAGAAGGACTATTGGGGGCGGGAGAATTGTACCGACGTCCTGGTCCTGTCCCGGCCCGACCTGGTGCGGGAGATCCATCGCGGCTATTTCGAGGCCGGGGCGGACATGGTGGAGACCAACACGTTCGGTGCCTCCGCGGTCACGCTGGGCGAGTTCGACCTTGCCGAGCGCGCGTTCGAGATCAACCGGCGGGCCGCCGAACTGGCGCGAGAGGCGGCCGAGACATTCGCCGATGGTCGCCACCGCTATGTGGTCGGCAGCATCGGGCCGGGGACGAAACTGCCCAGCCTGGGCAACATCGCCTATGATCCGCTGGAAGCCGCGCTGGCCGAACAGTGCCGCGGCCTGATCGCGGGCGGGGCGGACGCGATCCTGATCGAGACCTGCCAGGATCCGTTGCAGATCAAGGCCGCCGTCAACGGCGCCAAGATCGCGCGCAAGGAAGCGGGGACCAGCACGCCGATCTTCGTGCAGGTCACCGTCGAGACCACGGGCACGCTGCTGGTCGGCCCCGACATCGCCGCCGCCGCTGCTGTCGTGCATGCGCTGGATGTGCCACTGATGGGGCTGAACTGCGCCACCGGGCCGCAGGAAATGGCCGAACACGTGGCGTGGCTGGCGAAGAACTGGCCGGGCATGATCTCGGTGCAGCCGAACGCCGGCCTGCCGGAGCTGGTGGACGGGCAGACCCATTACCCGCTGGGCGCCGCGGAACTCGCGACCTGGGTGGAACGCTTCGTGGCCGAGGACGGGGTCAATCTGATCGGCGGCTGCTGCGGCACCTCGATTCCGCATATCCAGGCGCTGGACGCGATGCTGCGGAAACGAGGCGGCTTTCGCCCCGCCCCGGTCGCGCGCAAGCCGGTCTGGGTGCCGTCGGTCGCCAGCCTTTACCAGTCCGTCGCGCTGCGGCAGGAGAACGCGATCTTCGCCATCGGCGAGCGCTGCAACGCCAACGGGTCCAAGAAGTGGCGGGAGTTGCAGGAAGCCGGTGACTGGGACGGCTGCGTGGCCATGGGCCGCGAGCAGATCGGCGAAGGCTCCCACGCGCTGGATATCTGCACCGCCTTTGTCGGGCGCGACGAGAACGCGGAAATGACCGAGGTCATCACCCGCTTCACCGCGTCCGTGAACAGCCCGCTGGTGATCGACAGCACGGAAACCCCGGTGCTGGAGGCCGCGCTGAAGCTGCATGGCGGCAAGGCGATCATCAACTCGATCAACTTCGAGGACGGGGAAGGCCACGCCAACGACCGCATGATCCTGGCCAAGCGCTTCGGCGCCGCCGTCATCGCGCTGACGATCGATGAGGTCGGCATGGCGAAGACGCCCGAGGACAAGCTGCGCATCGCCGCCCGCCTGGTGGATTTCGCCTGCACCAAACACGGCCTGGCGCAATCCGACCTGATGATCGACCCGCTGACCTTCACCATCGCGACCGGCAACGAGGACGACCGCAAGCTGGCGCTGTGGACCCTGGAAGGGATCAAGGCGATCCGGGAGAGGTTCCCCGACATCCAGATCATCCTCGGCCTGTCCAATGTCAGCTTCGGGCTGAACCCGGCGGCGCGCGCGGTGCTGAACTCGGTCTTCCTGGATCACGCGGTGCGGGCGGGGATGACCGGGGCGATCATCCATGTCTCGAAGATCCGGCCGATCCACCTGATCGCGCCGGAAGAAGTGAAGGTCGCCGAAGACCTGATCTTCGACCGCCGGACCGAGGGCTATGATCCGCTGCAGAAGCTGCTGGAACTGTTCTCGGGCCGGAAACTCGCCGACGCGGTGGTGAAGAAGCGGGCCGAGACGGTGGAAGGAAGGTTGAAGGACCGGATCGTCGATGGCGACCGCAAGGGCCTGCACGAGGAGCTGGACGACGCGCTGGCGAACATGCCGCCGCTCGACATCATCAACAACGTCCTCCTGGACGGCATGAAGGTGGTGGGCGAGCTGTTCGGCGCCGGCAAGATGCAGTTGCCGTTCGTGCTGCAAAGCGCCGAGACCATGAAGGCCGCCGTCGCCTATCTGGAACCGCACATGGAACGGGTCGAAGGCCAGGAGAAGGGCACGATCGTGCTGGCCACGGTGAAGGGCGACGTGCACGACATCGGCAAGAACCTCGTCGACATCATCCTGACCAATAACGGCTATCGCGTCGTCAACCTGGGCATCAAGGTGCCCCTGGCCGACATGATGGCCGCCGTGAAGGAACACCGCGCGCATGCCATTGGCATGTCCGGCCTGCTGGTGAAATCCACTGTCGTGATGCGGGAAAACCTGGAGGAGATGTCGCGCCAGGGCCTCGATGTGCCCGTCCTGCTGGGCGGCGCCGCGCTGACCCGCAACTATGTCGAGGACGACTGCGTCCGCGCCTATGCCAGCGGCCGCGTCGCCTATGCCCGCGACGCGTTCGACGGGCTGCACCTGATGGACCGCGTCACCGGCAACGGGTTCGACGACTACCTCGCCGCCGTCCAGTCAAAGCGCGCCGGCAAGGCCCGCAACACATCCCGCACGCTCGGCCAGGCCGATGAGCGCGCCTTCCGCCCCGTCGACGTCAAGGTCGTGCAGGCCCGCCGCCACCGGCTGACGCGCGACGTGCCCGTGGCCGAACCACCCTTCTGGGGCGCCCGGGTGATCGAGGCCGCGCCCAAGGCCATCATCCCGTTCCTGAACGAGCGCAGCCTGTACCAGTTCCAGTGGGGTTTCCGGAAACAGGGCCGGTCGCTGGACGATTTCCTCGGCTGGGCGCGTCAGGAACTGCGCCCGGTGATGCGCCGGATGCTGGCGCTGTGTGACGAACAGGACATCCTGAAGCCGCAGGCCGCGTACGGCTATTGGAAGGCGGCCGGCCAGGGGAACGACCTGATCATCTTCGACCAGGACGGCCAGACCGAACGCGCCCGCTTCACCCTGCCGCGCCAGCCGAAGGAGGACGGGGAATGCATCGCCGACTTCTTCCGCGACGTGGATGACGCCGAACGCGACGTGATCGGGTTGCAGGTCGTCACCGTCGGGCAGAAGGCCTCGGACACCGCCCGCGTCTGGTTCGAGGACAACCGCTACCAGGACTATCTGTATCTGCACGGCCTGTCGGTCGAGATGGCCGAGGCGATGGCGGAATACACGCATAAGCGCATCCGCGCCGAACTCGGCTTCGCGGGGGAAGACGACCGCGACATGGAGAAGATGCTGGGGCAGGGTTATCGCGGCAGCCGTTACAGCTTCGGCTATCCGGCGTGCCCGCGTCTCGAAGACCAGGCGCCGATCCTGGGCCTGCTGGGCGCCGAACGGATCGGGGTGGACCTGTCGGATGAGTTCCAGTTGCACCCGGAACAGTCGACCAGCGCGATCGTGGTGCTGAACCCGCGCGCGAAGTATTTCTCGGTCTGACGCGCGGTTCGGCGCCGACGCGCCCCGGAAATGCGATCGGACGCGGAGATCGTTTGGGTGCCGAACGCGAATGTGGTAGACGGCTGACCATGAGCTCAGCCATCAGACCGAACCTTCGCGCGTATTCGCGTGAAGCCGCCCCCCAGCCCGTAACCGGCAGGACGCTGGACCCCGCGGGTGCGCCAGCCTTCCCGACAACCAGGATGCGACGCAACCGCCAGGCGCCGTGGATTCGGAATCTGGTCGCCGAGAACAGTCTGAGCGTGAACGACATGATCTGGACCGGGTTCGTGGTCGATGGCGTCAGACGCCGCGAACCGATCGAATCCATGCCGGGGATCGTGCGCTACTCGATCGACGAATTGGTGGCCGAGGCGCAGGAACTCGACAGCCTGGGCCTGTCTGCGATTGCCCTATTCCCGTCCCATATGCCGGACGAAAAAGACGATGATGGCACGCTCGCCACCGACCCCGACAATCTGATCTGCCGAGCGGTGCGGGCGGTGAAGCAGGCGCTGCCGCATATGGGGGTGATGTGCGACGTCGCCCTGGACCCGTTCACCAGCCATGCCCATGATGGGCTGTTGCGCGATGGCCGCATCGTCAACGACGAAACAGTGGAGGTTCTGTGCCGCCAGGCCTTGGTCCAGGCCAAGGCCGGCTGCGACGTGATCGCGCCATCGGACATGATGGATGGTCGGGTTGGCGCGATCCGGGGTGCTTTGGACCAGGCGGGGTTCCAGGACGTCGTCATCCTGTCCTACGCCGCCAAATATGCCAGCGCCTATTACGGACCATTCCGCGATGCCTTGAACAATCGCGGTGCGTTGTCGGGCGACAAGAAGACCTATCAGATGGACCCTGCCAACAGTGACGAGGCGCTGCGCGAAGTCGCGTTGGACCTGGCTGAAGGGGCGGACATCGTGATGGTGAAGCCCGGCCTGCCGTATCTGGATATCATCGCCCGCGTGAAGACGACCTTCGGCGTACCGACCTTCGCCTATCAGGTGTCAGGTGAATACGCGATGCTGCGTGCGGCCTGCGATGCGGGCTGGGTCGATGGCCAGCGCATCTGGCCCGAGACGATGATGGCCTTCAAGCGCGCTGGGGCGGATGCCGTCCTGACCTATGCGGCCAAGGATATCGCCAAGGCGCTGAAGGGGATGTAGCCCCTCGCAGCCGATCACCTGACGAACGTCGCCTGGGGTGCGGGATCAGGCGTCGCTGCCATCGACCGATGCGGATGCGTCCACGTCGTGGATGACGGACCTTCGGCCGTCATGACGGGCTGGCACCCGCATCGGTCGATGGCAGCTCCATTCGTTGCAACGCGTCCAACAGCAGAGCCTCAAGCAACTGGGGCGTGTCCCACGCCAAGGACACGCCGACCACGGTGACGTCTGTCCGCATATTCGGCGGCAACCTCACGGCATCCTTGGGCGTGGTCACCAGTTCGGCGTCATGGGCCGCGGCGCGTGCGCGCAATCGCACCAGATCCGACGCGGAAAACGGGTGGTGGTCGGGAAACGGTATGGCCTCGGCGATGATCGTGCCCGCTGCCTCCAGCGGGGCGAAGAACTTGCCCGGGTGGGCGATGCCAGCAAAGGCAACGACCCGGCGGCCCCGCAACGCCAGAATCGATGCATCCTGGATCAGGTACGCCCGCAGCACCGGCAGCCGGGGTGGCAGCCTCGTCAGTGCACCGGTCGTATCGGCACCGATCAGCACGGCGGCGTGACAGCGCGCCGAACCAGTGGCGATGTCTTCCCGCAACGGGCCTGCTGGCAGCAGCCGCCCATTGCCGAACCCGGTCGTGCCGTTGATCACCAGAAGCGACATCGTCTTGTGCAGAGTAGCGTTCTGCAGGCCGTCATCCATCACCAGCACGCTCGCGCCGGCACTAACCGCAGCCTGGCCGCTGGCTCCGCGATCGGCACCGATCCAGGTCGGGCCTTCCGCCGCCAGCAGAAGGGCCTCATCGCCCACGACGCTGGCAGCATCACCCTCCGCCACGCGACGCACACCGGTCGATGAGCCCCGATAGCCGCGCAGCAAGGCGTGCGGGCGCTCGCCCATCTGGGTCAGGCGCCGCATCAGGTCGATCGCCAGGGTGGTCTTGCCCGTCCCACCGACCGTGACGTTGCCGCAACAGATGACCGGGACGGGCGCGGTCCAGCCGGATCGCGCGACTCGCCGAGCGGTCAGGTACCGCGTGATGGGAGTGAGTGGCGCCAGCATGCGTGCGACGGCGCCGTCGGTGTTCCAGAACGACGGCGCGCTGGGCATGTCAGGGCGACCGTTGGGGCAGACGCAGGATCGCCTCGGCTGCGAGCCGCGGCAGGTCGCCGTGCCGTTCCGCGACCGCGCGCGCCCGTTCGCCCATTGCGCGCGCCATCGCGGGATCATCCAACAGGGTTGAGACGGTTGCGGCCAGCTCCTGAACGGTACCGACGCAGCGGATGGCGTCGGCCTGCCGCAACAACGCGACGTGCTCCATGAAATTGCTGGTATGCGGCCCGACAATGATCGGTCGGCCCAGCCGCGCGGGTTCTAGCGGGTTCTGGCCACCGCCGGGCGGGAACAGGCTGCGGCCGACAAACACGACATGCGCGAGGCGGTACCACAACCCCATCTCACCCATCGTATCGGCAAGCCATAGCCCGCCATCCGGACCCTGTTTCGCCGAACGCCTTGGTATTCTGAGTTCCGCCGACAGGGCCGGCCCTCGGTCCGGGTGACGCGGCACGATGATCGTCAGCAGCCCGGGGTGGCGTTTGGCCAGGGAGACGTGCAGGCTCGCGATCGCGGTTTCCTCGCCAGCGTGAGTGCTGGCGGCCAACCATACTGGACGGTCTCCGAACTGATTGCGCAGGTTAAGGAGAGCCTCTGCGTCGTAGGGTAGGGGTGGTGCGGCGAATTTCAGGTCACCCATCGTTTCCACCGGACCATCGTACAGGGATTTGAAGCGGGCGGCGTCTTCCTCGCCCCGCGCCCAGATCGCGGTGAATCCGCCCAGAACCTCGCGCGCGAAGGACGGCGCACGTCGCCAGGACCGGAAGCTGGCCTGGGACAGCCGGCCGTTCAGCAGCAGCATGGCGATGCGGCGGTCGCGGCAAGCCCGCAACTGGTTCGGCCATAGCTCGCTTTCCACGAAAACCGCGGCATCCGGGCGCCAGTGGGTCAGGAAGGCGGCGACCCAGGACGGGACGTCCAGCGGGGCGAAGCGATGGAGCACGCGACCGGGCTGGACCAGTGCTGGCAGTCGCTGTGCCAGGAGATCAGCCGACGTAACGGTCCCGGTCGTCATTAATACATGGGCGTGGCTGGCAAGTTCGGCCAGAACCGGCAGCACGGACATGGTTTCGCCGACACTGGCGGCGTGCAACCAGATCAGCGTGCCCTCGGGCCTGGGCGTGGACTCGATCCCACGCCGTTCCGGCAGGCGTTGCGCGACTTCTTTCCCCTGGCGCGCGCGACGTCCGAGATGCAACGCGAGCGCCGGGGCGATGACCGTGGCCGTGGCCGCCCACCCATATCGCAACAACGCACCGCCTAGGCCGAACAAAGCTGCCTGGCTCGGCCCATGGCCAGATTCATCTCGGCGGTGATCCGCGGTAGCGCTTCGCGCCAGTCCTGCCGGTTGACCGTGATGGGCGCGCCGCAGATCAGCACCCCGCGACCGAATGGCAGCGGCAGCATCATGCGGTCCCAGGTGGGCAGGCGGGGCCCATGGGTAATCGCGCCGCCGACCGGGACGACCGGCACCCCGGCCAGCGCGGCGAGCTGGGCGACGCCAACCGCGGCATCGCGGGCCGGCCCCCGCGGGCCGTCCGGGGTGATGCCGATGATCGCACCCGCCCGCAGGGAGCGCAGCATGGTTTGCATCGCGGCCGGCCCGCCCCTGGAGGTGGAGCCGTAGATTGGCGTCATGCCGAAGCGGCGCATGATGGCGCTGATGAACTGCCCGTCATTGTGGCGGCTGACCAGGAACTGGACCGGCAGGCCAGCGAAGTCGGGCCGGTTCACGGCGCTTCGTAGCAATGCCGGCATCAGGGGCAGCATCTCATGCCAGAACGCGATGACCAACGACTCGCCGGTGTTCGCGCGCGCCAGATGTTCCTCGCCCACCAGCGTCCAGCGTTTGCTGCGCAAGGTCATGTCGAGGTACCAGCCGAAGGCACGGATCAGCAGGGACCGCACGCGCTCGTGTCGAAACAGACGTTTCATTGGCCGGGCGGTAGCATGCGACGGACCCGGGCCGGAAGGGGCGCCAGCGGTGTCAGGGCCATTTCGCGGTTGGCGGCATGCTCATGAGGATCGCGTCCACGTTGCCGCCGGTTTTCAGGCCGAACAGGGTCCCGCGATCATGGATCAGGTTGAATTCCACGTAGCGACCGCGGCGAATCAACTGGTGCTCGCGCTGCGCCTCGGTCCAGGCATCCGTCATGCGGCGGCGGATGATGCGGGGGAAGACGTCCAGGAACGCCTCGCCTACGTCGCGGACGAAGGCGAAATCGGCGGCGACGTCGCCCGTGTTCAACTGGTCGAAAAAGATCCCGCCGGCGCCGCGCGGCTCATTGCGATGCGGCAGGAAGAAGTAGCGGTCGCACCAGGCCTTGTAGTCCGGGTAGTATGCCGGGTCGTGCCGGTCACAGGCGGTCTTGAACGCGGCGTGGAAATCCGCCGCGTCCTGTTCCGCTTCGGGCGTATCGAGGCGCATGGGCGTCAGATCGCCACCGCCGCCGAACCAGCCGCGCGTGGTGATCAGCATGCGCGTGTTGAAATGCGCCGCCGGCACCAGCGGGCTTTGCATGTGCGCGACCAGTGACACGCCCGAGGCCCAGAAACGCGGGTCTTCCGCCGCGCCGGGAATCTGTGCGCGGAACTCCGGGCTGAACTCCCCCTGCACCGTCGATACGTTGACGCCCACTTTCTCGAACACGCGCCCACGCATGACGCTCATGACCCCGCCACCGCCGTTGCTGCCATCCGCGGTCGGGCGCGTCCAGGATGATCGCGTGAAGCGACCGGCCGGCAGGTCCCGCAGCGGCGTGGTTCCCGCGTCCTCGATCGCTTCGAACGCCGAACAAAGCCGGTCCCGCAGGATTTCGAACCAGGCACGGGCGTCGTCCTTGAGAGCCTCATGCGCAACAGTCGGACGGGAATTGTTCGATTTCATCGTCATGAGGGCCTGTCGTGTCTTGTCCCAACGGCGTAGTCAGGCTAGCCCGTAATGACAAGGTGTTGGAGAGGTGCATTGCGGGTTGTGCTGAGCGCACGTACACTCGGCGCGAAGCTGGCCTGGACGTATCGGGACGGCATCAGACTAGAGCGGGCGGGGCCTTGGGTCGAACCGGGGCTGTCCGTTCGTGGTTCGGCGCGTGCAGTGCGGCGGACCAGGACAGCGTAACGACCGTCCGGCGCAGCCGGTTCGGGAAGCACGAGGGGAAGATGGCACACTCGCCCGCCGCCAACGGTCATGCTCATGGAGATCATGGGCACGGTTCGGACGTCACCAAGCGCGACATATTGCAGTTGATTGCCGGCGCAGGTGCCGCGATCGGGGCTGGGGCGATCGCTTGGCCGTTGATCGATTCTCTCAACCCGGCCAAGGACGTTCTGGCGCTGTCGTCGATCGAGGTGGACTTGACACCGGTTGTGGCCGGCCAAGGCATCACGGTGGTGTGGCAGGGCAAGCCGGTCTTTGTGCGAAATCGGACGGCCGAGGAGACGAAGGCCGCCCGGGACGCGAAATTGAGCGATCTGCCCGACCCGCAGGCCGACAAGGACCGCGTCAAGGCCGGACACGACAACTGGATCATATTGGTCGGCATCTGCACCCATTTGGGTTGTGTGCCGCTGGGCAACAAGCCCGCCGATACGCGCGGTGAGTATGGTGGCTGGTTCTGCCCCTGCCACGGCAGCGCCTATGACACCTCCGGTCGCATTCGCCGCGGACCGGCGCCGAGCAACCTGCCGGTGCCGCCGTATTCGTTCGAGTCCGACACCAGGATCAAGATCGGCTGACCCCAGCCTCGCCCTTTAGGGAAAACGTCATGGCCGGCATGCACAAGAGCGAGATCACCAATCCGGTGCTGAACTGGATTGACTCGCGGCTTCCCATCATCACGATGATGCAGAAGGAGTACGGGGTTTTCCCGACTCCCAAGAATTTCAACTACTTCTGGAACTTTGGCGCCCTCGCCATGGTGAACCTGGTCATCATGATCCTGACCGGGATCTTCCTGGCGATGAACTACCAGCCGAACACCGAACTGGCGTTCGACAGCGTGCAGCGCATCATGCGCGATGTGAACTACGGATGGCTGATCCGGTACGTGCACCAGAATGGTGCGTCGATGTTCTTCATCGTGACCTATATCCACATCTTCCGCGGCCTGTACTACGGGTCGTACAAGACCCCGCGGGAGCTGCTGTGGATGCTGGGTGTCGTCATATTCCTGCTGATGATGGCGACCGCGTTCCTGGGCTACGTGCTGCCCTGGGGCCAGATGTCGTACTGGGGTGCGACCGTCATCACTAACCTGTTCTCGGCCATCCCGTGGATC
>WBZQ01000882.1_pt1 | contig 22108 bp, 18 predicted proteins | sample 5204251 | NCBI WGS metagenome assembly WBZQ01 (sample SAMN12412402, study PRJNA552823) | activated sludge metagenome | isolation source: activated sludge from nitrification reactor of wastewater treatment plant... | place: USA: Virginia | collected 2017-09
CAGCGTGTGGATGATCAACATGCAGTTGGTGTTCGCCACGGGCGCACTGGGCATTTATTTATGGCTGCAAGGCGACATCGGGCCCGGTTCGATTGCAGTAGTCATGAGTCTTGCCATTCGAATCACTGGCATGTCGCACTGGGTCATGTGGGAGGTTAATGCGCTGTTTGAAAATATCGGTACAGTTCAGGATGGCATCAATACGCTATCCAGGCCGCAGCAGGTGGTTGATCGAGCGGAGGCCAGGGGATTGCGAATCGAGCGCGGGGAAATTGATTTCAATCATGTCGGTTTTACCTACCATCCTCACGAGCAGAATTCTTCGCCGATTTTTGATGATCTCAATCTGCACATTGCCGCAGGGGAGAAGGTCGGCATTGTGGGTCGGTCGGGTTCGGGCAAATCGACCTTCGTGAATTTGCTGTTGCGATTCTACGACGTACAGCACGGTACTATCTCAATTGATGGTCAGGATATCAGCACTGTCACTCAAGACAGTCTGCGCGCTCATATTGCGATGGTCACACAGGATACTTCTCTGTTGCATCGATCCGTTCGCGACAATATTTTATTCGGCCGACCGACCGCCACGGATGACCAAATGATTGCCGCTGCCAAACGGGCCCATGCGCATGAGTTTATTCTCAAGCTCAAGGATAATAAGGGACGGACGGGTTATGACGCCCATGTGGGTGAACGCGGCGTGACATTGTCAGGTGGGCAACGCCAGCGCATTGCGATTGCACGGGTGTTATTGAAGAATGCGCCCATCCTGGTACTGGATGAAGCGACCTCAGCACTCGATTCAGAAGTCGAGGCGGGTATTCAGCAAAGTCTGTACCAATTGATGGAAGGCAAGACGGTGATTGCTATCGCTCATCGCCTGTCGACCATCGCAGCGATGGATCGTCTGATCGTATTCGACAAAGGTCAGATCGTGGAACAGGGCAGTCACGTCAAGCTCATTGCCAATAATCAGCTTTATGCGCAATTATGGAATCATCAATCGGGAGGATTCCTGGGGTTGCTTGAAAACCAGCGATCCTGAACTTTCATGACGACTTGGGCGGTCGTGGCAGCGTTTGTGAAAACATAGTGGAATTTCAACAACAACCTTATTGCAATTGACGCGTCAATCCGGCAAGCCCTTTTTCATCACTGCGTTCATTTTTGATATAAAGCTGCGAAATACCTGATTTCTCATTTGTTTGACCAGCAACTTGATATGGTTAAATCAAGCAATTTACCATTCAAACGTGCTGATCGTGCCGACATTACAGATATTATTAAGTTCTATCCAGATTCGTCTGGCCATCCAGATAATTTTCGCCGGCGCACTGAGTGCCTATCTATTGCCAGCGTTTGCCTCGGCCAACCTGGAGCAATTGAGTCTGGAAGAGCTGATGAAGATCAGTATCGTCGGGGCATCCAAATACGAACAAAAGCAGCAACAGGTCGCGGCGGCAGTCAGCATCATTACTCGAAAAGACATCAGAACTTACGGCTGGCGAACGCTGAACGAAGCGTTAGCGAGTCTGCCGGGTATTCATCCCACCTATGACTATCAATACGAGTACCTGGGCACACGGGGTTTTGGATTGCCGGGGGATTTCAACACGCGCGTGCTGATCACCATCAACGGTAACCGCATCAATGACGCCACTTACGACCAAGGGCCGACAGGACGTGATTTTCCGCTGGATATCGACCTAATTGAGCGCATCGAATTCATTCCCGGCCCAGGCAGTGCCGTATACGGCCAGAATGCGATGCTCGGTGTCGTCAATATCGTTACTCGCAAAGGCAGCGATATTAAGGGTGCCGAGTTGTCAGCCTCGTACCAAACCGTAGAAACCATGCCACAAGAGCGCATCACTTTGGGTAAACAATTCGATAATGGTACGGATGCACTCATCTCTCTCTCCGCTTTGCAATCGCGCGGCGCGAATCGTTTCTTTGAATTCGGCGATTCAGGTATTTCCGGGATCGCGCATCGCCTGGATGGTGAAGATGTCAAGCAAATGTTCGCACGTGTCTCTAATGGTCCGTTCTCGTTCGATTTTATATACGGAAACCGCCACAAGGGGGATCCGATCGGTATGTTTTTCACCGATCCGCTAACCAAAGGTGCTTCAGTCATCGACCGCCGCCTCAACACGCAAATTCAGTATAACGATAATTTTCTCAATGACACGCTTAATGTGCTGGGCCGCGCATTTCTCGGCCGATACAGTTTTGAGCAACCTGGATTTTACAGTGGCGAAAAAACCTTGAGTACCGGCCCGAGCGATTGGCATGGTGTGGAGTTGCGCCTGCTATCCACTGCGTTTGCCGAACATAAAATCATGGCGGGATTTGAATACCAGAACAATACCAGCATCACGCAAGCCTTCCATAACTTCGATAATCCAGATGAAAATATCCGTGTTAAAAGCTCCGTGATGCGATTGGGTTTTTACGTACAAGATGAATGGAGCATCACAGATACACTGTCCGCCACCGCCGGTTTGCGTTACGACTACAACCAATGGATCGGTAATCGCTTGAGTCCGCGCGGAGCGCTGATTTGGCAAGCCACTCCCAAGACCACCCTCAAGGCCTTATATGGTCGAGCGCATCGCTCACCGAATTCGTACGAACGAGATTATGGTGACGGCATTTCGCAAGTCGCCAATCCAGGATTGCATAGTGAAGCCGTCGATACTGCTGAACTTGTGGCGGATTACCTGCCTTATCCGACACTCAATCTTCGCGCCACGATGTACGCCTGGGATATGTACAACCTGATCACATTAGGTACAGATCCCATCAGCGGTTTCTCACAATATCAACAGGATTCCGGCAAAGTGCGCGCCAGGGGAGGGGAATTGTCTCTCGACAAAACCTGGGATTGGGGCGCGCGATTCCGAAGCAGTTTCGGCGTACAGAATATCGAGCAGAGAAATTCTCAGCTTCTGAATGCGCCCTATTATCTGGGTAAGTTGAATTTCTCAATTCCGATACCGTTGATTTCAGGTTTGCGGGCAGGGTTTGAGTTGCAGTATTACGGCAGGCGAAAAACCCTGGATGGTAGCTATGCCGATAGTTATGTGCTTTCCAATTTGAATATGGTCACCGATGTCCGATGGATCAAAGGATTGGAGGCATCGTTGAGTTTTTATAATTTATTCAATGAGCACTATCATCATCCTGCTGCTGATACGAACTGGCAGAACGTACTGATTCAACCTGGCCGCACAGTGCGTTTTCGATTGGATTATCGGTATTAGTATCCTGCATACATGACACTGCGACTCAGTCAATGCTGCCCTTTCAGTCAACCCGCGATTCATGATGGGAAAACGCCTGATTGCGTGATGAAAAGACTGATAAACGCACTGCAGTTTCTGTATGGATGGGGCAGGCAGAAAGTCACGGGATTTTGTTTCTTGCTGATGTTGCTGCATGGTTTCTCATTGTTGAGTTACCCCTCCTCGATTCATGCCGGGCAATTATCGGAGTATCGCTTAAAGGTGGCTTTTCTCTACAATTTCGCGACCTATACCGAATGGCCTGAGTTGCCGGATCAAGAGATAACGCTATGCATTTATGGAGATGATCCTTTTGGCGTTCTTTTGGAGCATATACGGCAGAAAAAAGTGAGCGAGCGCGAATTATCGATCCGTCATTCCAAGCATCTGGGAGATCTGCCGTCTTGCCAGATCGTTTTCATCAGCCGCTCGGCAATTGGAAATCTTGGCGAAATCCTTGATCTGCTCAGTAACAGACCGGTCTTGACCATTGCCGATACGCCTGGCAGTGGACAGCAAGGTGTCATGCTGACGATGACTCTAAAAGATGGAAAAGTCACTTTTGAAGCCAATCTTGCCAGCGCAAAGAGAAATGGTTTGCGCTTGAGCTCGCAATTACTTCGTTTTGCCACTGAGGTTTATCAATGATGCAGCTCCTTTCTCCTAAAACCATTACGCTCAGCGCCAAGCTTCAACATATCAGTCTGACTACGCAAGCGGCGGCCATGTGTCTGGTTGCTGCCATGGTGATAGTGAGCAGTTTCCTACTGAATTTCTATGCGCTGCTGGAATCAAGCCGCGCAACGGCTAACATACTGGCTGAAAATGCCAGTGCGGCGCTGATGTTCAAAGATGAGCATTCTGCTCAGACATTGCTGAAGTCATTGAGTAATTTGCGAGAAGTGCAGACCGCTGTGATTTATGGCGATGAAAATACTCTTTTCGCACATTATACGATCGATGATCGGTTCGTGCCGGAAACAGTGCCTGTGCTGGAACATGAACCGTTTGCCAAGATCAATTTCGTTACTGTGATTCACCCTATTCATCTCAATGAGCAATGGTTGGGTTCGGTCTATCTGGAAATATCATTGATTCCATTATATTGGCAGATGGTATGTCAAAGCAGCATTACGCTCCTTGCGGTGGCGCTGGCATTGATCATTGCGTCTTTGCTGCTGCGCCGCCTCAACAGGGCCGTATTGTTTCCGTTGCACAGACTGTCCAACGCCATGGAGGATGTCTCAACCCGAAGTGATTATGCGGTACGCACGAGATCGAGTGAAATTGCCGAACTGAATACGCTCTCCAAGGGATTCAATACCATGCTGGAAATGATTCAGGAGCGCGATATCCGGCTTGAACATCATCTGGATCGGCTCGAAACTGAAGTTGCAAGGAGAACTGAGGAATTGGTGTGCGCCAAGGAAGCAGCCGAAGCAGCTAGTAAAGCCAAGAGCGAATTCCTGGCAACCATGAGTCATGAAATTCGCACGCCGATGAACGGAATCCTGGGAATGACAGAATTATTACTGTCTGGTCAGTTGGCGAAAGATCAGCGCCGCTTCGCCGAAACGGTGCAGCGCTCCGGGCATCATTTGCTGAGCATTATCAACGATATTCTTGATTTCTCTAAAATCGAATCGAACCGTATGACTTTAGAGAACATTGATTTTGATCTCATCAAAGTCATTGAAGATACGCTCATGATGTTTGCGCAGCCCGCCAATCAGAAAGGTCTTGAACTGGCCGCACAATTCACTCCTCCAATGGCGAGCTATATGGTTAGGGGAGATTCTTTCCGACTAAGCCAAGTCATTGCCAACCTGCTCAGTAATGCCATCAAGTTTACTGCTCAGGGCGAGGTCATCATTCGCACAGAAGTACAGGAGGAGTGCAGAGATGCGAGGGCGCGCGTCAGCATTGGCGTAGAAGATAGCGGAATTGGCATTCCAGCAGAATACCATGTCAAGATTTTTGATCATTTTTCTCAAGCGGATGGATCTACGACCCGTGAGTATGGCGGCACCGGATTGGGTCTGACGATTTGCAAAAAGATTCTGGCATTGATGCAAGGCGATATTCGCGTTGAAAGCTCACCCGGAAAAGGGTCTGCATTTTGGATCGAAGTATCATTGCAGAAATCGACAGTTATTCCCGGACAGACTATTCAATATGCAGATTTAAAAGGAATAAGAATTCTGGTTGTGGACGATAACCGGTCCAGTCGTGACATGTTTGCTTCTTGGCTGCAGCACTGGCGGATCGACGTAGTGTGCGCAGGGCAGGCAAAACAGGCGCTCAAATTGATGAATCAAGCGATGGATGAATATGAGCCATTTGATCTGGTGCTTCTCGACCAGAAGATGCCCAGCATGGATGGCCTGCAACTGGCTCGCATCATTCACGCTGATCCGCGTCTTAACAACACGCGCTTGATTTTGTTGATATCCGCACCGGCTGACATGAATCAATTGCAGCAGTGTCCGGGCTGGATTGCTCAATGTCTCAACAAACCCTTCCGCCATAAAGAGCTAGTGGAAGTCATCCGGGATGTGCTTGCGCGCGAGATTAATGGACCGGCCTGCGCTCCTTGCCATGGCGCCGAATCGTCGGCGGTTCTGGCGTCTTCGTTTCAGGGCAATATATTGCTGGTGGAAGATAATCCGGTCAATCAAGATGTTGCAGTGGCTATGTTGGCAAAACTTGGATTGAAATCGGAAATCGCCGATAATGGCAAGCATGCTTTAGAGCTTCTGTCTAGAAAACACTTCGATATGATCTTGATGGATTGCCAGATGCCAATTATGGATGGTTTTGAAGCGACCGCGTTGATTCGCCGCAAGGGTGAGGCTGCAATGATGAAATTACCGATTATTGCGATGACTGCTAATGTGACAGAAAGCGACCGCTCGCGTTGCTTACAAGTCGGCATGAATGATTTTCTTCCCAAACCTTACACCGTCGAGCAGTTACAACAGATCGTCATGCGTTGGCTGCCGCAGATAAAGGCGCATGTTATCGACATCGAATCCCAAGCTGCTGAGCTTCATACTGCCGATCTTCCCACTGTGGCCGATCAACAATCGGCGCTTAATCTCAGCAGGCTTGAGCTGATTCGGCGTCTTGATCAGTCAGAAGATGGCAAGCTGGTACACAGAATTTTAAGATCTTACGTGGAGTCTGCAGATGGCTATCTTCGCCAGCTTAGACACGCCATTCTGAATAATGATGCTGACAGCCTTTATCACTGTGCCCACACCTTGAAATCCAGTTCTGCAAATATTGGCGCTGAAGGCTTATCTGATTTGCTGAAACAGCTTGAAGCCCATGGCAAAACCAGAAAACTGGCCGATGCTCGCTTGTTATTGGAAAATTTACAACAGTGCTATCAACAGGTTATGGTTGAAATTCATAAGATTCTTGAACATCCATAGTAAGAGTGCCGTTAAATAAGTTCTGAAAAAGGAAGCGATTAATGGTCAAGCAAGGCGACATCAAGCGACAAGGGCGCATGTAATGAACGATAAATGAGCATTTGAGCAGGATTTCACCATGGCGTGGCTGAGCGCGATAGGTATTTAAAACTTTCTTAAAGATTATGCCGCGGACAGAAGCGATGAAATCTTCCAATCCGCATACAGGAATAGATGATGAAAATAGCTGACCTGAATGAGCTAAAAATCAGCACATTATTACCCAGCCCTAAAGGTGTGGCGCTGGCATTGATGGAAGCGTGCAGGCGAGAAGACATTACCATTCATGAGATTGCCCGACTGGTTCAAACCGACCCAGCATTGTCGGGAAGACTGATTCAACGCGCCAATTCATCCAATCAGGCTACCCGGCCGGTGACATCTGTGACCGATGCCATTTCGCATGTCGGTTTGGCTACGGTCAAGCAGCTGGCGATGGGGTTTTCGCTGATCGATCAATACCAGAAAGGGGCGTGTAAGGGGTTTAACTATCAGAATTTTTGGTCGCATTCACTGCTCATGGCGATCACCATGCAGGAATTGGCGAAATTGACCAGGGTCTGCGCAGCGGATGAACTGTTCGCCTGTGGATTGATGGCGCAAATTGGCAATTTGGCGTTGGCGACGATCTATCCGGAAAAGTACAATGATTTGATGGAGAAAAGGACACCCGATCAGTCGATGGACGAGCTGGAAAGACAATATCTGAAAACCGATCACAATGAATTAACAGCCGCCATGCTGCTCAATTTTGGCATCCCGAAGATCTTTGTCGAATCGATCTATTATCATGACAGACCGGATGAATCAGGTTTTTCGGAAGGATCTCGTCCCTTTCATATCGTACATTTGCTCTACTTGGGGAAACAGATTGCGGATTTTGGCTTGGCTGATGAATCCCAGCGTAACATGCGCATTTCTGAATTGCTCCTGCTGGGGGGGAAGATTGGTTTGGATACCGAATCGTTCGGTGTCCTGATTGATCAGGTGATGAAAGAATGGCAACTATGGGGAAGAATGCTGAAGATTTCTGCCGCCGAGATGCTGCCTCCCTTTCAGAAAATGATGAATGCTGTCGCGCCTCGTCCTGAGAGTGAAATGGATGCAGCGCCGCTGCGTATTCTTTTGGTTGAAGATGATCCATCCAGTATGGTTTTTATCCAGGGGTTATTGTCCAACGTGCGGGGTCATGCCTTATTTACAGCTAAGGATGGCCAGGAAGCTTTGTCGATGGCCATGGAAATTTCTCCCCATATCGTGATCACGGATTGGCTGATGCCGGTGATGAACGGCTTTGAACTGACGGTTGCTTTGCGTGCTACTGAATGGGGTCAGAATCTGTACATCATCATGCTGACCAGCATCGAGGATGAGGAAGAAGTCATCAAGGCATTTGACGCGGGTGTTGATGATTATGTGACGAAACCGATCAACGTGCGGGCCTTCAGGGCGCGATTACGTGCGGCCTGGCATTACCGGAAATTACAGGAATCTTGGGAACGCGATCGGGAGCAATTGAAGCGTTTTGCAGCAGAACTGGCAGTGACTAATCGCAAGCTTGAGCATTATGCCTTGACTGATGTGTTGACGGAATTACCAAACCGTCGAGCCGGAATGGATACTTTGACGGATGTGTGGAGTGTGGCGCATCGATCAGACCAGTTGATGGCTGTGATGTTGATCGATATTGATCATTTCAAGCAAATCAATGATAACTATGGTCATGCGATTGGTGACAAGGTTCTGAAGGAAGTGGCTGCTTCAATGCGTACTTCTGCCCGTAAAGGAGATAGTTTTTGCCGCATGGGTGGCGAAGAGTTTCTGATTGTTTGTCATAACGGGAGTACCGATGCAAAATCCGTTATCCTGTTTGCGGAACGAATTCGCCAGCATGTGTATGCTCAGCAAATCGATATCGACGAAGCGCACATCCGTGTGTCCATCAGTATCGGCGTAGCGTTGAAAGAAGCGGGCATGAAGAGTGAGGATCATCTGGTAATTGCTGCTGATAAGGCGCTGTATGCTGCCAAGAATTCGGGACGGAACCGGGTTTTTCTGGCGCTGGGGGACAGGCTCATCAGTTGTAGTCCTAATAAGCCGGATCACTGATTTATTTAAATCCACTCATGATCAGAGTCACCAGCTAGACGACATTCTCACTTAGATGGAATTTCTGATAACACTCTGATTCCATCCTTGAAAAAATTGACTTCTGAGCGCTCGAGCAATATGCACGGCTTGCTGGTATATTTGCAATAAAGTTTAACCATGAAAAAAGCGTCATGATTGACGCAATCAATGGGACAAACGATCAAATCAGTCTTCTCCAAAAGCCCGGGCAAATCCTTCAACTGGTCGTTCGCATTTCCGTGGAAGGTAATCAAGCGCCCTTTCATATGTTCAGTAAGACGGCTGTAAATAGGATAAAGCCGCCTGCGACCCCCTACGCACAACACTGTTTGTCCCGCCAATGTCGGTGTGTTCTGGCAACTGGAATTCAGTATGGTAGAAAGTTGGCGAGATGACTTGGTTTTGATCAAAGGTGCCCAGCTCATTGCATTTGATTTGTCTGTCCAGGAAAAAGAAGGCAATGCATGCGCTTGACCGTCATTGATCTCTTTTTGTGTAAGATTCGCTGATGCATGCGCTGACAGATACAGGTCGATACGGCTGAATAGCTTACCCAGGTTGCGTAACCAATTGGAAAGAACGCTTGGAAAGTAATGTAAACCAGAGTAGTTGTATTGAGTGTTAGTATTTGCTGGGGCCATATCGGCTAACACCCATTTTTTATGAAATAATTTCATCATTGCATCTCCCACGAATCATCAGCAACTAAAAAGATGGCTGGCTGACCTGAGGGCTACAGGCTGGCTGGCTAAAGGTGCCGCTGAAGAAAGGAGGATAACTCCAGCGGCCTAGGAAAAAGTTACGGCATTCTGAAAACTACTGTGCTGCGTTATGCTAAGCGTTCACATTGAGGACCAGGGTGAAACGGCTCATTAAATCATTGATTTTTGAATTTGTTGAACCTGATTTCGTTTGACCGATCGTCATAGATAACCTTTTTCAGGGTTGCCTCATATCTGGCTTTGCAACCAGTTATGGATACCGATTTTCTGTATGAGGCTAAGCTGCGTTTCCAACCAATCGATGTGTTGTTCAGTATCCTCAAGGATACGTTCAAAAATTTCTCGAGACACGAAATCATGAGCGGTTTCGCATGCTGCGATCGCGGCAAGCAATGTTTCACGGGAAGTGAATTCAAGCTTTAAGTCACAAGCTACACATTCTTCAGCGCTTTCACCAATCATGAGCTTGCCGAGATCTTGCAGATTAGGTAAGCCTTCTAAGAGCAGAATTCGCTCAATCAAAGCATCGGCATGTTTCATTTCTTCACAGGATTCTTCGAATTCATGCTTTCCAAGATCGTTGAATCCCCAATTTTTGTACATACGAGCGTGCAGAAAATATTGATTGATAGCAGTCAGTTCATGTTGTAACTGCTGATTGAGCCAGCGGATAATATCGGCATTGCCTTTCATTTTTATCTCCTTAGACAGGTATTTTATACGTGATTAATTACACCACATGGAAGCCGCAAAGTGTTTAATTTAAGACTATCGGTGTTCTTGTGTTCCATCGTGCATTATTCAGGGATAGCTTGCGCGTATAAATATACATGATCTAGATCCTTAAGCCACTATTTGTTTAGTATTAGCTTGCCGTTACGTGTGCGACGCAGAGAATATTGTTCGCCTTTGTGCATGATGAAGATTACGTCAGAATTTTTAAACAGAACATTGCTATCAAGTGATGTTCTAGCATCTTCGCTTTCCGATGTATAGAGATCTCTTGTGGTCGTTTTGGAGACGATTAGAGTATTCATGGTGTCATATAGATGTTGTAATGAGAATGGTTCTCATTATATGTAATTTTTAATGAATTGCAAGAGGTTTAAAAAATGCTGAATTGTACTGCCGTAGTGAGCGTAAAATGTTATTCTGATTGAACAATAAGAATCTGTAATGATCTGGGAGAAAGATTCTCCTCGTGCAAGAGGGGTAATTGTCGCGTTATATGCAGATAATTACAGAGTGGAATAAGTTTTAAAATTCTAAATGATCGAACGGCGAAATTTTTATCGAATTCTCCATGTTCAGCCTGATGCATCAATGGCGGTAATTCGCGAGAATTACCGGATACTGGTGCAACGGCTCAAGATGCGCCCTAATTTAGGGGGAGCAAACTGGAATGAAGAATTGCTTGATCATGCGTATGACACGCTTGGAGATCCGGTCAGGCGAGCAGTATATGATCGCGAATTATTGAAACACTATCATATTCATACTTTGAGCCACGGTGCATTTGGCTTGTATTCCAACCCTGAAGTGGAACAATATCACCATGAGTACACGACTGACTGGGATACCTTTAATTTTTATCGTGTACTTCAAATTCAGCCTGATGCTCCTGCTGCTGCCATTGCAGTCAGTTATCAGGCGTTAAAAAAAAATGCCTCTATCGATCAAACGTTATTAGAGGAAGCCTATCGAGTTCTGTTTAATCCTGAAACACGCCAGCGATACGATGTGCTATTGGCTGCTCATCATAGAACTGTTCCTCAAGAGAATGCTGCCGACGAAGATGAAGTTTCATCATCGCACAATGATCGCACCGATGTGACTGCCTATTCATCCGTTGGGTCTTATCGTTCTGTGATTTCCCATTTTTGTAGTTTTTGCAAGACGCCTTATTTTCCAGAATTGGATGGGTATCAGACTGATGGTTGTTTGGAATGCGGCAGTCCATTATTTACGCTGCAACACGATCATGCTGAATCCCCGCGTCGAATTTTGATGCGTATCAATATTAACGGTGAATGCGTGTTTTATCCGTTCTGGCCCAGCGAGCCCTGCAAGGGCAGGTTTCAAGATTTATCTCCGGCAGGGGTTCGGTTTGTAACCGACCGGCATCTCGATCTGCAGGAAATCATCAAAATTGATGGCGCTCATTTCCGCGCCATTGGCGAAGTCACTCATATCCAAACAAACGGTAATTCAATTTCTGTAGGCTCTCGTTTTATCACGGTGAAATTTGAACATCAGCGTGGGAATTTTATTAGGGTGGAAGCTTAGGGAAACGCTGATTAATTCACTGCACGAGCGAATCGCTTTGTTGCGTGATATTCACTTGTTCGTTTATGGTGCTGATATGTCTCGGTCGCTGCGTTCCGTGCACCTTGCGCTTCATTTCGGTCGCCAAATTAATCAGCATTTCCCTAAAAGATAGGGTAAGGGTAGAAACGATGAGCGCAAGTAAATCAGTCAAACACGCCATCTGACTGAAACAGATGAGCATTTTAAATTTTGTGAATGTATTCTGATCAAATGTATTATTTCATCTGCATCCTTTATGCTGTCACAAACGCATGAATGTCTGACGAGTGCATCTTAAAAAAATTTACTGGAATTGATGGTATTACCCAATAATTCATTTATTATATCGGCACTTTTATTGATACGCTCTTACGCTAAATTATGAAAACTGATGCGGTTGTCCATAACATTGCAGCGTTACGTTTATCCGCTTCCGAGGCCTGTGCTTTATTGAAAATTCTGGCAAATGAAGACCGGTTGCTTATTTTATGCGAGCTGAGTCAGGGCACTCGGAATGTTGGAGAACTGGAGGAGTTGCTGGGCATTCATCAACCAACGCTCTCTCAGCAATTAACCGTGTTGCGTGAAGAGAATCTAGTTGCGACTGAGCGCCGGGGTAAATATATTTACTATAGCCTGGCAAGTCATGAAGCCATCAAGATCATGGAAACACTATTTAATCTGTATTGCAAGAATCATCTTTCCTGAACAAATTCTGGAGAATTACTGAGTTCAGTTGAGAAAAGTGCAGTTTCATTGGATTTAGGTTCAAGGCGTTTATGATCTTCTTGAAGATCTGTTTCTTATCGAATCTTGTTTTAATGGCTTGTCGCTCCATGGTTTTCAAAAATTTCGTAATAACATAATCACCTTTCCAGAAGTTTATTTCATCCATTTCCTATGCTGTACGATGACGATGACTGAGATTGGCTAGTACATGGAAATTGTATTCATCAGTATTCCTCTGGGCTTTCTGGTCGGTGTTGTCCTCGCATTGACAGGCGCAGGGGCGACTATCATTGCAGTGCCGCTCTTGATCTTAGGGGTTCATCTTGAAGTTGCGGAAGCTGCTCCAATTGCGTTGCTTGCGATCTGCGCGGCCTCGACAATCGCCGCATTTCATGCTCATCTGCAAGGAACTGTGCGCTATCGGGCTGCTGGATTCATTGCTGTGACAGGCGTCATGGCTGCACCCGTTGGCCTATGGCTTGCTCATAAACTTCCAAACGCACATTTAGCCATTCTCTTCGCTTTGATCTTATTTGCAGTAGCAGTAGATGTGTGGCGTCATGCCGAAAAACAACCGTCAGAAACTGCCGCTAAAGACGCACAGCGAGAACTGCATATCCCTTCGACTCCTTGCCAGCTTGAGTATAATGGTGGCCGCTTGAGGTGGACATGGCCTTGTGCGCGAGTATTAGCTTTAGCGGGGGCATTGGTGGGGTTTTTGTCGGGGTTGTTAGGTGTCGGTGGTGGATTCGTGGTCGTGCCCGTATTGAAAAGGGTTTCAAACTTAACCATGCAGTCAATTGTTGCCACATCGCTGGCAGTGGTCGGTCTCATTTCAGCGATGGGGGTGATATCAGCCACAGCGATGAGCCAGTTAGATTGGGCCATCGCATTTCCGTTTACCTTCGGAACGTTGATGGGAATGTTGATCGGACGCATTTTTGCCCAACGCCTGACTGGTCCACGATTACAGCAGGGTTTTGCTGTAATCGCTGTAATCATGGCCGCTGTTATGCTATTTCGGGTGATGTCAACCCTTCCACATTAGATTTAAATTATTACCTTTTTATAAAGGATTCGCGTACTTTCTCTTCCATCGGTGGGCGCATCCCTGCTTTTCGACCTGACTCCAGTGCTGCTTCAGGATCCATGCCTTTCTTGATTTGATAGCTTGCCCACATTGCACCTGCGCGGTTACCTGATCCGCAATGAATGAGCGTTGGCATCTGGGCTGATTCGATTGCTTGTGTGAAAGCCGCAAGTTGTTCCTCGCTGATACCCGCAACAGTCATCGGTATGTTGAAGTAATTCATGCCAGCGCGCTCGACCAAAGCCTTCTCATCGGCAGTGCCTTCATTTGCAGTGCGTAAATCAATCACGGTCTTAAAGCCGGTGGCAACCAACGCTTGTACGCCGCCATCGCCGATCATGCCGGATATGGCAATCTGTTCGGTCGCACGGCTGTAATTCTGTACCGGAATAAGCTGATGTCCGAAAGGCACCCGCCCGGAAGCTAGCACAGGTGGAGTAAGCAGAATGGTGAATAGCGTCATCAGTGTGATAAGGTATCTCATAGGTGCTCCGTAAGCTGTGTTGTGTGAAAAATCGCCATGTATCGATATCCATTGTAGCTGCACTGAATTAATTAATTCAAATTATCGAAACTGGATTGTCTGTCTAGATAACAGTCTTCAGTATTATTACATCAAGGTGGACTGATGTGCCGGTAATCGGAAGGATTTTTCGCTTTATCGTCGCTCATCATACCAGATCGGCAGCTTCTTCTTATCCTGCAGTGCCTTACGAGGATTGAGCATGACGCTCAGGATTTGTTGTGCTATTTCCCATTTCGAATAAAGCTGAATTTTTCGAGAGGAAGTTACCAGCGGATGACGGGTGAGAATCGTGAATGCGAGGTTATGTTGACGCCCCCATCTTTTTAACTTGCGGCTCAGATCGATTTCGTCGGCGGCAAATATCTCTTGGTTAAATCCGCCAACCGCTTTGAAAGCATCGGCGCGGCATACCACCAAAGCGCCCGATGCCCAACGGCATAGCACTGAAGTAGCAGTCCATAAGTACATTGCGAATGCCCCCCACCAGGGTAGATTGGGCATGTGCATGACACTGCCACAGCCGACGTATTGACCTGATTCGATCATCTTTAGAATATCAACCATCATTCCTGGATTAAGCAAACTGTCCGCATCAACGAATAATAACCAGTCGCCGACTGCGGCCGCCGCACCCGCGTTACGCGCGCGGCCAATCTGATTAATAGGCTCGAATACTACGGTGGCGCCTGCCTGCCGAGCGAGTTTTGCTGTGTTATCTGTGGAATTATTATCGACGACGATCACTTCGTAAGTGAAACCAGGTTTCCGATGGATAGATAGTGAATCAGTGATCGAATTCAAGCAGTCGGGAATTAATTGTTCTTCATTGAAAGCAGGAATGATAATTGAAAGATACATGGCGAATCTCGAGGTGTGAATAATTACGATATTATCGCTGAACGGGCTAAAAACAGAAATTGTCTACTGAATAATAAAAATTGTCATTGCTTCAGCTCGCCTGAAGAATTTTGCCAGATGTTCTCTGGCACGTTGCAGGTTTTGCTGCTATTAGTATTCTTGTATTCGGTAGCATATATGTATTGTCCTTAAATCTAAGGATGAGTTTTTGAATCATGAATTTCCTTTTTTGGAAAGGGTTACGAGTGAGCTGTTTGGTATAGAATGAATTCTGCGAGCTTTAAGCATTTTTTGGATTGTCATGATAATAAAGCTGGTTGGGGTTCTGAGAATAATTTTCGGAGGTTGTATGAAGGTATTGCCGTTTCTACTGTTGATATTAGGTTTTTCCAGTTATGTCCAGGGTGATTCCGAATCGCAGCAAAAATTGAACGACGCTGAGCATTCGCATGGAATGGGCGGTGGTCATCATGGTCACATGGGAGGAATGCATGGTCATCACAAGCTAGATAAAGTGACCTTGAAGCAATTCTTTGAGCCTTTGCCATCATTCATTATCGATGAAAAGAAGAATGCCCCGTTGATCGCGCTGGGCAAAAAGCTCTACCTGGAGCCTCGTCTTTCCATCAACGATACGATTTCTTGCAATTCATGCCATCGACTGGATAATTTTGGCGTGGATAGTCAAATGACATCACCCGGGCATGATGGCAAGCGCGGTGGCAGAAACTCCCCGACCACTATGAATGCAGCTCTCCATATCGCCCAGTTCTGGGATGGCCGAGCGAAAGATGTTGAAGAACAATCATTGGGACCGGTATTGAATCCAGTAGAGATGGGCATGCCGAACGAAGCAGCGGTGGTGAATAAGCTAAAAAAAATAGATGAGTATAATTCATTGTTCGCAGAGGTTTTTAAGGGTGAAAAGGATCCCATACAGCCGAAAAATATCGCCAAGGCTATTGGCGCTTTTGAACGCACTCTTTTGACGCCCTCCCGGTTTGATGATTTCCTCAATGGCGATGAAAATGCCTTGAATGAAAGTGAGAAGCGCGGACTGCAGAAGTTCGTCAATATTGGCTGTGCGATGTGTCACAATGGCGTTGCTGTTGGTGGAAATATGTTTAAAAAGCTCGGCTTGGTAGAACCTTATAAAACTGCTGATGAGGGAAGGTTTGTCATTACCGGACTTGAGATCGATAAAAAAGTATTTAAAGTACCCAGCCTCAGAAATATCACTAAGACTGGGCCTTACTTTCACGATGGTTCAGTCGCAACTCTGGAAGATGCGATTGAGGAAATGGCGGAGCATCAGCTTGGCCGAGAAGTGGGGCCGGCTTTCATTGCCGATGTCAAAGCATTCCTGGGATCATTGACGAGCAAGGGTAAGGAATAAACACCGTGTGAGCCGAGCGAGAAAATGAAAAACTGTATCTTGTACATGATTCGCTACCATCAGATATCTGCCATCAGTGACAGGTTCTGTTGTGAGGAAGATATTTTTTTCGGCAATTGAAAGATTTTTGTGTGGATTTGGTTCAATGATTGTTTCTGATCAAGAAAGGATTGGCGTGAGACTTTTTATAATTGTATATGCATTTCTGCTGATTGGGCTGGGGGGATGCTCGACTACAAAACCCATTCTCTATCCGAATACGCATCTGCAATCGGTTGGGAAGGAAGTTGCCGAACAGGATATTCAAGCCTGTAAACAATTGGCTGAGTCAGCAGGCGCCGATGAGAGTACTGGAAGGACTGGAAATGTGGCGTCAAGTACGGCTATGGGGGCCGGGGTCGGTGCTGCCAGTGGCGCAGTGGGAGGAGCCCTTTACGGAGCAGCCGGGCAAGGCTCTATCGTGGGTGCTGTCAGTGGCGCTGTAGCGGGACTGTTACGAGGAGTTTTATTTTCTTCGAGACCTTCTCAGCCTAATCCAGCATTTGCGAATTTTATGACGCGTTGTTTGCAAGAAAAAGGATATGAAGTCAGTGGATGGAGATAATTCATTCTGATAGTCAATTTGATTTTTTTATCAATCCGAAAATCGATCGTCTGATTGCTTTTTCAGTGTACTGGAGGTTTTGCCGATCAAGTTATCTAATCCTCTTTTGTCATAATGACGGAGATAGGGGGGCTCATACCTATGAGTTGTATCATGAATCATGAAATTTGCACTGTCGTTATTAAAAATCGCACACATTGCGATTATTGAAAATATTTTTTTGAGTGCCCTTAACTATATTGGGACACAGGAATATTCACAGTTACCGCAAGTGTGTTTGTTTGATTCTCAGAAAAGCAATAATAAATAGTGCTTAATCCTTAATTTTTCTGTAATTGTGTCGTGATATCAATAGATTCTCTTATGAAAAATTGTTTGGAGACCATGACTATGAACAAAGAGCTTTCTTTTGATGATGATATCTATATGGACGATGATGGCGAAGATGATGCTTTAATGGATAGCAAGATTCCAGTAGGTCAATTTGCGCGCATCATTGATGAATTTGAAGCAATGAAAGATGATTTCGAGGATGGTGAAGAGGAAGACTTAGACCTGGACTCATTAGGATTACATTAATCATTTTTTTGATCCGACTCGTTTCATATTTCAAATACAGCGGAATTTGCGTTAATATCGATCTCCTTGATAGCAGGGAATGTAGGTATGGCGAGAACTGATGTAGAAATTTTCGAAAAGACGTTATGTTTTGAAGGTTTTTTTCGCCTCGAGAGCTATCGTTTGCGTCATCGCTTGTTCAATGGTGACTGGAGTCCTCTGCTGGTTCGCGAATTGTTTGAACGTGGCAATGCTGCAGCGGTATTACCTTATGATCCAGTTCGTGATGAAATTATTTTGATTGAACAATTTCGTGTGGGTGCTTTGTCTGCAACGGATGGACCATGGCTGCTTGAAATTGTTGCCGGAATGATAGAATCTTCAGAAACAGCTGAGCAAGTCGCTAAGCGGGAAAGTATTGAAGAAGCAGGTTGCACTATTACTGATTTAATTCCTCTGTATCATTATTTTGTCAGTCCTGGTGGAACGACAGAGCACCTGGCGCTGTTCTGTGGCCGAGTCGATGCTACGAATGCAGGTGGCATTCATGGTGCCGCTGAGGAAAATGAAGATATCAAAGTACATGTCATTCCCTTTAATTCTGCCCTCACGTTGTTAACAACAGGAAAAATCAATTCCGCAAGTGCAATCATTGCATTGCAATGGTTGATCTTAAATCGAGAACAGGTTCGCGCGCGCTGGTCGGTTTGAAGTGAAGCAGCGCCATCTACAGAGAAGTATCTTTGTGTAGTGAATAAAGCTAAAGTCAGGGTCAACAACTGCTAATCCCATTCGTATCAAACCTGTCTGGCAAGAGCCTGTTGCATTGTCGAAAGGCAATATCATGCATCTGAATTATCAGGATAAATCATTTCTAATCGTTGGTTCATACATCCCGGGAGCATGTTTTACTGACATTGTATGCAATACATGTCACAAGGAGGGATGTTATGGCAACGCAAAGAAATTCCGCTCAGCAGGGAGATGGTTCGGATTCTGTAGATATCGACATCGATGATGATAGTGTGCTTGCGGATGGCATGATTCCTGATAGCCGCATCGTTCAACTGATTGATGAGCTTGATGTCAGTCATGATGAATCGAATGATGATAACGACTGAATGATGCGTAGCTTGGCGGTGCTGGAATTCCTAAAGGGATTTACAAAGTGATTGTCAGCGCTGCTTCAAGTTTTTCCTGTTTGAAGATGAAGGAATGCAACATTCAGGAAGTATGAAGTGCGCAAACACGGTTGCGCCCTTGCTTTTTCGCGTTATAGAGTTGTTCGTCAGCGACGGAAATTAATTCATCAAGTGACACGATATTTTGGTTGTGAGCTACTCCAAAGCTCGCTGTGAAAGTAATTTTTTTTTGGCTGATCGGCGCCAGTTCGATCATGGAAATCCTTTGGCGGACCCGCTCTGCAAAAGTGACTGCATCGTTCAGTTTAGTCTCGGGAAGAAAAATAAGAAATTCTTCGCCACCCCAACGTGTCAGAATATCACCGCTACGTGCTTCTTTCCGCAAGGTTTCTGCCAGACGGATGAGAATCTGATCTCCCAGCGCATGGCCATGATTGTCATTAAAGAGTTTGAAGTCATCCACATCCACCATGATGACTGAAACATGACTGCAATTTCGTAAACTGAGCGCCCAGATAGGTTTGACGAATTTGTAAAATGACCTGCGATTATTAAGATTGGTCAATGCATCGATGTCTGCCATTTTCTCGGCGATCAATTTTTCCTTCTGATTGATATTGAAACGTTCTGCAAGGGCAAGTGCTAACAATATAGCGTCGCCCATGATGCCAATTTCAACAGCTCGATATGTCAGGAAATTAAAAGGAATGAGCTCCCAAATAGCACCTCCTGTAATGATGCCACCGAGGATGGGACTCACCGATGCGATCAGATAATACCGGGCAAGTTTGTCGCCTTTTTGCAACGCCAGGACGCCCAGTATGATCATGAGCGCAGAGGATAAACACACTACTGCCAGAGAAACCTGAAGCGTAAGGGCATAACTGGTGATCAGCATCAGAAAAGGTATCAGCGCGCCCGAGACTATGCAACTCGCAATGACAACCCAATACATGCGAGGCAGCGAATACTTGATATTCAAAAAATGAATCGCAAAAATCAGTCCGCTAATGGAGCACGCGATGATTAAGAGAGGGTTTGCCCATTGCTGCCATTCCGGAAAATCAGGCCATAACCATTGAATTCCATGGCCGGTGTAAGAAATGTTTAATATGAGAAAAGATAGCAAATAAATTGAATAGTACAGATAAAGACCGCTGCGCAATCCCAGGTACAGCATTAAGTTATAAGCAACCAGTCCCAATATGGCGCCATACACAAAACCATAACTATAACTTTGCAATGTATCTCTACTGTCGAGATCGTCATTGTTCATGAAGTAAATGGGTAAAACCATGGCATCCAATGATGCTATTCGAATCAGGACAGTCGTGTTGCCGGTCTCAAAGTGATGGCTTGCCACAAAGAATCGATGATCAAGCGAACGCTTCGATAAATTTTCGCTTTTTCCCGGATGAGAGGCGTTGAGAATTTGGTCGTCGTGGAAGAAATAGATATTGATTCTATCCAGCCATGAAGTTTCAAATAACAAATTACGAGCGAGGGGAGTCTGGCCGGGATTGTTGACCTTCAACGCAAGCCAGATCGGTTTTGAATCTATGCCGAAATTGATCATGGAATGATGAACTGATGAGAACAATCCGTTTTGATAAGCTTCAAGCGCATCAGATATTTCCATGGAAGCATCCGCACTGCGGTAAACCTGAAAGTATTGGCCAATAGTGTTGGGATATTCCTGGGAAGCATCGATCGTTTGTTGTGCAACCGCCGGACAGACCCAGCACACTATCACGCTAGTGATAACGCAAAGTAATAAAAAGTATTTCTTCATGTAACGGTTATTGCTGAATCTTATTTTTGAACCGAAGGATCTTCCGCCAATTATTCTTGATTTTATGAGGAAATCTTGAAAGCTACTGTGTACGAGATCGATCGCACAGCATTGGGGTTAATCTTTGATGCTCGCTGCTGGAATTGCAAATGCGAGCACAACTTCGATTGGCCTGACTAAGATTTTACAATGCTAAGAGTTTTTCTTATGTTTATGTGAGAATTATCTCACATGATGAGGAATTTTTAGCCATTCTTCTCCATTGATGAGCAAGTTTTCGAAAAGAAATGGAGAATTTGATGGCATGCTATTTCTCAAGGTTATAATTTGCAGGTTTACATTCAGGCGGTGGCTTCGAGACGGGGAATTTTTATCGCACTGGTATAGAGCATTGAGAGGAACTTAACGCATGAAACGCACCTCGATAATGCTATTATTGTTGGGTGTCATAATTTTGTTATCAAAAAACTAAAAACCCTCATGAATCCAACATTTATCCAACTAATCGCTGCGATGTTGTTTGCAATCGCGGTAATTCACACTTTCTCAACCAAATTTTTTGAGCACCTGGCACATAGTCAACCGCAACATGCCGGTGTCTGGCATTTACTGGGTGAAGTAGAAGTAGTATTCGGATTCTGGGCCATGGTATTGATTATGATTATTTTCATGGCAGGTGGTAAGCATGAGGCAATCGGTTATCTCGAATCACGGGATTTTACCGAACCTATGTTTGTGTTCGTGATTATGGTCATGGCTGGAACTCGGCCCATTTTGGATCTTGCGGCGGCATTGGTGCAGCAAATCGCGCATCGGCTGCCTATCAATACAGGCATTGCGACATATTGTTTATTATTGTCATTTGTTCCGCTATTGGGTTCATTTATAACTGAGCCTGCTGCGATGACGCTGGCGGCATTAATGCTGCGGGATATTGTTTTTAGTAAAGATGTATCCACTCGTTTGAAATATGCCACCATCGGCGTGCTGTTCGTCAATGTGTCGATCGGGGGCACGCTGACTCCCTATGCAGCTCCACCCGTGTTGATGGTGGCGGGAAAATGGAACTGGGACATTGCTTTCATGATGACTACGTTTGGCTGGAGGGCTGCGCTGGCGGTAATGCTGAATGCGTTGGCCGTCACCTGGTTATTCCGGCATGAATTGATGCATGTTCATCAAAAAACCGAATCCTCAGTCTCTAAAACGCCGGGATGGATTGTATTGATTCATGTGCTTTTTTTGCTATTGGTAGTGCTATTGGCGCATCATGCTGTGGCATTTATGGGTATTTTTCTTTTCTTCCTCGGATTCACGGCGGCATATCATCAGTATCAAAATCCATTGATCTTGCGGGAAGCCCTCCTGGTTGCTTTCTTTCTGGCCGGACTGGTGGTGCTGGGCGGGCAGCAGCAGTGGTGGCTTCAGCCGTTATTGATGGATATGGACGATACAACCGTCTATTTTGGGGCGACGTTGTTGACCGCG
>WBZQ01000883.1_pt1 | contig 22086 bp, 21 predicted proteins | sample 5204251 | NCBI WGS metagenome assembly WBZQ01 (sample SAMN12412402, study PRJNA552823) | activated sludge metagenome | isolation source: activated sludge from nitrification reactor of wastewater treatment plant... | place: USA: Virginia | collected 2017-09
AGTTGGTGTTTTGACCCTCTGGATTTGGTGGCGCTTCCGCGGTGCAATGAAGTACGCGATCCAAGTGTCATTTTTCATCACACGGTCTGCTACGTGAAGGAGTCATTTCGGGAATTGGTTTTCCCGGTATTGCAGCCGGTAGAGAGTACACCGGATCGAGTCTATCGTGTTGGACGTCTTCTGCATAGTGTCGTCATAAAACAGGTTTGCAGTAGCCTATCCGATTCCGTGACTACTCCCTGGGAGGATGCTATCCGTTTGGTGGAGTCACAAGGACTCAGACAATATCACAACTGGAGATGTTTCTTTTACATGAAAGCGAGGTACGGAAAGATAATGGAGGTTTGTGTTACCTGGAGTCAAAGTAAGCAGAGGTGGTGTGTCGCTGCTTCTTTCCCAAATGAACGTGCCTTGCACAAGGGCAGTCTGCTTTTTTCGCCGAAGATCTAAAGGTAAGGAGCCTTGCTTGGCGGAATTTTTGTGCAGTGTTTTACCCAATGGAATTTCCGGCGGGTGTTTTTTTTGGTGACAGATGTATTTAAGGGAACTGAGGAATAGAATCTTTGAGGCAGGAGTTTTGATGAAGGTGGTAAAATAATACGAATGGGTTTACACTGGACCGTGATTCTCCTGGGACTTCACGTTAACTATTTTTGTATGCGGAATTTTTGGACACAATTACCGAAGCCATTTTTTGTGATGGCGCCGATGGCCGATGTGACGGACGCGGCTTTTCGGCGTTTGTTTGCTCGGTATGGGAAGCCGGATGTGACTTGGACAGAATTCGTGTCCGCTGATGGACTTTGTCATCCAGTCGGACGCCAGGTCTTGATGATGGATCTTCTCTACTCTGAGGCAGAGCGACCGATCGTGGCGCAGGTCTTTACCGCACATCCTGAGAAGATGCGTGAAGCGGCTACACTTATTGCCGAGCTTGGTTTCGATGGGCTGGATATCAATATGGGTTGTCCGGACAAGAGTATTCTCAAACAGGGGGCAGGAGCAAAATTGATACAAGATCCACTTCTCGCGCAGGCATTGATTGCGGCCGCGAAAGAAGGCGTGCAAGAGAAGATTCCGATTTCCGTGAAGACGCGTATTGGATTTAACGCGAATGAAATGGAGACTTGGTTGCCGGCACTTTTGGACGCGAAGCCGGCCGCCATCACCGTGCACGCACGCACGAAGAAGGAATTATCGCTGGTGCCGGCTCGGTGGGAACACGTGGCACGAGCAGTGGAATTAGCGCGTGGATCCGGGGTGCTGATTCTCGGAAATGGTGATGTGAAGAGCATGACGGAAGCGCGGGCACGGGCGGCGGAGACCGGGTGTGACGGTGTCATGATCGGACGAGGACTCTTTGGGAACCCGTGGTTTTTTTCGGAGTCATTTCCGGAATCAGTGGCACAACGATTGCAAGTTATGTGTGAGCATACGGAAATGTATGAGGAACTTTTTCTTGGGAAGAAAAGTTTCGCGCTCATGAAGAAGCATTATCAGGCTTATGTTCATGGTTTCGATGGAGCCAAGGAACTTCGTACCGCACTGATGGAGTGTGAAGATGCGATCGCCGTCCGGAACTGTACCGAGGCATTCGTGAAAAAAATGATTTCTTGATGGATGGGTATTGTTACTGTTCCTCGGATGAGAAGAGAGATATACCCGTCTTTTTGTATTCTATGATCGCAAAAGAAAACCCCGCTTCTGGTGGGAAGCGGGGGGGGGTGATGAATCAGCGGAGGTTAGTCAGCGACACGCCAGAGCACTGGCTCTCCGGCGCGGAGCGGGATGACACTCGTATCACCGAATGGGGAGGTTGCGGGGACAATCCGGGGTTTCTGGATGAGTGTCACGGTATCCGTGTTGCGCGGAAGACCGTAGAAGTCAGCGCCATGGAAACTGGCGAAGGCTTCGAGTTGGTCGAGTGCCCCGACAGAAGCGAAAGCCTCAGCGTAGAGTGGGAGCGCGATAGGAGCCGTGTAGCAGCCCGCGCAGCCGCAAGCCGCTTCTTTCGTACCTTGTGCGTGTGGTGCTGAGTCGGTACCGAGGAAGAATTTCGGATTGCCGGAGGTGGCGGCGTGAAGCAGCGCTTGGCGATGTTCTTCGCGCTTGAGGATTGGGAGACAGTAGTAGTGCGGTCGGATACCTCCTGCGAAGAGAGCATTACGGTTGTAGAGGAGATGATGCGCCGTGATGGTCGCAGCGACCTTTGGACCAGCAGCTTCAACAAATTCGACAGCTTGGCGCGTGGTGATGTGTTCAAGCACGATATGGAGACCAGGGAAGGTTTCAATGATCTTGTTGAGGGTTGGGAGAAATCGCACTTCCCGATCGAAGATGTCGATGTCTCCCTGATGATCCTTGAGGGACTCTCCATGAATCGACAGTACGAGCCTATTTTTTTCCATGGCTCCGAATACAGGGTAGAGCTCACGGATATCGCTGACCCCAGCTGTGGAATTGGTCGTGGCGTTGGCTGGGTAGAGCTTGGCCGCAAAGATGTGTGCACTTGCGGCGGCGATGACGATGTCAGAAATCGTGGTGTCGTCGGTCAGGTAGATGGTCATGAGTGGATTGAAGTGCCCGCACCGGTCTTGCTCCGGAGAGGATTCGAGCGCTTGGAGGATCAGGCGGCGATAGTTGAGTGCGTCGCAGGTTTGCCTGACAGGCGGCCTGAGATTGGGCATGATGAGGGCTCGCCCGAAGACGCAGGCGGTAGCTGCAAGTACGGACCGCATTGCATTTCCGTCACGCAGATGCAGGTGCCAGTCATCGGGTCGGGTGATGGTGAGGCGAGTGGGTTGAGACATGATGGTTCTCCTCTCTATAGGTTGTTGTTACGTAAAGATCTCGTGTGCTGCTCTGATGATGGTTGGCATGCGCCAGGGCATGACGACTGCGAGTGACCCAACAAAGACAGCGTCACAACCAGCTTGGTAAAGCTGTCTGAGATCGTGAACGGTTCGAATACCATTGCCGCCGACGATCGGTACGATGACACCACTGCCTCGGAGTTCACGTACTTTACGCATGGTTATCGGCAAACACTCCGGACTCGAGAGTCCTCCGTCAGCCGCTATACCACGTCTCCGAATGGGCGACGTCGTTCCGAAGCGTGCCCAATTAATGTCTTGGCTAGCTGCCTGGTCTCCGAAGGGAATTGTGTTTCCGATCCAGAGGGCATCGGCAACACGGGCAGCCTCGACGAGTACGGCCGTTGGCATGAGGGCATTGGTGTTGATGACAACGGGGATACCAAGTGCTGCCTTGGCTTGCTCAATCAGGCTGCATATCTCCGCATAAAATTCCGATGGATCGTGTCCGCTATTCGGGCAACCGAAATTCATCTGGAGAGCAACTGGGGCGCTGAAAGGGAGATATCGCCCGAAGAGTTGACAGAACGCCCGAAGCTCTGCTTCGCGTCCACTTTTGTCTTCGGCGACAAGCATGACGGAAATGAAGAAAGGCTGCCGAATTTGGTGGTAACGGCCCGTACGGAGGTAAAAATCAGCTCCGAAGTTCGAGAGTCCAACCGCATTGATCATTTCGCCACCATGACGGAAGCTTGCCCAAATGGATTGAGGGAAAAGCTCTACCGGAGTAGTTCCATCATTTTGGAGCGGCATATTGCCTGCTTCGTTGAATTCCTTTCCTCGCCGGGGATTAAGGGTGAGTGTTTTTCCGGAGAATCCGACATTCTGCCACGTCATGCCGGCGTATTGCCAGTATCGATGAAATGGGTAGCCTTCTCCGAAAAATCCTCGAGATCCTGTGGCACAAAAGATGGGGCCGAATACGTCTTGCTGTTTTCCAAGTCTGAACATCTAATCCTCCTCTTTCTCGATCAAATTGTTAAGGTGTGAAAAAATCGGAATGATTCCGATTTTGGCTATTATAAGAGATAATATTGGCTCTGTCAATCAGATATTATTTATAACGAAGGGCATCCAGTGTGTCGATGCGAGAGGCTTTGCGGGCTGGAAATATACCCGTCGCAAATCCAACCCCTGCGCCAAACAAGATGACGGTCGAGACAAACCAGAAAGGACTGAAAAAGAGGTCAACTGGTTCGCCCCCAAAGCGTGTCGCAATCAGGTTGATGAGAATATTGAGCACTTCGCCCTCAAAAAAACCGAGAATCACTCCTCCGAGTGCGCCGAGGAGACCCATGATGGTTGATTCGGTGAGAAACATAAGAGCGATACTGCGTTTGGCGGCGCCAATCGCTTTCATGATACCGATTTCTTCGGTGCGTTCGAGCAGGGCAATGGTCATCGTGTTAAACATACCGATAGCGGAGACGATGAGAGCGATGAGACCGAAAATCATGAGGACGACTTGGACGGCACCAAAAACCTTGTTTGCTTGATCAACGGTTTCGGATATGGAAGATGCGGTGAGCCCGAGCTCTTCAATCTGAGTGCGTACACTAGCGAGGGTACTTGTCGAAGCACACTTCACTTTGAGTTTGGTATACGTGGTAAGTGGAAATCCATCGAGCGAATCGAGAGAGAGATACACGATATTTTCTTCTCCCTGCACGACACCGACAATGGTGTAGGATTCTTTCGGAGTGAAAGTGCTTCTTTTCTGCGAGCGTCCACTCGCATCACTCTGAAACAAGGTGACGGCGACGGATTTTCCCATCATTTCTTCGGGAGTGACGTTGAATACTTTGGCAACTGCTTCGGTGATGACCATGTTGCTGGTTTCATCTTTGGTGAAAAAGCGTCCTGTACTCAGTTTGAGCCCTTCACTTTTCAGAAAAGAAGCGGGAGCGCTCACGGTGTTGATATCGAGTGTGACGGTATCAAATTTCCCTTGGCCGGCTAACTCCAGAACAGGAAGCGTGTCAGCCACATTGGGGAGAGATCGGAGTGTTTCGATTGTTTCCTCATTCAGAGGAAGACTATTCTCAGAAGAGGCAGGAGTGACATCAAGACTGACTAACGCATCGGAAGTCGTGATTTTTTGGAGGAGAGTGCGTTGTAGCCCATATCCAAAGGAAACAAGAAAGATAATCGCAGCGATACCAACACTCATACCGAGGACCGTAAGAAAGGTTCGCATAGCGCGAGCCTTAAACATACGAAGGGAGAGTTTGATGAGGTCGAAGATTCGCATAATAACTCGAAACGAAAGATGTATTAGCTAAACTTGAGGAGCATGACGATCTCGATTTCTCGGGCGACTTTTTCAACGGTATTTTTGTGAAGTCCGACACCATCCTGAATCATTGGCGCGTCGAGACGTTTACGGAGCTCAATCTGTCCGATTTGACTTTCGATGCGGAGCTTCAGCGTAGCCTGGAAACGGAGGAGTTTCTTCGCATCCAGTTTGAGATGGAAGTGAGTGATAAGGTAACTCGCAAGTAAGATAGGGGCGCGTTCAGGGTCTGTTTTCATTGTTTGAGCGATTGAGAGTATTTCTTCGGTACGAGCAGAGAAGGATTCTGCTCGCATATGGTTCCAGCCAGCCCCACCTTTCTCAAGATCTAAGTCGAGTCGTTCAACAAAGGTGGCATTGTCAATATTCTTAAAGAGGAGCTCTTTCAGGAAGGCCTCGGCCATCGCTACTTGTTCTTCATTTAATTCAGAGAGGAGGTGAGCGAGCAGCTGTTTCGCCTTGAAAGGTACCAGGAGCACGTCGACTTGTTGCGGGAGCAAACTCTTAAACGATGCCATGAGCATCTTGAGCTCAGGATTTGTCTGGTCAACTTCTTCGTCCTCATTCTCTTGCTTATGGTGAACGATGGCGCGTTTTTCCTTGTGAATTTCTTCCTTGATGATGCGCCCATCTTTCATATGAACAACACGGTCAGCATACTGGAGATGTTCGGGGTTGTGCGTAACCATGACGATTGTTTTCTGGTCGACCTCGTTGAGCTCTTTGAGGATTTTGAGCACGTTTTCAGCGCTCTCGCTATCGAGGTTTCCAACTGGTTCATCAGCTAAGATGATATCGGGATTATTGACGAGTGAGCGGGCGATAGCGACACGCTGCTTTTGTCCGCCGGAGAGTTGATTAGGGAATTTGTCTGCTTGTTCGGCGATGCCAAAACGCCGAAGGAGTTGATAGCCCACCTCGAGGCGCTCTTTGGGTGCTTCCCCACGGAATACTTTCGGAAGAACAACATTATCAATAATATTGAGCGATGGTATGAGATAAAATGCCTGAAACACCATACCGATAGCCGTTTGATGAAGCTCGAGTTCTTCTGCTTCACTCATCTCTGCGATTGACTTTCCTTTCACACTGACACTGCCATAGGTCGCAGATTGGAGTCCGGAGAGTGAGTACAAGAGAGTCGATTTACCACATCCGGACGGACCAAAAATAATTACGTATTCACGCGGGTAAACGGTCAGGCTGGTTTCCTCGAGCGCGCGTGATTCATTGGATTTTCCTTGATTGTAGATAATCCGAAGTTTATCGACAACAATAATTGGTTCGCTCATTGATTTTGATTTTGAGGACAGAATATCTTCCCCAAGAATAGCATAGACAGACTCTTTTCCTCAATGAAAAGTCATGGTCTGACATGACTTGGAAGTCTTTGCTCGGCTGGTTTCCATAGAGTATGATACAGAGGTATTTTGGTGGTTTGATTGTGAATTTTGTATGAAATCATCTCTCCTCGTCTTACTTGGGTTCGCGCATTTGATCATTCTCACGCTGCTCCTTCTCTGGTTTTGGAAATGAGGCATGAGGGTGCACTCAGTCAGAGGGGGGAGTCAGTCGAAAGTCGTGCATATTGAGAGGGGTATTCCTTGAGGAACATATATTATGATGGGAGAAAATAAAAATATCCAACTTTCTTTTGATCGAATACTTTCATTTGGGTTTTTTTGTCATGATGTAGCCGTGAGAGTGTTTTCGCGACACGTTGCTTTTTTGAAACGTTCTCTGCTTGTGGGTTCATATCTGGTACTGTTTACTTTTTTTCTGCCCACATTGGCTCTGTTTCAGAAAGATTTTGGCGAAATCGCTGGTAACTTGTTGATAGTCATCTTGTTTTTGAGTCCACTCTCCGCGCTCTTGCGGATGCGATTGCTTCTGGTGCTGATGGGTTTTCGGAGAGAGCTCGGTATTCTTATGGGATGTTTCGCTCTGGTGCATGGTTTGGGGCATTTCCTTTCGCCAAGCTTTTTGTGGGAAGCTGAAAAAACTTTTTTTGTGAGCGGTGTGTTTTCTTGGGAGAGAGGGATGGTGACGGGTGCGATGGGTTTGTTCCTGATTTTTCCGCTTCTTGTGACGTCGAATAATTTTGCCCTCCGTTTCTTGGGTGGAAAACTCTGGAAACGACTCCATCGTTTGGTCTATCCTGCTTTCTTCTTAATTGTGTGGCATCGGTTTTTTATGGGAGCACCTCATCAATCATGGGTGCCTCTTTTCGAGGCAATCCTCTTGTTGGGGGCGTATTCTTTTCTCAAGTTTCTGGTGTGGCGACCAGAGACGCTGCCTTGGCTTCAGGAGGTCGTGAGAGTGATAGGCATCCGCTATCGGCAGTATCAAGATGCGCGGATCTCAGGGTATCGGTGATTTCTACTTTTCAATGTCTGAAGTATGAGAAGTCTTTCTTGGAATACAAAATGGATTTGGTTTTTTCTGATATGTACCACTCTTGGCTGTGCTACCGATGCGCGCGTTCTTGCATCTGAGCGTGTTTTGATTGAGGTATTCGAACGAGAAGGGTGTGGACATTGTCAGGCTGAGCGGGAATTTCTCACGCAACTCAAGACACAGCGTGATGATATCGAAGTGCGGTACTTGGATATTGGTGATGAGCATTTAGAAGACTTATTCGCTCGTTTTACGGAAGCGAATCATTTCACTCGAGCCACTCCATTGACCCTGATCGGGACAGAAGCAATCCAGGGTTTCAATACGGGTGATACCACCGGAAAGCTCCTCTTGCGGGCGATTGAGAGAGAGCAAGGGCAAGAGCGAGTGGGTATGAATCGTATTTTGGAAGAAGGGATTCCCTTGAGTATACGCGAAGAGGGCGCGGTGTGTGATGCCACCACGGGAATGTGCAAGCAAGCGGTGCTAGAGTATTTCGTACGTATTCCTTTTTGGGGGACGGTAAATGTGTACGCTTTTTCTTTGCCGGTACTGGCAAGTGTGCTTGGGCTTATTGATGGATTTAATCCCTGCGCCTTGTGGGTCTTGGTGACTTTTCTCTTGGTACTTGTTCAGCTGAAATCACGAGAGCGGATGCTGGCTGTTGCCGGACTCTTTGTTCTCGCGGAGTCAGTCATGTACTACCTTATCTTGAATGTGTGGTTTACCACATGGGATTTTGTTGGACTTGACCATATCGTGACACCACTCGTTGGGCTCCTCGCGCTTGGTGGTGGTGGATTTTTTCTCTACGAATGGAAGACGGCTGATGGAACTTGCAAGATTATTGATACTTCGAAGCGCGCTTCTCTTATTGCTTCAATCAAAAAGTTGGCACATGAACCGCTCACGTGGATGTCGGTTGCAGGTATCATTGCGCTCGCCTTCTCAGTCAATGTGATTGAATTTGCTTGTTCTATCGGTATTCCGCAAGCTTTCACAAAGATTCTGCAAATAAATCAACTGAATTTTTGGCAAGAACAAGGAGCGATGCTGCTCTACATTTTCTTTTACATGCTGGATGATTTGTTTATTTTTGGTCTGGCTCTTTGGGGAGCGGACCGCCTCTATTTGACTCAGAAGTATTCACGTTGGTCGACATTCATTGGGGGTATACTCATGCTCGTTTTGGGTGTCATACTCATCATCCGACCGGAAATACTTCGTTTCTTGTAGCGGCCAGACGCGCTGTTGCTTGAATAAGAAAACACCACTCGGAAATGAATGGTGTTTTCTTTGAATTTCAGTGGTTGAGTGGATTCTATTTCACACTCTGAATGAATGCTGCAAAAGTAGCCGGTTGCTCAACAGCCATCTGGGAGAGCACTTTGCGATCAAGCTCAATATTCTTCTCCTTTTCAAGAGCGATGAAGGCGCGGTAAGTGATGCCGTGTTCACGGAGCGCGTTGTTGAGACGGACAATCCACAAAGAGCGAAAGGTTCGCTTTTTGGCTCGACGATCGCGACGAGCGTAAACGCCAGCCTTGATGACGGCTTCTTTAGCTTTGGTGAAGAGTTTTTTTCGTCCCCAACGAAAGCCCTTGGCTTTCTCAAGAATATTGTTGTGGCGCTTTTTGGTCATGACGCCACGCTTGACTCTGGTCATAAAATAGTATGATTACTGCGGATAAATAAAAGAGAGAAGTTTGTTTCTGCACCGAATCGCTAGAGTAGCAGGTCTTTCTCGGGGAAGTCAACTGAGTGGAGAGAGCCGAGCAGGGAGAATGCTCTAAACGTACGGCATGACACGGAGGAGATTCTTTTCATCAGCACGGATAGCAATACCAGCATCGGAGCGCTTGTTTCTGGTTGCCACCCCATTGTCACGGACATTGTAGTGGTTGTTGCCAGTTGAGCGACGGGTGACCTTGCCGGATCCAGTGACGCGGAATTTTTTGCTGACAGACTTGTTCGTCTTCTGTTTCATAGAGGTTGCTTGATAGAGAGGGGATTATGAATTGAGACTGCGAGGTGATTATTCTGGCGCGATGAGGGCAGAAAATCCTTTAGGCGCCCGTTTGATTTCTTCTTCGAATTTGAATGGAGTAGAGAGGCTTTTGAGAAAGGCACTCATATTTTCTTTTGCCTTATCTCCCAAGGCCTTTTCTCGACCATGGAGGACAAGCTCGACTCGTATTTTGTGTCCCTTAGCCATGAATCCTTCGGCTTGAGCCTTCTTGAAGGAGAGATCATGAGTGTCGGTATTGAAGCCGATACGGATACCTTTGATGTCAACTTTCTTTTGTTTGGCCTTGGCTTGTTGTTCTTTCTTGGCTTGCTGATAGACGAGTTTGCCGTAATCAGTGATTTTGCAGACAGGAGGCTTGGCCAGGGGAGATACCTCGACGAGGTCCGCATCTCGTTCGAGAGCAAAGGCGATAGCGACATCAAGCGCCATGATGCCATGATTTTCGCCTGCTTCGTCAATAACGACGACTTCAGTCGCGAGAATCTGCTCATTGATGCGCAGGGTATCCTTTGGACGGATCTTTGGTTTGGGTCGATTGTGCCTTCTTCGTCTCATGTGAACGGTATTAAAAACAAAACGGTGGAGCTGATGGGTATTGCACCCATGTCCAGTCATATTCCTTCAAAATAGTCTACAAGCATAGTCCGCTGTGAATGCCTTCTCTCTTTAACAGCAGACAAAAGAGGAGAGAAGACGAGTCTTTCGCAAAAGGGAATCAGAGAAGAAAAACAAGAAGAAATTCTCTGAGCCTTCTCGAAGTATGGCACCGGTGTTTCTCTATCGAGAATCGAGAGACCGATGGTCCGGCCTAGCCAAGTGAACAACACCGAAGTGTGGTTCTTTGGGGATTAGGCGCGGGCGAAAGCGTAAGACGGGGTAAACGCCGAAGCGAATGCCGACTTGGCCTTTGAGATAAAGTTTGCACTTATCAGTTGATGGAAGTGTTTGCGATCGTACCATCATGATCGGCTTGCGTATTTTGAAAGTACATCCTGTCGAATCGAGACAGCCCCAGAAAATACCCATTTTTCGGCTTTGGGAATTCCAAATTCCAAACTCCAAATTTCAAGAGATGAAATTGTAGAGACTGGATCTTAGAATCAGGAGAACTGTTCAGGAGTGGTCACGCAGGGCTCGCCTGATACGTCGATCAGACTCTTTTTTTCCGATATCAGCGCGTTTATCGAAATCTTTTTTTCCTTTACCAACGGCAAATTGAAGCTTCACGAGTTGTTTCCGAGTATACAATCGAATTGGCACCAATGTCAAGCCTTGGACACGCACTTTTCCGATGAGGGAGCGGATTTCAGAACGTCTGAGTAGGAGCTTGCGTGAGCGGGTATCTTCATGAGGGGTTTCCTTGTAGGCATGGAGATAACGAGGAATAAAGGCATTGGTCAGAAAGAGTTCTTCACCGCGCACCGTGACGAAGGCACCTTTGAGACTGACGTGACCGGTTTTGATGCTTTTGACTTCCTCTCCGGACAAGACAAGACCAGCCTCGTAGTTGTCTCCGAGGGTGTAATCAAAGTGGGCACGTTTGTTAGTAGTGAGAGTCGTCATCATATTTTTAGTATGTCGCATTGGGCGATTGGTATCAAGTTTTGTGAGAAAAAAGAGGCTCCGAGGCAGTGACGCATCGGAGCGGGCAGAGGAAGCGCGGATAGGCTCATGGGTGACGGGAGGTATCTTTCTGGCTTCGTCGTTTGACGCTTCTCCAGAAGTACCTGAAGAGCATCACGATGATTGTGATCCCGATTGCGTTGACTCCACCAAAAATGAAGAATACTGAGACGATGATGATCCCAATAATGAGCGAGATAGAGTGGAGCCAGGACATATGTGCCTCCTTTCAGGGTATGTCTGCGGTTTGTCTGCAGCAGAGGTCGGTGAAAATCTCTTGCCCCAGAGGGAGTTGAGTGAGAGTGGCGCTGAGGGCTACCTTTGCCGCTGCGCTCAGCTGAGAGAGCGTGGTGGTGTCGTTGGTAAATGCCTGACCGCATTTCGCGCACACATGGATTGCGAGACTGGTGCGGTCTCCATTAGGCAGAGAAAGGTCGTTGATGATCAGTGTCATCTTTCCAGGGGTATGCCGACAATCCATGAGCACAGTCCTTTCAGGCGTCGGGATTGGGCAGAGCGGAAACGTCATACCCTTCAGCCGCGAGCGATGCTCGGATTTCCCGGAGTTCTTCGGGTGTGATCCGAGTTATGGTTTCTGTATTGCTCGGAAGCACCGTCCTGCACGTTGGGCAAACAAATAACGCAATCTGGATTTGGCTGCCGTTGATCTGGAAAATCCGACTGGTCTTTTTCGGATGTGAGCATGACGGCAGCTCAGTTGCTTCGGCTGTGTTGGCGGCCGGCTTGGTTTTGTGCCAGAGGAAGCCGAGGACGAGAGTGAGTATTACTCCAAGACTAGACATGAGAAATGGGTGTTCCACGGGATATCCTTCCTTTGATAAAGGGCATGTATGAAGAGAGCACAAAAACGAACACGAAAGCTCCCCTAGAGTAATCCGAATGTTAAAGTGCGGATTTATATATTTTAGTATATTTTCTGTTTTTGTCAATGTATCGTGCTTAAATTCGATTCATCGAAGAAGAAGTGGGGAGATTTTCAAAAGTGTAGAGCATTAAGACAAGAAAAAACCGCGGCAGGGTATCGTTGCGCGCGGCGTGGTCTCCAGGGTGGAGGAGGAGCGAGGCGTACTTGATTCAGTCGGTTGCCAGATTGCACTCAGCTTGCATCCCGTCTTCCATCGGAACAACGGAGAAATTGTATTGACAGTTGAACCCGATATTCGAGTCAGGGGTGTAAAAGATGAGTGATGTGGCAGCTGACGAATCGAAGCACAGGAGGAGTTGGTTACCATTGGTGCAGGTGACGGTAACGGACACACCAGTTCCGCCTATTGATACCGTGATGGTTGAGATCTCGAGAGGACCGGTATTCCGGTGTTTTCCACCAACTGTATCGTAGGACACTGAGAGCCGGAGCTCCGACAAATTAGTGGCGTGAACACTGATACCGCAGGCGGCGAGGATGTCTTGAATGGGGGAGGCGTGAGAGGGTGCTTGTGGAGTTGTCATTATGAGTCTCCTGTGTGTGCGAGTGGTGCCCTGAGGTGGGGCAGAAAACAGGAAAAATTATCCTGTTTGGAGTATGATAGAGATGTTAAAGAATCAGTGTAGCGTAAATTATTTTCTCTTTCCCGTCAAATAAGGGATACCCTAAAAATATATGGCAGAACACCGACCATTCTATCAGTATGAGCCAGAGGAAATACTGTCTCTCTTTGGTACAGGGACCAGCGGACTCTCTGAAGAAGAGGTTACGGGGCGTTTCGCGCAATACGGAAAGAATACTATTGAAAAGAAACGAGATTATTGGGTGGTCAAACTTTTTTTTCGCCAATTGAATGACGTATTCGTCTGGATTCTCGGCGTCGCTGGTATTCTGGCTATTTTGGTGGGGGAGTCACGCGATGCAACGGTCATTGCCCTCATCATCACGGTGAATACTTTGATGGGGTTTTTTCAGGAATTTAAGGCCGAACAAATTCTTGAAAAACTCGCTCGATATATGACCGATCACGCTATCGTGATTCGTAGTGGAGAGAAGCGGGAGATTGATGCTCAAGATATCGTTCCGGGGGATATTGTTTTTCTTGAAGGCGGTGCGAGTGTACCGGCTGATGGATATATTATTGAGGCATACAATTTGAAAGTGAACAGCTTTATTTTCTCTGGAGAATCTGTCCCTGAGGAGCGCCGTGCCGGGGCGATGCAGGGTGAGGTCGCGCAGAATGACATCGAAAATATGCTGTTCACGGGAGAATCAGTAGTGGCTGGCGAGGGACGTATGGTGGTGGTCGGCATTGGCGCGGAGACTGAGCTTGGAAAAATGGCGCAAATGACCGCGGCTATCCAACAGGAACCGACACCGCTCCAGAAGAAAATGACACGTTTCGGGCATATGGTAGCCATGCTTTCGGTGGTCATGGGAATTATCGTTCTCGTAACAGGGCAACAATTCGGATTGTCATGGTATGGGAGCTTTTTACTTGCCCTCGCCTTGGCAGTATCGGTTGTTCCGGAGGGATTGCCTGCAGCCATATCAGTCTCCTTCGCTCTGGGGATGCGTCGATTACTCAAGCATCACGTGTTAGCAAAGAAGCTTTCTGCCGTGGAGACATTGGGGTCAGTCTCTATTATTTGTTCGGATAAGACTGGTACTATCACCAAAAATGAGTTGACGGTGACACGAATTGTACTCGGCACGACGGCGTATCAGGTGAGTGGTGTTGGATATAAACCAGAAGGGGAGTTTTCTTTGGATGGAAAGCCGGTGAACGCGACGGCGCTTCCGGGAGGAGAAATGCTCTTTCGGATTGGAGCCTTGTGTAATAGTGCGAGTTTGGTTTCAGAGAAGGGAGTGTATTCTATTCTCGGAGACCCAACTGAGGGAGCTATTCTGGTGGCAACACGCAAGTACAATGCGAAGCAGGGATTTTTTGAGAGAGGGTATCATAAAATTTCTGAACTTCCTTTCGCGTCTGAGCGTATGCGCATGAGCGTGGTCTATCGAGATGGAATGACCGCATCGTATGTGAAGGGGTCACCGGATGTTTTACTGGAACTTTCGACTCACTGGATGACACCAGAGGGCCGGCGTCCTTTTACGACCGAAGACCGAGTAGCTGTTCAGGCGATGTATGATCAGCTTTCCTCTCAGGCGTTGCGGGTGCTCGCTTTTGCCTATCGAGATTTGGATGGTCTCCCGGAGTCGGTCTATGTCGATGAAATGGAGAGGCAACTGACGTGGGTGGGGATGATGGCGATGATTGATCCACCACGAGCAGGAACGAAAGAGGCTTTACTCCAGTGTCGAGAATATGGCATTCGAGTGATGATGATGACCGGTGACTACGAGAAAACCGCGCTTGCTATTGCGCGTGAGATTGGATTTTTCGCTCCTAGTGCAGAGGAAATTGTAGTGAACGGAGCAACTGTTTCTGGCATGACAGATCAGGCGCTTGCTGAATTGTTGAAGCAGGATGTTATTTTCGCTCGGATTGCTCCAGCAGAAAAACTTCGCATAGCCGCGCTACTTCAGAGTAAGGGGCATATCGTGGCGATGACGGGCGATGGGGTGAATGATGCCCTCGCGCTCAAGAAAGCAGATATCGGTATCGCTATGGGTATCATTGGCACAGATGTCTCCAAAGATGCTGCCGATATGATTCTCCTGGATGATCGATTTGCTTCTATTGTGTCGGGTATTCGTGAGGGGCGAATGATATTTAGCAATCTGAAAAAGTTTGTGCATTATGTCTTCACTTCGAACGCGAGTGAGTTGTTCGCGGTTCTCCTGGGATTCCTGTTTCATATTCCGATGCCGATTACGGCGATACAGATTCTTGCCACCGACTTGGCAACAGATCTTCTTCCATCATTTGCACTCGGGATGGAACCAGAAGAACCGAGCGCGAAGCAGCAGGGACTCTCTTCGAATGGGAAACAGTCTGTGATGGACTGGGACGGTGTGCGTCGGATTGTCGTCTTGGGATTGCTTATGGCGATGGGGGCAGTCTCAGCGTTTCTGCTCTCTCTCATGCGGGACGGTTGGGTGTTTGGGGAGAGTCTCCCGACTGAAGAATTGATGTATGTGAAGGCGACCACCGCGGCCTATATCACTATTGCGCTCACGCAAATGGCGAATCTCTTGCAGTCACGCAGTGCTACCACGCCATTTTTTCACATGCGCTTCTTTTCTAATTGGTATGTGTGGGGAGCGATGGCGATTTCTGTCAGTCTGATGACTTTGTTTACCAATGTGTCATTTTTTCAAAATGCGCTTGGGATGACAAAAATAGGATGGATGGATTGGTTGACGGCTTTGGTTTTCACCTTGCTTATTTTCTTCTTTGAAGAGGCGCGAAAGACGAGGCTTTATCGGCAGAAGCAGGCTTGAAGAGGACGGGATTCAGACGATTTTTCTTCGGAAGATCTGAAAAGATGCTTTTTTCTCGCGACGTGTTTGAAAGAAACACTAGCATCAAAAAAAGCATCTTTTCATATCTTTGATGCTTCGTTTCGTGTTTGTGTAGATAAAAAAAGGCCGCGGCAGCGGGGGGTGCTGCGCGCGGATGATGCTGGGATAGTTCTCCTTGCTAGCTTTTCCGACGGTCTTTCAGAACCCGCCGGCGATAGAGGAAGCATATACCGATAAAACCAGTCAGGATGTACAGCATGGAAGAATCTCCTTGTGTGAATGCGACTTGCATCGCGAGGTTGGAAAAAGCTTGAAAAAGAGGGAAAATCCCTGTACAGTGTGTACAGTGGAATTGTTAAGGAAATATTCTATTATACTCTGATTAATCAGTTTTGTCAATATACGTATGGTCGAAACACCCCTAGATCTTATGGAAAAAATTGTCTCGCTCTGTAAGCGGCGAGGGTTTATCTTCCCATCTTCTGAAATTTACGGTGGTTTTGCGGCGGTGTATGATTTTGGACCATACGGAGTAGAGTTGGCGAAAAATATTCGTGAAGCCTGGTGGCAGGCGATGGTGCGCGAACATGACAATATTGTGGGACTCGACAGCGCCATTTTCATGCATCCGAAAGTGTGGGAGGCTTCGGGACACGTGGGTGGTTTCAGTGATCCGCTTGCAGAGTGTCGAGCTTGTCATTCCCGCGTACGAGTCGATCACCTGCTTGAGGAGGCGGGTGTGTTTGCGGATGAGAAAATGAGCGAAGAGGAAATCAATGTGCTTTTTACGGAGCAGAAGGACAAGATGGTTTGTCCGAAATGCGGCAAGAAAGATTTCACTGATGCGAAAGGTTTTAATTTGCTCGTCAAATCAAATCTCGGGAATTTTACGAGTGACTGGAATAAAGAGCCGACTTATTTGCGGGGCGAGACGTGTCAGGGGATTTATGTGAATTTTAAAAACGTACTTGATTCATCACGGGTCAAGGTGCCTTTTGGTATTGCCCAGATTGGCAAGGCTTTTCGTAATGAAATCACCGCCCGGCAGTTTATTTTTCGGAAGCGTGAATTTGAGCAGATGGAAATGCAGTATTTCGTGCGCCCTGAATCAGCCGCGGAAGTGTATGAACAATGGCGGACTAAACGTTTTCAGTATTATATCGATCTTGGTCTCAAGCCAGAGAATCTCCGTTGGCATGAGCACGAGAATCTCGTTTTCTATGCCAAGGCGGCCTGGGATATTGAGTACAAGTTTCCCTTTGGTTTTAAGGAGCTGGAGGGAATCCATAATCGGAGTGATTATGATTTGACGCAGCACACCAAGTTTTCCGGTGTGGATCTTTCGTATCGTGATCCGCAGACGAATGAGAAATATACCCCATGGATTGTTGAGACTTCAGTGGGAGTAGACCGGACATTTTTGGCGGTTATGACTGATGCTTATACTGAAGAATCAGTAGGAGAAAACGATACCCGTATCGTTCTGAAATTTCCGAAAAAACTTGCGCCGGTACAGGTAGCAGTTTTTCCACTGATGAAGAATAAACCGGAGTTGGTAGAGAAGGCACGTGAAATATATCTCACACTGAGAAAATCATTTCGAGTGGAATTTGATGACAATGGCAATGTCGGTAAACGCTATCGCCGTCAGGATGAAATCGGTACCCCATACTGTATCACGGTGGATTTTGAGACCCTCGAAGACCAAGCAGTGACGGTACGTGATCGTGATACCATGCAGCAGACACGAGTGAAGATTGAAGAGTTGGGAAAATATTTGGGAGAGAATACATTGTAGTCTGTCATTCCCGCCTGCGCAGGAATAACAAAGTTACGTAAGACGTAGGGGTGACAGTAGTAGTATGTTTGGGTATACTTCACCCTTGATAATTGAATGATAAGAATGGCTATGCAATACGAAAAAATCACCCTGAAGAATGGACTGCGCATTGTGTTCGCGCCGATGGCGGAAGCGGAAACGGTAACCGTGTTGGTTATGACGGGCGTTGGGTCACGCTATGAATCCAAAAAGGAAAATGGTATCGCGCACTTCCTCGAACACATGATGTTTAAGGGGACGACTAAGCGGCCGACGGCACATGATATTTCGGCAGAACTCGACGGTATCGGCGCGGAATACAATGCCTTCACGGGGAAGGAATATACTGGGTACTATGCCAAAGTAGCTGCCCCGCATGCAGCGATCGCGCTCGATGTCGTGAGCGATATTTTCATGAATGCCAAACTGGAACAGGAAGAGATCACTCGGGAGAGTGGGACTATTGTTCAGGAATTGAGTATGTATGAAGATATGCCGATGCGGCATATCAATGATATCTTTGAGTCTCATTTGTATGGTGATCATCCGTTGGGTTGGGAAATTATTGGAACCAGAGAGAATATTCGCGCCTTTAAGCGAGCGGATTTCGTGCGCTATATGAAGCGCGGATATGTCGCGGAAAACGTCGTCGTCGGAGTAGCTGGCAAGTTTGATCGGAAGCAGATGCAAAAAGATATTGAACTCCGATTTGCTCATATTGGACACGGCTCGCAGCCAAGGTGTAAGAAAGTAGCTGATAAACAATCAGTGCCAGGGCTTTTCATTCAGAAGAAAAAGACGGATCAAACGCATATGCTGCTTGGCGTTCGGGCATTTGATATGTTCCATCCAGATCGCTATGCCTTGGCTGTTCTGGCAACGTTGCTTGGGAGTGGTATGTCGAGCCGACTCTTTATCGAGGTAAGGGAACGGCGTGGTCTGGCCTACAATGTGCATACGAGCGTGGAAGCCTATCGTGATGCGGGTTATCTGGCGACGCAGTGCGGTGTCGAGCACGGGAATCTCGAAAAGACTATTCAGGTTATTCTTCATGAGTACCGGAAAATAGCGACAGAGCTTGTGACCCCCCAAGAGCTGACGAAGGCGAAAGAATATATCAAGGGAAAAATGGCGATGGGTTTTGAGGGATCAGATGATGTGATTGAATATCTTGTTGGGCAAGAAGTCTCGCGTGGAGAAATCATTTTGCCAGCAGAAAAAATCACACGATTGGAAGCGGTGACACCCGAGGATATTTTGCGTGTCGCTCAAGAGATTTTTGTGAACAAGAGACTCAATCTGGCGATTATCGGCCCACATGCCGGCAAAGCAAAACTGGAAAAAATGTTGCGTGTTGAAGAAATCTCATGAACGGAAGTATGACTTCGAATGACAAAGTTGATATTGGGACCAGACTCATCTTGCGAGCGATGTTGCTTGTGGGAGGCGTGTATCTACTCTACCTGCTTCGGGACGTTGTCATAGTGGTATTGTTTGCGGTACTGACAGCGGCTGCGCTCATACCAGCTATCAATAAGTTGCGAGCCTGGGGGCTGTCGCGTACGGCGGCCGTGATTTTGACCTACACAGTGCTTTTTCTGGTTGGAGTGACATTGGTGGGTATTTTTATCCCGGTGCTCTTCATTGAAATCAAGGAATTTCTCAGTCATTGGCCACAGTATACACAACAACTGAGTACTCTACTTTCTGGATGGGATACGTATACGCAGAATCTCGGACTCTCTTTCGACAAACAGGCCTTGCTTGCGAATCTCGAGGGTTCGATGAGCGAGTGGTTCGGAGGATTTTTTTCGACGACCATTGGTTTTTTTCAGGGATTTATTCACGCGATTGGTTTCTTCTTCCTGGCTCTCTATCTGTCACTTGAGGAGAAGGGTATCGAAAAGTTTTTTCTCATACTGACACCGGATGAATATCACAAGCATGCTCTCTCACTGGCCTCACGCATGCAGGGGAAAGTGAGCCAGTGGCTTCTGGGACAAGTTCTCTTGATGATGATTGCCTTTGTTATCTACTACATTGGTCTGCTCATCATCGGAGTACCGTACGCGCTTGCCATCGCATTTTTTGGTGGACTGATGGAAATCATTCCCTATATTGGACCAGTGTTGGCAGCGATACCCGCGATTATTATCGGACTCCTGTATTCTCCGGGACTTGGATTGGCGGCACTCATTTTTTATTTGATTGCGCATCAAGTGGAAGCGCATATTATCGCGCCGCAGGTGATGAAGCGGTCAGCCAACCTGAATCCAGTCGTACTCATTATTGCGATTTTGGTTGGTATTGAGCTTGGTGGTCCGCTCGGGGTGATTCTTGCGGTACCAATGACGATGGTTCTCTCGGTTTTCGTGGAGGATATTTTTGAAAAGAAACAGGGTTGATGGTATTTGTCTTTTCATTTTGTTTTTTTCATTTGGTAGAGAGTAGAGGGGATATCTTTTTTCTGATGCTGGTATTTCTGAATACGTCGCAAGGAAAAAAGATATCCCATTTACCTTCTTGAATTCGAAGAGGAAAATTATGCAGGAGCACCGGGAGTGAATATCGAGTATTGAATTGATGAGTCATTCATGGATATATGGAAAAATCAGGAACTCTTTTTATGGTAGCGACACCCATTGGAAATTTGGGTGATATTACTTTGCGCGCGCTTGAAACATTAAAGTTAGTCGATGCTCTTCTCTGTGAAGATACACGAGTAACAAGCCGGCTGTTGGCGCATTACGAGGTGAAACGGCCGCTCATTTCGTGTCACGAACACACGGATGATGCCAAGCTCGGACAGATTATTGACCGTCTCAGGCAGGGGGAATCATTTGCTTTTGTATCGGACGCCGGGACGCCGGGACTCTCAGATCCGGGCAACAAACTCGTTTCGCTCGCGCTTGAGGCCGGTGTGTCGGTGGTGCCAATTCCAGGTGTCTCTGCCTTGGCAGCACTCGTGTCAGTGGCCGGTATTTCTTTTTCTTGGATTTCCACCACATAAGAAAGGGCGAGAAACATTTTTTAAAAGAGTAGTCGCGACTGAGATCCCGGTGATGTATTATGAGTCACCCCATCGGGTAGTGAAGAATCTTGATTTACTCGCCTCATTGACTGAAGAGAAACAGGTTATTATTGGTCGAGAACTCACGAAAATGTTTGAAGAAGTAGTCCGTGGTACTCTAGAAGAAGCCAGGACATATTTTGCTGAGCACCCAGAAAAAGTAAAAGGGGAGTTTGTGGTGATTGTCTTTTAATTCGTAGGGAAACACACTATCGATTGTGGTGGAACGTATGCCATCTTTTGAGCGAGACCCTTTTTCGGCGGAAAAACAAACAGCACCTCTGAATTTGAATAACGCAGAGGATATTCGTGGTGAGAAAAAAGAAACAGAATCTCATGAGAGACCCCCTGAAATTAACAAGGGTTCCCTTCCGGAGAACATGACACCTCAATCGAAACCCCTCACACCGAGTCAGATTTTTTTGGAGCAGCATGATACTGGAGCGCTTTCCACGATGCTTCAGCGGGAGATAGAAATCAAAGCACGTTTACGAAAAAAACTTGAAGAAGAATTTCTGAAAAAAGATGTGTCGAAGCCTCCGGAAATTCCGGCATCGCGTGTACTATCGGAAACACCCCTTAAACCTAAAAGAGAAGGTGGAGAACAATGTAATCCGATCGTACTTCAAGAAGCACGAACAAGATGGCAGCACATTTTGGAGCAACGGGGTGCATTTGGACTTTCGCAAGAAGAATACCGCCAGTATTTTACAGGGAGATCTCAAGAACAAGCTGGATTTCGGCAGGGGAATGTGGGTGTCTGTTATGCGGTAGCTGCGATACATGCATTGAGTGAATCGCCGAGTTTCGAAATTATTATGCGTTCTGCACTCAGGCGTCTACCAGATGGGACCTGGAGGGTGAGAATTCCACTTTTGGGAGCGCATGGTCGTGAGATTTCGATTTCTCGGGATGAAATTGCAGCGCAGCAGAATGCTCATTATGGGAGGTGGCTGGAATCGCGGGGTTGGGATACACGGAAGATGCTTCATCCAGTGCAGGGGAATGAGGGAATACGGGTTCTTGAGGCGGCCTATATCAAATCGAAATTTGGATCGGTTGATCGATTGGCGGCAGAGGGTGGAGACGGAGCGGAAGTCCTTGTTCGTTTTTTAGGGCAGGAGAATGTCGTTGAAATGAATCTTGATATTTCGCAGTCGACCAGACAGTCCTACGATGAAAAAGGTGTCGTGCAGGATGTGTCATCCCCACTTCATCGATTTCTGAGAGAATTTCATCCAGAAGTATCGATGGTAACAGTCAACTCTCGAGTTTTGGCTGATGGGTGGTGGCAGAAGACCCGTCGAATTTTCGGCCGTCCACGAAGATTTTATCGAGGGAGGGGCATCCGAAAAAGATTCGTGGCGCGCCACGCGTACTCCCTGACGAAGGTAAATATGGAGAAACAGATTGTAGTATTGACGAATCCTCACGATACCGCTGAATCAATAGAGCTTACTTTTGATCAATTGAGAGATAATTTTTGTTATGTGCGATCTGTCCGTTTACATCAACAGAAACTGCATTCAAGTATGGCTATACTTGCGATCCAGAGACAGAATAATTTTTCGAAAGAAAAAGTATGAGTATGAAATATAATACCAGTC
>WBZQ01000884.1_pt1 | contig 22058 bp, 16 predicted proteins | sample 5204251 | NCBI WGS metagenome assembly WBZQ01 (sample SAMN12412402, study PRJNA552823) | activated sludge metagenome | isolation source: activated sludge from nitrification reactor of wastewater treatment plant... | place: USA: Virginia | collected 2017-09
CTGTGCCGCCACACACGACGCAGGGGCGCCCGCGCACAATGGCGCTTCCGCCGCAGGCTTTGCAGGTGACCCGTTCCGTGAGGTCGATGCGTCGGCTGACGCCGGCGGCCACGTCGCGGATACTGAGCTCCACGTCGGTTTCCAGGTCTTCCCCATCGACGGCAAATCCCGTGGCGTTTCCGCCGCGACCCCGTCCCCCGAAGAAGGTCTCGAAAATATCTCCAAAATCGCCGCTGAATCCCCCGGCTCCTCCGGCTGCGCCGCCTCGTCCGGCGTGGCCGCCGGCTTGCTGGCGGGCCTTTTCGTAGGCTTCGGCCTGTTCCCAGTTCTGCCCGTACTGATCGTATTTTTTGCGTTTGTCGGGATCCGACAAGACCTCATGCGCTTCGTTCAATTCCTTGAACTTCTTCTCCATCTCCGTTTTTTTCGCGCCGGTATGAAGGTCGGGATGGATTTCGCGCGCACGACGGCGAAACGCTTTCTTGATGTCGTCGGCAGAGGCGTCGCGCTGAACGCCGAGAATGTCGTAGTAGCCGCGTTGTGCTGTAGCCATCAGAGTCTGTCCGTGGAACGTCTTGGGAGGCGCACAGGCAAAGAGTGCAATCCTTTTCGGAGCTTACGAGGTCTCCGGACGCATTGCAAGCGAACTGGTGGTTTTTCTCCGCTACCTAGCGCGCTCGTTAGTACAGAGATAAGAAAGCCGGCGCCACAGTCAAGTGTAGGGGCAAGGGAGTGCCTCGGCAGGCCGTGGCGCCTATTCCAGGACCGTGCGCGTGAAGTACGCCGCGGCCATCAAGCGGCCATCAATTGGATGCTGCTAGGGCTTGGATGACGAAGGTGGCGAGCGCGTCATGGCCGCGGTCGTTCATATGGGTGTCGTCGCGCCACCATAGCAGTTCGTGCGAACGATCATAGATCCGCCGTGCTTCTGATTCGAGATAGGCCCTGCTGTCCACACACGTCAACGAAATCTGCCTGCACGCAGCCAGTACGGCTTGCGCAAATCCGGAGGATCGCGCGTTGTCCTGTGTTTCCGGATTCAACAACCAGCGATACACCTCTCCCTTCGTCGGCAAAATAATGACCGTCATTCGTATCCCCATCCGGTCGACCTTGGCGTTCATCTCACGGAGCGTCGTCTGAAGTTTCGCAAAATTTGGGTGTCGTTCAACGTCTGTGCGCCCGCGCAGGCCCCAGATTTCCTGGGGCCTGTAAAACAAGATGGAGCGATCATCGGGCAGGGAACGGACCACCACATCGTCAGAAATCCCGCTCCAACGGCTGCGTATCGAGTCCCACGCTTGCCTTAGTGGCGAACGAGCACGAAAAGTCCGGTAGTTCACCAGTGCAGCGGAGACTCCCGTGCGCCAGGGTAACGCATCGAGGTCCCATTTTTCGCCGCCGGTGTCATCCAAGTCATTGCCGGTGTAGAGGGTCCAGATCAGCTGCGATTCCCGTGTGAGATGCAATTCCGGGGTCTCGATCGAAAAATTGATGTACTGGTCGTAGGGGCCTCCTGGATAGGACAAGTTGTAGACGGACCATCCCAAACGCTGCCCGAGAAGAGCAGCCCAGGTTTTGGTTTGCGAGACCCCGACTCCAGCGGAGAAAGAATCGCCGAGCACGATCGCATCAATAGGGCTCCGTAGGGGGCCATTCCTAAACCCTTTTGCATCCGTCTGGAATTCCACGAGACGTGGTTCCCGGAACGCCTGCATTCCGGTCATGGCTGCGAGGTCGCCATAGACCTCTCCGGAAAAGTCCACTCCGGGGTCCCAGCGTCCCAACATCGGCAACGCCGGCAACCGCCGTTGGTGAAGATTCATCGGGGAGTAGTGAAGCCGGTCGCCGATCAACGGCCGCAAAAGCAAATCGCAGAGAGTCAGCGCGACGCACAGACTGACAAGCACCAATACTGAACGCAGGGCAGGTTCGCGCGTACGCGAGGCAACCATGAGCCAGACCACCGGCACGAGCAGGACGATTTCCAGTAATCCGTTTTTAAGAATGCCCTCGGCAAATGGCAAGATGGTGGCCACTATCGCCAGCGCCGCTATGCCGAGTGTTTTGACGGAACGCTTCATGTGCGAGATCCGGCAGGAAGGCCCCTGAAGTGATCGCGCAGCGACTCCTTCATGTTTCGCATCGTGTGATGCCTATACCAAGAAACAATGTGTTCCGCAATACTACGACAAGGCTGAATGAGTCTCTGGGACGACGTCTCTCCGAGCCGCTATGCCGGGGAATCAACGCGGGTGATGGGGTAGATCGACACGGCGTTGGTGGATAAAGAGATGTAGTTTGCCGAGTGGAAAATACAGCGGTGCCGTCATGCCTGTGGTGATGCCTGGGCCCCGATCGGCGCGGGCGACCAGCTTACGATCACCAACCCGGCAGTGGATGAGGAGATCGGCCCCGAGATCTTCAATCAGTTCCACTTGCGCGGCCACTTGAATAGACGGTGGAGTGTGCTGCCATGCAATGTCTTCCGGGCGGATGCCGAGCATGAGTGTCGAGGTCTGTGGCGGTAGAGACGGCAGCAGCGGTGCCGGTAACGGGAAGGTCAGGTCACCGCTTGTGAACAGGGTTTCCTGGCCCTGCACTGTCAGGATACCTTCCCAGAGGTTCATCGGGGGCGTGCCGATGAAGGAGGCGACGAAAGGATCGGCCGGGGCGGTGTAGGTCTGCTGGGGAGCATCCGCCTGTCGAATGCGGCCCCCTTCGATGACGACGATACGGTCGCCCAGCGTCATCGCTTCAACCTGGTCGTGGGTGACATAAATCATCGTTGCCTGAAGGCGCTGCTGCAGTTTTTTGAGCTCGATTCGCATCGACGTGCGCAGCTGCGCGTCCAGGTTGGACAGCGGTTCATCGAACAGGAACAGCTTCGGCTTACGCACGATTGCGCGTCCCATGGCGACCCGTTGCCGTTGCCCTCCGGATAAGTCCTTGGGTTTGCGATCGAGCAGCGGCTGGATCTCCAGGAGGTGTGCGGCTTCCGCGATACGATCGTCGATCACGTGGCGCGATACGCGGCGCATCGTGAGCGCAAAGGCGAGATTGTCGCGAACCGACAGGTGCGGATAGAGCGCATAATGCTGGAAGACCATCGCGATGTCGCGCTCCGCCGGCGGCAGGTGATCGACCTCGTTTCCGCCGATGAGCACCTGCCCGGATGTCTGACTGTCGAGCCCGGCGATGATGCGCAGGAGCGTCGATTTGCCGCAGCCGGACGGGCCGAGCAGAATGGTAAAGCTTCCGTCGGGTACGTTGAGCGAGATGTCACGCAAGACGCTCTGCTCGCGAAACGATTTTGAGACAGCGCGTAGTTCCAGTTCAGCCACAGAGACTCCTGCAAAATAGCGGTGTTCACAGAATGTTCAAAAAGGCTATCCCGCAAGGCCGCACGAAGCACGGCGACTGAGGCGTACCCTTGCGGTACGTCGCAGAGAGGCGTGCGAAGGAGAACGCCGCTGGCAGCCCTTTTTCAACATTCTGCTAACCTTTCACGGCTCCGGCGGACAACCCGCTGACGATCCATCGTTGGCACAACAGCACGACTACAATCAACGGCAGGGTGGCCACAACTGAGGCCGCTGCCAGTTCCCCCCAAGGCATGGTGAATTCTCCCTGGAAGAGCGCGATACCCACGGGAAGCGTCTGTTGCTCCGGTTGAGTGAGAATCAAGAGGGCAAAGAAGAATTCGTTCCACGCATAGATCAGAATCAAAATTGCCGCCGTGAAAATTCCCGGCGTGGCCAGTGGGAGCGTGATCCGGAACAGGGTGCCCCAGGGCCCGCAGCCATCCACTCGCGCCGCATCTTCCAACTCAGGTGGCAGTTCCTTGAAAAAGCTCGCCAGGATCCAGATCGCCAAGGGCAACGTCAGCGCGACATAGGGCAACACGACGCCCCAATGGTGGTTGAGTCCTCCCAAGGCATCGAGCAGCCGCCAGACCGGTCCCGCGATAGCCATTTGGGGAAACATGGAGACGCAGAGCAGTACGGCCAAAATGCCTTGTTTGCCGGGAATGGTGAGTCGGGCCAGTGCATAAGCCGCCGGGATCGCGAACAGCAGCGCCACCAAGGTGGTGGACCCGGCGACCACGATGCTGTTGAGTACGTAGTCGAACAGGTGATGGTCGAAGAGCGCGGTGCGATAGAAACCCAGGCTGCCCGAGGGCCACCAGGCGGGCGGTGCGGCTTCAATTTCAGTTTGTGACTTGAACGAGGTCAGGACAAACCAGAGAAAGGGCAGCAGACTGAGTCCCACCGTGGAGAGAATACCGCCTGCGAGCAGAAGCCGGCGGTTCATGGACGTCTGCGCTCCAGGAGCTGTGATCCGATCGCGCGGAGGTACGTCAGCGACAGCACCAGGATCATGAGGAACACGGCCACGGATATGGCCGAGCCGTACCCGATGCGGCCTTCCGTGAAGAGGGTTTGGTAGCCATAAAACTGCAGCACCTGCGTGGCATCGCCAGGTCCGCCTTGCGTCATCACAAACACCAGATCGAAGACGCGAAACGCGTCCATGGTGCGAAACAGGAGCGCGAGCAACAGCGCCGGTTTCAGGAGCGGCAAGGTGATGTGCCAAAACCGCTGCCACATAGTGGCGCCATCCACGCGGGCGGCGTCATAGACATCGCTGGGAATCACTTGGAGGCCGGCCAGGATCAGCAGGGCGGCGAAGGAAGACGTTTTCCACACGTCGGCCAGGACCACAATCCCGAAGGCGACGCCGGGATAGGCCAGCCAGGGAATGTAGGCCGTGATCCGGTCGCCGAACAACAGGAGATTGGCGAAGCCGTACTGGTCATTGAAGATGTAGCGCCACAGTTGTGAGGCGACGACCGTCGGAATGGCCCAGGGAATCAGGATCGCTGCGCGTACGAGCCCTCGCCCGCGAAATCGTTCGTGAATCACCAGTGCGATGATCAGTCCGCAAGCCAGTTCCAACAGCGTCGAGAGGATAACGAACGCCAGGGTCACGACTAGCGCCTGCCGGGCGACCGGGTCTCGGAGCAGCGCCACATAGTTGTCCAGGCCGACGAACGGGCTGCCTAATTGCGGAACTCCCACGAAGATGTGATGCAGGCTGAGCCAGAGTGAATCCAGCACAGGATACAAGGCGAAGACCAGGGTGACGCACAGGGCCGGTGCGACCATGCTCCAGGCCGCGAGGCGTTCACGGTGCCGTGCAAGAGGTGGCGTGTGGATCATGGCGCCGCCTTTGTCAGCGCCAGGAGTCGATTGATGTGCGCATCCGTGACGGCGGCTTCTTGCGCGAGGTCCAGGCCGTCCACGGCGAGGGCGCGGCTGAAATATCTTTGTAACCAATGCGAGATAGCGGGATAGACCGGCGAGCGCGGTCGAGGTGTGGCGGCCTGCAGGACGGCGAGCTGATTCCGGAGCTGGGGGGAGCGGGCCAGAATGTCGGGATCGGAGAAGAGTGTTTCCCGTGAGGGCGCGATACCGGCTTCGCGCAAGAACTTCTTTTGCATGGCATGGCTGGAGAGAAATTCGATGAGGGCCCAGGCCTCATCCGGATGTCGGGAGTAAGCGCTGATGCCATAGAGCCAGCCGCCCAGCGCCGCCGCAGTCCGCCCGGACGAAAATCCCGGCAGGGGCGCCACGCCCACCTGATCGGCTATGGTCGAACGATCTCGGTTATTGGCGAGTTCCCAGGCATAGGGCCAGTTCCGGTGAAAAATCGCGTGACCCTGGATAAACAACGAAAGGGATTCCGGTTCCTGATAGGTGAGGGCGGCGCGTGAGGTGAGCCGGCCGATTACCCGATCGCGGACGAATTGCACGGCCGCCAGTGCGTCCGGTGATGATAACGTCGAACCGGCGCCGTCGGTCCTCATCAGGCTTCCGCCATGTCCTTCGACAAACTCCAGCATGTTACAGACCAGGCCCTCGTATTGTTTGAACTGCGCGGAGTAGGCTTGCAGCGTCGGGTTGGTCTGTTTTTCGCCGGCCAGGATGGTCTCCGCCTGGTGAGCGAGTTCCGCCCAGGTCGTTGGTGCGGTAAAGCCGTATTTCGCGAGCAGATCGTGGCGATAGTAGAGCAGCCCGGCATCGATCCGGCTCGGGACGCCATAGACATGGGTGTCGTATCCGCCGACCTCGATGGTGGCAGGCAGAAATTCTTCTCGCATGGCCGGTGAAAATGTCTCGTCGAGCGGACGGGCCCATCCCGCCGCAGCGAATTCCGGGACCCAGATGACATCCATAAAAAACACATCGACGGCGGTATCGCGATTCTTTAGCTTTTGCGTCAGGAGATCATGGTAGGCCGTTGAGGAATGCGGAGCGAGTTCACGGATGATCGAGATATGGGGATGAGTTCGGGTGAACTCGGCGAGGGCTTCCTCCCACACGCGCGGATGGTCCGGTTTCCAGGAGACGAAGCGGAGGGTGACGGATGGGGAAGGCGCGGTCGCTGAGCGGTCGGTCGGTGGTTGAGCTGACAGGCCTGGCGCCACCCAAGGGAATGTCAGCAGGATCAGCAGCAGGCAGATGATTGTGGCCGATGCGCGAACAGCGTGACCGGCCGGAATCGACAGGCGCCGCGCGACCGCGCACAGATCGGTTCGAGATCCACGCATCTCTCCGGATGAATACCCCTGCATCGTCTTCTTTATACACAGGGCAGGAGACGTGACGCAAAGGGTCGCGATACTGAACCGACGAGTGTATCGATGCAAGGTCAAGGGAGAGATGATTCGGCATGGAGCGGCCCGAGCCATGTCATAAGGCCGGCATAGGGCCATCCATCCGTATTGGCAAGTTTGCAGGAGTCTTGTATGGTTGTGACGGCTCGTTAAGCCATAGTACGTATAACTGAATACATCGGCCGGCAGCGATGCGGTGTCCCATGAACCTGAGGAGGGCGTATGGGAGTCTGTGGATGGGTGGTTCGGATCACGGGCATGGCCCTCGTGCTCATGTGCGTGACGGGCCTTCCAAGCCAGGCACAGACCGTCCTCTTCGGACCCACACCATACACCCGCACCGCCGGCCCCCCGAATCACTTCACCGCGACCATCACCCTGCCGGCCGGCACCACGCCGCCGTATACGCTCCACATCGTCAATGGGAACGCGGACGGCACCAAGCGCATCTCCTCCGCCACCATCAAGCTGAACGGCACGCAGATCCTCGGCCCGAACGACTTCGGCCAAAACGTCGCGGCCATCGATCGGACCGTCGCCCTGCAGGCGAGCAATCAGCTGGAGGTCCGGCTCACCAGTGCGCCGGGCAGTGTTCTCACCGTGAGCGTGCTCGATACCAATCCCGGCACCCAACCGACCGCGCTCACACCGAGCCCGCTCAATCTGGCCGTCGGCGCCACTGGGACGCTCACCGCCACACTGGCGCCCGCGCCCACCGCCGCCGGATCGCTGGCCGTGAGCAGTGCCAATCCCGCCGTCGCCACCGTGCCGGCGTCGGTGAACTTCGCGGCCGGGCAAACCAGCGTGCCCATCACCGTGACCGCCGTGGCCTCTGGGACGACCACCGTGACGGCCTCGTTCAATGGAGGCAGCGCCGCGAGTCAGATCGATGTGGCCTTGCCGACGCCGACCGTGACCGGCTTCACGCCGACCAGCGGCCAGCCGGGCACGTCCGTGACGGTGATGGGCACGAATTTCGTGAACGTGCAGACGATCCAGTTCAACGGCGTGCTCGCGCCGACCTTCACCGGCACCAATGCCACCACGCTCACCGCGGTTGTCCCGCCGACGGCGACGACAGGGCTGATCACGGTGACCACCTTGGCCGGCACAGGCACGAGTGCGCCGACCTTCACCGTGATTCCGGCTCCGACGGTGGCGAGCCTGCAACCAGCCACGCTCACCATTGTGCACGGACGCACCGGAACCTTGACCGTCACGCTCAGCGCCGTGCAGACGACGCCGACTTCCGTCACCCTCGCCGGCAGCAATGCGTCTGTCGCGACGGTTCCCGGCACCGTGACGGTCCCGGCCAATCAACTCAGCGCGCCCGTGACGGTCACCGCCGTCGCGCAAGGCAGCGCCGACATCACGGCCTCGCTGAACGGGACCAGTGCCACCAGCACGATCACGGTGGTGAATCCGGTGCCGGCGATCACGGCGTTGTCGCCGACCAGCGCGCCGAGCGGGAGTGCGAATCTCACCCTCGCGCTCACCGGCCAACGATTCGTGTCCGGGGCCACCGTGCAATTCGGCGCGACGACGCTGGCCGCGACGGTGGCGAGCGAGACTCAGCTCTCGGCCGTCATTCCTGCGACGGCTCTGACGCAGACGAGCACGGTGCCGGTGACAGTGACGAATCCCGTGCCGGGCGGGGGTATCTCCAATAGCCTGCCGTTCACCATCGTAAATGGCGCGCCTGTCCTCGCGCCGATCGGCAACAAGACGGTGCCCTTGGGCCAAACCCTGTCGTTTACCATCGAGGCCATCGATCCGGATGACGACTCCGTGCGGTTCGCCCTCACGCCGCTGCCGTTGCCGCCGCATATGACATTCAATGCGCAGACGGGAGTCTTCAGTTTCACGCCGGATGCGACGCAGGCGGGGACGTTTACGTTGATATTTACGGCGTCGGATGGCGCCGTGCTGTCATCGGAATCCGTGACCGTCACCGTGACGGGGGCGGTCCCCGGCGCGCCGACCAGCCTCTCAGGCCGCGTAGACGACAGTTCCGGCAATCCCATCCCAGGGCTGACCGTCTCATTGCAAGGTCGTCCAACGACCGCCACGACCACTGCGACCGGCGAATTTACCCTGGCGTTTCTCGACCATCCGACAGGCCGCCAGCTCCTCGTCGTGGCAGGTGTGCCGGCCGGTTATGCGAACCTCGTGGCGCCGGTGGATCTCATCGCCCATGCGGCCAACGTGCTGCCGAGCCCTGTCACCACACCCCCGCTGGATCTGGCCACGGCGGTCACCGTGAACCCGGCGGCTACCACGACCCTCACCAGCCCGACCGCCCACGTGACGGTGGTCATTCCGCCGGGTCGCGCCAAGAATGCCGATGGCACGCCCTATACCGGCCAGCTGACCATCAGTCCCGTGCCCGAATACGGCCGGCCGGAATCGCGCCCGGTGGAATTGCGTCCCGGCTTGGCTGTGACCATTCAGCCAGCCGGGATCGTCTTGGACCCGCCGGTGCCGATCACGTTTCCGAACATCGATCACTTGCCGGTGGGCAATGAATTTGATCTGTGGTCCTTGTACCCGGACACCGGGACGTTTGTTGCGGTGGGACGTATGCGCGTCAGCACTGACGGACAACGACTTGAGACCATTGAGGGAGGTGTCCGCAAAACCGCGTGGCATTTTGCCTTGGCGCCCAATGCCGATAATCAAGTTGTGCAAAATCAGCAAGCGGGACCCTGTTCGCAATGTGCCCTCGCATCACAAGGCGATCTGACGGAAGGTGCGCTGACGCAAGAAATCATCGTGCCGGGTAGCCGCACCTTGGGAAAGTCACGCGACCTCACCCTGCGGTACATCTCGACCACGGCGGATGTGCAGCCGATCCTGCCGGTGGATGCATTTTTAGGTGTTCGAGCGGCTGTACCGCTGACCTTTTCCGCGCGGCTTACCGTCGGCGGTGTACAGCAAGGGGGCGAAGTGTTTTGGAACGCCGCCAGCTTGCCGGAGAATGCGGATTCCATCTCGCGTTTGGGCGTCCAGTTTGACGGAAGCGCCCTCACCACGGGCCGCCATCCCTACGAACTGCTCCTCTTCTCCAACTATTCCCAATCGAGCATCGGAGGCGCGAGCATGAATCGTTTGCTGGTCCGCAACGAACGCGCGAGCGCGTTTGGCGTTGGGTGGATGCTCGCCGGGCTTGACCGTCTGGTGCCTCAAAGTGATAGTAAGCTGCTCCTGGTTCAGGGTGATGGCACCATGCAGGTTTATGGACAAGTTGGGCAACCGATTGTGATCGACAGTTTCAGCCAGGCGCGCAGCCTCACCGTGTCTGGAAGAAACACGAGTTTTGTCGCCGGACAGTCCCATGCCCAGGCGAGGGCCGATCTCCTCAGTCCGGCGAATTTCGCGCCGGCGGGGACGGTCCCGCGATCGGTTGGTCTCCGGACCGGACTGGATACCATCACGCTGGAAGGATTAGCTGGTCTCCACATCTTTATCCTGAACTACCCGGTGCCTGATCTCACGCCTTCCGAGGTCGTGGCCCTCGAGCAGTTCGTCGCTGAGGGGGGCGCGCTGTTGGAAGCGCACGATGTCATCAATACCCGTCCCTTACTCTTAGGGACCCTCCCAGGGTCGTTCATCGCCGACACCGCAATCGACATCACTCCAGAAGGAATGACTTCGCCACTGGGCCAAGGCCCATTTGGGGCGGTCGGGCCTGCGTTGACCATGGGAGGCAATAGCTCCTACGCCACCACGAATGGTGCGATGGCGGTCGCACGGAACGATGCCGGCCCGAATGTCCTGCTCTTTCAGCCGAACGGTCCCTCCAGTCAAGGCCGGGCCGTCTTTGTGGGGGACGAAGAAATTTTCGCGAGCGGGTTTGTCGATGTGGCTTCGAACCAGTACAACAACCTTAACAATCGCCCATTCTTTTTGAATACCATCGCCTTTCTGGCGGGCGCTCCCGGCTTCAGGATGCCTCCGCCCCCGCCGAGCAGCGTGCCGATTTACCAAGGGCCTCCCGGTGAGTTCTCAACCATCGTGCAGAACGCCGACGGCACCTACACCCGCACGTTGAAAGACGGCACGCAGTATCGGTTCAACGCCCAGGGGCTTCAGATGGCCTTGATCGATCGCAATGGCAATCAAACCACGTACAGTTATGACGGCACGGGGCAATTGACGACGATCACGGACCCGGCCGGACAAGTGACGACGTTCGCCTATAGCGGCAGCCGCCTGACGAGGATCACTGATCCGTTGAGCCGGGTCACGCAGTTCACGCATGATGCGAATGGCGATCTCCAACGGGTGACCTATTCCGATGCGAGCACCCTGTCGTTCGACTATGATCCGCAACACCGGCTGGTCAAGAAAACGGACGCGCGAGGGCAGGTGGCGCAATACGCTTATGACTATACCGGACGGCTGAGCCAGGCAATCTTGCCGGATGGTTCCACGCGGGCCCTCGTGCCCAGCCAACGAATGGCGGTCCCGAATCTTGCGGCCGGACAAGGCACGGCGAGCACGCCGGCGACGCTGAGTACCAGCACGGTCAATCAAGCCCGGTTCACCGATGCCAAGAATCAGACGACGCAGTTCGAGACCGACGCCTTGGGCCGCATCACCAAGCAGACCGATGCCCTCAATCGGGTCACGACGATTCAACGTGATCCTCAAGGCAATCCCCTCCAGATCACGCGGCCCAATGGCGCAGTCACGACCATGAGCTACGACACCAAGGGCAATCTGCTCACCAGCACGGAGCAGGCGATCGCGGCGACGACCACCTTCACGTACGAGCCCACGTTCAACCAGGTGACCAGCATCCGCGACCCGAAGGGGAACCTGACCAGCATCACATACGACGCCAAGGGGAATCCGCTCACGATCACCGACGCGCTGAACCAGGTGACCACGTTCACCTACAATCTTCAGGGGCTCTTGCTCACGACCAAGGACGCGCTCAACCAGACCACCACGTTTACCTATGATGCGTTGGGGCGACTCCTCACCACGACCGATCCGCTGAACCGGACCACGACGCTGACCTACGACGCGGCCGGCAATGTCGCCAGCTCAAAAGATGCTCTGAACCGGACCACCGCCTTCCAGTACGACGCGAAGAACCGCCTGACCCAGGTGACCGATCCCAATACCGGTGTCACCGCCTACGCCTACGACGGCAACGGGAATCTGCTGACCGTCACCGATGCGAAGCACCAAGTCACGACCTTTGCCTACGACAGCCGCAACCGGCTGCTCAGTACCACCGATCCGCTGGGCAAGGTCGAGACCTATGAATACGACGGCAACGACAACCTGACCAAGCGCATCACACCGAAGCTGGATCAGATTACCTTTGCCTACGATCCGGTCAATCAATTGCTCAGCAAGACACTCCCAGGTACTCTCGTCACGAGCTACACGTATGACAACGTGGGCAATCTGCTCACCGTCACCGATCCGGATAGCGCCCTCACGATGAGCTATGACCAGGCGAATCGGCTGACCAGCGCGAAGACCGATGGCTCGCCCAATCAACCCGCCGTGACGTTGGCCTATGGCTCTGATCAGAACGGGAACCGCGTCAGTCTCATTGATCCTGTGCAGGTGACCAGCTACGGATATGATCCGCTCAATCGCCTGACCGCGCTGACGCAGATCAGTACCCCCGCGACGCTGCTGCCGGGTGTGCTCGCGGTTTGGCCCGGCGACGGGACGGCGGCCGATCCCGTGGGTGGCCAGACGGGCACGCTTCAATTGGGCACGACCTTTGGGCCCGCCCTCCGCCAACAGGGCTTTCGGTTCGACGGCCTGGACGACTACGTGAGCATTCCAGACTCTAGCGTCCTGGATAGTCTCTCCACCGCCGCCACCTTGGATGTCTGGATCCAACCGGAGGTCCCACTGGGGGCGGAAGGCTGGCTGTTCAGCCGGCGCGATCCGTTCGTGAGTGAAGGCTTTTCGGTGGCGCTCCTGCGCGAGGGGAGCATTCAGCTCACCGTGCGCACGACCACCAGCCCCACCGGGTCGGGGTCCACGTTCCGCTCCGCACCCGGAGTGATCCGCTTCGGGCGGTTCCAGCATGTGGCGGCGGCCGTGGATACCGTGGCGGGCACGGCGCAGATCTGGATCAATGGGCAGGCGGTGCCGCTCACGGCGGTCTTTGGTCCGGCCACCTTGAGCGGGACGCTGTTCAACGTGAACCAACACTACATTGGGCGTCGGCAGGACCCGAACACGGCGGGGGGCGGCGGCCATTTCCACGGCGTCATCGATGAGGTCCGACTCTATAACCGGGTGCTCACGCCGGCCGAGATCCAAAGCCGGGTGGAGAGCCAGCCGCTGGCCACGGTGGCCTATGATGCGCTGAGCCGGCGGACATCCCTGACCTTGCCGAACGGCACCCAGACCACGTATAGCTACGATCCCGCCAGTCAGGTGACGAATATCCTGCATCAGTTGACTGCGAGCAGTACCCAAGTCAACAAAGCCGACTATGTCTACAACGGGGTGGGCAATCGCACGTCGCTGACCGATCGACGTGGAGCACAAACCTTCGGCTACGACCAACTGGATCGGCTGACGGGTGCGAGTCATCCGCTGCCGCCGACGAGCCAGACCTTCGCCTACGATCCCGTGGGCAACCGGACCACGAACGGTAGCCTCGTGAATGTCGGGAACCAGCTGATAGAAGATGCGCAGTTCTTGTATGAGTACGATGCCAATGGGAACCAAACGAAGAAGACCAACAAGACGACGAACAACTTCACGCAATACACATACGATGCGGAAAACCGGTTGACGAAGGTCGAAGACTTCGTGACAGGCAATCCCACACCAATCGCGACGAACACCTACCGCTACGACGGGTTAGGCCGCCGCATCGAGAAAGTGGCGAACGGGCAGACGAACCGGTACGTCTATGATGGAGAGGACATCCTGTTGGAGTACGATGGCGCGAACGTGCTACAAGCGCGCTATACCCACGGACCTGGCATTGATGAGCCACTGAGCCGCACCCCGCTGACCGTCCCGCCGTTGGGGGCGACGACGGTCGCCCGATTGGCCTCGACGCCAGACGGCCTGGCCGGGCCGGTGGTGGATGATGGGATCAAAATCAATGGCCAGGTGCAGGCGGGGTTTATGTTGGCCTCGGGAGTGCCGACCCCGGCGGTGGGTCAACCGATTACGAGCACGGGCTCGCATCAGCCGATTGCGCCAATCGACGTCACGGCGGCCTGGAAAACCGGCGCGCTCCAGATTGATCTCGTGGATACGGGCGGGATCGGCGGCAATGCGCCGCTGTATCTGGTGCTGCGGGATCAGGCCACGAATCAGGTGGTGCAGAGCAGTCTGCTGCTGCCGGCCAGGCCGACCTTCACTTCGACGACCCCATTGGGCACGCCGCTGGTGGTGGCGTCCCGCACCGTGACGACGGCGGTCGCGGGCTCGCCCCTCTTTTATCATCAAGACGGCTTGGGCAGCGTGACGGAGTTGACCGATTCGACCGGCACGGTAGCGAAGAGTTACGCCTATGATGCGTACGGCACCATCCTCGAATCGCCAGGCACGGTGGAGCAGCCGTATACGTACACGGGGAGGGAACTCGATGCAGAGACGGGGCTCTCCTACTACCGAGCACGGTACTATGATTCAACGAACGGACGATTCTTACAAAAGGACCCGATCGGATTTAAAGGAGGTGATGTTAACCTTTACAGGTATGTGCGGACCAACCCTACCCGATTCGTCGATCCGCTTGGACTGAAATCACGTGTCTGTTGCCGGACGTTTCCATATAACGGAAGCATGGGCCCTCGTCACTGTTATGTCGAAAGTGAACGTGATGGGGTCAGAACCTCATACGGTCTCCTCGGTGGTGTACTGTCACGTCAGCCCTGGGGCACTGGAAGTATCTACATAAATAATGGATTTGACACCGGTGGGACGTGCGGAGAATGGAATGACACGTGTGGTGCCGATCAGTGTGCGAAAGAGCAGGCGAATGCCTACCCTAACCCCAGCGAGTATTTCCTGCTTGGACCCAATAGCAATACCTTTGCAGGCACAATTGCTCGATCTTGCAATTTGAAACGGCCCGAAGGTGTGTTCGCCCCTGGATTTAATGATCCACCTTCTGTGCAAAAGGCAGGGGTGCCATATCGGCCTCCTGTGGATCTTGGCCAATGATGCGTCGTATTCGACTTATCATAACAATGGGGTTGTGCTTCTTCCTATCAGGGTGCATCTGGTTCTGTGGCCCAGCGGGCTGGGCTGAACGTCTCGAGTTAAAGGTGACATGCGGCATGTCACCACAGCAGGTCACAGATCTGGCCAATCACCAGATTGCCAAAATGGATGTGCCAACAGCATGGGGGACACATCTCATTCGCGATGGAGCAACAGATGTGTGGCTGGTCTTCAGGGACGACAAGCTTGAATCAATGCAGGTTGCATGGATGTATACCTATGGCAAGATGTTATTCGGACAAAGGGTCAGGCTCTGCTCGTCACCTGCCTGACCAGATCCGGCCAGCTGCTGTAGCTTCTACTACAACGCGCTCAGCCGCCGCACGAGCCTGACCTTGCCCAACGGCACGAGTACGACCTACACCTACGATCCGGCCAGTCAGGTGACCAACATTCTCCATCAGCTCACAGCGACCAGCACTCCAGTTAACAAGGCCGACTACGTCTACAACAATGTGGGGAACCGGACCAGCCTGACCGACCGACGAGGCGTCCAAGCCTTTGGCTATGACAGCTTGGATCGCCTGACATCGGCCACGCATCCTGTGCTGCCGACCAGCCAGACGTTTGCGTATGATCCCGTGGGCAACCGGACCACGAACGGCAGCCTCGTGAACGCCAACAATCAACTCACCGAAAATGCCCAGTTCTTGTATGAGTATGATGCCACTGGGAATCAGACGAAGAAAACTATCAAGACCAGCGGGAATTTCACCCAGTACACGTATGATGCGGAGAATCGGCTGATTCAGGTGGAGACCGTCACGGTTGGGAATCCGACTCCCACGTCCACAGCCACCTATCGCTATGACGGCCTGGGTCGGAGAATCGAAAAGGTGGCGAACGGCCAGACGACACGCTACATCTACGACGGGGAAGATATTCTGCTCGAATACGATGGCGCGAACGTGCTGCAAGCGCGGTATACCCACGGCCCGGGCATTGATGAGCCCATCGCCGTCACGAAGGGAAGCGCAACGTTCTTCTACCACCAAGATGGCCTCGGCAGCGTGACCGATCTCACCGATTCGGCAGGCGCAACGGCGAAGAGTTACAGCTACGATGCCTATGGGAACATCCTCGAATCGCCCGGCACATTGGAGCAGCCGTACACGTATACGGGGAGGGAGTTCGACAGCGAAAGCGGGCTGTACTATCTGCGCGCCCGCTACTACGATCCGACCACCGGACGGTTCTTGCAGAAGGATCCGATTGGTGTACTGAACAATGTAAATCTCTATCCCTATGCCAGGAATAATTCCACAAATCTCGTAGATCCACTTGGGCTAATCGAAACCACAGTCGATGCAGCGATACGGAATGCAATTGCGCGGGGAAATACAAGAGAACTACAAGAATTGATTGAAGCTGTGGGGGACACTGCCGCACCAGGGATTAGAGAAGCTGCAAAGAAGGCACTCGAAAGACTTACGACCGAAGCTGAGAAAATTATTGCCAAAGAATGCAAAGGATCGGTCAGAGCAGAGTTTCCGGAAGAGTTAAAGAAGAAAACCCTTGAGGAAATATTTGAGTTAGCCAAGAAAGGTGATCCAGCCGCACGAACGGCCAGGAAGCTCTTGACTGACAATAGATTCAAGAAGTGAGGTCGAGCCATGTGGTATGCAGCTAGCCTATTTATGAAGGGGACACATATTATTACTCCACCTGTTCAACCTTTGTGGGAAGAGTCGATTGTTTTAATTGAAGCCCCGAATGTTCCTGCCGCGATGGGTAAGGCAAGCGCAATTGGAAGGTCTAAAGAGCACAAGTACTACGTCGATCAACCATCTCGGCACGAGATGCAATGGGAGTTTATTCGAGTAGAGCGAGTGTATGAGGTAGACGCTTCAGTGCTCTCATCTGGGCTAGAAGTATTCTCACGTTTCTTGCGTGACAGCGAGGCACAGAGTCTTCTTATACCATTCGATGATCGCAATGGGGTTACCCTATGATCCCGCCAGTCAGGTCCAGCAGGTCCTGCACACGATCACGGCCACCAATACACAGATCAATAAAGCCGACTACCTGTACAACGGCGTGGGCAATCGGACGTCGTTGACCGACCGGAGAGGCAATCAGGCGTTCGGGTACGACACCCTGGATCGGCTGACGAGTGCCAGCCACCCGCTCCTCGGCACGCCGCAAGCGTTCAGCTACGATGCGGTGGGCAACCGCACGACGGCAGGAAACGTGCACAATGCGGGGAACCAACTGACGGCGGATGCGACGCACAGCTATCAGTACGACGATAATGGGAATCTCACGAGGAAGACCCTGCTCGCCACGGGGAATTACACCCAGTACACCTATGATGCGGAGAACCGACTCACGAAGGTGGAGGACTTTGTCTCCGGGAATCCCACCCCATCATCCACGAGCACGTATCGGTACGATGGATTGGGCAGACGGATCGAAAAGGTCGCCAACGGCCAGACGAAGCGGTACATCTATGATGGGGAAGATATTCTGCTGGAGTACGACGGAACGAACGCCTTGCAAGCTCGCTATACGCATGGGCCTGGCATTGATGAGCCCATCGCCGTGACCAGGGGCGGATCGACATTCTATTACCACCAAGACGGCCTCGGCACGGTCACGGAGCTGACCGATTCGACCGGCGCGACGGCCAAAGCCTACACCTATGACGCCTACGGCAACATTCTGGAATCGCCGGGCACGCTCGAGCAGCCGTATGCGTATACGGGACGGGAGTTCGATAGCGAATCAGGCCTGTATCACTATCGTGCTAGGTACTATGACTCTGTGGCTGGACGCTTCTTGCAGAAGGACTCGCGCGGCCTGAACCGTGGCGAGTGGAATCTCTACCAATATGTATTAAACAATCCAGTCAATTTGGACGATCCGTTAGGCGAATTCCCGCGAAGATCACATCGTCCTATCCGCCCACTCAACGATACAATAGGGCCAGCCTACGCCTGTGTCACGCGCGTTCGGGACGATGTCTGGATTCAGGCGGGCAGTCAGGGATGGCGGAATAACGATAAGCGAGTTCACTGTGTAGTTTCGTGTGAGGTCGGTAAGCAGTGCGGAACGGCTGCGGGGTTCTCAGCAGGGGTTGCGAGGGAAGCCTATCAATTAGCTTTGAAGGGATACATTTTTGATCCTGCGCAGCGACGAGATTCTGTGCTGGATGAGCGAGCGAATATCTTTGGACTGACTTGTCCATTGGCGCAAGATTGCTACCAACGATGCATCGCAAGGTACTAAAACCGAGCGTATCGAACGCTAGTCGACTTTTTGCTGTTGTGGGCGCCGTGTTCGTAGGGGCTCTGCTGTTGGCGTGCGACTCAGCGGTGTATCACCCAGACGAGATCCGGGCCCAAAAGAAATTCCAATCGATCGTCGCTGGGATCACTGAAGAGGATCTTAAGACGCAGCTAGGGGAACCCGTGGGCCTCATTGTCTTTGATCAGACTCGCGGCACCTATCAATACCTTGCGTCCACCAAGCCTTCTCCTGCCGCAGAGTTCCGTACCTTGGATGCAATAACTAGCTCTCATCCTGCCGAGATTCGCTTGCTACCGACGAGCAAACATGGAGATAGGATTCTTGTCTTTGTCGATGGCACTGTGTACGGATACTTCTATTTTGGAAAGACCGGACGCTTGAAGGATAAAGCTGTGGTGGTGAGTTAATACGATTCGTCTACCGCTCGGCGATCTCAGCCGTCAAGTTCCCATGTCCGCCAGAAGATCCATGCGTGGTCGAAAAAAAGGATCGCGAGTCTTTTCATGACTGCCCAGATCTGAGCAGCGGCATGACCGCCTACACCTATGATGGCAACGACAACCTCACCAAGCGCCGCACGCCCAAAGGGGATGACATTCTGTTCGCCTACGATAAAGGGGGTCGGGAGTATTTATTTGATGGCTGGATTGCATTTAAGACTCCCGACCCCTTTTTTGTGCTCACGCCGGTTAACGTGGGAAACGTGACTTCCTATATCGCCGGAAATCTGAAGGCTGGAACCACCTACTTCTTTTCTGTGACCGCGTATGACCAGAGCGGGAACGAGAGCCTCCACTCCAGTGAAGTGAGCAAGAGTATTTACTGACGTAAGCGAAGGGTACAGGTCGGTCCCAATTGCCTGACCTGATCGGCCGCTACTTCTTGCTTCGGACGGCCAATTCCCACCGGTAGCCGTCGGGGTCAGAAAACCAGATCCCCATGCTTTTGGAGCCGGTGGCCACGGGACCGATTTCGTCACCCGGATCTTCTAGCTCGACCTTATTCTTCTGGAGATGGGCCAAGGCCTTTTTGAGCGCGGCCATGTTCGGTAGCTGGAAGGAGATGTGTCCGATCGTTTTCGGCGACGGCTTGCCGGTCGAAAATACGATCAGAACATTGTCGTTGCCGATCCCCACGCCGCCTTCATATTCAAACTGTTTGCTGAGTCCCAATATCCGCATGAACCATTTGGCGCTCGCGCGCGGATCGCGAACCGCGAGGCCGAAATGCCAGACTGCGCCGAGCGTGAATGGAACCTTCATGTCTGTCACCTCCTAGTCAAGAAGAGAGCCATCGTACCATGGCGCCTGAGTTGCCTCACGCAGAGGAACGCGCGGCGCCCTCTGTCGCCCGCTTCTCGTGATTCAGCAACCAGCGTTTGCGGTCCAGCCCTCCGCCGTAGCCGGTCAAGGAGCCATTGGCACCGATCACCCGATGACAGGGGACGACGATGCCGATGGGATTGGCGCCATTGGCCAGGCCGACGGCGCGCACCGCTGTCGGCTGGCCGATATGCCTTGCGAGTTCGCCATAACTCACGGTCTGCCCGGTCGGAATCTCGCGCAGCGCTTGCCAGACGCGCTTCTGGAAGGGGGTTCCCTCGGTCGCCGTCGGGAGAGAATCGATGGCGTGGAGACCTCCTTCGAAATACTCAGCAATGGCAGAAGCGGGCTCGGACAATTGTGATGCCGGTACCACCGTCATGTGATCGCTTCCATAGTGGCGCGCGAGCAGGCGGCGCATGCGATCGTCGTGGTCCGTCCAATCGATGGCGCGTAGTCGGCCGCGTTCGTCCGTCATCACGACCAATGTTCCGATCGGAGTTACCAACTTCTCTGCCAGAAGACGCAGATTACGAGACATGACGAATCTCCTTGCCCTGCTGGTTGTTACGATTGCCGAGGCTCCAGAGGTACTGCGCGGCATAAGCCCGCCAGGGCCGCCAGGCCTCCGCGCGTTGAAGCAGTCGGGTGGCGGTAGTCAAGACTCCGTCAAGTTGTGCGGCGCCCCGCAACAGGCCGACATCCGTGGCAGGAAAGGCATCCGGTTCACGCAGGGCGCGGAGCGCAATATAGTGAGCGGTCCATTCTCCGATGCCGTGGATTACCCGGAGTTGCGCGATACTTTCGCCGATGGATCCCCCCGGCAGGAACAGACGTGGATTGGCCACTGCCGCTTGGGCCAGAGTTGTGATCGCCGCCAGGCGAGCGGCAGGCATGCCCAGGCGGCTCAAGTCAGCGGTGGCGAGACGGCGGGCAGTAGGGAAGGTTCGAGTGAGGTGCGGATCGCCTGAATTGAGCAGGGGATCTCCCCACAGATCGACCAGTCTTCCGCCTAACCGGCGCGCGGCCTCGACGGTGACCTGTTGCCCCAACACAGCCCGGACCGCGAGTTCAAAGCCGTCCCAACAACCGGGAGCGCGTAATCCCGGCCATGAGGCGATCACGGGAGCGAGGGCTGCGTCCCTGGACAAATGAGTCGTAATGGTATCGACGTCAGCGCCCACATCGAACTGGTGCCGGACGCGGGTCACAATCGCTTGGAGCGCGCCGACAGAGGGAAAGCGGATCGTGGTCAGGAGGCTAGGGTGCGCGGGACTATGCGCCACGGTGACAGTACCTTGCAGCCCCTCGAACGTGATGCTGCGCCGGTATGCGCCATCCTCGACCACTTCCAAGCCCTCGATGGCCCGCGCGCGCAGATAGTCCAGCATGGCCTCCCAGTCATAGGGCGGACGATAGGGAAGCTGCAGCACAATAGGCGCGTCGGCGGCTACCTTCACGGCGGGATGAGTGGTGCTACGTCGTAACTCCCCGGGCGGTCTATGATAGAGGGTGCGGAAGGCATGATTGAAGCGGCGCACACTGCCGAATCCTCCGGCGACAGCCACATCCGCCATCGAAAGCCTCGTGTCGTGGAGCAACTGTTTCGCGAACAGCAGCCGCCTGGTCTGTGCGACCACCACCGGCGCCACACCGAGGTGCTGATCGAAGAGTCGGCGCAATTGCCGCGCGCCCATCCCGACGCGCGTCGCGAGTGCTTCGACCGTGCCGGTGTCACCATCGAGAAAGCCCTCGGCGATCAGCGACAGCGCACGAGAGACGGTGTTAGAGGTGCCGCGCCAGCCGGGCAGTTCGGGAGAAATTTCGGGGCGGCAACGCAGGCAGGCGCGGAACCCGGCAGCTTGGGCGGCCGCACTGCCGGAAAAAAATCGACAGTTCTCACGTTTGGGGGTTCGGGCCGGGCAGATCGGACGACAATAGATTCCGAATGTCCGAAGAAAAGGGGTCGGGAGTCTTTGTTTGCCACGGCTCAGCGGACCGATTGTGTCGTGGTTCTTGTTCTGAATCTTTTCTTCTTCGCTGCTTGTGGCTTCTCCGCTCCATCTTCGCGCTTGTAAAGTTCCTCGTTGCTGCTACAATCCCGTCCCATGTCCACTGTCTGCCCACCCGCTCCACCACGAAGTACAGAGATCGATTCGACTTTAACCTGTGACCAACTCGCAGAGGGCTTCAGGTATGAGCCCGCTGCGCAATGGAAATAAAAGGGGGCGGGAGTATTTATTTGATGGCTTGATTGCATTTAAGACTCCCGACCCCTTTTTGCTCTCCTACTACCGGGCGCGATATTACGACGCAGGGACGGGGAGGTTCTTGCAAAAGGATCCGATTGGGCTGCGAGGCGGACTGAATGTGTTTCGCTATGTTGATAATAATCCCAACAACTGGACTGATGCGACTGGTTTAACTAAGAAAGACAAAACCTATGGTCTACCTAGGGCGTGTCATCAATTAATTTTTTAGGTTCACAAAGCCATCGTGTTGTGCTTCACTCCGTTCCGGGCCAAGGGAGGGGCCTGCGGATGGTGAGACGGTACGGGTTGCGCGATGACCAGTGGGAG
>WBZQ01000885.1_pt1 | contig 22029 bp, 22 predicted proteins | sample 5204251 | NCBI WGS metagenome assembly WBZQ01 (sample SAMN12412402, study PRJNA552823) | activated sludge metagenome | isolation source: activated sludge from nitrification reactor of wastewater treatment plant... | place: USA: Virginia | collected 2017-09
GAAGTTAGGTTCCCATCCGGGTCCCTGACATCGAGCAGGGCGCCTCCGGCCGGCAACAGTAGCGGCTTGAGCAGCGCATAAATCGCCAATGTGTTGACGACGCTTGTGTCCAGTCCGGCAATCGCGTCGTAGGTTCCAGCCGGACCGAGTTCGGGCACGCCGATCTCCGGGAACGCGATATTCCCCACCCCAGGGATATCGATCCCGTCCTGCAGCGTGACAAGCAGGTCACTGATCTGCTGAAGGGTTCCCGAGATCGATTCACCACCCGGGATGAAGCCAGCGATCGTGCTGAGCGTGCTCAGAGCGCTGCTTGGAGAGCCCATGCCCAGCGCCCGCATGATCTGCGCACCCGGGCCCACGGGGTAGATGCCAATGGACGCCGCAAGCTTGACGTCTTCCTGCATCTGTTTGACGGCGATGGCGTGGTCGCTGGCGGCGATGACCTCGGGGGCCGAGGTGACCGCCATGGTCAGACCGGCGGTGACGGCGACGGCAGCGCCGGCCATGCCGATGGTCTGGAGCTTGGCCTTGAGCAGCGAGGGCGGGGTGGGCTGTGACATAGACCGACCTTCTCATCCAGCTGTGAGCTTGCTTACATCGCGGAACTTATCAGGTCGTTCTTACCTTGATCTCAGGTACGGGCGGAATTTTGCAAACTAGTTTTGATTGCAAGTACTTGAGATTTGCTCGTGCCGGACCGCCAAAGCCGCCAAACGCGCAGCTACTGGCCTTACGGCTGTCGGCAGGCGTCCGCCAGAACCCTTGAAGCCAACAGTAACTCCGCTTACGGCGGTACCGCCGGTACCTGTGCGTTACTGAGGAACCAGAACCCCGGGCCGCGCGTTCGCCACGGCCTCGCTCGCCGCGAAAAATTATCCGGACACGGCCGACGTCTGCGGCCGTGTCATCACTTGTCCAGGTGCGGCCAGGGCGGGCGGCGCAGCACAGCGAGGGTGCCCAGCAGGGCCGCTACGAAGCCCGTCGACGTCCCGATCAACGCCATCAGATGCCCGTCGACCGCCGGAACCCAGGTCGCCCGGCCGTCGGCCACGGTGTACACCCCGACCACCCGCCGGCGACCCCGCCAGGTCGTGGTGGTGACGGTGACCAATGCCGTCCCGTCGGGCAGCGTCGTCAGCACGGCACCCTCGGACAGTTCGATCTCGGATCCCACAGTGTTCCCTTCCTCGCAGGCACGTCCTCCGTGCCACGATCCGGCCGCCCGCGGGCCTCGCCCGCACATTCTCCAGTCCCGCTGGGCGGAAAAATAGCGGACCTCGCCCACTCGGGTCGCTCCTAAACTGAATACCGGGCGCCGGACGGCGCGGGGTGCATCCACGGGAAGGGCACACATGGCTACGACAATGCTGCTACCCCGACCGCTGCTGTCCGAGCTCGCCGCGGCCGCCGGCTCCGGATGCGAGCCGGATCCGGTGCTGGCCGAGCACCTGCTCGCCGCCTTGCCCAACATCACCGAGCGAGCGGTACCGCCGCCGGCCGGGCATCCGTACTCCCGCACCACCCTGCACTGCGAGAACACGGTGGAGGTCATGGTCGCCCGCTGGGCGCCCCGGGCATCCTGCGCGCCGCACGACCACGGCGGATCGTCGGGCTTCGTCGTGGCACTCGAGGGCACGTTCACCGAAACGCACTACCAATGGTCGGGCACGGACCTGGTTGCGGCCCAATCATTTCCGCGCAGCGCCGGTGACATCCGCGGCTTCGGCCCGCGGGTGATCCACGCCATGGTCGCGGGCGCCGGCGGTGGCGTCACCCTGCACGTCTACACCCCCGCGCCGCAGCGGATGAAGGTCTATGACCTAAAGCGGCGGGAAATCCTGGATTTGGTCGGTGATTTCGGTGCCTGGATTCCTGACGGACAGCATCCCCGCATCCCGTTCGAGCTCGCCGGGGAGCACCCATGTCCGACCTGATCTGGATCGCCCACACCACCCGGTACCGCGGCGGCTCCACCGAATTCGGCATCGCCGCGCACACCATGGCACGGGAACTCGCCGCCACCCACCCCGACACCGCGGTGGTGGTCGCCGCCCTGGACGGCAAGGCCGACTTCACCGCGGCAATGGCCGACATCACGGCGGCCGGCGACCGGATCACCGAGCTGCACTTCCTCGGCCACGCCGGGATGTACGGACCGATGTTCGCCACCACCGCCTGGCCCGAACAGTTTTCGCCGCACGAGTGGCGCGACATGCACATCCCATTCACCCCGGGCGCCCAGGCGTACTTTCACACCTGCCGCTCGGCACGCTGGTTCGCACCGTTTTTCGCCGAGACCTTCGGTGTGCCCACCTGGGGTCATCACGGCTACACCACTGTCTCGGCCCGCCCGGACCGGTTCTCCTGGGCCGCCCTCAGCACCCCGGGGCAGCTGTACCTGATCGAGACCGTCGGCCGGAAAACCCACGGCCTGACCGGATCGCTGCGCAAATACTCTGGGACACCCGCGATCCCGATGACCTGCGCGCACCCCGACCCGGCACCCGCGGCCCGCGGCTACGACGCCGTGGCCACCCTCTACGACCGCGCCTACGCCGACATCCGGGTCCGCGAAGCCGAATGGCACTGGCTCTCAGAACGACTCACCACCGCCCACCGGGAGACCGGACGCCGGCTGCGGATCCTGGACATCGGGTGCGGCAACGGCGCACTGCTGTCCGCGATCGGAGACCTGGGTGTGATGGAATCCGGTATCGGCGTGGATGTTTCCGCCGCCATGCTCGACACCGCGCGGGCCCGGGTGAACGATCCATGTATCGACTTCACCCTGATCGACTCCCCCGCACTCCCGCTGCCCGCGCACAGCGTGGACGTCGTCGTGTCCTTCCTGTCGTTCCGCTACCTGGACTGGGACCCGGTGCTGGCCGAGATCCACCGGGTGCTTCGACCCGGCGGGCGGCTGCTGGTGGTCGACATGGTGGAACGACGGGCCACCACCGCCGACCTGCCCGCGCTGACCCGCGCAATGCTCGCGCATCGGCGCACCCCGCATCGGCATCCGCGGTTCGCTCACGACCTGCGGGTTCTCGTCGAGCATCCGGACTGGCAGGAGATGCTGCGCCACAACCCGATTCGCGCCGAACACGAGTACCGCTGGTATCTGGAAAGCCGGTTCCCCGGGGCGCGGCTGGAAACCCTGACCGTCGCGCCGCACAACCGCGTCGTCGCCCTGGACTCCGGGTCGGTCACCGTCGCGGCGACCGTGCCGATGAGCTACCCGTGACGCTGGGGCTCATCGACTGGGGCATCGGCGGAATCGGGTTGCTGCGCCTGCTCGAGAAGACCGCGCCCGAACGCGACGTCATCTATGTCTCCGACACCGGCGCGGTGCCCTACGGGCGGCAGCGCACCGCCGAGCTGACCCGACGGCTGCGCGCCGTCGTCACCGACCTCGCCGAGCGCGGCGCCACCGAGGTGATGCTGGCGTGCCACTCCGCCAGTACCGTCGCGCCGCGACTGACCGACACCCCGATCCCGGTGGGCGGCATCATCGACCACGCCCTGGCCGCCGTCCCCGAACACCTCTCGGGGCCCGTCGGCGTGGTGGGCGGTCGGCGCACCATCGGTTCCGGGTGCTACCGGCGCGCGTTGACGACGCGCAGGATTGTTGCGATTTCCCGTGTGGCCCAACCGCTTTCCGGCCATATCGAGGCCGGCCGGGCATCCTCGGCGCGGTTTCGAGAAGACCTGCACCGCATCGTCGCACCGATCCGCGGGGCCGACGCGCTGATCCTGGCCTGCACGCACTACCCGGCGGCCGCCGACGAATTCGCCGCCGCGCTGCCCGGCACCCTGCTGATCGACCCGGCCGTGCCCGCCGCCAACTCGCTGGCCGGCGACCGCACCGGAGCCGGGTCGCGCACCTTCCTGACCACCGGCGATCCCGACGACATGCGTCGCGCCGCCGAGCTGGCCTGGGGGTACCGGATCGGTGCCGTCGCCGTCGTCTGAGCCGTGCTCAGCCCGCCGTGAGCTTCGACCTCTGGTCCGGGCACAGCGTGCCGATCGCAAAGCCGACCACCATGGCCTGCTTGGCCTTGTCGCCGGCCCCGGAGACGTTGTCCACCACCGTCATGTACGACGTTCCCGACGCGAGCGAGTCGCAGGCCTTGCGGCCCTGGGCGATCGCCTCGGAGTCACTGGAGAAGCTGATCCCCGCGGACTTCACGCTCGACAGATATGCACCGGTGTTGTCGTCCTTGGAACATCCCGACAGCAGCACTCCGGCGGCGGCGAGCGGGACGATCAGCAGGGGCGCAGTACGCATGGGGTATCCGTTCCACGTCGTGGCAGTGTCACCGGCCACGCTACCGCCGTCGGCGCCAACCCACGGACGGAAACTCCGGTCCGGAAGATAAGCCGTTCGGATGAGGCGCCGACCCCGCTCCCGCTCCTAGGGTGAGCCGTCGGGTCGACAATCCCGTCGGCCCACCGAAGTCGGAGGCTGCCATGAAGTACCTCGTCGCCTGGACCTACCGGGCCAACGGAACCGCGGAGCAGAACGAGCAGAGCTTCCGGCGCGGCCTGGCGGCGTTTGCCCAGTGGCAGCAGCCGGACTCCACCATCTACCACCAGTTCCTCAGCCGCGTCGACGGCGGCGGCGGCTTCGCCGTGGTGGAAACCGACAACCCGGAAGACATCGCCGAAGTCACCGCCAAGTTCTCCTTCATCGCCGAGTACCAGGTCTACCCGGTGCTCGACATGGCCGACGGCGTCCAGCTGCTGTACAAGGGCGTCGAGTTCCTGGGAGGGATCGAATAGTCAGGCGGGCCGTCGCTACCAGCCCTCGACCTTGCCGCCGAACGACTGCAGCGTCCCGGTGTTGCAGCCGCCCTTGATTCCGTCTGCCGTGATGAAGACGCCCTGGTCGCTCGGGTAGTCCTTGTCCCCGGGGTAGTGGTTGCGGTGAAAGACCAGTACCCCGGTGCTCGCACCCGGTTTGAGCACCATCGTCTTCTCCTGCTGGTTCTCGTAGAAGATGTGCGCCCTGATATCCGAGCAGTGCTCCGGGCTGGCGGTGAACCGGGCGTGCACCACCTCGGGCGGGTCGCTGAAGAAGGTTGCCGTGGCAGGGAGATCCGCGAGAAAATGGAGCCGCCTGGGGGAATCGAACCCCCGACCTTCTCATTACGAGTGAGACGCTCTACCGACTGAGCTAAGGCGGCGTGCCCGGCGGACCGGGCGCAGTGGAGTCTACAGGGCCCGAACGGCCACCAGAAAACGGCCGCTTGGCCTGCTCAAGGCCCTGACCGCAGTGGTCGACGCCAAGCTCAGCGCGACCGGTCGGACTGCAACGCCTGCCCGACGGTCGCGATCATCGCGTCGACGGCGAACTTCGGCTTCACGTTCGCCGCCAGCGCATCGCGGCAGATCAGCACCGCCTCGATGCAGCGCAGCAGCCGGTCCGGGCCGGCGTGGGCGGCCAGCGCCGCGGCCCGGTCCTCCATGTCGGGATGGTTGGCCGTCACCGAGCCAGCCCCGCTGGACACCATCAGCGCATCACGGAAGTGGCCGGCCAGGTCCATCAGCGCCCGGTCCAGCGCGTCGCGCCCGGCCCGGGTGGCCCGCGACTTCTGCCGTCGTTCCAGTTCCTTGAGCGCGCCGGCGGATCCACGCAGCGCACCGACCGCGCCCTTGCCGGTGCCCCCGGCACCCAGCGCGGTGCGCAGTTCCTCGGTCTCCACCTCGTCGCGGTCGGTGGTCAGCGCCTTGGCCTCCTCCTCGGCGGCCTTCACCAGCTCCTCGGCCGCGGCGTAGGCGCGCGACGGGGTGGCGGCGTCCCGTGCCAGACCCAGTGCGCGGGTCCGTCGGGCCCGGGCCTGGTCGTCGGTGGCCAGCCGCCGGGCCCGCCCGACGTGCCCGCCGCTGACCGACGCCGCCCAGTGCGCGGTCTCGGGGTCCAGGCCGTCGCCGTCGATGAGCACCTCGGCGATCGACTCGACGGTCGGTGTGGTCAGTGCGACGTGCCGGCAGCGCGACCGCAACGTGACGGCGATGTCCTCGGGATCCACCGACGGTGCGCACAGCACGAACACCGTCTGCGCCGGTGGTTCCTCCACCACCTTCAGCAGGGCGTTGGCCGCACCCTCGGTGAGCCGGTCGGCGTCCTCGACGACGACGACCTGCCAGCGCCCGGTGGTGGGCCGCCGCGACGCCGACGCCACGATGGCCCGCATCTCGTCGACACCGATGGACAGCCCCTCGGGCACCACCCGGCGGACATCGGCGTGCGTGCCGGCCATCGTCGTCGCGCAGGAGCGGCAGTGGCCACACCCCGGGTACTCCGATTCGCACTGCAGAGCGGCGGCAAAACACAGGGCGGCCACCGAACGTCCCGAGCCGGGAGGGCCGGTGATCAGCCAGGCGTGGGTCATCCCGGAGCTCACACTCGACGGCGAACCACTGTGAAATGTGTCACCGCGGGCCGCCGCCGCGGCGGCCGTCAGCTCCGCCTCGACGGCATCCTGGCCGACCAACCGCGCAAAAACCCCGGACACCGGCCCACAGTAGCGCCCAGCACCGACGGCCAGGTCGATCAACCTATGCAAATTGCCCAACCCCGACGGATACGGTTTACCCGTGACACCCGCGTGGACCAACCCTGGGCGAATCAAGGCATTCGTCCGCTGGGTGGTCCGCACCCCCTGGCCGGTGTTCACCCTCGGCATGCTGCAGGCCGACATCATCGGTGCGCTGTTCGTGCTGGGGTTCCTGCGCTTCGGGCTGCCGTCGGAGGACCGCGTCCAGCTCCAGGACCTGCCGACCCGCAACCTGACGATCTTCCTGGTCTATCTGTTCGTGGCGTTCACCGTCGGCGCGGCGCTGAGCCTGTGGCTGCTGGCGCCGGTGTTCCGCTGGCAGCGCCGCGACGGGCTGCTGGTCGACCCCGACCCGGCGGCCACCGACCTGGCCTGCACCCGGGCCCTGCGGATGCCGATCTACCGCACCATGATCAGCTCGGCCAACTGGATGACCGGCGGCATCGTGTTCATCACCGCCGCCGCCCCGGCCGCCCACGGCGCGATCCCGGTGCTGGTGGTGGCCACCGCGCTGGGCGCCACCGCGACGGCCATCATCGGCTACCTACAGTCCGAGCGGGTGCTGCGCCCGGTGGCGGTGGCCGCGCTGCGCGGCGGGGTGCCGGAGAACTTCCGCGCCGCCGGCGTCATGCAGCGCCTGGTCCTGACCTGGGTGCTGTCCACCGGGGTGCCGCTGCTGGCGATCGTGCTGGCCGTCGTCGCGTCGAAGGCCTCCATCCTGCAGGCCAGCGCCGACCAGATGAACACCCCGATCCTGATGCTGGCCATCACCGCGCTGGTGGTGGGCCTGGCCGGAACGGTGCTGGCCGCCATGTCGATCGCCGACCCGCTGCGCCAGTTGCGCTGGGCCCTCGGCGAGGTGCAGCGCGGCAACTACAACGCCCACATGCAGATCTACGACGCCAGCGAGCTCGGCCTGCTGCAGGCCGGGTTCAACGACATGGTGCGCGACCTCGCCGAGCGGCAGCGACTGCGCGACCTGTTCGGCCGCTACGTCGGCGAGGACGTCGCCCGACGGGCCCTGGAGCGCGGCACCGAGCTGGGCGGTCAGGAACGCCACGTCGCGGTGCTGTTCGTCGACCTCGTCGGCTCGACGCACCTGGCCGCCACCCGACCGCCCAGCGAAGTGGTGATCCTGCTCAACGAGTTCTTCCGGGTGGTGGTCGACATCGCCGACCGGCACGGCGGGTTCGTCAACAAGTTCCAGGGTGACGCGGCGCTGTGCATCTTCGGTGCGCCGATCGAACATCCCGACGCCGCCGGTGCCGCGCTGGCCGCCGCCCGCGAGATGCACGACCATCTGCTGCCCATCCTGGGCGACGAGTTCGGCATCGGGGTGTCGGCCGGGCGGGCCATCGCCGGCCACATCGGCGCACAGGCCCGGTTCGAGTACACCGTCATCGGCGATCCGGTGAACGAGGCCGCCCGGCTGACCGAGCTGGCGAAACTGGACCCGGGCCGGGTGCTGGCGTCGGCGACAGCGGTCAGCGACGCCAGCGACACCGAGGCCTTCGCCTGGACCGTCGGGGGCATCGTGCAGCTGCGCGGACGCACCGAGCCCACCCAGCTGGCCCACCCCGTCAAGCTCGCCACCCTGCACACGACCGGTGATCAGACCAGCGGACCGGTGGCGGGGGTTGCGCGCGAGGATGCACCGCGGGAGACGAGCGGCCAGGTCGAGCTCCCCTGACCTCTGGGGCCACCGCCCAGAGTTGCACGTAAGTGGTTCATCAACCGACCCGACGCAGTTGACGAACCACTTACGTGCACGAGAATTCGCCCCGCGCACCGCCGACCTGCGGTTTTACCCGCAACGGCCGAAAGGCCATGCACGTAAGTGGTTCATCAACCCACCCGGCGTAGTTGACGAACCACTTACGTGCACGGGAACTCGCCCCGCGCACCATCGACCTGGGGTTTTCCCGCGACCGCCGACGGGACCGTGCACACAGGCGGTTACGCCTTCTTCGCCGGAGCCTTCTTGGCCACCGTCTTGCGGGCCGGAACCTTCTTGGCCGCAGCCTTCTTGGCCGGGGCCTTCTTCTTCACCGGCCCGCGGGCCCGGCGGTCGGCCAGCAACTCCGAAGCCCGCTCGTCGGTGATGGCGGCCACCTCGTCGCCCTTGCGCAGGCTGGCGTTGGTCTCGCCGTCGGTCACGTACGGACCGAAACGGCCGTCTTTGATGACCATCGGCTTGCCCGACACCGGGTCGGTGCCCAGCTCTCGCAGCGGCGGGGTGGCCGCACCCTGGCGGCCCCGGCGTTTCGGCTCGGCGTAGATCTTCAGCGCCTCGTCGAGGGTGATGTCGAACATCTGCTCCTCGGTGGCCAGCGACCGGGAATCGGTGCCGCGCTTGAGGTACGGCCCGTAGCGGCCGTTCTGCGCGGTGATCTCCTCACCGCTGGCCGGGTCGACGCCGACCACCCGCGGCAACGACAGCAACCGCAGCGCGTCCTCCAGCGTCACCGTCTGCAGGTCCATGCTGCGCAGCAACGACCCGGTCCGCGGCTTGGGCCCGGTCGGCTTCTTGGACTTCTTGGCCCCGACCCCGTCCTCGGGATCCTCCGGCGGTGCGGGCAGCACCTCGGTGACATACGGGCCGTACCGGCCGTCGCGCGCGACGATCTCGTGCCCGCTCACCGGGTCCACGCCCAGGCTGCGGCCCTCCTGCGGGGTGGCGAACAGCTCCTCGGCCAGTTCCGGGGTCAGCTCGTCGGGTGTCAGCGCGTCTTTGAGGTTGGCGCGCTGCGGGGTCGGCTCGCCGTCCTCGCCGAGCACCATCCGCTCCAGGTACGGGCCGTTGCGGCCGACCCGCACGTACACCGGGATGCCCTGGGCGTCGTCGAACAGGAAGATCGAGTTGACCTCGCGGGCGTCGATGCCCTCCAGGTTCCCGCCGACCAGCTGCTTGAGGCCCCCGGCGCGGGAGATGGAGCCCTCCACGCCGTGCTCGCCACCGAAATAGAAGTTGTGCAGCCAGTTGGTACGCCGCCCGGTGCCCGAGGCGATGGCGTCGAGCTCGTCTTCCATCGCCGCGGTGAAGTCGTAATCCACCAGCCGGCCGAAGTGCTGCTCCAGCAGCCCGATCACCGCGAACGCCACCCAGGACGGCACCAGCGCGCTGCCCTTCTTCACGACGTAGCCGCGGTCCTGAATGGTCTTGATGATCGACGAGTAGGTCGACGGGCGGCCGATCCCCAGCTCCTCCAGCGCCTTGATCAGCGACGCCTCGGTGAACCGGGCCGGCGGGTTGGTCGAGTGCCCGTCGGGCGTCAGCGACGACGCGGCGACGGCCTGGCCCTGGCGCAGCTGCGGCAGCCGGCTCTCGGCGTCGTCGGCCTCGCCGCCGGCCAGCTCATCGACGGTCTCCACATACGCCTTGAGGAACCCGGCGAAGGTGATGGTGCGGCCGCTGGCGGCGAACGTCACCGACCGGCCGTCGGCCGCCGAACCGGAGATCCGCAGGCTCAGCGTGGTGCCGCGGGCATCGGCCATCTGCGAGGCCACCGTGCGCTGCCAGATCAGCTCGTAGAGCCGGAACTCGTCGGAATCGAGCTCCCGGCGCACCGCATCCGGGGTGGCGAACACGTCGCCGGCCGGCCGGATCGCCTCGTGGGCCTCTTGGGCGTTTTTGACCTTGCGGTTGTACTGGCGCGGCGACGGGTTCACGTACTCGTCGCCGTAGAGCTGGCGCGCCTGATTGCGCGCCGCGTTGATCGCCGACTCCGACAGCGTCGTGGAGTCGGTACGCATATAGGTGATGTAGCCGTTTTCGTACAGCCGCTGCGCGATGCTCATCGTCCGCTCGGAGGAGAACCGCAGCTTGCGCCCGGCCTCCTGCTGCAGCGTGGAGGTCATGAACGGCGCATACGGCCGGCGGGTGTAGGGCTTCTCGTCGACCGAGGCCACCGACAGCGTCGCGCCGGACAGCCCGTCGACCAGCGCCCGGGCGTCGGCCTCGGTCAGCACCGTCACCTCGGTGGGCTTGCGCACCGCGCCGAGGGAGTCGAAGTCGCGGCCGGTGGCCACCCGCAGCCCGTCGACGTTGACCAGCCGCGCGGCGAACACCGGCGGGGTCGCACCCGGATCGGACACGCTGGCGTCCAGCTCGGCGACGATGTCCCAGTAGCCGGCACTGCGGAACGCCATCCGCTCGCGCTCACGGTTGACGATGATCCGCGTCGCCACCGACTGCACCCGGCCCGCCGACAGCTTCGGGGCGACCTTCTTCCACAGCACCGGGGAGACCTCGTAGCCGTAGAGCCGGTCCAGGATGCGGCGGGTCTCCTGGGCATCGACCAGATCGATGTCCAGCTCGCGCGGGTTCTCGGCGGCCGCCCGGATGGCGGGTTCGGTGATCTCGTGGAACACCATCCGGCGCACCGGGACCTTCGGCTTGAGGGTCTCCAGCAGGTGCCAAGCGATCGCCTCGCCCTCGCGGTCACCGTCGGTGGCCAGATAGAGCTCGTCGACGTCGCGCAGCAAGCCCTTGAGCTCGGCGACCGTGCCCTTCTTGTCCGGGCTGACGATGTAGAGCGGCTCGAAGTCGGCGTCGACGTTCACCCCGAGGCGTGCCCACGGCTCGGATTTGTACTTGGCCGGCACGTCGGCGGCATTGCGAGGCAGGTCACGGATGTGACCGCGGGAGGACTCGACGACGTAATCCGAGCCCAGATAACCGGCGATCTTGCGCGCCTTGGTCGGCGACTCCACAATGACCAGCCGCCGCACCCTACCGTTGCCGGTGCGGGATTTTTCGCCTGCCAACTGCCCCTACGCTCCTCATTCGCGGCCCGCGAGAGGCCTTATATATGGGGCCGCCTGCACGGTCCCGATGCGGCCAATCTTGCATTCTGCACCGGGGGACGCAAACCGGCCACCCGCGGACACCGTGTCACACGCGCGGCCAATGCGCGAACGCTTCGGTGTCACCGGGTGGTTCTCCGACGTTTTCCACCAGCCTCGTCAGGCGCCGGCGACCGCTGATCCGCAGCGCCGGGTGACCTCCGCGGGTGCCGATCAGTGTCGGTGCGATACCCACCCGGATCAGCGCCGATGCCAGCGGGGAATGGGTGTCGGGGGCGTGCGGGTCCAGACCGAGCAGGAACCGGTCGGCGTCGGCGTCGCCGGCGGCGAGCACCCAGATCCGCAGCTCACGCGACCCCGGCAGCCAGGCCGAGGGCACCGTCTTGACCGCACCCCGGGTCCAGGCCGCTGCCATCGGGAGCAACCGCTCATCGACGCCGGTGCGCACCAGCGGGGTGTCCTCCTCGGTGTGGGTGATCTCGGCGATCAGCCCCGCCTCGGTGATCATCTCGGCGATCCCGACGGCGCGCCACAGCGCCTCGACCACCACCGACAGTCGCGCTCCCGCGCCGCTGATGACGATCTGGCCGGCCGCCGCGAGCAGCCCGGACAGGTCGGTGACCGCAGGGGGCACCGACTCGGCCGAGAAGAACGACAGCTGTTCCACGCCTCGACACTAGGTCAGCGCCGGGCGCATCGGGCGGCGGCGGGGCCGAGAACGCAAAATCCCCCCGTCTCCTAGGCGGAGAGCGGGGGGATTTCGGCTACCTAAGTTCAGAGGGGGCGAACGCCGGTGGCCTGCGGGCCCTTGGGGCTCTGGCCGACCTCAAACTCGACGCGCTGGTTCTCTTCCAGGGTGCGGAAGCCCGACCCCTGGATCTCCGTGTAGTGGACGAAAACGTCGGCGGAGCCGTCCTCGGGGGCAATAAACCCGAAGCCCTTTTCGGCGTTGAACCACTTCACAGTTCCCTGTGGCATTTTTCGATCATTCCTTACGTGTACTTCTCGGGTACGGCACACCACTTCGGAGCACCGTGGCCCGTTGTGACCGCCATCCTTCGCAGGAAAAACGATCGCAACGTCGATCCTGCGAAAGCTTTAACACCACACAGAAGCTGCGACCGCCCTTATCCAATCACGATCTGACGCTTCGCGACACCCCACCTGTGGGAATCTGGTGAACAATTCCGGATATGACGGTGAACTTCGGCGACGAACTGCTCGCGACCCTGCGCCGCGGCGCTCCCGGCGCGGCCGTTCCCGCCGAGCTCGACCACCAGGATCCGATCCGGTACGTCGCCCAGCTGCCCGCCGCCACCGGGCACACAGCACCGTGGCCGCAATGGGCTCCGCCGCAGGTGGTGGCCGCGTTCACCGACCGCGGGATCGCCGCCCCCTGGTCGCATCAGGCCCGCGCCGCCGACCTCGCGCACGACGGCCGGCACGTGGTGATCTCCACCGGCACCGCGTCGGGCAAATCCCTGGCCTACCAACTGCCGATCATGAGCGCGCTGGCCGCCGACCGCACCGCCCGCGCGCTGTACCTGGCGCCGACCAAGGCACTGGGCCACGATCAGCTGGCCGCCGCGCACCGGCTGTGCGCGGCGGTGCCCGACCTGGCCGACGTCGCACCGAGCGCCTACGACGGCGACTGCTCCGACGAGATCCGCCGGTTCGCCCGCGAGCGGTCCCGCTGGGTGTTCACCAACCCGGACATGATCCACCTGGGCATGCTGCGCAACCACCCGCGCTGGTCGGTGTTCCTGCGCCGGCTGCGTTATCTCGTCGTCGACGAATGTCACTACTACCGCGGCGTTTTCGGGTCGAACGTGGCGATGGTGCTGCGCCGGCTGCTGCGGCTGGCCGCCCGCTACGGCGCCACCCCCACCGTCGTGTTTGCCAGCGCCACCACCGCCGAACCGGGCCACAGCGCCGCCGAGCTGATCGGCGAGCACGTCGAGGAGGTCGGCGACGACGGGTCCCCGCACGGTGCGCGCACCGTCGCACTGTGGGAGCCGCCGCTGCGCACCGACATCACCGGGGAGAACGGGGCGCCGCTGCGGCGCCCGGCCGGCGCCGAGGCCGCGGCGATGATGGCCGAACTGGTCGCCGAGGGTGCGCGCACCCTGACCTTCGTCCGGTCGCGTCGCGGCGCGGAGCTCACCGCGCTGGCCACCCGGGCCCGGCTGGCCGACATCGCGCCGGAGCTGGTGCCCACGGTGGCCTCCTACCGGGCCGGCTACCTGGCCGAGGACCGCCGCGAGCTGGAACGCGAGCTGGCCGACGGGACCCTGCGCGGCCTGGCCACCACCAACGCCCTGGAACTCGGCGTCGACATCTCCGGGCTGGACGCGGTGCTGCTGGCCGGTTTTCCCGGCACCGTCACGTCGTTCTGGCAGCAGGCCGGGCGCAGCGGGCGGCGCGGCCAGAGTTCCCTGATCGTGCTGGTCGCCCGCGACGACCCGCTGGACACCTACCTGGTGCACCATCCCGCCGCGCTGCTGGACAAGCCGATCGAGCGGGTGGTGATCGACCCGGCCAACCCGTACGTGCTCGGCCCGCAGCTGCTGTGCGCGGCGACCGAGCTGCCGGTGACCGAGGCGGAGGTACGCGGCTGGGCGGCCGAGGCCGTCGTCGACGAACTGGTCGACGACGGGTTGCTGCGGCACCGCGCGGGGCGCTACTTCCCCACCCCGGGTCCCGACCCGCATCCGGGGGTGGACATCCGCGGGTCGGCCGGCGGGCAGATCGCCATCCTGGAGACCGGCACCGGGCGGCTGCTCGGCAGCGTCAGCGCCGACCGCGCCCCGGCGACGGTGCACCCGGGTGCGGTCTATCTGCACCAGGGCGAGATCTATCTGGTCGACGACCTGGATTTCGCCGACGGCATCGCGTTCGTGCGCGCCGAGGACCCCGGCTACAACACCTCGGCCCGCGAAGTCACCGACATCGAGGTCATCGGATTCGGGGAGCGCCGCGAGTTCGACGGCGTGTGCCTGGGCCTGGTGCCGGTGACGGTGTCGCACCGGGTGACCGGCTACCTACGGCGCACCCCGGCCGGTGAGGTACTCGACTTCGTCGAACTGGACATGCCGACCCAGACGCTGCCGACGTTCGCCGTCGTCTACACGATCGACCCCGAGCTGCTCGCCGGAGCCGGTCTGGACGCGCTGCGGACCCCGGGGTCGCTGCACGCCGCCGAGCACGCCGCGATCGGGTTGCTGCCGCTGCTGGCCAGCTGCGACCGCGGAGACATCGGCGGGTTGTCGACGGCGATCGGCCCGATGGACGGATTGCCGACGGTGTTCGTCTACGACGGCTACCCGGGTGGCGCGGGGTTCGCCGAACGTGGCTACCAGCGGGCCGCCGACTGGCTGCAAGCCACCGCGGAGGCCATCGAGGCGTGCGGCTGCCCGGCCGGGTGCCCGTCGTGCGTGCAGTCGCCCAAATGCGGCAACGGCAACGACCCGCTGGACAAGGCGGGGGCGGTCGCGGTGCTGCGCCTGGTGCTGGGCCGGATTTCGGTGTGATGTCGGTCGCTCGCGGGCCCCGCGGTGACCGACGACACCCCGCGGCTGCGGTGGCCACCCGCCCACCTGCGGCGCACCGGCCGGGCGGGCCCGTCGGGCGCGCAGTTGTGAGCGGGATCCCGCCCGGCACAGCTAAACTCGAAAACCATGCAACACAATTGGTTGCTGTTGGAGACCCTGGGCAGTGAGCCGCTGGTCGTCGCCGATGGCCAGGTTCCCACCGAACCGACTCCGGTCAGCACCTACCTGCGGCGTAGCCCGCACCTCTCGGCGCTGCAGACGGCGATCGCCGAGACGGTCACCACGGGCAGCCCGCTGGCCAGCATCACCCCCAAGCAGAAGGCGGTGATCCGCACCGAGCCGACGACGATGAGCGACGGCCGGGTGCACGGCGTGCAGCTGTGGGTGGGGGCGCTCGACGAGGATCCGCCCGAGCGACCCATCCCGGGGCCGCTGCTGTGGAACCTGACCACCGGCGTGGCGATCGACAGCCCGGCGGCGCTGGCAAACCGGGGCGAGGATCCCGACGCCGCGCCCGTGCACGCCCGCGCATTCGCCGACGACCTGCCGATCGGCAGCCCGCGCGCCGGCGAGACCCGGCTGCTGGCGCTGATCCTGAACCGCACGCCTGGCGAAACGCTGTGTGAAAACTGGCATCTCGTCGACCGCTACGGCGCGTCCATCGCGGTGGCGTTCGTCGCGCGGGTGGTCGAGGAGGAGGCCGAGGACGGGTCCATGCAGCTGATCGGGCGCGGCATGAACTGGCGCAGCGATCCCCACACGGTGACCGACGAGCCGGAGACCCTCGCCGAGCGCATCCTGGAAGGCCTGGCGATGCCGGGCCAGCGCCGCGCGCTGATCGACCTGCACACCGGGACGTTGCTCAAATGGCTCGACCCGCCGTTCCCGGGTTACGACTGGCGCACGCACACCGTGCATCCCGACGACCAGGAAGCGCTGTATGCCCTGGCCGACGAGCTCGGGCCGCGCGGCACGTCGCGGGTGCTGCGGATGGCCACCTACGACGGCGGCTGGCTTCCGGTGCACATCACGCTGAATCGCATCGAGATCGAACCCGGGATCTTCGTCGGGCTGCTCACCCTGCGTGACGCGACCCCGTGCGACGAGGCGGACCCGCCCGAGCCGACGTCCGAGCCGTAGTCAGGTTTCCCACCGCCAATCCCACCGGTGCCTGCACGCCCAACACGACGTCGAGGTTCTCGACGCGGCAGTCGGTGACGCCGGCCCCGTTGGCGGCGACGGCCGCTGCGGCGCGTTGGCAGGCGATCACCGGGCCGGCGGGCAGTGCCTCGGCCCCGGCGAGCGCGCCCAGGTCGGCCGCGGTCTGCGCCCGGTGCCGCGCCGCGACGGCCGAGCCCAGCGTCGTGATCAGGACCGCGACGCACAGCAGCGCGACGATCATCACCGCGGCTAGTACGGTCGCCACGCCGGCTTGGCCGGTGCGGTCCCGGTCGGGCTCGTTGTCACGGTTCGGCGACGGCGACCGCGTTGCCGGTGACCGTGATCCCGGGCAGCAGCGGCGCCGGGACCGCCACCTGTACCCGGATGAGATCACCTGGGGCCCTGACGATCTGGATCCGGGCACCGGGCGGCGCGATGCCCCGGGCGACGTCGAGGGCGGCGGCGTCCCGGGCAGCGGGTTCGCCGCGGGCGACCAGGCGGGCGGCCTCGCGGGCGGCGTCGACGCAACGCACCTGCGCGGACAGCGCCGAGAACCCGGCCAGCAGCAGCACGGCCACCACCGCGAGGGTGGCGATGGCCAGCGCGGCTTCCACCGTGCTGCTGCCGGTGTCACGGGTGGCATCGGTCAGTTCCGGGTGCTCAGTGCCCGGCCGATGATGTTGGTGAGCGCGCCGACGACCGAATCCCCGGTCACCACCGTGTAGAGGATCGCCCCGAACGCCGCCGCGGCGACCGTGCCGATCGCGTACTCCACGGTGGACATCCCGTCGTCGTCGACCGTGAGTGACCAGATCCATTGGGATAAACGGGTTTTCACGATGGTTTCCTTTCGTCGAATTCGTTCTCCGATTACCGGCCGGGTCCGCGCCGGCCGGCGCGCCGTGTCCGCCGGTCACCACATCTCCGATCCGAGGATCCGACCGACCAGCCCGGCGAGCACCGGGACGATGCCGAAGCAGACGAAGGCCGGCAGGAAGCACAGCCCCAATGGCCCGGCGATCAGCACCCCGGCCCGCTGTGCGGCGGCCGCCGCGTCGTGGCGCGCGGCGTCACGGACCCGGTCGGCGAGTTCGCAGACCGATTGCGCCAGTGCGGTTCCCGAGCTGGCCGACCGGCGCGCCAGCCGCAGCAGTGCCGCGGTGTGCGCGTCGGGATCGGTTCCGCGCGGGAGCGCCCAGGCGGTATCGGGATCGGAGCCCAGCGCCAACAGGTCGGCGGCGTGGACCAGTACCCGCGCCAGCGCGGGCGGGGCCGTGCTCGCCGCGGCATGCGCGGCGGCCGGCACCGACAGACCGGCGGTGAGGCAGACCGCGAAAAGTTCCAGGGTTGCCGCCGTCGCCAGCGGGTCGGGCTTTTTCGGCCGGACGGGGCGACCGAGTCCTTTCGCGCGCCGGGCGCGGGTTCGGCCCGGTGTTGCGGTCAGCAGCAGCGCGGCCGCCAATGCCCAGGCCGACAGCATCATGGCGCGACCCGGTCGGTGATCGCCCCGGCCCACAACAGCCCGGCCGTCAGGAACACACCGCCGGCGATCAGGCACCAGCCGCCGAGTCCGGAGCCGGTCAGAAACGCCAGGGGTCGGGCGCCGAGCCCGTGGCCGAGGAGTATGCCCAGTGCCGGGAGTCCGGCGAGGATCGCGGTGCTGGCCCGGGCGCCAGCGAGTTCGGCCTCGACGGCCGCGCCGTGGCGGTGCCGCTCGTCGATGTCGTGCTGAGCGGAACTCAGCAGCGCGGCGATCGCCACGCCGTGCTCGGCTGCCATCCGCCAGACCGATGCCAGTCGCAGCCATTCCTCGGCGATAGGTGAGCCGTCGGCGACCGCCGTCAGCGCCGCCGGCACGTCTCCGCCCAGGCGAGCTCTGGCCGCCACCGCGCCCAGGGTAGCCGCGGATGTCGAATCATGCTCGGCGGCAGCGGCTTCCAGGGCCTGTACCGGGTGCGCGCCGATGCGCAGGCCGGCGACCATCGATTCCAGGACCACCGCCAGCGCGGCGCGGTGCTCGGCCACCCGGCGTCGGCGGGTCCGCGCGCGCCGGCGTACCGCGAACCCGGCGGTCAGCAGCAGTGCGCACCCGGCGGTCGCGGGGGTTGCCCCGGCGGCCAGGCCGGCCGTCGCGGCCGTGACCGCGGCGATCAGCCAGGTGGCGCGAGGCAGCCGCCGGAACCCTCGCCTGGCGTGACCGCGGAGCGAGGACTGGCCCGGCAGGACGAGGACGGCGGTGGCCAGCAGGACCGGTGCCAGCAGCTGCCCGCCGGTCATGGCCGGCCCCGGTTCAGCAGGGTGCGCAGCATCGTCTCGCCCGGGCCCGCGCCGTGTTCGGAGCTCCAGGCGGTGACCGCCCGACAGCGCCGGTCCGGATCGACGGCCAGTACCGCGATCTCGCCGACCCGTCGGTGTCCGGCGCGGTCCCGGTCGAGGTGGACCAGCACCCGGATGGCGGCGGCCAGCTGCGCGTGCAGCGCCGCGGCGTCCAGGCCGCCGGGTGCGGCCAGCGCCTCCAACCGCGCGGGCACCTCGGCGGCGCTGTTGGCGTGCACGGTGCCCGCGCCGCCGTCGTGCCCGGTGTTCAGCGCGGCCAGCAGGTCGACGACCTCGGGGCCGCGGACCTCCCCGACGACGATGCGGTCCGGGCGCATTCGCAGCGCCTGGCGGACCAGCTGGCGGACGGTGATCTGGCCGGCGCCTTCCACGTTGGCGCCGCGGGCCACCAGTTTCACCAAGTGCGGGTGGGCGGGGGCGAGTTCGGCAGCGTCCTCCACCACGATGATCCGCTCGGCCGCGGGCACCTCGGCCAGCAGCGCGGCGAGCAGGGTGGTCTTGCCGGCGCCGGTGCCGCCGCAGACTAGAAACGCCTGGCGGGCCGCCACCACCTCCCGCAGTAGATCGACGGCGGGTTCGGCGATCGACCCGGCGGCGGCCAGCGCGTCCAGGGTTTGGTCACTGGGCCGCAGCACCCGCAGCGAGATCGTGGTCCCGGCCGCGGCGACCGGTGGGAGGACGGCGTGCAGCCGCACGTCGAACCGGCCGCCGCACCCGGCCAGCAGTCCGTCGACCCAGGGTTGGGCATCGTCGAGTCGGCGTCCGGCGGCCAGCGCCAGGCGTTGCGCCAGTCGGCGGACCGCGGTCTCGTCGGCGAATCGGACGTCGGCGCGACGCAGTCCGTGGCCGTCGTCGACCCAGACCGAGTCGGGCGCGGTGACCAGGACGTCGGTGGTGCCGGGCGCGGCCAGCAGCGGTTCCAGCAGGCCGGCGCCGGTGAGTTCGGTGGCCAGCATGCGCAGGCCGGCAAGCACCTCGGTGTCGCCGAGGACTCCGCCGGCTTCGGCCCGGATCGCCGCGGCGACGACGGCCGGCCGCAGCGGCGTCGACTCGGCGGCCAGCCGCTCCCGGACGCGGTCGATCAACGGCGCGGTCATGCCACCCGCCCCGATGCCACCGCGCGGGCCAGGGTGCGCAGTACCTGGTCGGCGCCGCGGGCCAGCGGGCTACGCCCCGCCAGCTGCAGTCCGCCGCGCTCGAGTTGTTCGGCCAGTTGCGGTTGCGGCCGCATGGCGCCGAGCAACGGAAGGCCGACTTCGCCGGCGATGTCGGCGGCACGCAGTCCGCCGGGTGCGGGTCCGCGCACCACCAGCCCGGCGTTCGGGTTCGCGCGCCGCAGTTGCCCGGCGGTGACCGCGCCGGCCGCCGCCCCCCGGAGGGTGGCCTGCGCACACAGCACCGCCAGGTCCGCGCCGGCCACCGCGATGTCCGAGGGCCCCGGGGTCCGTACCGCGTCGCACACCACGGTGGTACCGCCCCGGCGCCCGGCGTCGAGCACCGCTTCCACCGCAGCGGATCCCGGCGCTTCGGGTCCGGATGCCAGCACACTGATCCCGCCGACCCGCGGCAGCACCTGACGCAGCGACGGGAAGTCCAGACCGCCGTGCGCGACGGCGATGTCGGCCCACCGCGGCCCGGGGCTCCGGATGCCTAGCATGCGATCGATGCCGCCGCCGAACGGGTCGAGGTCGACCAGCAGGGCGTCGCCGCTGCGCAGTGCGAGCGCGGCCGCGAACACCGAACCGCCCGCGCCGCCGTGCGCGGACAGCACGGTCAGCACCCGGCCCTCCGAGGTTGCGGGGGTGCGGCCGGCGTCGGCGAGTGCGCGCAGCAGTGTCGTGGCCGCGGCCGGGAGTTGCACCAGCAATTGCGCTCCGACGGCGACCGCAGCCGCGTACCCGGGGCCGTCGGGTTCGGTGCCGCACACTAGGAAGGTGCCGGCCCGGCGCGGCAGCGCGCGTTCGGTGAGCCCTGCGACGGCGGGCGCATCGACGATCACCGCTGCCGCCGCCGTCCAGGCCTTGCGGTCGACGGCATCCGTCACCGGCTGGTGGATCACCCGCAGGCCGGCGGCCGCGACGATCCGGTCGATCTCGTCGCGCAGCCCGGGATCGGAGACCACCGCCAGCACACCGCAGTTCATGGGTTCACTGTGCGCGGGTTTTGCCGGCCGGCGCGAGGCGATTGCGGGCAACTGTGGATGGATCGCCGACTGTGGATGCCGTCGCCGGCAGCGGGTGCGCACCGCCGGTCCGACGGCGCAAATCTCGCCGCAGGGTGTGCGGGCGAACAATTGCGCCGTGCGGCAATGTGGCGTGCAGCAAATACGACACAGCGCGCGGCCCGGAATTATCCGAGACCGACAGTCTCAGCGAATCTGGGGGGAGAAAGGAGACGACCCCCGCCAGGGGGGGAGGAGGCGAAGGTCGTCGTGCATCAGCCCCGGGGGGTCGGGCTGATACGCCCCGGCATAAGCCGGGTAATGACCACTATACACACGATCCCCCGGGTCATGACAAGTGTCGGTTCGGCGTGCCACGTCACACCGGAGCCAAAGAGTGGAGTCGCTTTCACTTGGTGTGAGCTGCCATTTTGCGTGCGATACCGGAACGGCCGGCCGGGGCGCCCTATCCTGGGTCGGTGCCCGACTCCGCATCAGCACCGCTGCCCGCAATCTCCGCCGATCCCGCAGCCGACTCGGGGCAGAGCAGCCCGATCCGCGCGGCGGCGTTCTTCGATCTCGACAAAACCGTCATCGCCCGATCCAGCGTTCTCGCCTTCAGCAAACCCTTTTTCAACCAGGGACTGCTGAATCGCCGGTCCGTCCTGAAATCCAGCTATGCGCAGTTTCTTTTTCTCATGTCCGGCGCCGACCACGACCAAATGGATCGGATGCGCTCGTTCGTCACCGCCATGTGCACCGGCTGGGATGTCGAGCAGGTCAAATCGGTGGTCAACGAGACCCTGCACGAAGTGGTGACGCCGCTGGTATTCGCCGAGGCCGCCGATCTGATCGCCGGGCACCGGCTCTGCGGACGCGACGTGGTGATCGTGTCGGCATCCGGCGAGGAGGTGGTGGCGCCGATCGCCAAGGCGCTGGGGGCCACCCACGCGATGGCCAGCCAGATGGTGGTGGAGGACGGGCGGTACACCGGCGAGATCGCGTTCTACTGCTACGGCGAGGCGAAGGCCGCCGCAGTGCGTGAGCTGGCCGAGCGGGAGGGCTATCAGCTCGAGCACTGCTATGCGTACTCCGATTCGGTGACCGATGTACCGATGCTGTCCGAGGTTGGGCACCCGGCCGTGGTCAATCCGGATCGGGCGCTGCGCAAGGAGGCGGCCGCCCGCGGCTGGCCGACGCTGACGTTCACCAAACCCGTGTCGCTGCGCGACCGGCTGCCTGCACCGTCCCGCGCCGCCGTTGCGACCTCGGCTGCGGTGGCCCTGACAGCCCTGGCCTCCGGTGCCATCGGCTACCTGGCGTTCAGCCGGTTCGCCGAGCTGCGCGCCGCCCGCAACAATCCGGAGAAGTGAACCTGACGCCGGCGCGCAGGGAGAGCGGGACCGGCTGCAGACAAAAACAGCCAGCAGGCTGGGCCATGTCCACCCAA
>WBZQ01000886.1_pt1 | contig 22023 bp, 14 predicted proteins | sample 5204251 | NCBI WGS metagenome assembly WBZQ01 (sample SAMN12412402, study PRJNA552823) | activated sludge metagenome | isolation source: activated sludge from nitrification reactor of wastewater treatment plant... | place: USA: Virginia | collected 2017-09
CGGTGGTGGGGAGCATTACGCTGATGGTGGGGCGGGTAACGACACGTTGATGGGGGAGATGGGAGCGGATGTGCTGTTGGGCGGAGACGGCAATGATGTCCTCCGCGGGGAGAATCGACCAGCAGGTTGGGTCAGTACTTACTATTACAATTTCGTATGGAATCGATCGGCTCAGTCTGCCGTGACCTCGCTATCCGGTGGCGACGACTACCTTGATGGAGGGGCGGGCAACGATCTGCTTGTCGGAGACGGTGGAGGTGACATTCTCCTTGGCGGAACCGGTGACGATCAGCTGTACGGTGAGTCGGATTTTACTCAAACGATTGCAGGCGATGATTGGCTTGATGGGGGCGAGGGAAACGACTCCTTGTTCGGAGGTGCCGGAGAGGACATGCTCTCCGGAGGTGACGGGGATGACCTCTTGGTCGGCGATTTCTCCGGCGACCCTGGAGCCGACGATATGCTTGACGGTGGAGCCGGAGCGGACGAGTTACAGGGAGGCGGCGGAGACGACATTCTCTACGGTGGAAGCGGGATGGATCGGCTGGCCGGACTTGCCGGGAATGATGTGCTCGATGGCGGCGCCGACAATGATGAATTGCAGGGAGGCTCAGGCGACGATTCTCTATGGGGCGGGCTTGGAAATGACCGTGTGACAGGGCAGGAGGGGGACGATACGCTCTTCGGTGACGAGGGGGACGACGAACTGCAAGGAGATGTCGGGAGCGATACACTTTTCGGCGGGGAAGGCCAAGATGCGCTGTTTGGTCAAGATGGAGATGATCTTCTTTCCGGGGAAGCCGGCGATGATTTACTGAATGGCGGACTCGGCAATGATCAGCTGGATGGTGGCGATGGCATCGACGATGTGCAGGGGCGTGAAGGGGATGACCTCTTGGTCGGCGGCGCCGGAAACGATTTTCTCCACGGTGATGTGAACAATCCTACCGTTCTGAACCTCGCAGGCGGAAACGATACGCTGGTTGGGGGAGAGGGTGATGACCAGCTATGGGGTGATGCGGGGCAGGACCAGTTATTTGGTGGTGAAGGCGCTGACCAACTGGTTGGCGACATTGGCGCTGACCAACTTTATGGGGAAGCCGGCGATGATCTTCTCGTCGGGGATTCCCCGTTCTTTACTGGCCAGTCCGGCGCGGATTTGCTGGACGGTGGCGAGGGGAATGATGTGCTGCAAGGCGGCGGTGGAGAGGATGACCTCCAGGGCAGTGGCGGCGATGATCGTCTGTTTGGAGGTGGCGGACTCGATACGTACCGATTTGGCCTGGGTGACGGTACCGATATGATCCAAGACGATGGGGTGCAAAGCAATCGCCTCATCTTTGGTGCAGGCATCACGGCCGAATCGCTAAGTTTGGATGTGGCGCCAGACGACTCTCTGGTTCTGCGCGTGGGCAATGGTGGAGAATCAATTCAGATCACCGGATTTGGAGTGAACGCTCCCGCCGAGTTCCATACCATCCGCCAGTTTGAATTTGCTGACGGCACAGTGTTGACCGATGGCGAGTTGCTTGCCCGAGGATTTCAGTTGTCCTCTCCAGGAAGCGGTGGAACGGTGCAAGGAACGAGCTATGCCGATCGTATACAAGGCAGCCAAGTTGCGGATTGGTTGTATGGGCGTGGGGGCAATGATGTGTTGCTCGGTGGTTTGGGTGACGATGTTTTGCAGGGGGATGAAGGTGATGATGAGTTAGATGGTAGCGCTGGAAACGACCGACTCTATGGGAACGAAGGATCTAACGTGTTGCGTGGTGGCGAAGGCGATGACATTTTGGAATCGGCAAGTCTTGGAGACGAGCTGTTTGGTGGCGCCGGTGATGATGCCTACCACCTTCGGTCTTTGGGACAAGCCATCACCGAGGAAGTTAATGCAGGCCGTGACACGATTTTCCTCACTCCGACCGAATCGCTCACCTTTCAGGCACCGGATAACGTCGAGAATGTGAGCATTGAGGAGGATGTGTATCTGAGTCCAACGACTCAGGTGAATTTGGTTGGCAACGCTTTGGACAATGAACTGTCCGGCTCCCATCGACTTGATGGACAGGCTGGCAACGACACGCTGCTCGGGACCGGCGACAATACATTTGTGTTCGGCCGTGGATATGGACAGGATACCGTCGAGACGGGTCGGCAATGGTATGCGCACACCGGTCTAGACCGAGTGGAGTTTTTGTCGAGCATCGCACCAGCTGAACTCATTGTTGAGAACCATGGCAACGACCTTGTCGTAAGACTAGGTGGTACGACCGATCAGTTGACGGTGAGGTCCTACTTTGCTCAGCCGAGTGAAACCGTTGATCAGTTCGTATTCGCCGATGGCACAGCTTGGGGGCTTGCCGATATCGAAAGCCGAATGGTGTTTGTCGGTAGCGAGGCCGCCGAATCATTTTATGGGACAGTGCGGGATGACATCATGCGGGGGCTAGGAGGTAATGACCAGATTCGGGCCAATGCCGGAAATGATGTTCTTGACGGAGGCGCCGGAAACGATTTCCTGGAAGGATATAGTGGAAACGACATCTATGTGTTCGGTCGCGGTTATGGGCAGGATGCGATCGATGAGCAAGGTGACGGGGCTGATATCGATACGCTCCAACTTATCGATGGCATTACGACTGGCGATATTACCTTGCAGGCCACACCTGACTTTGGAACCGATGCTGTTTTGACCATCAACAATACGGCCGATCAAGTGAACCTCGGAGGGTTTTTCTTGTCCGATGGGATGCGCGTTGATCGAATTCAGTTTAGCGATGGGACGATGTGGGACTACAGCACCATGCTGGCCCATACGGAAGGCGTCAATCTGGTCGGCACCGAGGACACGGACTATTTCTACGGAAATATGACGAACGATACGCTGGTCGGCATGGGAGGCGACGACACGCTCTCCGGCGGCGCAGGGAATGATACGCTGGACGGGGGCACTGGTGTGGATCGCATGACCGGTGGATCAGGAAATGATCTGTTTGTCGTCGACAATATCAACGACATAGTCGTCGAATCAGCCGGACAGGGGACGGATACGGTGCAGACAAGCCTCACCTACACGCTGGGTTCGAATCTGGAAAATCTGACACTTACCGGAAGCGCTGTCATCAATGGTACCGGCAATTCTCTGAATAATGTGTTAACTGGAAATAGTGCGGTCAATATCCTGACCGGTGGAGCCGGAAACGACACCTACGTGGTTGGGCTCGGCGACACCATCGTCGAGGCGGCAAGTGCCGGGACCGACACTGTGAAGTCCGATCTCAGTTGGACGCTGGGCGCGAATCTCGAAAATCTCATCTTGACTGGCGTCTCTACGGTCAATGGGACCGGTAATAGTCTTGCTAATACCCTGACCGGCAACAGCGCGGCGAATATCCTTAGTGGTGCAGCCGGCGCAGACACCCTCATTGGAGCGCAAGGGGATGATCTTTATGTCGTCGAGAATGTCGGCGATAAAGTGACTGAATTGACGGGTGAGGGGATCGATACGGTTCAGAGCTCCGTGACGTATACATTGAGTGCCAATGTGGAAAATCTTACGCTGAATGGCACATCCGCAATCAACGGGACGGGAAATGGGCTGGACAACGTGATGACCGGGAATAGTGCCGCCAATCAGTTGGCGGGAGGCCTGGGGAACGACACGTATGTCATTGGTACGGGTGATACGGTTGTCGAAGCCTTGAACGCCGGTATTGATACCGTCCAAAGTTCCGTGACCCATACGCTTGCTGCGAATGTCGAAAATCTCACCCTTACAGGCACCGGCGCGATCAACGGAACAGGTAATGCGCTCAATAATATTCTCGTCGGCAATAATGCCACCAACACCCTGACCGGCGGGGCCGGAGATGACACGTATGTGGTCGGGACGGGCGACACGGTGGTCGAGGCCTTGAACGCCGGTATTGATACGGTGCAAAGCTCGGTCACCTGGACCTTAGCCGCGAATCTAGAAAACCTTACCCTTACCGGAACAACCGCCATCAACGGCACGGGCAATACCCTGGCCAACATTTTGATTGGCAACGCCGGTAACAATGTTTTAACGGGTGGCGACGGCAACGATACCTTGACCGGTGGAAAAGGGAATGATGTGCTCAATGGTGGAACGGGAAATGACGTGTTTCAGCTGGCTCGGGGAGATGGTCAAGATACGATTACCGATGCTAGTGGGACTGGTGATCGACTAAATTTTGCGTCCGGGATCAATCCCTTGGATCTCATGCTGAGCCAGAGTGCCAATGATTTACGCATTGCCGTATATGGTTCGACCGATCAAGTGACAATCACCAACTGGTATGCTGGCGCCGCCAACCAAATCGAAACAGTTCAAGCAGGCAATGGCCAACAATTGATGAGCACTCAGGTGAATCAACTCATTCAGGCTATGGCGGGATTTACCCAACAGACCGGGCTAAGTTGGGATCAGGCGATCGCTCAGCGGCCCCAGGACGTGCAACAGATTCTTGCTGCAAACTGGCACTAGCAAACGTGTGTGTCGCCCCGCCGCCAGGTGGGGCGACAGTTGTTTCCCGCAAAGGCCCCGTTCTCCCAACCTCGTCGCGCCTCAACTCCTCCACTCCGTTCTGATTTGGGCGAGTGTCTAGAGTGCTAGATTATTCAGGTAGTTACGTGCAGGCCGCCGTCCCGTACGAAGGAGGTACAGCCTCTGTGGAATGGCCGAAGTGCGTTGCGATGGTACAGTCAGAACATCCGAGTGAGCCAAGAGATCAGCATCCGCAGACCACCATCGTCTCGTGTGTGAGGAGGCTTAGGATGTCGCAACGAACCATTCTTAATGCTGCGTTCTGGATATTGATGATTGGAGGGATTGGAGGCTGCACAACAATGCAGCCCGGGTCGTCCACCACGCTTCCGAGCAGTGCATTCTTTCAGGCTGATCCCGGGGAATTGAAACCGCTCCAAGCGATTGCTCATGCCCAGGATGTACGAATGAAGAATTGCCATAAAGGGCCCGCTTGTGAGGATGCGTACTACACCCGTGCGTTGGTGGCATTGTTCGAAAATCGGGCAGATGCCATTACGGTCTTTCAGGAGTTGCGCACGGCGATGCCGAATAGTCGATATGAGGGGGCGACGACGGGGTGGCTGAATTTGCTCCAGGACGCTTCGGTCTCGTCTCCCCATCACAAGGCGCTCATGGTTCAACTCAAGCACGAGGTGTTGCAGCATCTGCTGGAACGTTCGGATCTTACGGCGGCGCGAGCCGTCAAGGATCATGAGCGTCGAGTGGCCGAACTCGCCCGCTAACCTCCGCCGTCGCCCGCCAGCTGATCGGCCGGCAGGTCCCCCCTGCCGGCCGATGTGTGCTCAGGAAGGGGTCGTCCTCACCGCTGTCTCCCGTCGTTCAGCCTGACATTAGAAACCCTCGGCCTAACGCCGCGTCGCAGTGTTCCTTCCGTGCAGTGTCCAGTTGAGTTTGGTGGCATGCACGGTTACACTTTGCCGAAGTGTGACGTCTGATTGCTGGCACGCGTCTCTCGGGTGGGAGGTCTGTATGCGTCTATTCGGCATGTCGATGGTGATGTCTGGAATTCTGTTTTCCGGGGCCTGGGGCATCGCTGCCGAGGAACCAGCTCCTACGGCAGCCGGCCAGCAAGGCGCCCCCGAGGTCATGCACGGCAAAGATGGTGCGCCGATGGTGGTGATTCCGGCCGGGTCGTTTACGATGGGAAGCAACGAAGGCCTTCCTGCCGAACGGCCGGAACATGTCGTGACCCTTGATACGTATGCAATCGATCGCTATGAGGTGTCTCTGCGTCTCTATCGGAAGTTCCTTCAAGAGGCTCAGCGTGATGCTCCCCCGACCTGGGATGATGAGGCGGCTGAGACGGTGGGAGATCGTCCGGCGGTTGGAGTGAGTTGGGCCGATGCGTCAGCGTATTGCACCTGGGCCGGGAAGAGGCTACCCACGGAGGCCGAGTGGGAGAAGGGTGCACGGGGAACCGACGGGAGACGATATCCCTGGGGACATATGCAGCCATTTGTGGATATTGCCAACTACAATCGCGGCGTGTGGGTGAGTGAAGCGGTCACCCTCGTCAATGTTGCCGGCGGTGTCGAGGGGATGAGTGTTCGTCATGGATTGAAGGAGGGGGGGCGTAGCCCCTACGGCCTCCACCACATGGCCGGCAATGCGGCGGAATGGGTCGCTGACTGGTACGATCGCGAATATTATGCGAAGAGCCCAGACAAAAACCCCACGGGCCCGGCAAAAGGGGAGAAGAAGGTGATTCGTGGCGGCTCGTGGTCGGATTTGCCGGTGGCGTTGCGATCATCAGCCCGTGTATCGGCGGAGCCAGATTTTCAGGATCGTGGGATTGGGTTTCGCTGCGCGATGGAAGTCGCAAAGTAATCAACAGCCAGCATGCTACGTCCGTCGTCTGGTATCTACTGACCTGGCTCAAACATCTCGTAGTATGGTAGGCGCAACACGCGAGTAAAGGGCGTTTTTTCTGGGTATGCTCGGTCCAACCTCTTCCCCATCGGGTCCGCCGTCGAATCAAAAGAACAAGGCTGTTGCTGCTTTCGTGGCTGGATTTGTCCTGCTGGTTGCCGTGGCTGGGATTCAGCAATCTCCTCCCTCCTCACCCGTCCCTCCTGCGGTTCCGCAGATGGATCCTACGATGATGCCGCTGGTGACCGGCGAGGAGCCCATTCAGGAACTGTTCGTCCGTGCTGGGTGTACGGTTTGTCATCAGATTCCGGGCATTGCCGGGGCGAACGGGAAGGTGGGGCCACCACTGTGGCTGGGTAAGACGGGAGCTAGCCGTCTGTCCGACCCGCAGTATAAAGGTCAGGCGCAGACGATTCGGGAATATATTGTGGAGTCGATTGTGTCTCCGGGGACCTATGTGGTCCCGGGATTTCCCCCAGATACGATGCCGACATGGTATGGAAGAAAATTGAGTGCGGGGGCGTTGAATAAGATCGCCAAGTACCTCGAGCAGGCTACGGGCGAATCGCCAACGGAGGCCCGCTAACGGCTCGCTCCGTACGGTCTTTTGGAGGAGAAGGCCTAGCTACTCTGTTGAGGGCTCGTGCGACGCTCAGGTTCTGAGGTTTAGCGTTTCTTGCCTGCCGCTTGCCCCATCTGGCCCTGGATCTGAAATCCTTTTTCGTCACGGTCGTTCTTGTCCAGGAGTGCCGCGACCGCCTCGTCCCCTTTGAGTCCCGCCAGCTTGATCTTGAGGCGCAGGTTATTCGCACTGTCTGCATTGATCAGCGCCTGTTCGATGCTGATCTTGCCCGCTTTGTAGAGTTGCAGCAACACGTGGTCGAACGTCTGGCAGCCTTCGTCGATGCCCTGTTCCATCGCTTCTTTTAACGTATCAATTTCTGACCGCTTAATAAGATCCTTGATACGGGGAGTATCCAGCATGATTTCCAGTGCGGGAACGCGGCGACCGTCAAGCGACGGGATGAGCCGTTGGGAGATGATGGCCCTGAGATTCAGTGAGAGTTGCAGATAGATCTGCGCGTGTCGTTCTACCGGGAAGAAGTTCATGATGCGCTCGATGGATTGATTCGCATTGTTTGAGTGCAACGTTCCAAGGCAGAGGTGTCCGGTTTCCGCAAACGTAATCGCGGCTTCCATGGTTTCCGTATCCCGGATCTCGCCGATAAGGATCACGTCCGGGGCTTGCCGCAGGGTGTTCTTCAGCGCGTTGCCGAACGAATGGGTGTCGAACCCGACCTCGCGTTGCGTCACGATCGATTTCTTGTGGTGATGTACGAACTCAATCGGGTCTTCCACGCTAATGATGTGTCCCGCGTGCACAGTGTTCCGATGATCGATCATCGCCGCCAAACTCGTAGATTTTCCTGACCCTGTCGCGCCGACCACGAGCACCAGCCCCCGTTTCGTCATGGCGATATCCTTGACGATCGGCGGCAGGTCCAATTGCTCGACCGTCATGATTTCCGCCTTGATGTGCCGGAACACCAGCCCGACGTTTCCCTTTTGCCGGAAGATATTCACGCGGAAACGTCCCAGGTCCTTGTAATACAAGGCCAGGTTCATCTCCATCTTCTCCTCGAATTCGCCCCGCTGCTGCCCGCGCATCAGAGCCAGCGCCAATGACTCCAACTGTTCGTTGGTAAACGGTGGCGCATCGGTTCGATGCGTCGAGCCGTGGATGCGGTAGATGGGAGGCGCGTCGACGGTAAGGTACAGGTCGGAGGACTCTTGTTTGACCATCACTTCGAGGAGCGTGCGAACTTCCATGGAATGCCTCTTGGTCTACTGGCTGAAGGCGATGACCGATACGGCGCCCGATCAGGCTGCGCCAGCTGTATTGAACAGATTGGGATTCATGCTGCGCGACTGGGCTTCGGCTTTGGTGACGAGGCCGCGTGTGGCCAGATCAATCAAGGCCATGTCCATGGTCTGCATGCCGTCCTTCTGGCTGGCCTGCATCATGCCCGGAATCTGATGGAGTTTGCCTTCGCGAATCAGGTTTCGCACGGCCGTGGTGCCCACCATGATTTCCACGGCAGCAATGCGGCCGCCGCTCTTCTTTTTGAGCAGGGTTTGGGTCAACACCGCTTCCAGGGTTTCCGACAGCTGCGCGCGAACCTGCGCCTGCTGGTTCGGGGGGAACGCGTCGATGATCCGGTCGATGGTTTTCGGCGCACTAGAGGTGTGAAGGGTTGCAAATACCAGGTGCCCGGTTTCGGCGGCGGTTAAGGCCAACTGAATCGTATCCAGATCCCGCATTTCGCCGACCAGAATGATATCGGGGTCTTCGCGGAGAGCGGCACGGAGTGCGTTGGCAAACGATAGGGTGTGTACGCCCAATTCCCGCTGGTTCACCAAGCATTTCTTGGATTTGTGCACGAACTCCACCGGATCTTCGATGGTAAGAATGTGTCCTTCGAAGGTGTTGTTCAGATAGTCGATCATGCCCGCGAGCGTGGTGGATTTTCCTGAACCGGTCGGCCCGGTCACCAGGATCAGGCCCTTTTCCCGGTCACAGAGTTGCCGGAGAATAGGGGGCATCCCCAGCTTTTCGAGCGGTAGAATCTCGGTGGGAATGGTCCGGAAGACGGCGCCCAACCCGCGGCCTTGGACGAACACGTTCACCCGGAAGCGGGCGATGTCGCCGAGGTCGAACGAGAAATCGCACTCCCGATGTTCTTCGAAATTCTTGCGCTGCGCATCACTCATCATGTCATAGATGAGCGCGTGCGTTTCATCTTGTGTCAGCGGTGGGTGGTCGAGTTTCTTCAGGTCGCCGTGCAAGCGGATCATCGGTGGCTCGCCGGCGCTGATGTGACAGTCCGAGGCTCCCTGCTGGACGCCAAAGGTCAACAGTTTGGAGATATCAATCATCGGAGCGCTCCATATGAGTTTAAGGACGGTGTCGCGAAACGAGCGTAGGGATGAATGAAACAATCATGGCTCGTTGAACTGTTTCGATCATGCCATAGGAGGGGAGGAAATCAAGAAAATACCCAGAAGAGACGTGGCTCGAGCAGCCGTCCTTTGCCGCGTGATTAGCGCCTGAGTTCAGGTTAGATCAGGTTGATGTCACGACCGGCTTGTTCAAGGATGACAAGTGCACGATCGATGTGTTCGATGGTGTGATCGGCGGTGATGGTGAGGCGAATTCGGCTGGTCGCGGGGGGGACTGTCGGTGGGCGAATCGCCGGGGCGTACACCCCCTGATCGAGGAGCGACTGAGCCATGGTCATTGCGCGATCGGGATCGCCCACGAGGATCGGCAGGATCGGGCTTTCCGATGCGGCAAGGTGAAAGCCGAGTTGCAGCAGTCCTTGTGCGAGGCGCGCGCGATTCTCCCACAATCGCGTCCGCCGCTTCGGTTCTTGTTCAATGATCTGAAGTGCGGCTGTGGCAGCCGCGGCGCTTCCCGGAGTTGGTGCCGTCGTATACATAAAGCTGCGGCAGGTATTCACCAGGTAGGCGATGAAGTCCGCGGAACCGGTCAGGTAGCCTCCTGAACTTCCGAGCGCTTTGCTCAAGGTGCCCATATGGTACGGGACACGGGACTCGACGTCGCAATGTTCCAGAGTGCCCCGCCCCGTGCGGCCCAGGATGCCGGTGCCGTGAGCGTCGTCGACGTAAATCATCGCGTCGTACCGTTCGGCTAACTGTGCGATGTCCTGCATCGGCGCGAGGTCTCCGTCCATGCTGAAAACCCCGTCGGTGACGATGAGCGTGGATTTGCCCGCAGGACGACGCGCAAGCAGTCGTTCCAGGTGATGCATGTCACGATGGTGGTACACGCGAAACGTCGCCCCGCTCAGGCGGCAGCCGTCAATCAGGCTGGCATGGCACAGACGGTCGGCGAGGATGAGCCCGTCCTTTGCGATCAGTGCGGGGATGACCCCGATATTGGCAAGGTAGCCGGCCGCGAAGGTGAGGGCCCCCTCCGTCCCTTTAAACCGAGCAAGGGCTGTCTCAAGTGCGTGATGGGGTGTGAGGCTGCCGCAGACGAGGCGGGCCGCGCCTGATCCGGCGCCATAGGCGCGCGTGGCTTCAAGTGCCGCCTCGACAACGGTTGGGTGAGTGGCCAGACCGAGGTAATTGTTCGATGACAGCAGAATGACCTCCCGACCCTCCAACACAACCGTCGGTCCCGTCGCAGAGGCAATGGGGCGGAGCCGACGCAGAAGATGGTGGTCCTGGAGTTTTTGGAGATGCTTTTCGAACATTGGTCGATGAGCCCCTGAAGGGGCCTCATATTTGACAAGCCTGAGTGCTCCCTAGTATAAGGCGGACGGTTGTGAGAAACGACCGTTTCTTGTTCCTAACCGAGACGACTGCCTGTCCATGAGTTATCGCATCAGAGTGCCTGCGAAAGACGATCCGCTCGACGAAGCTCACTTGATCAGTGGCGTCGACCGGTTCCTCCACGTCTTGCAGGAGCAGCGTCGCGCGTTGTTGGTTGGGGTGGGGGTCGTGCTGGTGGCGGGGGCCGTGGTCGCAGGCGTGATGTGGTATGACTACCAATCAACCCTGAAGGCCAGGGAACTCGACCAGGAAGCCACGCTCCACTATCTCAATCGGCCCGCTGACGATCCGAAGAAAAGTCAGGAGCAACTGACGCAGGCGATCAATCTCTATCAGCAAGTCATCGATCAGTATCCACGGAGTCCTGTGGCACCTGTGGCGCTGTTCCACCTCGGGAACGCCCAGGTTCTCGGGAATCAGGTCGATGCCGGGATTGAAACCTATAAGCGCTTCATGCTGCTCTACAGTTCCAATACCTCTCTCCTGGGGCTCGTCCAGCAACGGCTGGCCTATGCCTATCTGGCCAAGGGAGATCGTGACCAGGCGGTAAAAGCCTTCACCGGAATCCTTGAAATTCCAGGAGCCTTGAACAAAGACCATGTGTTGTTCGAGCTGGCGAAGATTGAGGAGTCGCAGTCGAGGCCGGAGGGTGCGATCGCCCACTACCAGGAATTGATGAAGAATTATCCCAACTCACCCTTCACCAGTGAAGCCGCTGTGCGCGTGAAGGTGTTGGACGTGAAAAAGGCACCTGAAAGTCCCGCTGCCGCTACGCCGCCCGCTCCGGCGGCCACTGCCCCAGCGCCGAAGCCTGAAGCGCCTGCCAAGGCTGCGTCTGGCAAATCTCCTGCTCCACCCGCGAAAAAGAAAGCGCAGCAGTAGCCCCACCCCGCAGAAGTTTACCTGTCAGCAGATACGGCCAGCCGAACGTGCCTCAATTGGCAATGACGAGGCGGCTTCCTGCCTTAATGGTGGGGCCGGTTAAGTTGTTGCTGGACTTGAGAGTCTTGACGGAAATGTTAAAGCGCTTGGCGATTTTCTCCAAGGAGTCGCCAACACGGACACGGTACCAATGTCCGGAGTCTGGGTCACTCCTAAAATGTCGCCCCTTGACGGGAACCGGCATCGGCGGGAATTTGTGGGTTGGCGCCCGCTCCAGCATCTGTTCGACCTTTTCCCTGGTGCCGACCGGCACCTTCAAGTGATATTCGGGATCATCCGGAGGCGTCGCGTCACGCCGGAGTTCCGGGTTCAGCACCTTCAATTCCTGATAGGAAATTCCCGTGACATTGGCAATCGCTTTGAAGTGAATGGGTCTCCGCACGACCACCTCCTCGAACTGATGGGGGCGGACATCGTTCTGAGGAAACCCATACCGATCCGGGTTCTTGGCAATGATCGTGGCTGCCATGAACCGCGGCACGTATTCCTTCGTTTCGCGACGGATGAGCCGTGTCTTGGCGATATCCGAGAAGCTCTCCGCCTGTGCCGTGTGCAGCGCCCGCATGACTTTGCCTTCGCCAGCATTGTACGCCGCCATGGCCAGGGGCCAGGTTCCAAAGAGATCGTAAAGGTCTCGCAAGTAGCGCGCAGCTGCCACGGTCGACTTCACGGGGTCTCGCCGTTCGTCCACATAGCTGTCGACGCGTAATCCGTAGACTTTTGCCGTTCCCTTCATGAATTGCCACGGTCCGGCTGCTCGCGCGCGCGAATAGGCGTGCGGGTTGAACCCGCTTTCGACCAACGACAAATAGATCAGATCACTTGGCAGCTGGAATTCCGTGAAAATGCTGTCGACCAGCGGGCGATAGTGGCTGAGGCGGATGAGCCATTGCTCGAAGCGGTTACGGATGGCTACATTGAAAAACCGAATGTGGCCCTGTACGGATGGATCTAGGACGATCGGTACATTGTATTCAGGGGCGTTTTCCGATTCCTGTCCCTGTTCGGCAGCCGCTTCCTGGATGACCTCGGCCGGTGGCGTCAACAAGTCTGCAAATCGAGCCATGTTGCCGGTCAGCGGTTTGAGCTGCAGCAGGGCTTCGGCCGGAGGGACTTCGGTGGATGGTTCACTGGCGACCGCCGTCGAAGATTCGGTGGCTTCGACTGCCGCAGCAGTTGCTCGATCCTCCTCATCCAGCAGGTACTCCGGCTCTTGGATAAGAGGTTGCGTGTCAGGCGCGGCAAGTTCAGTGCTTTCTGCGGGAGCTGGGATCTCACTTGGTGGCGAGGTGGGTGATTCTGCTCCTGCGAGAGCTGTCCATGACAGAGACAGAACGCAGAGTGAGAGCATCGGCAACGAGTGAACGCCAGCGCCTAAAAAACGTGCATGCATCAGGACACCCACCAAATTGTTCAGGGAAAGAGCGGTTCTTGACTCTCGAAAGGTAGCCTATCGAGGAGGGTTCGGGTTGTCAAGAAATTGAACAAGTTCGAATGTCGACTCGGTTCACTTCTGCCTCTCGAGCGTCATCGCGCTGGGGCCCGAGTTTGATGACGAACGTGCCGTGAGGACCATCTCGCTGATCTTGTGAACATGCTGAAAAGATAAGCATCTTCAAGGTTCGTTACCTTGACACCCAGGGGGGGCTATGGTAGCGTACGCCCCTTCTAAATCCCTGACATTGTTCGTTCCGCACAGCGAGGAGGATCGTCCCATGCTCAAACGGTATCTGCTGGCTCCCGGACCCACCCCCGTTCCTCCGGAGGTGTTACTGGCCATGGCCAGGCCGATGATTCATCACCGGGCTCCTGAGTTCGATAAATTGTTCGCGGAGGTTCGTGAGGACCTCAAGTGGTTGTTCCAAACCAGGAACGATGTCTTGATTCTCGCGGCATCCGGTACCGGCGGCATGGAAGGCTCGGTGTCGAATTTCTTGTCCCCCGGCGACAAAGCCCTCACGATCAACGGCGGTAAGTTCGGTGAGCGGTGGACGAAGCTCTGTAAGACCTTCGGCGCTCAAGTGACCGAGTTAAAGGTTGAATGGGGTCGAGCGATCGATCCGCAGGCTGTTGCCGATGCCTTGAAGAAGGATCCGTCGATTAAAGCCGTGTACGTACAAGCGAGCGAAACCTCGACCGCTGTCGCTCACGACGTCAAAGCCCTCGCGGAAATCGTCAAACAATACGAAGATACCATCCTCGTGGTGGATGCCATCACAGCCCTTGGCGTGCTCGACCTGAAGACGGATGCCTGGGGCCTCGATGTGGTGATCACAGGATCCCAGAAGGCGTTGATGCTGCCTCCGGGATTGGCCTTTGCCAGCGTCAGCGACAAGGCCTGGCGTCTTGCCGACAAGGCCAAGAATGCCGCGTTTTATTTCAATTTCAAACGGGAGCGGGAGAACCAACAAAAGAGCACGACGGCCTATACCCCGGCGGTGTCGCTCATTCTGGGCCTCAAGGAAGTGATGAACATCCTGAAGGCTGAAGGGTTGGAAGCCGTGTTTGCCCGCCATGCCATGCTGGCGACGGCCATGCGAGAAGGCGTCAAGGCGGCGGGACTTTCTATTTTCCCGCAGGAGCGGCCAAGCGACGCGTTAACCGCCATTTCGGCGCCGGAAGGGGTAGACGGGCAGGCCGTCTACAAGAATTTGCGAACCCAGTATGGGATGACGGCCGCTGGTGGTCAGGATCATCTCAAGGGGAAGATTTTCCGGATTTCCCACATGGGGTACATCGACAGCTTCGACGTGATCACGGCCTTGGCGGCTGTGGAAATGGTCATTAAGGGTCTGGGGTATCCCGTGAAATTGGGCAGCGGAGTCGCGAGAGCTCAAGAGATTATTATGGGGAAGTCGTAAGTCATACAGTCACCTTCAGGTAAGGCGTCACGATAATGAAAATCTTGGTCAGCGATAGTCTGTCGAAGCAGGGTGTAGAGGTATTGGAGAAGGCCGGCTTTACGGTGGTGGTGAAAACCAAGCTGCCGAAAGAGGAACTCCTGAAGGAAATCAAGGATGCGGACGGACTGATCGTCAGATCCGGGACGAAAGTCACGGCGGAAGTTATCGCGGCTGCTGAACGCTTGAAGGTTGTCGGACGCGCCGGCTCCGGATTGGACAACGTCGATACGCCCGCGGCAACCCGGCGTGGCATTGTGGTCATGAATACCCCTGGTGGTAACACGGTGACCACCGCCGAGCATACGATGGCCATGATTTTCTCGATGTCGCGCCGCATCCCGCAGGCCACCGCTTCGACCAAGAACGGCAAGTGGGAAAAAGAAAAGTTCATGGGCGTGGAGTTGTACAACAAAGTGTTGGGCATCGTCGGGGTCGGCCAGATCGGCGGCTATCTCACGAAGCTTGCCCAGGGCGTCGGGATGCAGGTGTTGGCCTATGATCCTTACCTGGCTCCAGAACGGGCCGAGAAGATGGGCGTGACCATCGTCGAGCTGGATGAACTTTTCCGCCGGGCCGATGTGATCTCGGTCCATACTCCGCTCACCCCTGAAACCAAATCTCTCATCAATGCCCAGGCGATCGCCAAGATGAAAACGGGCGTCATGATCGCCAACTGCGCCCGCGGCGGAATCGTGCATGAGGGCGATCTGTGTGAGGCGCTGAAATCCAAGAAAGTCGCGGCGGCGGCATTCGACGTGTTCGATGAGGAGCCGGTCAAGGCTGATAATCCGCTGCTCGCGTTGGACAATTTTATTTGTTCGCCGCACATTGGGGCCTCCACGACTGAAGCGCAGGAGAATGTGGCGGTCGGCATTGCTGAGCAAATCGTCGAATACTTCACCAAAGGGATTGCCAAAGGTGCGGTCAACATCCCTTCCGTGTCGCCGGAGTTGTTGCCGCAGCTCCAACCCTATCTGTCACTCGGCGAGCGGGTCGGTCTGTTGCAGTCACAATTGCTTGAAGGCGGTCTGGAGCGACTGACCGTTGAGTATAGCGGAGATGTGGCCGGCTTGAATGTCGCGCCGCTGACGATTGCGGTGTTGAAGGGCCTCTTGACGCCTATTCTGGAAGATCCCGTCAACTACGTGAACGCGCCCGTGGTCGCGAAGGAACGCGGCATCGAAGTCAAAGAGGTGAAGATCAGCGATGCTGGCGATTTCACCAGCGTCATTCGCGTGCGCGTCGAGGGCGGGAAGAAATCCCACCAAGTTGCGGGCACGCTGTATCATCGGAAGGACCCGCGGATTATCGAAATTGATCAATTCAAGGTCGAGGTGGTTCCCGATAACCACTTGCTGTTGATCCTGAACGAAGATCGTCCTGGTGTGATCGGCACGGTCGGCCATATTCTTGGCGATCACAACATCAATATCGCACGCATGCAGTGTTCGCGTGAGGAGCGTGGCGGAAAAGCCCTGTTGATTTTCGGCCTTGATGCACCGCTTCCGAAATCCGTCCTCGATCAGATTACCAACAGCAAGCACATCCTTTCCGTGAAGGTCGCTGACCTGTCGAAAGGGTTGTAACGTGCTCAGCCGTCGATCATGGGCTCCCGTTCGTTGAAGGCCTCTTCTTCCTCCACTCCCCTGGTGGCTGGTCGGGAACGGTCGCTCATTCCGGTTGGAATGAGCACCATTCTGCCGGACGCCGCGCGTCGAATTCGTCGCCTTGAGGAAACACTGCTTGCGGTGCTGGCCGGCGGCGGCTACGACGAAATCATCCTGCCGATGTTCGAGTATCTCGATGTGCTTGCACCGGGCCTCGAGTCGGAACTCATTGAAAAATGTTACCAGCTGGTCGATCGGACCACGGGGCGCCTGATGCTGCTGCGCCCTGACGCCACGGCGCAGATTGCCAGGACTGTGGCTATGGGCATGATGGGGCCTCGGCTTCCGCTGCGGCTCTGTTATCGCACCTCGGTGTTCCGGTACGAGCGGGAGCATGCAGGGCGCGACCGTGAAATTTTTCAGGTCGGGGCCGAACTCATCGGGGTCGATGGGGTGGCTGGTGATGTCGAAGTGTTGAGGCTTTTGTTGGAATGTTTAACCCAAGTGCGACTCTCCTCCTTCAAGGTTGCGGTCGGACATGTGGGCTTCTTCACTGCGCTGTTGACCCGGTCAGGACTCTCGCCGGAGGGCCAGAAGCGCGTGGAACTGGCGGCAGCGCGGAAAGATATGCCGTTGCTGGAGGAATTGTTAGTGCGCGATGGAGTGGCCAAATCGGCCGCGCAGGTGATTCTCGAAGTCCTGGAGTTGTGTGGTGGCCCGGAGGTGCTGACGCGAGGGCGTAAGCTCGTGGGGCGCGACCGTGCGCTGCTGGCACCGCTCGATCGACTGGCACGGGTCTATGAGCAGCTCGATCCAGCGAGGCAATCATCGGTGCTGCTCGATCTGGGTGAATTCCGGGGCTTCGAATACTATGACGGGATTGTGTTCGATGTGTTCGCGCCTGGAATCGGGGCTGAACTGGGTGGCGGTGGCCGTTACGATCATTTGATGGGGCGGTTCGGCCGTACGGCTGCGTCTACTGGATTTGCCCTCGATGTCGATCGGGTGTTCCGGGCTATCGATCCCTCCGGCGACAGTGGACCGTCGAGCGCTACTGAATCCCAGACAGGCCGTCCGACCAAGCAGGCCAAAACTCCTGCCAGGCGGCAGGGGAGGCGAGCATGAAATCTCTGTCCGCCGTTGATCTCACGGCTCCCAGGCTGCCGCCGCAAAACCTCGAGGCGGAGCAATCCGTGCTCGGTGCGATCTTATTGGACAACACGGCCATGGCCAAGGCCATGGAAGTCCTAACGGACCAGGAGTTCTACCGGACTGCGCACCGCAAGATCTATCAGGCCATGCTGGAGTTATCGGATCGTGGCGAAGTTATCGATCAGATCACGTTGACGGAATGTCTGAAGGGACGGTCGGAACTTGATGCGGTGGGCGGGTCGGCATACCTGGCCGAACTTGTGCAAGTCGTCCCGACGGCAGCGAACATCCGGTATCACAGCAAGATCGTTCGCGACAAGGCCTTGTTGCGGGGTTTGATTGAAACCTCGACGGAAGTTATCACGCGAGGGTATGACGGCACCGCCGCCGTCGATGAGCTGCTCGATTTCGCCGAACGCTCCGTCTTTGGTCTCGCGCAAGGCAAGCTAGACCGTTCCTTCACGCAGGTGAACCAGATCATCAAGGAAAGCCTTGATGTCGTGGATAAGTTGTCCAAGCGGAAGGAACGTGTGACTGGTGTGCCAACCGGATACATCGATTTGGATGATCTCACCGCGGGGTTGCAGCCGTCGGATTTGATCATCGTGGCCGGTCGTCCGAGCATGGGCAAGACGAGTTTGGCGCTTGGCATGGCGCAGCACGCGGCGCTGCATGCCGGAACTGTCGTCGGCATTTTCAGTCTCGAAATGTCAAAGCCGCAGCTCGTGCTTCGTATGTTGAGCTCTGAAGCTCGGGTTGATTCGCACTCACTCCGGACCGGCAGACTTCAGAAGGAAGATTGGTGGCGACTGGCCGAAGCGGCCGGTAAGCTCGAGCAGGCGCCGATCTTTATCGATGATTCCGGTGCCGTGACCGTGCAGCAGATGCGTGGAAAGGCCAGACGGTTGAAGGCGGAACGCGGCCTCGATTTATTGATCGTCGACTATCTTCAGCTGATGCAGGGCAAAAGCGAGTCCGAATCGCGACAGCAGGAAATATCGGACATCTCGCGCTCGTTGAAAAGTCTTGCCAAGGAACTCAATGTGCCCGTCATTGCGCTGTCCCAGTTGAGTCGTGCGGTTGAAGCCAGAAAACCGCCGGTGCCGATGTTGGCCGACTTGCGTGAGAGCGGCGCCATCGAGCAGGATGCTGACGTGGTGATGTTCATCTATCGAGAAGAAGTCTACGAGCCGGCCACGGAGCGGAAAGGCATCGCTGACATCCTGGTGAGTAAACATCGCAACGGTCCGATCGGCAAGCGCGAGCTCTTCTTTCACGATCGATTTGCCAAGTTTGAGAATCTCGAGACTCGTGAGGTCGTTTGACGCGTTCTTTTCAGGGCCGGTATAATCCCCCATCGTTCCTGGTTCCTCAACAGTATCCCTGCAAGTCGAGCGGATGTATTGTGCAACCATCGTGTGAAGAACGCCGACAGCCGCTCACCCCACAGGGGGGGCGGCGCATGAGAGCGACGGTCGTCTTGGTAGCCTCGCTCGCCTGTATGACCGCCGCCTGCCAGACTGCTCCTCCGGCTCGTCCTGCTCCCCCGGTACCCCAGGCTGCGACACCCACGGTTCCGCGCGTTTCGCCCTCCTCTTCGGATTCGCGTGCGTCGTACCATTTTCTGCTCGGTTATCAGGCTGAATTGGAGCAGGAGACGGAGCTGGCGATCAAAGAATATCAACTCGCCTTGCAGACGGATCCTTCATCGAATTATTTAAAGGCCAGACTGGCCGTGTTGAATTTTACGGCTGGTGATGTGCCGGCTGCCGTGCGCTTTGCCGATGACGTGGCCGATGCTCCGGGGTTGGATGCGCAGATGCTTGGCCAACTCGGCGGGATGTATGCGGCATCAGGGAAGCCGGACAAAGCGTTGAGATTGTTCAATCGCGCCATTGAGCAGGAACCGCAACGGAGCGAGCATTTCTTCGCCAAGGGGCTCCTGCTGGCCAATCAGAAACAATATGCTGAAGCCGAGGAGACGATTCGTTCGGGAATCAAGGTCAGCCCGGACTCGGCCGTCGGCTACTATTACCTCGGTCGTATCGGCGTGGAGGCGAGGGATTTCGACAAGGCCACGACTCACTTCGAGCAGGCGGTGACGCTGAATCCCGCATTTGAACCTGCGTATGTGGCCCTGGGATCTGTGTACGAAGCCAAGCAGGATCGCGACAAGGCGATTGATATCTATCGCCGCTATTTGCAGGGCGTGAATCCAAAAAACCGCGAAATCCGCCACCATCTCATTCGCCTGCGAGTGTCAGCCAAGCAGTATGATGAGGCGCTGAGAGAGCTGCAGGAGATTTTGGCGGAGGATCCCTCGGACCTCGATGCGCAGCTCAGAATGGGGTTGGTCTATGGCGAGCAGAAGAATTACCCCAAGGCCATTGAGCAATTAAACCAGATTCTCACCGTGCGGCCGAGCGAGCTCAAAGTCCGTGACTATCTGGGGTATCTCTATGAAGAAACCAGGGACTATCCGAACGCGATCGCGGCCTATCGCCACAACCTTACGCTGGAGCCCTCGTATTTCGAGGGACACTTACACTTGGGAGTGTTGCTGTATCGCACGAAGCAATATTCCGAGGCCATCCAGCGTTTGCGGGAAGCCAGTCGGTTGAATCCAAAACAGCCGGAGGCTCACATCGTCCTCGGGTTGTCGCATTTCCAGGTTGAGGAATATGAACCGTCTCTCCAGGCGTTTCTGGAGGGTATACGCCACAACCCCGACAATGCGGACCTGCATTTTAATGCCGGCACGGCCTATGACAAATTGAACCGATTTGAGGACGTGGTGAAGTCGATGGAAACCACGTTGGCGTTGGATCCTCACCATGCCGATGCGCTGAATTACCTGGGCTACAGTTATGCGGAACGCGGCGTCAAGATCGAGGAGGCGATCGCCTTGACCAAGCAGGCCGTCGCCCTGAGGCCGACCAACGGGTACTATGTGGATAGCCTGGCCTGGGCCTTCTTTAAGAAGGGGCTGCTGCCCGAAGCGCTGGCGGAGATGAAGCGGGCCGTCGCGTTGGTTGGCGACGACCCCGTCATCTATGAGCATTTGGGTGAGATTCACCTCAAGCAGCAGCATCTCTCCGACGGCCGAGAAGCACTCCTTCATTCGCTCGAATTGGATCCCTCCAATGATAAGTTGATGCAGCGGTTCCGTGATCTGGGATTGGGCGATCCTTCGAAGGAAGAACGAATCCGCCAAGCAATTCGACGTGTCACTGAGCGGAAAGCCGCTTCTCCGACCCAATAGGTTCTGCCACCTCTCCCGAACACAGTCCTGTTCCCCGTCAACCCGCTCGGTTTCGTCTGAACTCCAACACCGTACTCCCTCTATCCCCTTGATTCTGCAGTAGTCATTTGAGCTCGCCTAAGGCGGGACCGCCTTCGGGCGGCCTACGCACCGTGACTGTTCGATTCAGCCAATTTTTGGCACTTTCCCCGGTTGGTTCAGCGGTTCTCGAGGGCTTCTGCCCGTGGCTGATCCACGCATCATGAGAAAAAATCAATCTGGACAAGGAGTTATACATCGAGTTGCAGGTGTCCAGGCTCGTGGCACAAGGCCTGCTTGTGGAAGCCCTCACGTGAGGGCGCCATGCCAACAGAGAAGGATGTTGCGGGAGCCACGGGATCGGTGAGTACGCGTCATGGCACTGTCATCAAAGCAAACCGGATTCACGCTGATCGAGCTCATGGTGGTGGTGGTCATCGTGGGCATCTTGGCGGCCTTTGCGATACCGAACTTTCTTCGATATCGGGCGAAGGCCATGCAGGCCGAAGCACGATCGAATTTGGCGGGAATCTTTGTGGCTGAGACCTCCTTTTTCACTGAACGAAAAGAATTCGGCAACTTTACGGATATCGGATTCGCGATCGCGACAGGTGGGACAAACCGATACACCTATCGAACGGGTTTAGGAATTGCTGCAGGCATGGGGGCGAACGGAGGGACGCTGTGCGGACCTTCCGGTAGCTGCGACACGATTCAGACTGAAACACCGTCCGTAGGAATGATTACCTACACCGGTGCGGCGGGTGTCGCGATGACCTCCGTCTCAGGATTTACGGCGACCGCTGCGGCAGATCTGGATGCGGACGCGACTCATGATGGCTGGTACGTCAATGATAGTAAGCAGGGCTTAATTGCCGCAGAGCCAGATGACGTGACGAGCTGACGGTGGCAGCAAAACTTGTCACCAAGTGACGGAAAAGGGAATCGGACGTCGGATGGCGAAGTGGCCCGAAACACAGCGATACGCGTAACTACTTGGAATATGAAACAAAAGATACAAAACTACAGGAAGGAGGTGTTGGGCATAGAATCTGCTATTCCCAAGATCTGCTAAGCGTGAGGGCGCAGTCCTAAACGAGAACACAGAAATGAAGCCTGTGTTGGATGACGTGGTAACAATAGGAAAGGGAGGCATTATGTTGAAGCAAGTGAAGGGTCAGAAAGGTTTTACGTTGATTGAGTTGATGATCGTCGTGGCGATTATCGGAATCTTGGCGGCCATCGCCATTCCGAACTTCTTGCGTTACCAGGCGAAGTCTCGCCAGTCGGAAGCCAAGACGAACCTGGGCGCGATCTTCGTGGCGGAGACGGCCTACCTCAGCG
>WBZQ01000887.1_pt1 | contig 22017 bp, 25 predicted proteins | sample 5204251 | NCBI WGS metagenome assembly WBZQ01 (sample SAMN12412402, study PRJNA552823) | activated sludge metagenome | isolation source: activated sludge from nitrification reactor of wastewater treatment plant... | place: USA: Virginia | collected 2017-09
ATACTAAAGAATCTAATTGCGGCATACGAAGCCAGGGAAGCCCTCAATGTTCAGCACCTCGCCCTCAAACAACTATTTGTTCATTTTCCATTTGGTGAGGCACTCGCCGATATGGTCAAGGAGCCCAGACACAGCGACGTGCCACTGAGCAGAAAGAGGCTTCGATGTATTGCTCATCAGGCAGTTGAAAAGGCCTACAGCGGTCCCCTTACAAGCATAATCCGAGAAATACTCTCGCAAATTCGAGACACAAGAATCGATGTAGTGAGACGGCGCCGACAATGGCGCAGAGACCGAACCGAGTTTTACGACAAGCTTGCGCATCGCCTGTCGAGAGAAGCCGGGACTATTGTGCTGACTCCAATACTGATGCCTGGACCTTCAGGCTCCGAGGGATCTTCTACCTGTACGACAAGAAGTGCGCCATTAGCACAAGCTCTCGCACATCCCATCAACATGCAAGAGTTTATTCATCGACTTCGGCATGCCGCGCCCATATATCGGACCACACTTCATTTTGTACAATCCATGCATGCCCTGATCGCCTGACTTACGCGGCCCCTTGCAAAGATACTCCGACGTTCTCAACCAACAGCTTCGCCCCATCCCACTCCAGTCCTTGAGACAGCGCCTACCAAAACAATAACCACCGCCTCACGATCCCCCCTGCGTTGTGCACACCACAATGAGGCCCCCCATGCTTGGCACAGTCGATTTGCTTCCACACACCCAAGTGGTTACGAACAGCACACCTACCAATATTTCCTCTGCTGATCTGTCTCAGAGTGGGGATGATTCCCCAGTATTGCCCCGGCTAGCAACCGAGCCAGTTGGTATGAAAGCCGAGGCGGTGCCCGATCCTCCGCCCCCACGACGCGATGAAGAAGACGACGAAGATGAACAGGACCCGATTGTTAGCCTCGAACAGGACTCCAATGATTTTCAGCGCGCGACGATCTCCATCGTGATGACGCTGCTCCCAACGGACCGCCACCCTGACGGCCGCCTCACACTCATCGGCGTACGAAGTCACAACCTCCCGCCGCAGCTGACTACCGCACGATTCAACGACTTACTGCCCCTTCCGGAATCTCTGAGCCAGGCCCTCACACGTTGGGAGCAGACCTTTCCTGCGGCGCTAACGGCACGGAAAACCCAGCGGGACGCAAGAGCCGCCGAGCAACAGACTAGAAGCCTGGAACAGGAGAAAAAACGCGAAGCGGAACGGCAAGCCAGAAAAGCCAAAGTTGCTAAGCCGACCGCCGCGAAAGCCACGTCCGTGGCCCCAACACCCAAACCGGATCGCGAACAACACTCACACGATTCCCCCTCAAACACAGCCCTTCCTCAAGCCGGCTTATTCGAGTAGCGAAAGGAGCCTTATGGTTACGCTTCAACTTGAAGGACAAGAAATTCAATTGCCCCCCGAAATCGCCATCAGCGACGATGCGGTTCGCAAAGCGATCGCCCCCCTCTTCCCACAAGCCGCCCATGCCACCATTCAGCGAACCACTGACACGAATGGGATGACAACGATTAGGCTCACGAAACAGGCTGGAACGAAAGGAAATTACCATGTCATCCTCCGTCAGCTTATCGAGTCCCCCCGCCACGTCAATCCCGCCCTCACGCTCTACCAGACATACCAAACTGAGTCCCAGCCAACCCAGGCGACGGTCGAATCCATACTCCTCACGCAGCAAAAGCTGCGTCTCGCCATTGAGCATGGTGAAAAGGAATACAAAGAAACAGCTACCATTAAGGAGCGCCTCACAAGCACTCCTGGCTCGCCCAGCCGCATCCTTCCATCTGGGTTCTAACCTGCCCTCCACGCCGTTGAGCCTCGTTCTCGCATCCCTCAAAAACATAGAGGTTATCTCGGTCCCCTCATGCCTCGAATATCTGGAGGAGAGAGCGCGCGACTTTTGTATCGTCAACGCGTTCCATGAGATCTTTCCACGGAGGTTTCGCACGACCGCCGCCGCCCTTCCGCATCGAAGCATCAAGGAGGCCGCAGAACAGCTTCAAGAAGAGTTCATTAAGCTAATCGAGCAACGCTATTTCCCGCTCGATAGCTGGGACACCGAATGGATTCGAGACCGCTTCCCATTCATTCCCATACATTTGGAAAATTATGATTGTGAGTCGGAATTCGAAGAGGTACCGCTTCCAATCTGTATCGCAGCGGCCTGGGTGGGACACTATTCCTACGCCCCCACCTGGACAAACATTCAGGAAGAACTCAGCGAGCACGCTACAATTCCACGATGCTTTTTGAATCCTCAACACCGATGCAACGTTCAATTTCTTGACTTCAGGAGACGCTGTGCGCGACGGCGCTTTCCCATTTCAGGATTTCCCCAGGTCATCGACATCCTCGGCCACTGCACCAGATCTCTGTTCCTTGACATCAGCTATGACTGCGAGTCACCAGATCACCCGTACCAATGGAACAAACGGGATCTCACAGCTTTGGCTCGCCAATGGAAACGGGCGCAAATCATGCAACAATCCATGAATAGCACGACTAAAGCCTTACTCGACAATCCGTCAGCATGGGAAACGATTTTCAGCTGCTGGTCAGATCTTTGTACTGCAACACATGAGGCGCAAACATGAGAGATGCAAGCTCGGGACACGACGCGTCTCTGCACTTCATCGGCGGGCAATTGCTTCTTGAACACAAAGATGGTGAAGCGGTTGTCCGAAAATGTATTTCACCAGAGGCTGCCAGGAATGCGTTCTCATCAGCCGGGATAGATTCCGACTGGCTCCCAGAACATGTCTGCCGCTATGGCATAGGCCCCAGAGGCCCATGGCTACTCCTCCGGTTTGCCCCTGGTCGATACCAGGTCCCACTGGCTGACCCCATTAGACTTTCCGGAGGAGGGGATCCACACACAATGCTTGCCGTCCCGATGCCGGGGTTGTTGTTTCTCGGGTACGGGACCCATTATTACGTCTGGGCCTACAAGCTATGGAAGTACGCGGCAACAAAACTCTTCAAGGCACCGCTTGCAAACGTGTACCCTGATGGCGCGATTTGTTTCGGAAACGTCCATCCACGGGTCGCCCACGGCAACACGATTGCAAACAGCTGGCGACTATTCTGGGATAGTAACTTTTCCGACCATCTCGCAAATGGGAAATCCCACACCCACCCGGACAATATCCTGCCCTTCCTGGCGAAACTTCACTCAACTGAGGCACAAGACTATCCTCTCGATGATCTTGAGCCGGCTCACCTCTCAATTGCCGCCATCATTCGTCAACTGATGGAGAGCGGGAAGGGGTAATCACATATGACGAGGACGTCTCCTTTCATTAAACACCACATTGCGAGTTGTCTACTTCCCGCCGACAATTCCACCCTTTACGACTATGTTCTGGCTGGCAACGGGGTCTTTATTCGCGGCAAACGTAGAGAACTGTCAGTGCTTTTTCCAATTATCGAACATCCAATTGCCGGCCTTCCTCCCATTGCAGGCAGCCTCACGCTCACGATTCCGAGAATTCCACAACGGCTCATCCAAGAGATGATGGAAGAGGCACTAGGAGCCTGCGCAGAGCCGGCGGGTCCCGTAGAAAGTCTATTCCATTTTGAACACGACACAGATTGGTGCATGACTATTCCAGACCAGATTCGTACGCCCTTCTCAGTCCAGCCTAGCACCCCTGAACGCTGTCCATCTTACGAGCGTGCCATTGTCGAGATTCACTCACACCACACCATGGCTCCACGGTTTTCTGTCGTGGACAATGAAGACGAAACGGGGTTTCGAATATACGGTGTGTGTGGATGGTTGACCACTCGCCCGTCCATTACATTTCGTGTCGGGCTGTATGGCCACTTCATCCCAATCCCAGCGGAGTTCGTTGCAGAGCTACCTCCCACACTTCAGGACACATACAGACAATGAGGGGCGAGATGTCATCGCGACATGTTGTCACTGCAGGGAATCGCAACACAGAACAAAACACCAGGACACACCTGGACCTTAGTCATGTACATGCCGTGAATGTGCTTCCTAAGCAGTGCCAACGCCTCCATCTCATCCAAATCGGATGTGGGGGCATCGGAGCGTTTCTTGGTATCCACGTCGCCCGCCTCGCACGGGAGTGTTTCCGTCTATTTGATACGGTGATGGTCACTTTCTATGATGGGGACACAATTGAAGAAAAGAACCTACGTCGTCAAAACTTCTGTCAGGCAGAAATCGGACACAATAAAGCAGAGGCCTTAGCATTTCGAATCTCTACCGCTTGGGGGATTCCCATTCGCGCGTTTCCACGGCATTTCTCGGAGAAAGAGGCGCAGCCTGAGTACGACACCCTGACCATTCTTCTCGGCTGCGTTGACACAGCAAGGGCTAGGCGTAGCCTCCATCAAGCTCTCGCGCGATTGAACACCAGAAACGATGCCCAAGCATGGCTGATTGATGGTGGGAACCTCACCACCCACGGGCAAGTGTTAGTTGGTAACGTCGTCAAAGACTTTAACCCACACGAGAGCTTTCAGCTGCGCACTCTGTGCCAGTCACTCCCCGCGCCAGCGCTTGTGCACCCAGAAATGCTCAAACGAGAACGTCGCCCCGTCAACACTCAACCGCGGTCATGTGCTGAACTTGCACTAAGTGACCCGCAATCCCTCACGATCAATAGCATCATTGCCTCGCACATGTCGGACTACCTGCTTCGACTCGTCATCACCAAAGACCTTCGCCGTTTCGCAACATATATCGATATGGATACTGGCTCAGCGCGCTCTCTGGCCATTACTTCGACGGAAATCTCCCGTGCACTAGGCTTACACCAAAACAAGTCTATGGGGAGGGCTTCCTAGCCATGAACCTACGACACAGTTGAAGAAAGTCGGTAATACAAGATGACAATACTTCGATCAAAGAAGATCAAGCTCCGACGATCCACATCGAATGCTTACGTTCTTGGAAATGTCGTACACATATCGCGCCTGGATCCAACGCTGGAGCCTTTCCGCTATTTTGTGGATTTCTATGGCGAGTCTGACGCACGCCGCACAGCCTCTCCCCCAAGAACTGATAAATCAATGGTTTGCAGTTGAAGTCTTGAGTGGAGCCAGAATTCCTTTATCGATCGAATTCGTGCCATCTCCGTGGTCACTGATCCGGCTACGGCTGGCGCCGGACGAACGACTCTTGGTGTTATTTAATGCTCCCGTACAAGAGTGCACGATTAGTGGCGACGCCCGGCTGGATCCAGATCGAGATCGGATCCACATCCGAAGCCATGCCATCACGTGCCGTACTGCTAGAGGATTTGAAACTAGAGTCTTCACTGGAACAGTGGTTTCTGAAACTGACGGGTTTCAAGGGGTCCCCTTGTCATTGGCATATCAAAGCCAGGATCAGAAGGGGTACATCGTACCAGCTGGAGTCCAAGGCACCCTAGTCGTCCTCCCACACAACCCTCCCGAGAGAGTCGACGCCCCTCCCCCATCTCGTAAGTAATCGCTATCCATCTCTTTCGCTGCCTGCATTCGATGCACACTCTTGATGCCTTCAGTCTCTCAGTGGAGCCCTGTTAAAGCAAAAACGGAGTTCTCCTCCACGCTGCACGCCTCTCGACGGACACGTGCGGCACTCGCGGAGGGAGCGGCACCGTCCCGACTGAAGGAGCCTATAGGAACACTGTCACGCGGCAAGTGTAGCCTGACGTGAATGCGTGGCCCAATCGAGCAGAATGGGCTAGCCCGCCAATACCGAGCGACGGTGCATGATCACTAAAGAGAAAGGCGTCAGTATGAAAGAAGCAGACGCACCCCTACCCCAATGGATGCCAGGACTATGGCGAATAAAACTCAGCGACAATGGGCCTGTAACTATTGTCACGCCACGAGAGGACGGGGATGAGGATTTAACGATTGCGGTGATCACTGAGCCCTTCAACAACAGAAAGGAAGTCCTCGCGAACGCATACCTGATCGCTGCAGCTCCGAAACTGTATGAACAACTACGACTCTTAGTCCGTTGGGCAGAGGACCATGGAGAGTCGTGCAGATTCGCACAGGATGCTCTCGCTGCAGCACAGGGAGAATCTCACACAACGTGCGCGGGCCCATGTATCGCGGGGCTTATGCCGGGTGAAGCGTGTGAGCAATGCGGCAAGCTCTGTGAGGATAGTGAGACAGAGCTATGACACTGCATTTCACAGCGGGCCCATGGGTCGTCTACAGATCTTTGAATCGATAGAAGCCATCTCGACTGTATCCATTACCTTGACAAGCCTTTCATCGATTGCCCAGGTGCTTCGCCAGTTTCAAGACGCCCAGCTTGATCCTGATGATGTTTTGTTCCGTCGTCATGATCCTCGCTCCTTTGATGAGGAGGACTGTATTTATCTATCAGATTTAAATTTACCTTTTAGGCCTAAATAGTATTGAGCCTCCTCCGAATCCCACGCCCACGCGTACACAATTCTTTCCCAGCTCAGGGCCGACCGCGCCACCACCTCCCAACGAGCGCTTACTCTCATCCCCCGCCTGGAGAACTCGTCCCATCAATTTGGAGTGTCATGCCAACACCTTTTGTCCATCTGCACACGCACACCACTTATAGCCTGCTCGATGGCGCCACTCTTCTAGATCCCCTCATTGAACACGTCAGATGGCTCAAGCAACCAGCCGTCGCGATCACCGATCATGGAAATCTCTTTGGCACAATCCCCTTCTACACCAAGGCCCGATCAGCAGGCATCAAGCCGATCATTGGGTGCGAAGTCTACATGGCCAAGGGCAGTCTGTTAGACAAAAAACCCCCAGAGGGACCCCGTGATTTCTATCACCTCATCCTGCTAGCCCAGAACAGTCTCGGATACCAAAACCTCATTCGCCTGGTCAGTCACGGCTACACGGAGGGTTTCTATTACAAACCCCGCATAGACAAGTCCTTGCTGCGCAGCCACAGTTCTGGCTTGATTGCACTGTCTGGCTGTCTTGACGGTGAAATCCCCACCCTCCTCCACCAGGAACAGTTCGCTTCCGCGTCCGTGGCCGCCCAAGACTTTCTCGACATCTTCGGTCCTGATCGGTTCTATCTCGAGCTCCAAGCTAATGGACTTCACCAGCAACAGAGAGTCAATCAAGGCCTGATTCACGTGCACCGGGAGCTGGGGATCCCGCTGGTCGCCACGAATGACTGTCATTATCTCAAACGAGGCGATGCAGACGCCCATGATTTATTGCTCTGCATCAAGACCGGCACTACGATCACTGATACAACCAGACTCCGTTTTGGAACCGACCAACTGTACGTCAAATCCTCCGAGGAGATGGCCGAAGCCTTTCGAGAGCTACCTCAAGCCATCACACACACGAATCTGATAGCTGAACAGTGCACGCTCGAGATTCCTCTGCATCGGACACAACTTCCTCGGTACAACGTGCCTCCCCCGCACACCCTCGCTAGTTTTCTTGAAACCCTCGCCCAGCAAGGGTTGTCGGCACGCCTCGCCCACCACTCGGGGCCTCTAGACCAACCTAAGTATGAACGACGCCTGCGGACCGAACTCCTCACCATCTGCTCCATGGGCTTCGCCGGCTATTTCTTGATCGTGTGGGACATCATGAAGTTTGCCCGCTCCCGGCGCATCCCAGTTGGACCAGGACGCGGGTCGGCCGCAGGTAGCCTGGTGGCCTACGCGCTCGGGATTACAGAGTTGGACCCGCTTGCCTACGACCTCCTCTTCGAACGGTTTCTCAATCCGGATCGAGTTTCCCTCCCAGACATCGATATGGATTTCTGCATGAAGAGGCGGCAGGAGGTGATCAACTATGTCACGGAGAAATACGGCCGAGACCATGTCGCACAAATCATCACCTTTGGCACCCTAGGCGCCAAAGCTGCAATCCGCGATGTAGGCCGTGTTCTCGACATTCCCTACGATGAAGTCGACACGATTGCCAAGCTCATTCCGTCTCAGCCCAACATGACGATCGCACAGGCGCTCGCCGAAGAGCCCAAATTAAGTGCCTTGTCTGCCTCGCGCCCTTCGGTCGGAAACCTGCTGTCGGTGGCCGGATCCCTTGAAGGGCTCGCCAGACACGCCTCTACCCATGCAGCGGGACTGGTCATCTCCAATACCCCCCTGCTGGAGACGGTCCCATTATGCCGCACGACGAGCGACGACATTGTGACGCAATTTGGGATGGGGGAACTCGAACAGCTTGGCCTAGTGAAGTTCGATTTTCTCGGATTAAAGACCCTCACCGTGATCGATCACACCATCTCACTGATCAATCAGCAATCCCCGGGATCCCGTCCGTTGACGCTGGACGACATTCCGCTCGACGACGCCAAAACCTTCGCCCTCCTCGCAAGCGGACGTACCACGGGAGTATTTCAGCTGGAAAGCAACGGAATGAGGGAGCTCCTTCGTGAATTTCAGCCTGATCGGTTCGATGATATCACAGCGATTATTGCGCTCTATCGTCCGGGGCCCCTCGATCTGATTCCGGAGTTTATTCAGCAGAAACGCAGGCAATGTCCCCTCGCCTCGAACATCGCGGCCCTCGAACCGATTCTCAGGACTACCTATGGCGTGATCGTCTATCAAGAACAAGTCATGGCCATCGCCAACACTGTGGCAGGATTCTCACTGAGCCAAGCCGACATTCTCCGCCAGGCTATGGGAAAAAAGAAACCAGAGGAGATGCGCGCCCTGCATACACAGTTTGTGGAGGGTGCCGTCGGACTCGGCACGGAGCGTGACGCAGCCGAACAGCTCTTCCAGATGATCACCAAGTTCGCTGGCTACGGATTCAACAAGTCCCATGCCGCTGCATACGCGCTACTCACCTATCGGACGGCTTATCTGAAAGCTCACAATCCGCTGGCTTACATGACTGCGTTGATGACCAGTGATTTCGGTGACCATGAGCAAATCTCTCTCTATGCCAGTGAATGTCGGGAAATGGGCGTCAGGCTCCTTCCGCCCGACATTAACCGGAGTGAGACCGGATTCACGATCGTGGACGGGGCCATGCTATATGGTCTGGCCGCAATCAAGCACGTAGGAGAACATCTCGCCACACAGTTGATCCGGACTCGTGCAACCGGAGGCACCTTCGCTTCCTTCTTTGATCTCTGCGATCGCGTCGACCGCCGCATTGTCACCAAGCGCGTACTCGATGCCTTGATTAAATCGGGCGCCCTCGACACGCTCTGTGACCATCGCGCACAACTATCCGCAATTCTAGATGATGAGACGCCAGCGAAGCCTACTCGATCTCACCGGAACGTCACACAACAAACTCTGCTCCATTTCTTGCCGGTGGAGTCAGAAACTCGCGTGCTGCCCCAAATACCAACCTGGGCTCCATCTATTCAATTGGACCACGAGCGAGAAGCTCTCGGATGCTATGTCAGTCACCATCCCGTACGAGTCCATGACCACCAACTGAAGCGTCTCCAAGTTGTTCCGTTAACTCAGCTTCCTGACCTCCCAGATGGCAAAGAAGTGCGAATCGCGGGATTGATCACCCGAGTCAAACGCATCACCACTAAAAGGCAGCAACCCATGGCCTTTGTCCACCTAGAAGATCAGGATCGCACACTCGAAGTCGTTGTTTTTCCGAGTCTCTACCGACACGAATCAGGGCAACTGGAACCTGGCACCGTCATCGCGCTCGAAGGGATTCTCGATCAGAATGACCAGGGGATAAAAGTGAAAGCCACCAGATTCCTCCCCCTCGATCCTGCTGCCTAAGCTCCCCACAATCCAGGAACAGGACTGCATATCCGGTAATACACACGCAGGGACGACACCATCTCAGCATGGGTGTCATCAAGAATGGGTTGCGTTCAAAAAGGAGTTGCTCTCACAATGGCGGCCACACTTACTTCCAGCTTACCTCTGTCAGTGATCAGTGCATTTCTATCACCAGTACAACGCTGGAGTCGCCACGGCCTCATAACAATCGGCTGCAGTCTCGGCATGACGCTCCTCGGTTCGGAAGTCGTAGTAGCTCAACCTATGGACTTGCCCGCGGTCGCGCGATGCCAAATGGAGGTAGCCTCGCAGCCCAATAGAGAGGCGCTCATCCGGAACTGGATTCACCGGGCAGGGCAGACCGATGCGCTTGCAGCGCTCTGTCTCTCATTTTCTCCAAATCCCAACGCGGGGGAATCCCTGGCATGGCTACGGCGCGCGGCGGATCTCGGACTCCCGGACGCACAGCTGCTGCTCGGTGCAGACCTTGAGGTAGGATTCAAGAGTCCTCCCAATAGCCAAGAAGCCATGCGCTGGTACCGGAAGGCCGCACAAGCCGATTTCCCTTTTGCCCAATACGAGCTCGGGGCCATTTATTCGGAAGGCAGGGCCAACCAACGGCAAGACTTGCCTGAAGCCTACTACTGGGCGACGCTTGCGGCCAGGCATCAATTCCGACAGGCCAAGGAACTCGCAGATACGCTCAGCCCACAGCTCTCACATGATGAGCGCGCACGCATCGATGCCCGCATCAAGAAATGGAAGCGCGTCGTCTCGTAGCCTATCCTGTCCCAAATCGATCCGGACTTACTGTGGCAGTATGCGCCCCCTAGCCAGTAGCCTTCGTCAGATTATCTCGAACATCATTCGATACTTACTGGGAGGCGCATCCGCATCTCGTCTCACCCACGATGAAGGCCGTGCACAACAAGCACGTGCCGATCTAGCCATGTTGCAGATCCTTGTCCAGGAAAGTGAACGGCCTCACACCGACGGGAGTTTGTCAGGCTCTCCAGTGGAAGACGATCCCCACCCATAAGCCCGCAGGGCGGATTGCCCCCGTTCGCACGCTTCGATAGAATGGTGTCCATCGAAATGATGAGGCACTATGCCGACCATGTCGACCGTTGTCCTCCTCTACTTTCTCGGGTATCTCCCAGCCGCTCCGCTTCCTCTTGAGATCGCCCCACCGGTGCCCCATCTTCAATGTGAGACCTTCACCGAGAGCGAGTATCTTGCGAGTGAGGAGGACATTCTCCACCAAATTAAGGAACGTGGTCGATGTATCGACCCCACAGTCTCATACGCACCATCATTGGAGGGCCCCAGTTGGTGGATGAACCCCGCTCCGACTGAGCCAGCTGGCGCTTCCTTTTTTGATTTCACTGCATCCCGGTAGATCACACGGCTGTGAGGCTTTCCCATCACGGGACCAACCCATCTCATGCCTCTGACAACGGCCGCTCCACAGATCCTGCCGCCATAGGAGTCTGAATCACTTCCCACCAGTCAAGCTCAAGTCGCACAGGAAGGCTGTATGCCGTACGCCGAATCCTTCTCCATCGCATCGAATTCCAAGCCAGAGCTTTGCTATACCGTCACTCGAAGTCAGGCCAATGACTGGCGATGCACCTGTCCACATTGGACCTACCGACGAACAGAATGCGCCCACATCCGGACTGCCCAGTCTCTCCCCTCAACAGAGTCGATAAATAAACCGGAACCGCCAATTGTCTATGCCCATGTCCGAGAAGTGACACCTCAACCAGACGGATCGTTGTACGTCCCTCTCCTGCCAATTGGGGACCCGCATTTTCTCTATACACTCTGCTTTGATCTCTATGCACACGGCGTACTTTGGGCGAGCATTCTCGAACGGTATCGGCTACCTGGGAGTTTCAGCAGAGACACTTGCGTGGCTTTCATTGAACAGCACGGAAGGAAGATCTATCAGTTCAGCGACAATCCCGCACTCCCGCGCCACCAATACCAGATCCTCTCGGGCATTCCACTTCCCGACATTCCACGGTACCAAGAAACGCCGGTAGAGTATCACTCGCGTACTGGATACCCCCTCGATCTCTGCCGACGCTATCTCCACCCCAAATCACCCACGTAGGGACAGCGCATTCCTTCAACCTCGACACATGAGGACGTATGAACCAACCTCCCATTCCAACGATGAGGATTGAAGAATCTGGATATCTCCTCCATCCGCCTTACGGAAACCGGTATGTTGCGATCCAGGTTGATCCCACTCAATGGACACACGTGTGCTCAGCACGCTTCGGACCAGGAAGACCCTGCAGTTTTAGCAAACAGACGAAGTGGACTGGCGACTCCTACCGCTATGATATTTTCATCCGTCCAGAGCATCGGCAGATTGCACTGCGATGGTTTAACGGAAGCGGAGAGGGCTGGCTCATCGCGGAGGATAACAATGAGAGAGGGGAACGCTCCCTCCTCGACCACATTGCCCAGCTCCCAGACGAAGCGAGACGCTGGGACTTCTGTCATTTCATCTGGAGTGCGCTGTCACAAACTCGGAGGGCTGTCGTTCATACCACAGAGGACACCTGGGAACAGGCGATCCTGCAAAAGCAGATCACCATCCGGAAACGCAATGGCCGACGGACTGCATCGATCAAGCCTCAGATAATCGGACTACCACACACAGTATCCACCTTCACCCTTTAGCTGCCTTCCACTTACAGGACTGACTCCAGGACACACATGATTCGGGACGAAACTCAGCTAGCTTCCCCTGAACGATTTCGAGCCCTGGACGGACGGCTGTACATGCCATCCTATCCATGGGGAGTAGACTATTTCTCACGCATGGCAGACGACATTCACCATATTGGGAGCGACACTACCCTCACGAAATGCGAAGCGATGAGACGGGCACAAGGGTGGGTCCTTGGCGCCCCTGCGAGATCCGCCACGATTCGTCGCCGACGCGACAATCGGGGCATCATGGAGTATTGGGGCGACACCGAAGGCCCACAGTATAAGACCACCGCTCTGAAATAGCGGCATCTGATTGGCAGCGCGTTTCCCATCAAAGCCACACACATCCGTCTACTCACGCAACGCAGGTTCTGCAACGACAATTTTGAGAGTCTGTCCACCGATTATCTCGATTTCAGTCCTTCGCAGTCGGTAATACATCTGCATGAACGTTATCTTTGGAATAGGTCACCACCCCTATGCCTCGCACAACCACTTTCTCGATCCACTTCCGGAACGAGATGCTGGAGTACCGCAGTGAATCCATTTCGCTTCAGGCCATGTTCTGGAGATGGCTCTGTCTCTTTGCGTTTCGACGGTGGAAAACAGAGTTCCGAGGGAACCCTGTCGGAGTTCCCGGTGAGCGGGATCCCAGGTTCCCCTGTCAAAGCTATATGCCGAGGCCGCGGGCAACTCACGACATGCCGCATTGCAGGTTTCCGGACGGGCACTACCTCTGTTGGACTTGTACAGCAAATGCCCAACTTCCCAATCCCGGCACCCTGATTGCTCTCAAAGGGGCGAGCCGTACGGAGTTGAAGTCTCGCACCCAAGCCGTTCCCTCGACTCACGAGGCGCTATGAAAAAGGATTACGCCGTATCGGTCATCTTCCCTGAAGTGTTGGTCAAGCACAGCCGGCAACACATCAGAATCTCGGCAAGTAATCTACGGCTGGCTGCAAATGAGGCCCTTAAAGCCATCATGAAACGGGAAGGGATCAAAGGGCGACGGCTGACTCGCTTGCAACTGGCCGTGATCCACGCCGGCACGAGCACGATACAGGACCACGAGGCCTAAGCGAACACACCCCATGAAGGCTATGGGTCTTCGTCTTCATCCCCAGTGGGGTAGCGTCCTACGCAGACAAATACTCACCCTCAGTTGCAGCGCGACGATGCTCATGCTCTGCCGTCGTCAGGAAGCCATGGCCACAGCGGACAATGACTCGTGGGCGTTGGCATGACGATCATCGCAGTTTTTCTTTTTGCCAACCAGCTTTGTCGGCTCCTCGAGCCGAAACGGTTAGGGTACACCTTCACGAGTCTGATCCTGCTCCACGCCACGACCATCATCCTGCTGGAAATGAGCATCGGCTGGACGGCCGTGTTCTATTCGCTCGGGGCGATTGGACTCGGTCTCCTCGATATCTTGAACAAGCCCTCGCGCTTCGGTCCTTTATATCCGCAACTGTGGGGGTCCCCTGGGCCATCCAACTCCACAAAGCCATGGCGTCAGGCCGATCTTGGGCACGGACTGACACTGATGTCAGTGTGCCGAAGACAGACACCTCCTGATGGATGAGTGACGACGGATGTTTACTAACCGGATGGCGCTCACGCGCAGGTCAACCGCCTCGCTGATACCACGACGCGCTAACCGAGCACTGACACAGCCCTGAGAACCATGACGATGTCTCTCCCATCTACTCATTCAACCGAAACGCCACAGCCAATTCTCTCTATTGGGATGCTCTCGCAACGCATTCGTCGACAACTCGCGCCGATGCTGACCAAGCAGACGTACTTGCTCCAAGCCCAATGGATCAAACCCCAGGCCAATAAGGGGCAAAAGGGCTTCTTCTCGGTCACTCTGGCGGACACAGACAATCCAAATATGGCGATTGACGCCATGATCTGGGAACCAGCGGTCATCAGGAAGGTGCTCGAACAAGGCCAACAGTTCGGCCACGACCTGCTGAGTCGGGATTCTCGAGTCGAGGTCGTCGTCGAGGCCACGCTGGGGTTCTGGGCCAATAAGAACACGATCTATGTGCTCATTCACCAGCTCAGCACGATCGGCATGCTTGGACTGCGACAGCAACAACGGGAAGCAGCTCTTCGCACCCTCAAAGAGGAGGGCCTCCTTACTCGCAATGCCAGCCTTCCATGGCCACGATTCCCATTGCGAATCGGCATCATCGGCAAGCAAGGAAGTGACGCCGTTCACGATATCTTAAATGTCCTGCACAGCAGTCCGTACCGGTTTGAAATCACCATTTTCCACACTGCCGTCCAAGGAGTCGGAGCGATCCCAGGGCTTCTCAAGGCATTCCACGATGTCGCCGCACACACCACACCGCTCGATGTCATTGTCATGTCGCGTGGAGGCGGAAATGAAATAGATTTGGTCGCGTTTGATAACCTCGACGTCGCCCGCGCCGTCGCGACAGCGAGCAAACCCGTCCTGACAGGGCTGGGCCACCACCTCGATCGGTCGATCTGTGACGAGGTGGCGGCGAAAGCTTTGTCTACGCCAACCGCTGCCGGGCAGTACCTCGTCAGCCATTTGGACCGCATCCGCGAATGTCTGTTCACGACCCATGCAACGCTACTTGCCCATACTCGACACACGTTGCTGGAATGGACTCATGCACTCACGCTCACCCGGCATGCCCTCTGGGAACGCGCCCGGACCACGATCGAGGCTCACGCGACAGCGTCCCAGCACGCCCATGAGCGATTCCAGCGCGCACTCCGCGATCGCCTCGAAGCCAGCTACCAGCAAGGCAGAACCCTTCGATACAGCCTTACCACCAGCCTGACACAAGCGCTCTCACAGTTGTCCATGGGGTACGCCTTTACACTGGTACGCCTGCATACCGCCGGACTTTCGCGCGTCGATACCATAAAAGGCGCCATCACCGCGTTCGTCCAGGCCTTGACCCTCTCATACCCACAACATCTTCTTGCCAGAGGCTATGCCTATGTCCTTGATAATCAGGGACGGATGGTGACCTCTCGTAGGACGGTCATCGCGGGAGCGCAGCTACATATTCACGTTCAGGACGGCAGGATTATCGCCACCACCCTTCACACGGAGCCTTCGCATGAGCAATGAAGACACGTCCCACCCCCAACTGCCCACGTCCTATGACGCGGCATTCAAGGAATTGGAGGACCTCTCCGCCAGAGCTACGAAAGGCGATATCAACATCGATGAGTTGAGCACGGCCATTCAACGAGGGAACCAGCTGTTTGCCTTTCTCAGCAGTGGCATCGCGAAGATCAAAGCTGAGATCGAGGACCAAGCTCCGGACGGTATCACCCAATCCAAGCCCAATTAACCGCTTGGCATCCGATGTTCCAGGGACCATGTCCCCATTCAGAAGAGGACTCACTCAGTCATGTCGAAACACCATCACACTCACCCGATCACGATCGATCAGACTCTGGATCTCTTAGCCAAGCAGTGGACGGCTGCAGACCGCATCAGACTCAGAACCGCCCGGCACCGTCCACGCCATGTACGGGCCGCCGAACTCTGGACCCGTATTCAATCGTTGACTCAATCCACGCTGGCCCTGTTCCAACACCCTTCAGCCATGGAGACCTCGCATGGCCATCATTCTGATCGTTGACGACTATTCAGACATCCGAGCCTGTCTCCGGACGATGCTTGAAGAGGCGGGACATATCATCGTCGAAGCAGGCTCCGGCCAAGAAGCACTGCATGCCTGGAACGAAACCCACCCAGATCTCGTAATTACTGATCACTCAATGCCTGGGATGTCAGGTGTCGAGTTGATTCGCGCTTTAGGCCAGCGGCAACCGGAAGTGAAGGGCATCTTGATGTCAGCCGATCAGGATCCGCGCCCCGCGGACCCACCAGACCAGTCCCACGCGTGGCCATTCCTCCAGAAGCCCTTCGGCTTCCGGGCGCTACGACAAGCCATCGATTCGCTTCTGCTGGCTCAGCCGGCGGAACCAGCCTAGCGCATCCGTCAGGCGTCTATCGCGCCTCATCACCCCAGACATCTGCGTTCGTCCACCGTTCCGGTCTCCACTGCATCACTAACCCGTCGCTTAATGGGATGTACCAGGCTATGGCGGACTCAGACTTTCTGTCGTATGCACAACTCTGTCAGTTTGTGCGGGAGCAGGGACGTCTCCCACGGTTAGATGACCCGATCCCAGCCTATCGTTACGCCGGATGGGCCCTACCAATGATTTGGGGAGGGCATCGCGTGCTGCCTAGGGTTCCAAATCGATGGGGCTATCATTTAGACATACTTCACGCGAGACGAATTCCGGACGCCCCGATTCCGCAGATCGAATTTCTCCACACCCCCCATCGAGACACACTCACGCATCTGCAACGCTGGGTCACGCTCGCCGCCGAGCATCAGTCCAGCTGGACAGGCCTCATCAATCTCATTGCTTGGATTGCGTTCTCTTTAAAACTTAACCACGTCCCCCCGTCGCTCGCGGACAACACGCAAGCCGCACTCTACCAAGCCGTCAATCTCCAAGAATTGGTACTCCACCCTTACGATTATTGGGGCGATATCATCGCGGAGGGGATCGGACGTGGGCCGTGGGCCAATCCAAACGGGTTCTATCCGACCCCCATGAGCGTCTGTCAGCTCATCGTACGGATGATGCTTCCCGACGCCGACAGCCTCTCCCCAGCCGCACGGAACGCCTTGCGGGTCAAATCCATTGCAGATCCCGCAGGATCCGGAACCGGAAGGATGCTCCTGCTGGCATCGAACGTCAGCCTCTCGCTCTACGGGATCGAAAGGGATGCACTGGTCCGCACGGCATGTCTCATCAACGGCGCCCTCTACGCCCCCTGGCTCGCGTTCCCCTTGCCTCAAGAAATTCTCCATGGCACGGACGCGGAACATGGCCTCACAAACCAGGCCTCGCTCCTCTCAGTCGCCACGCCAATACCTGAAAAGATTTCGCTCATTCCTCCCATCAACGATGCCGTCGATCACGAGGGCCTCCAGCTGGTCTTTCCTGGATGGTGAGCGAGATACGCTGACAGCACGCCACCGGTGCCGACCGACCCACCCGGTACTGGCTCGCGCTGCGCGCCAATGTGTTGGTTGTCACCCAGGTGGGGAGGGAGAGTATGCGAGTCCTCGAAGCACACGGCGACCTGTGGGATGTTCATGCTCAGGGTTCTTGGATCGCCATCACAACAAACGGGGTGATAAGAACAAATGGGCATGGCGTCATGGGAGCGGGGCTTGCCAAACAGGCCGCGGACCGGTTTCCTAGCCTGCCCTCGCTGCTAGGCACCCATCTACGCCGTTTCGGCAACATTCCCACATCGATTCCCTCCATGCGGATCATGACCCTGCCCACCAAACATCATTTTCGTACCGCGTCTGACCTCGCCCTTATCCAGAATAGCCTGCAGCACATCCAGCTCATTCTCACACGTGAACGCATCGACAGGCTGTATTGTCCGCACCCAGGATGTGGTCTCGGTCAGCTAAGCTGGCAGCAAGTCCGAGCAGCGATTGTGCACGTGGTCGATCATCGATTTCTCTTCCTGCATTCTACTGCTTGAGTTCCTGCTCATGCTTCCATGAGCGTCGGCCATTCGCCTTCAACAGATGTGAGACACGTCCCCAGCTCGCATCTCTTCTCGCCAACTAGACGTCACCTCACGACCCATCACTGTCTTCGTACCAGAATCGGCCTCAGGCGTGCGTCGCACGCAGAGTGGAGGATGGTCGCGTACCATCCATTCACAAGAGGGAGACTTGCCATGCGTCGTCAGGCTTACGCGGCTATCTCGTTGACGCTATTTCTCATATTGCCCGCATCTCCTTCTCAAACATTGGCACAGACCAAACCGGAAGCTCCGCTCACGGGAGCATCGTGGCAGCAATGCCTCATCCACTATGCCCAAACCCTCGCCATCGATCCTGACCTCTTCCATGCTATCGTCCAAACCGAGTCGGCAGGTCACCCCTGGGCCTTGGGATGGAGCGACCAAACTGGGAGACGACACAGTTATGCTGCACGTCGCCAGGAGGATGCGGTCGCCATGCTCCTACGTCTTCTCCAGACCGCTCCCAATGTTGACATCGGGATCGCTCAGATCAGTTCACAACACCTGGGCTGGCTGGCCAGACACCACCAAATCCAGCCTCGCGATCTTCTAGAACCATGTGTCAATCTCTACGCCTCGAGTTTGATCCTTCACACCACAATCCAGAAGCATGGTCGCACCTGGAGAGCCGTTGCCGGCTACAACGGGTCGACCGCGTACATTCCGGCCGTTTGGAGACATTTCTGTCAACGTGGGGCAGATTCTGACTGCTCCTCCGGACGCTCGACGCCTCCGCTCCCCAGTACGCCGTTACCCCGTCCATACGGCAGAGGCCCCGTTGAGATGCAGCGGAATACCGGTGACACGTCGATATCGTGGAAGATCAGTCCAGTCGGCAGGCCACTTACGTTTCAGAGACCTCACTTAGATGAGACCGCAACACACACTTTTGATCTCCCGAACGTCCGCGCACTGCTAGTCGTCACCCTTACTCTTCTGTGTGGTGGGATTGGCCTTCTCCTGATGCTGGCGCTCGGTGGACGCCTCGTGCTCTTGGCCGTCTACATCGTTCGAGAAGGACTATATTTACTTCGCCGGCAACGCGCCGCACATCATCGCCTGACAGGGTAGCGTCACGAAACCCAGCGTGCGCTCGCACTCACCGACTCACCACAAGGAGAAGATCGCCCGTGAAGACTGCTCTCGATCAACACCAGCCCGGAATCTACGACGTTCCGCGCTACACCATCAGTCTTATCAAAGAAGCCGCATCGCCGTTCCACGCCAAGACTCGGTGCCAGTCATCGGAAGACGTCTATCGCTACTTCAAAGACATCTGCGAAAACCAAGATCGCGAACATCTTTATGCTCTCTTTCTCGATACAAAACATGTGCCCATCGGGATGAATCATGTGGCAATGGGCACACTCAGCAACACGATCGTCCACCCTAGAGAAGTCTTCAAATGTGCCATTCTCCTGAACGCGGCTTGCCTGGTCATCGTTCACAACCACCCGAGTGGCGATCCCTCACCAAGCCCCGAAGACCGGGCCCTCACGACTCGGATCGCCGAGGCGGGCCAGCTCCTCGGCATCGCACTCCTCGATCATGTGGTGATCGGCAACGGTAGGTATTTCTCCTTCGCGGACCACGGACCACTGACGCAACACGCTCCCACGTATACGTCCTAAGATGACTACGAAGGTTCTTCCGACATCTCACGGGCTTTGATTCGAAACGCAACAGCGGGAGGTGTCCGAGCGGCTAGTTTTCGACAGACTCTGAGCCCACAGCGTGGGTTAATCTGTTGAAACTCGAGGGGAGTGTGCGAGCACTGTGATTCTAGCAGTCGAGGCGGAACGTAAGCCTGGATCTACAGCAGGTCGTGTTGGCATCGTACGATGGCAACTTCCGCCGACTACCTTGACGGGTCACTAAGTTGTGCAACGGGATGTGCAGAAGAGATTGGTCTCACTGAATACCTATTCTCCCAGAAGAAGCCCAGAAATAGCGTTCTCTGTCCCAGTATGCTGTATCCCAAGCCCCTTCCCATGCTCCCCAAGCAAATTGCGCATGAAGATACAGTCCCATAGCATACTGCTAGGCTTGCCATTATCGATTTTGGCAGGGATCTTCCAATCAGATGAATCAGATTCCCACGTCCAATGGCCTAGGTCACCACCTCGCGATTGACTTGGTGCTGGGCAATACTTCTTTACAAGCGCGGCAACTTTTGGCGTCGCTCCCTCATGGAGATACTGGTAGAAGGGATTCTTCGGCTGCTTGTTCGCGATCATTGCGATGGTTTCTTTAGCACGACCTTGATTAGGATGCTGAATTTTGACCAACAACCATGCCCGAATGGCTGACAAATGCGTGGGGAAGTTAGGCGCATTGAGAGTGGCTTCGTAATAAATTTTGTCGCCGACATTCATATTCAAATACAACTGGAGAATCGTTTGGGCACCGGGAACCACCATTGTGATGGGAAGGGTGAGGAGGGTCGCGTTTAGCTTATAGTTACGGATGCCATCGGGGGACTCACCGCCAAGCGCCCTAAAAACGGCATCATCCATATCACGATCTATCGGACGCATTGTGCAGTTCTGGTGATGGCAATATCGAGGAACGTTATGTAGCCTAAGACCTTCGTCTGCCCATGGTCTATTATGATCGAGCCAGTTGAACCATCGTTCCAACGAGCTCTTGTCACCTGTAGTAACTGCGTACAGCAAGAGTCCCAATTCCTGGTCCGGCGAGAAGGTTTTGTGCTCCCCGCTATCGCCGGTGACAAGACCTCCGTTTTCTCGATGAAGATTATTCGTCTGCGCTCGGCGAGGTGATCGCCACATCCTGCTCTCGTCTAACCCAGCTTCAGTCGTTAGCGACCGCTTTACTGCCTCACACCCTCGCTTATCTCCCGATGCGCATAACAACCCATTAAAAATGGTTGAATCTCCATCATCACAGTCGTCTGGATATACTTTGGAATCAATCGGTCCCTTGGAAGCAAAAGCAAACCCATCCGGGGCATGACATAAGTGTGCTGCGTCACTCCACGCGTCTCGGCTCCACGCCTCGTCCGCGAAGAAGCTTGGAACCACGGCAAAGAGCAGAACAATCGAGTACAAGAAATGCATTTTCCATGAATAACAGTAAAGTCTCATCGGAATACCTTATTCACCATATCTCAGTACGATAGCTTCGAGTTCTTCCGCGTCACTTTTCACAGCATTGTTGCAGGCACCTGTGCCCCACAGGTCGACCTTCGTCCCTTCTGAGGCGGCCGATACAATCAACGCCATTGCAGCGCGGCCCCCCGCAGTGGCGGGATTAATCGCGAAAATAGCTGCATTTGTTGCACAGGATGGCCTATCCCCTTTGATACCGGGATGTGGCGCCACGGTGGCTGAAAATGGCTCGACCTGAATCGCGGTGACCTGACGAATAGTGACTCCGAGCGCCTCTCCTTGCTTACGTACGGCTTGTCCAGCTCCGACCTCATCGGCAATAGCGGTCCCGATTGTCACGATCACTGATATGAACAGGAGAAGTGGCATCAGCAGTCGTATGCGATAACCAAGCGTCTGTCGCCCGATTGCCAGTAGGGAAGACTTCATCGCGGATACCTCCTATAGCAGTCAACGTATAAGAGTAGTGGTTGCTACGTGTCTGAAGAATTTCAGCACTTATATAGCTGAAGCAGGATGGAGTCAAGGTAGCCCCATTCGATGAGCAAACTGTCCTCCATCGGCTGGTGGTGTTGATTGCCGTTCCTTCCTCTCGACGCAGCATTTATCAAAAGAGCACAACCATGCATGCACTTATGCGCGATCCCGTAACAGGACGATTCCGGCGGCGCTATTCCTGTTCCTCTTGTCAGATGCTTCGCGTGAATGGACTGCCCTGTCATGAAACCGGCTGTCCAGATAGCTGGATAGACACGACACGGGAATGCCGGAACTGCGGGT
>WBZQ01000888.1_pt1 | contig 22017 bp, 24 predicted proteins | sample 5204251 | NCBI WGS metagenome assembly WBZQ01 (sample SAMN12412402, study PRJNA552823) | activated sludge metagenome | isolation source: activated sludge from nitrification reactor of wastewater treatment plant... | place: USA: Virginia | collected 2017-09
ATAAATCCGATGTTTTGCAACCTTTTTGCGAAACATTGGCAATCGAAGTCATGCGCGCTATCCAGTTTTTTTATACTTCAACACAATATACTGAAGTGAATTATATTTTTATAGCGGGCGGGTGTGCAGTGATTCCAGGCTTGAGCGATATCATCGCATCGCGTACACAAGTGAGCACGTTTGTCGTGAATCCATTTGCGAATATGGAATTATCCAGCCGCATTACTTCTAGACAACTCAATGTTGATGCATCGTCCCTTTTAATTGCTTGTGGTTTGGCATTGCGCAGTTTTGATCCATCATGATACGAATTAATCTGTTACCGCATCGTGAGCTCAAGCGCAAGGCGCAGCAGCAACAAATTGCGATATTAGCAGGTGTAGTGGGTTGTTTAGGTATTGCTGTTGTATGGGTTATCAATTCGATGATTGCAGGAGAAACAGAATACCAAAATGGTCGCAATCAATATTTAAATGATCAAATTGCTATCCTGGACAAAGAAATCGCGGAAATTAAAGATATTAAAACACGAACCGACGAGCTATTAGCGCGTAAACAGATAGTAGAGTCATTGCAGAACAGTCGATCGGAAGTCGTTCATTTGCTAGATCAATTGGTAAGGTTGCTTCCAGACGGAGTTTATCTGCAAAGTGTGAAACAGGTCGATGATGATATTAATTTAATTGGTTTTGCGCAATCCAATGCATGGGTTTCAACATTGATGCGTAACCTTGAATCCTCTCCCTATCTCGAATCGGCTTTATTGATAGAAATTAAGGCGATTACTGTCAATAATGCGCGCCAAAATGAATTTAATATGAAAGTAAAGATTACCCAAACACCTGGTGAGGGTTTATAGAATTTCGCCTTTTAATTTATTTTGATAATTTTTCGCAAGAATATATTGTAATGAATCTACTCAATGAGTTACGTCAACTAGACATCAATAGTGCGGGTAATTGGCCAGTTGCATTCAAAGCGTGTGCATTGATAATTCTATTTATTGCCATTGTAATTGCAGGTTACTATTTTGTCTGGGAAGAGCAATTGAAAACATTGGAAAATGCCCAAGGTCAAGAAGAAACATTAAAAACGACTTATCAAGTAAAAAAAAGAAGTGCTGTTAATTTGCCCGCGCTACGGCAGCAACTGATAGAAATCGAAAACTCTCTGGGTGCGTTGTTGAGGCAGTTACCCGATAAATCTGAAATGGAAGCATTATTAATCGATATTAATCAGGCAGGGTTGGGTCGTGGATTGCAGTTTGAGCTATTTAAACCAGCAGCAAATGAAACGATCAATGCATTCTATGCCGAACTTCCAATTGCAATTCGTGTAATTGGTAATTACCACGATATTGGTGCATTTGCCAGTGATGTTGCACAATTACCACGGATAGTAACTTTGAACAATATCAGCCTGGCGCCTGGGTCTGACGGGAAATTGGTATTGGATGCTGTTGCAAAAACGTTTCGTTATCTGGATGAAGAAGAAATAGCAAAGCAAGCTGGAGGAAAATGAATTATGATTAAACGGTTATTCCTACTAGTACTACTTATTATTTCTTTGATAATGATAACGGCTTGTAGTCAGAATGATTATAGTGATCTGGAAGCATTTATTCATGACTCCGGGAATGGCTTGCATGGTCAGATTGATCCGGTACCGGACGTTAAATCCTATAGGCATTTTACTTATCAAGCTTTTGATATACCTAACCCATTTTTGCCACGTAAGAGTGATCAAGCACAAAGCACAATAAATGGCATTCAACCAGATTTAAATCGTAGCAAGGAAGTATTGGAATCTTATCCGTTGGAGAGTTTGCTCATGGTGGGCTCACTGCAACGGGAAGGGTCAATCTATGCTTTGATAAAATCACCAGATGGTACATTGTATCGCGTTAAAGAAGGTAATTATTTGGGGCAGAATTTTGGGAAAATCGATCATATCTCTGAGACAGAGGTTAAGCTGGTAGAAATTGTACAGGGGGGCGTGAATGAATGGACTGAGCGGGTTAGTGCACTCATGCTGAAAAATTAGAAGTACAACCATGTTAGCTATCGACAATGAGAAAAAAGATTCTAGGTTTGGGAATAGTAGCACCGTTGTTTTTTATTGTTACTACAGTTTTTGCTGAAGAGAGTCCTTCAGAGGTGGTGCCGAATACTGCGAATAGCAATAGTATTCGATCGATTGATATTTCTAATATTCAGAATGGCGAAGTCGTTGCTAAATTAACCTTAGACCATCCACTTCAAACATTTCCAACAGGCGTTTCATTAAGCAATCCTCATCGTATTTATTTTGATTTCTATGACGTTACAAATGGCATGGGCAGGAATGTCCAAGAAGCGCCAGAAAGTGATTTACACAGCATTAATATTGTTCAAGTGGGAAATCGAACACGGGTAGTATTGAATTTATCAAAATTGATGAAACACAATATTCGCGCGATCGATAATACGCTTTTCATCAGACTGGTTGCAGTAAATGAAAATCAGGTGGTGAGTGCGCCTGTACGATTTGCTGAAGTAACGCCAAATAAACACATGAATAGTTTGCGTGATATCGATTTTCGGCGTGGAACAAGTGGCGAAGGGCGTATCATTGTCGATATGACGAAAGGGAATACCGGTGTTGATGTTCAGCGGCAAGGTAATGATGTTTTTGTCGAATTTGTCGATACTTTTCTTCCCGATAGTTTGCGAAGGCGTTTGGACGTTGTAGATTTTGCTACGCCGGTAAATACCATTGAAACTTCAAAAAGGGGGGATAATGTTCGCATCATTGTGAAATCAGGCGGTAAATGGGAGCATTCGGCTCGTCAATCGGGTACACAATTTATTCTGGAAGTTCGAGCGTTGACGGATGATGAAGAAGAGCTAGCAAAACGAAAACGAGTCGATGGTGGTTATACGGGTGAACGGTTATCGCTGAATTTTCAAGATGTGGAAGTAAGAGCGATACTGCAAGTCATCGCGGACTTTACCAATTTAAATATTATTGCCAGCGATTCTGTGAGTGGAAATCTGACCTTGCGCCTAAAGGACGTTCCGTGGGATCAGGCGCTGGATATTGTGTTGCAGGTGCACGGATTGGATAAACGCAAAACAGGCAACGTTATATTTGTGGCACCGGGTAAAGAAATGGCGGATAGGGAATTGCTTGATTTGGAAGCGAAGTTGCAAATCACTGAAATGGAGCCATTGCAAACTGAAATTCTTCATCTCAATCATCGTAGAGTCAATTCATTAATGTTCGAAGGAATGCTCAGCAAGCGCGGAACAATTAATTTGGATGAAATTAGCAACACCATCACAGTTACTGACATTCCGGTCAGGCTAAACGAAATTAAGAAACGTATCCAAAAACTGGATGTTTTTGAACGGCAAGTCATGATTGAAGCACGTATTGTCGAAGCGACAGATACCTTCAGCCGCAATTTGGGGGCGCGTTTTGGTATACAAAATGCCACGGGTATAGGAGACCAGAATTTAGGGATATCAGGGAATTTGACTGGCTCAAGCGCATTAGCTGCAGGCGGTGCAGCCAGCGGTGCCAACAATTTGAATGTGAATTTACCTGCCGCAGCGGCTACCGGATTGCTGGGCGGGCCGGCTGCTTTAGGACTTAGTTTGATGAAAATAAACAATAACCGCATTATCAATCTCGAGTTATCAGCTTTGGAAACAGACCAGCGAGGCAGAATTATCGCTAGCCCACGTGTTGTGACTGCGCATGGGGTAGAAGCAACTATCGAACAAGGCGATCGGGTTCCTTACCAACAAGCAACCAGCAGCGGTGCAACCAGCATACGGTTTATGGATGCGACACTCAGATTAAGGGTTAAGCCATTGATTACTTACAATGGGCAAATTGATATGGAGTTAAATGTCAATCAAGACAAAATCGGTACGCCGCTTAATGCATTCCTGCCGCCTCCGATCAATACCAAGCAGGTAACGACGAAGGTGTTAGTGGAAAATGGCGGAACCGTCGTCATTGGTGGAATTTTTGACCGCACTGAGAATGAAGTGGTTAACAAAATTCCTTTACTCGGTGATATTCCGGTACTGGGTAATGTTTTTCGCAATACCGCCAAAGTGGATAATAAGCGTGAACTGTTAATTTTTGTTACGCCGCGTATTTTAAGCGAGAGCCTTAATATTCAATAACTGCCGATTATTGCCCTGACGGGAAGCCGGTTTGACGCCAGGCTTCAAATGCAATAATCGCTACGGCATTGGATAAATTCAGGCTGCGGCTGGTTTTTATCATCGGTACCCGGATACGCTCAGCCTCTTGGAAGGTTTCCATAACGTGAGCAGGCAAACCGCAACTTTCCGCGCCAAATAAAAAAGCATCTCCTTCTATGTACTGTACTTTGTCATAGCGTTGTTTGCCTTTAGTCGTTATTGCAAAGATGCGATGACTCTGCAAGCTTTTGCGGCACTCCATCCAATTTTCATGTACGATCATTCGAGCAAATTCATGATAATCCAGACCGGCGCGCAATAATTGCTTGTCTTGAAGAGGAAAGCCTAATGGCTTGATAAGATGCAACTGCATGCCGGTATTAGCGCAGAGACGGATGATATTTCCTGTATTGGGAGGGATTTCGGGTTGATGCAGGATGATGTTGAACATGTAGGTATACTATTTTCTAGGGTGTATAAGGATCGATTGGATTAATTTCGCTGATCGTTCTGGCAATGATCCAATTACTGATTTCAGCCGCTCCTTGCCGACGAAGAACTTTAGCCAATTCATTGAGTGTAGCGCCTGTTGTCATGACATCATCGACGATTGCAATATGCTTTCCCGACAAGTCAATTATACAGTCAAAAGCTTTACGGATATTTTTCTGCCGATCTCTCCAAGGTAGTCCCGTTTGTGGTGGAGTATGCTTGATACGATTGCAACTATCAGGCAGCAACGCAATATGTAATTGCTTGGAAAGATAACGGCTGATTTCCAATGCTTGATTAAAGCCGCGCTCGCGCAATCTGATTGGGTGCAAGGGCATAGGGATAATAACATCCGGCAGCGTTGTTGTTTCTAATTGTGGCATAAGCAGATTTGCAAGAATGGGGGCAATTGCTAAATTGGCTCGATATTTAAAGGAATGTATCAACGCATCGATCGGAAAGGCATAGCGAACAGCGGCAATGGAACGCGTGAAAGCCGGCGGCTTGGTCAGGCAAGCTCCACATATTTCTGCCGTTGGTACTGGCCACAAACAGACGGGACAGTGCGCTGCTGGCAATTGTGGCAAATGATTAGCGCACGGCGCGCATAAGTCTTGTTGGGTAGCGATGCCGCACAGCACGCAGTTTTTCTCATTGAATAGTTGCATCTCGAATGTTCAATCGTTGAGTAATGAATGGTAGAAGAATTGACAGCAAAGATCGAATCCTTGATCATCCCAAATAACTAGCAATCAAAAGCATTTATTGCTCATTTAAACAGTTAACAGGTAAATCGGCATGAATTACAACTCATTTACAACTTGCGAAGCACACGACAGTATAGTCAATAAAACTGCAAAACCAGAAAATGCGGCACAATGGAGCGTGGCTGAAGTCCAGTCATTATTGGATATGCCATTTAACGATCTGATTTACCGTGCGCAATGTGTGCATCGGCAATACCACGATGCCAACGGCGTGCAATTATCTACGCTTATTTCTGTAAAAACGGGCGGCTGCCCGGAGGATTGCGGTTATTGTCCGCAAGCGGCACGTTATCACACGAGTGTTGAAACCCAGGACATGCTCTCGCTGGCTGAAGTGGTCACCGCGGCGGTGGCGGCAAAAGCCAAAGGCGCTTCGCGGTTTTGCATGGGCGCTGCATGGCGTGGGCCAAAGCAGCGCGATATCGAAAAAATGACTGAAATGGTGCGTGCAGTCAAGTCGCTCGGTATGGAAACCTGTGCCACACTGGGTTTGCTCAAACCTGGTCAGGCGCAACAATTAAGCGAAGCAGGTTTGGATTACTACAATCACAATCTCGATACCGCGCCGGAATATTATGAAGAGGTTATTACCACTCGGCAGTATCAGGATCGTTTGAATACCTTGCAGGAAGTGCGTGATGCAGGCATTAACGTGTGTTGCGGCGGTATCGTCGGCATGGGCGAAACGCGAGAAACCCGCGCCGGATTGATCGCGCAGTTAGCCAATTTGAATCCCTATCCGGAATCGGTACCGATCAATCAATTGGTGCAAGTTAAAGGAACGCCGCTTTATGGCACTGCAACGCTCGACTCGTTCGAATTCGTGCGTACCATTGCCGCGGCGCGGATTACCATGCCAAAAGCGATGGTGCGGTTATCCGCCGGCCGGCAGGAAATGTCCGAGGCTATTCAAGCATTATGTTTTTTGGCGGGCGCCAATTCCATTTTTTATGGCGACAAATTATTGACGACGGGAAATCCGGAAGTGGACCGTGATCAAGCGCTGTTGGATAAATTGGGGCTGCACGCATTGTCATAAATGATTTCAGGTCTGGCTGAGCAGCTTCGAATTCGCGAGCAACAAGGGTTGCGGCGCATCCGGCAAGTTATAACAAGTCCGCAAGCAAGCCATGTCGCTATTGATGGCCGGGATTATCTGGCTTTTTGCAGTAACGATTATTTGGGGCTTGCCAATCATCCGCACTTAATCGAAACTGCTTGCGAAGGCGCGCATCATTATGGTGTCGGCGCAGGCGCGTCGCATCTCATCAATGGTCATTTCTCGGCACATCATGAGTTAGAGCAGGCGTTGGCCGAATTCAGCGGCTTTCCGCAAGCCTTACTATTTTCCACCGGTTATATGGCCAATATCGGTGCAGTCACGGCGTTAGCAGGGCGCGAAGATGTCATTTTTGCCGACAAACTTAATCATGCGTCGCTGAATGACGCAGCGCTATTGTCGCGGGCGCGATTCATCCGTTATCCGCATTTGGATTTGGCAGCATTGGAAAAGCATTTGGCGGCGACCGATGCGCGGCGCAAGTTGGTTATTTCCGATGCAGTGTTCAGCATGGAAGGCGATATCGCGCCGATCCAACAGCTGGTAGCATTGTGCGAACGTTACCGGGCGTTATTATTATTAGACGATGCGCATGGTTTTGGCGTGCTGGGGCAGCAGGGACGGGGTAGTTTATTCATGTTGAATCAGACCACTAACCATTCTCCAAATATCGTGTACATGGCAACGCTGGGTAAAGCGGCTGGTGTGTTTGGCGCATTTATCGCGGCACAAGCTGAAATCATCGAAACTTTGATTCAATCGGCGCGTAGCTATATCTATACCACCGCCACGCCGCCCTTGTTGTCGCATGCGTTGTTGGCGAGTCTCAAATTGATTGAACAAGACGAGTGGCGTCGAGGAGCTTTGGCGACGAACATTGCGCAATTGAAGGAAGGATTGCAATCGTTACCCTGGAAATTATTGCCGTCAAATACACCGATTCAGCCTTTATTGATTGGCGATAGTAATCAAGCCGTGCAGATCAGCCAGCGACTGCGGGAACAAGGATTGCTGGTGCCGGCGATTCGTCCGCCTACTGTGCCGCAAGGTGCAGCACGGCTGCGTATTTCGCTCTCGGCTGCACACCAGCCGCAAGATGTTACGCGCCTGACACAAGCATTGCAGGAATTGGCAGCGTCATGACGCAGTTGTATGTTGAATCCATCGGCACGGGGCCGGATCTTGTGTTATTGCACGGCTGGGCGATGCACAGCGGTATTTGGGGCAGCGTGCGGGAGTCGCTGGCGCAGCGCTTCCGTCTGCATTTGATCGATTTGCCGGGACATGGTTTAAGTTCTTTCAGTGAACCCGGAACGCTAGATCATTGGGTTGAGGCCGTCAGCGCAATGCTCCCGCAATGCTGCATGCTGGGCGGCTGGTCATTGGGCGGTCAGGTTGCGATGGAATTGGCATTGCGGCAACCGCAACGCATCGAGAAACTGGTGCTGATCTCCACCACGCCGTGCTTTGCCAAGCGTGACAACTGGCAAGCAGGGATGGAGCACAAGTTGCTGCAATTGTTTCTGGAAAATCTTAAACTTAATTATGTTACGACGATCAATCGTTTCCTGACGTTGCAAATGAGTGGTGATCGCGATGCCAGCAGAATTTTGTCACAATTGCGCAAAAACTTCTTTCAGCGCGCCGAGCCCGATCCCGATGCCTTGCAAAAAGGCCTGAAAATTTTGCAACATAGCGATTTGCGCAATCGTATCGTGAACATCCAACAACCGGTTTTAATCGTGCATGGCGAAAATGATGTGATCACGCATCCCGCTGCGGCCGATTGGATGCATCAGCAGTTGCCGCAATCGCAGTGCGTGAAGTTCGCGCATTGCGGCCATGCGCCATTTTTATCTTATCCTGAGCAATTTGTAGCTTACCTCAATGAATTCCAGACAAGTTCTTGATAAAAAACTATTGCGTGCTTCATTTGAACGCGCGGCGGACAGTTATGACCAGGCAGCAGTATTGCAGCGTGAAATCAGCAATCGGATGCTGACGCGTCTGGAATACATCAAATACCAACCTGATGTGATTCTCGATGCTGGTAGTGGTACTGGTTATGGCAGCCAGCAATTGGCCAAACGCTATCCCAAAAGTCGATTAATTGCAATGGATATAGCCTGGGCGATGTTGTCGCATGCCCGGCCCAATACCGCTTGGTGGCAGCGCCTGCTACCGTTGCAGCAACACGCGAATTATGTGTGCGCCGATATTGAACAGTTCCCTATTCAAAACAACAGTGTCGGCATGATTTGGTCGAACCTTGCCCTGCAATGGTGCAACGATCTGCAGCAGACCTTTGCCGAAATGCACCGTATATTGCGTGCAGATGGTTTGTTGATGTTCAGCACTTTTGGCCCGGATACCTTGAAAGAATTGCGCCAATCGTTTGCGAAAGCCGATTCGTACGATCACGTCAACCGTTTTGTCGACATGCACGACATCGGCGATCTGCTATTGAATAACCGTTTTTCTACCCCGGTTATGGATATGGAATACATCACATTGACGTATGATGACGTAATCAGTGTGATGCGCGACTTGAAAGCGATCGGCGCGCATAATGTCGTGCAAGGCCGGCGCCAGGGGTTGATGGGTAAAAAACACTGGCAGCAGGCCATTGATGCGTATGAAACGCTGCGCCGCGCCGGCAAACTGCCGGCCACTTTTGAAGTGGTGTACGGCCATGCTTGGAAACCGCGCGATCCTCGTTCGATACTGACGCCGGAAACGCGCCGGCAATTGGGTTTGCCACCTTAAGAATGGGACGTGGCTACTTTGTGACCGGCACCGACACCGGAATTGGCAAAACCACTATTAGTTGCGCGTTGCTGCGTGCTTTTGCGGCGCAAGGTTTGCAAGCCATCGGCATGAAACCCATTGCGGCAGGCAGCGACAACGGCCAATGGCAGGATGTCGAGCAATTGCTCGCCGCCAGCAATGTGGATGTGACTCGTGAACAAATCAATCCTTATGCCTTCGATACGCCGGTTTCCCCGCATATCGCCGCGCAACAAGCAGGTATGAAAATCGATCTGAGCGAAATTCAGCAGGCTTATCAGCAACTCAGTGATAAAGCGGATATTGTTATCGTCGAAGGCGCAGGTGGTTTCCTGGTTCCGATCAATGCGCTACAAACCGGTGCGGATTTGGCGCGCGCCCTGAATTTACCGGTAATCCTGGTAGTTGGTATGCGGCTGGGTTGCTTGAATCACGCACTGCTGACCGCGCAAGCAATCCGTGCTGCCGGTTTGACTCTAGCAGGCTGGGTGGCGAATTGCATCGATCCGCAGATGATGGTGCTGGAAGAAAATATTGCGACGCTGGAGCGGCGGTTGAATGGTCCGTTGCTGGGGATGGTGCCGTTTGATGTGAAGATGGATGCGCACAAAACTGCCGGCTTTATGGATGTTGTAAGATTAGTATGCCGTGGGAATGCTGTGTACTGTTTATGATATATAACTTCGTTGTAGATTAATTACATATCGACTCTCATGCCTGATAATAATCTGCACTATTGGTCCCACCACGTTACCCAGACCAGCAACGCCTTGGATCTCGAACCGGGTGTGTTTACCTGGAATGATCCGTGTAAAATCGCATTATCACTGAAGCATTCCGCTGAAAGTAGTCAGCGGCGCAAGGCCGAGCCGTTTGCGTCGGCAATGTCGATGCTGAATTTTTACATCAACCGGGCGGGGAAACATTTATCCGCGCAGCAGCGCGAGGTGTTGGAAAAAGCCAAGGATGAGCTGCGGGAATTGTATGGAAAACCGCGTGTCAATATTCGTTAGGGATTCGTTGAGCGACCCATATTTGTCATTGCGGATGAAGTAAGGGATCTTCGTGAATCTACACTGCAGATTTCTTGCTATGCCCGAAATGACAGGCATGCAGGGTTTTTGCTAGCATGCTAAATCTTGTTTATCAGTCATTATGAGTAGATTCGCCATTTCATGAGTTATATCGATTTAACCTCTCATCAATTCAATTCGGAAAGCCATTGGGATCAGCCGCTAAACAGTTTAGATGTGCCGCCAGCATGCGAGCTGGCATTGTTTGACCAGAACGGCTACGATCTGACCGGCTTGGAGCAGCGTTACGCTGAAGCCAATCTGACACCAGCGCATACTCACCGGGAGCACCGGCGTGCGCTAAAGGCACCGTGGTTTACGCAACCGGAGCGGGTCGAAGGCGCAGTATTGAATCACAGTCTGTTGTTTGAGCGCAAAGGCTATGCCGGGGAAGCATTGCGGCAATTGCAACGCTGGGCCAAAGAAAATCCATTGATTTACAAAATCATCCGCATCCGTCCGAAATGGGGGCTCGATTTCAGTATGGACTATGCCGACAGCGATGGCAATGTATTCGAAGTATTGCATTGGGAATACGATGGTTTTGATTTTGCTGATGTCGAAGCTCGTAAACAGCAGCTCGAAACCAAATTTGCCGCCATCGATTGGGACGATGCCGCTAACCGCATCTTGAAACAGAAAGATCAATGGCATCACCTCGATTTCTTTGCGCAAAGCGACTGGAAGTGCAATTACTTCGGCATTGTCAAGGAACGCTTCAAAATGGTGATTTGGGAGTAAGCGGGTAATAGATAAATGAAGTTGCAGGCACTTCGGATTCAACCGGATTGGCTGTAATTTTCTATAATGATTTACGCAGGCAATTAGTCATATTTCCTTAAGCGACCATATCGACCTTGCCGGTTTTCAGGTTGTATACGCCACCCACCACCAGCAGCTTTTTCTCTGCGACCAATCGATTTAGAATCGGTGTCTGCTTTTTCAATTCTTGCACATTTTGTATGACATTCATTTTAACGACATCATCGATACGATTCTTCGATTGCTTATCAATGGCTCTTACTGCCGGCGCTAACGCGCTGGCGATAGACTGAATATGCCCGGGAAATTGCGTGCTGTTATCGACGGCATCGATAGCCGCCTGGATTGCGCCGCAGCTTTCATGGCCCAGCACCATAATTAGGGGGGTATGCAACACAACCGCCGCATACTCGAGCGTGGCCACAAAATCCGTGGTTAAATAATTGCCAGCTACGCGCGCGACAAATAAATCCCCTCGTTGCTCATCAAAGCAGAACTCCGGGCTTATTCTGGAATCGGCGCAGCTTAATATACTGGCATAAGGATTCTGGCCCCTGACCAAAGCTGCGCGTTCATGTTCAAAATTTAATGGAGTGGAGTGACCGGCAACATAACGATCGTTACCTGCCATTAACCTTTCTAAAGCTGCTTCCGGTGTGAGTACATTTTCAGGCTGAGGCGGCTCCTTAATCACGCCCGATGTGGCCATAACCTGATTGGCCGCCGCGACTCCCAGCCCCGCCAATGCGGATGCCATACTGAGTTTAAGAAATGAGCGCCTGTGCTGATTTTGCTGCAGGTCTGTGTTTTCTTGTTTATTGAATTGCTTGCACATTTTTTGTTCTATTCCCTAAAATAATGGATGTATGAATTGCCTCTATTGTATAAGAACATACAACGCTTGCGAATAAATGAGGCGATAATAAGCATCTGAAGCTGTGCAATACGTTTCCATTTTCCTTCAGCACTGCTTCATGAGCGGTAGGTCCAGCTTTATTATCCATCTTAAATCCGTAAAGAAATTATGCGCTTGACTGCCATCACCTATGGAACAACTGGAGATACCCTTCCACTGGTGGGAAACAGAAAGATCGATGGCATCACCTCGATTTTTTCGTCCAAAGCAACTGGAAGTGTAACTACTTCGGTATTGTCAAGGAACGCTTCAAGATGGTGATTTGGGAATGAGATATTTGTGATGAATGAAGCGAGGTGTCTGCTTCTAGATATTTAATTTATTATAAAGATCATATCAATGCGTCCAATATTTACAGTTCATGCAGGTGAATACTTAGTAGCAGCAAAGATTGAAGAAACTTTCCCTTTGATCAGGGTATGGATACCATCAAAAGATGATGGTATCGATCTTTTGGTTACAGATAAAAATTGTAGGGACTCAATTTCATTACAAATTAAATTCTCTAAGGATTACTTAGGAAATGGTGTCAAACCAGAAATAGCGACAACTATTAAATCTGGTGGTTGGTGGACATTCAAAAGAGAAAAAATTGTGAAATCACCTGCTGATTACTGGGTTCTTGTTACTTATAGCTTTCATAATCGTGATTCAGATTTTATCGTCATTAAACCGATTGATCTTATTAGACTCTATGACGCGCTTGGAAATCAGGAGCGTATTAATAGTTATGTTTGGGTTACAAATTCGAAAAATTGTTGGGAAACAAGAGGACTTAAAAAGGATGAACAATTGCTAGTAACACAGGATAGATTTACTGATGAAACCAGAAGTCTCAAGAAATACTTGAATAATTGGTCGATGATTCAGTCGCTGTGTGTATCGAATTCCTAATCTACTGATCCTCTAAATTTGCTAAATTTTTTATAGTTATCGGTAAAGCATCCATGCACTTCACAGTCGTCACCTACGGTACCGAAGGCGATACCCGCCCGTTGATTGGACTCTGTCGTGGCTTGCGTAATGCAGAGCACGATGTTCATCTGTTTGCTGACCGATCAACACTTGGTGCAGCGCAGATGCTTGGGGTTCCCGCGCAGGCGCTGAGTGGCGACATGAAGGCAGCAGTTGGAGCGGATGGCGCATTATCTAAGCTGATGCGGGAAGGCGGCGATGTCACCCAAATGGCTAAGGCGGTTGCGCGTATTGCAGATGAGAATACGGTTGCCTGGATGGAAGCAATCGTCGAACAAGCCAAATCGTCTGATGCGATTTTATTTTCAGGAATTACCAGTTATGCCGGATTATCGGTGGCCGAGTATTTGCGTATTCCGGCTATCGGTCTGGGGCTTTGGCCAATGTCGCCGACCCGGGCGTTTGCTTCGCCGCTGTTGCCGCCCTGGAGGATACCCGCTTGGCTCAACCGGATAAGTCATCATGCAGTCAACACGTTGTTGTGGCAGTCATTCCGCAAGCGCATCAACGAAGCGCGTCGCGAAGTGTGTGGGCAAGCGTCGCGCGGCCGGATGTGGCGCGATTATCCGATTCTGTATGGCATATCGCGCCATCTTGTGCCACAACCGGCAGATTGGCCTGAGATCTGGGAAATATGCGGTGCATGGTCTGCCGGTTCAGGTACCTGGGAACCGCCAGCCGCTTTGACGGAATTCCTTTCTTCCGGCGAGCCGCCGATTTATGTAGGGTTTGGCAGCATGGCAGGATTTGACCGGGAAAAACTCTTGGCCACCGTCGTGGATGCCGTGGCCGGGCGCCGAGTCCTTTTTTATTCCGGATGGAGCGGCGTTGATCCTGCCTTATTGCCGGAAAATTTTTTTGTCATTGGCGATACGCCGCATCACTGGCTGTTTCCCCGCACTTCGCTGGTGATTCATCATGGTGGCGCCGGTACATCGCATACCGCATGCCGAGCGGGCGTGCCGTCGATTGTGATTCCATTTGCCGGCGATCAATTTTTCTGGGCAGGCCGATTGGCAGAAGCAGGGGTTGCACCAAATTATATTCACCATACCAAAATCAATGCAGAAAGCTTATCTGTCATGATCGCTTTCGCTGAAACGCCAGAAGTTGTCCGGCGTGCAAACGCTTTAGGACAAGCGATGGCGCAAGAAGATGGCGTAGCGCATGCAGTAGAACATATTGAAAAGCTCATGGCACAATCGCCATAATCTAGGAAAATCAGAAGGTTGTAGCTTTTATCTTTCCGGATTTAGTGAGATATCTTTGATTACTGATCAATACTGATAATTGTTAGGGTATTTATGAGAAAAAAATAAGGACGGCATGTTTTATTGCAAAGAAATAATTAGCGCGATTGCCATCGTGTTGACACTGACAGCCTTCATTCCCTATATCCGCGCAATCTTTAACGGTACCGTTACGCCGCATGTGTTTTCCTGGATCATCTGGGGTGTCACAACATTTTTTGCTTTTCTGGCGCAGCTTGAGGATAAAGGAGGTGTGGGTGCTTGGCCGATCGGCGTTTCCGGCAGTATTACAATTTTCATTGCTTGCTTGGCTTATCTAAAACGTGCGGATGTGACGATTACAAAAACTGATTGGCTATTTTTTATTTCGGCGTTATCGTCGTTGCCGTTGTGGTATGTGACTTCGGATCCATTGTGGGCGGTAGTCACCTTGACCATCGTCGATGTGCTCGGGTTTGGGCCGACTATCAGGAAAGCATATTATTTCCCCTATTCAGAATCATTGTTGTTTTTTGGTTTGTTCACGGTCCGCAATCTGCTGGTAATGATGGCGATGGAAAATTTTTCGACTACGACGTTATTATTTCCAGCCTCCATTGCAGCAGTGTGTGTGGTACTGATGGTCTTAATTGCCTATCGCAGGCGGGTTGTTGTTGCAAATCAAGTAGAATCCAATTGATTACGCTAACATCAAATTAACGTTTATTCGATTCGTGTGTGGGAAGTAGATTAAGGTCGAAATGAATTGCTATGATATGATGGTATGTGGACTTAGTTATTGTTTTAAAAGCAACATCGTTTTAAAAAAGACTATCTTATCTATTTGACGGAGGTTTCATGATGGCTGATATTTTCTTCAATATAGGCGGCAATATAAGGGCTGTCGGTTCTATCCGCCGTGGAACAGATGATCGGCCGCAATCGCTCGATGCATCGATTGCAGACGGCGATACCATTGGTTTTCATTTCAGCGGAAGTGGATCGTTGCGTTTTCTTGGCGTGGATACCCCGGAAAAAAACTTTCAGCTTCCAGGGTCGCAAGCTTCGCGCCGCCTTGACTCGGCGGAATGGGAAGCGTATCTCACCGATCCTTTTTTGTCCGGGTTGGGTTCGTATCATCTCGATGCCGGTCTAATTGAATACTTGCGTGGCCGAGTTGGTCTTGGCGCCGGTATCAATCACCGTTTTCACGGCGAAAGAGCGGAGCAGGCATTAATCGAGCAGGTGCAGGCGGATATGGATGCATTAGGGCAAAACCCGGATACCTTCGGATATTTTTTTGCGTTTTCCCATGAAGTATTTGACGCGTATGGCCGCTTTTTGGCTTTTATTAATCGCAATCAACCCAATGCCAATACTCCGAATCCGCGACCGCTCTCGTACAATGAGCGTCAGCTCGAAAAGGGGGTGGCGCTGCCTTATTTCATTTGGCCAAATATTGCGCCATTTCGGGAAAAATCGTTATTGGATGCCGTGTTTGCGCCTGGCATGGCAAAGCGGGTCGCTGAATCCAATATTGATTTGAGCCGTGCGCGTAATTTTGTACGCCAAGCGCGTGCTAACAAGATCGGTATTTTTAACTCGGATAATCCGCTGCGTTTGGAAGCATTTGAGGTGCGCTATCTCGGACGGCGCGAAATACCCAATCGCGCCGTGATTGATTTGAGCCGTGATGATGACGTCATCTTGCAGGCACAGCATTACTTCCGCATTCCCAATGCGGAAGACCGTCTATATATTCCGCCTGCATTCGTTCCATTGTTTGTCACGAGGGGGTGGCGTCTTGAAGGCTGGTTTTAAAGATTAAAGATAATGATGGATCGGTAACGTCTTACTTTTTTTGATATCAAGGGAGATTAAGGATGGCTTATAAGGAATATAAAGTATTGCATATCACAGAAGGCGGGTTGGGGACGATTTTCTTGGGAGCGTCCGGTATTCCGATTAAGCGACTGGAGGTTACGCTCAATAAAGAGGCGGCCGATGGTTGGACGCTATTATTTCAATTTGTCGAGCAGAAGCGTTTTATGCTGTTTTGGAAACGTGAAGCGGTAATTATCACGCTGGCACGTTAGTGCAATGAAAACTAAAGAAGCAATTCAGGAAGACGAGGAGCGTATCCGGAAATTAGTGCGCGAATTACCGGAGGAGCAGCGATTCCGATTCTTTAAACGAACGGAACAACGATTGAAAGATCCCGATACTTACGCAACATTGAATTATTTATTCATTGCCGGATTGCATCATTTTTATCTGGGCAAATGGGTACGGGGATTAGTCAATTTAAGTATATTTCTGTTCGGTGTGATACTGCTTTTTACGGGACTTGCACTGGCCGGGGTGGTTCTGCTAATCGCTATCACCATAGTTGAACTCAAGGCGTTGTTTAAATCCCAGGATATCATTCAGGATTACAACAATGCTGTCATGATAGCCATTTATCGTGAAATAACCGGAGATTTATGAGCTTATATTGGCACTGTCATGGAATATCGATCAGTACGGAAATCTAAGATAATTTTAGCCGATCCCATCAGAGACGGAATCGGCTAAAGCATATATCTAAATTAGTATAAGGAACAAGGAACAAGGAACAAGGAACAAGGAACAAGCAGTTTCAAGGTTGTTATTGCAACACTTTTTGAATGGCTGCGGCCAATTCATCCGCGACAAATTTGGCAACGTAGGCGTCGGCACCAACTGATTTAACATGGTTTTCATTAGCTTCACCGGTGAGTGATGAATGTATGACCACCGGAATTGATTTGAATTGCTGGTCATTCTTGATATTACGCGTGAGTGTAAAGCCATCCATTTCTGGCATTTCCAAGTCGGTCAGTACGAGCGCTACTTTGTCTTGAAGTGTTTTACCTTCCGCTATAGCTGCATCGGACATGGATTGAATTTTTGTCCAAGCTTCAAGCCCAGTTTTTGTCATGACAAAAGGTAAATTTAGTGTTTTTAGAGTATTTTCAAGCATGCCGCGCGCCAGCGGTGAGTCGTCGGCAGCTAAGATAATTTTGCCGGAAGGCAATTTAAACGTCGTATCAATTTTATTCGGAACAAAGTTTTCGGCGGTGCTAGGTAAAACATCGCGCAAGATTTGTTCAACATCGAGTACCTGGGCTAATCTGGAATCTTCCGTGTTGCCATCGAGCCGTGCAATGCTGGTAATAAGATCACCGCCCTTACCTTCCGCAGCAATTACTTGGTTCCACTCCAGACGTACAATTTCATTGACTTCTTCAATCGCGAAAGCTTGCGTTGATCTTGCGTATTCAGTAACCAGAAGGATCGGAGTTCCTTTTTTAGGTGTGCACCCCACGACTTTGGGTAAGTCAATGACAGTAATGACTTGTCCTCGAATGTTGGCAACACCCATTACATTTGCTGGAGCATTAGCAATTGCGGTGATCGTGGGCATCACTAAGATTTCACGAATTTTGAATACATTAATGCCAAATAATTCGCGATGACCGGTACCAGGGGCTTCACCTAATCTGAACAGTAATAATTCAAATTTGTTACTGGCTGTTAAGTTAGTGCGCTCGTCAATTTCGTGTAATGTTGATGGATTCATGGAATACTCTCCGTAGTAGTTGACATTTGATTGAATAGTGTAGGGTATCGGCTAAGCGGCAAAAAGCTTGATAAGTGCATTCGTAGAACGGTTTTTTTCATTGCTGAAAGTATAAAAATGCAGCCAGCAATCGCCTAAAAAATAGAGCCCAAATATAAGTTTTCCTATGGGAAATGAGAGATCAATTAATCGTTTCGCCCATACGATTGATCCATCCCAGAGCCTGGGTTTCAATATTGGAAAACTCATTCATGCTCAAAAAACCCAGTTCTGAGACTAAAGTTTGTATGGAACTAGTCTCGCCTTTTTCTTTGGCCTCGATTAATTTCAATGCTTGACCTAACCGTCCATGACGAGTCAATAATGCTCTGCTCATGTCATCAGAGATTCCCAATTTATCGACTATCTTATGCATTTCGATACCGAGTAGTTCATCCAGCAGTGATAACATGCCAATTAAATAGGCCCGCTCCTGGTAATTTTTATCATGAGGGCGTTCAATGGTAGCGATTAACTCCATCAATTTGCCACGAGTAACTGCAGTTTGTGTGACAGTATTCAATGTGCTGTCTTCTGCCTGATTCGATGTGTAAAGCAAAAGCTGTATCCATTTTTGCAACTGTTTAAGTCCCATTAGCTTAATGGCTTGCTTAATGGAATTAATTTTCTGAGGAAAATTATCGTGACCTGAATTGACCATGCGCAGCAGGTTATAACTTAAGCCGGGAAGGTGTTTAAATTCTTTTTCAATTTCGTCAATGTTATTTTCATCGTCATAATTATCATTGCTACTATCATCGCGTGTAGTTAAAGATAGCAACTTCAAAAGTGATGCTTTGCCAGGTTCAGCGCGTTTTACTGACATGACTTCGGGTTTAGCAAAATAATAGCCTTGGAACATTTGAAAGCCCAACTGCCGGCAATGCGCCTCTTGCTCACGATTTTCAACTTTCAATGCTAATAATAAGACTGGCCAGCGATTAAGCTCCGTCACCAGATTGGTTAGTTCATTTTGACTCAATGCCAATATGTCGACTTTTACGACACTGACCAGAGGCAGCAATAATTCCACTTTATCATTGATGGCTACAATATTATCCAGCGCAAACTGATAGCCTTTTTGTTTTAATTCCTTGCAGCGCTGCATAAATTCCTGTGTTATGGAAGCAGATTCTTTGACTTCTAGTACGATGTGTCTACTGGGTAGTAAAGTGATAATGTCGCTCATGATAAGATCGGGATCAGCATTGATGAAGCCGCGTTGCTGTCCCAACACATTGTGAATGCCGAATTTGCCGTAAGCATTTACAATGACATTGGCCGAAGCTGACAAATCATCCGTAACATGAGCTGCTTCCTCAGTTTCTTCTTGTCTGAAAAGTAACTCGAAAGCTACTAGATTATGGTTACGATCAAGAATTGGTTGCCTACCAAGAAAAAAGCCTCCCATATGTTTCTCCCATTAATAGTTGTTGGAGCAGCATATAGCAAATTAGACAGTAGCTTTTTGTTGAAAAAGCAGTTTTTTATGGCTCAATAATAAATTTACTCAAATTAAATCATGTCATTGAAGTAACCGTCATGAGTTTCTCAGAAGTTGATACCACGCACTGTAGTCACACCCGGAACGTTTCTATACACCCGATACCTGGATTGCTTGACTAATAACCGATAGAAGCAGTAGAAGCAGTGAAAGCCAGCATTATGCGCTATCATCGGATGTCGCCGGTTGTCCGGCCTGTCTGGGTTACTACCAATTAAGATGCTGCTGGTATGGATATGCCACGGTGGGGATGAAACGGTGAAAGAGTTAGTGAGCGTGAATCTGCATATGATGTGCTTTTCTTCCTTGTTATGAGCAAACGCATATCCAATTGAATCCATGTAGTTAAATAGCGATATTATTCTCTGCACTGATGGAATGCTTCGATTAAACAGATTGCCGGATATGCAGACATTGTTTATCGCTTCTATGAATATTGATGGAAGCGCTTGACAAAATTTACAAAGGGGTCAAGATAAAAACTATTGTTTGGCTAGATCATTAAAATATTGAAAGCAACCAATGCATATTAAAAATATTACATAGATGAGAGGAGAATGATCATGGGTACAAAAATTACTCCCCCGGGGTTTCAGCATATTAGCCGTCACGATGGCATTTTTCAGGAGAAAATCCACGACATATATAAAATTAAACAGAAGCTTCCCGAACCAACCGTTTGTCCACAGTGTAATGCGGTATTTCATAAAGGGCACTGGCAATGGTTGGCGGTGCCGCCTGATGCGCATCAACATAATTGCCCGGCTTGCCAGCGTAATCTTGATCACTTTCCGGCCGGATACTTGACTTTAGAAGGGGATTTCTTGGGCGCGCATCGCGATGAAATTCTGAGCCTGATTCATAATTTCGAGAAAAAAGAAAAATCCGAACATCCCTTGAAGCGCATTATGGCTACTGAGGAAAAGGATCAAACTTTATTGATCACAACAACTGATATTCATCTGGCGCGAGGCATAGGGGAGGCTGTTCATCATGCTTATCAAGGCGATCTGGAGTTTCACTATAATCCAGCAGAGAATTTACTGCGGGTTAATTGGTCGCGCTAAGTGCTGGGCTTACAATATTGTTTGATTTTACCAAGGAAAGTAAGCCACGGCCTGGGTTTAAAATGAAGTAAGATGGGTGTTTTTTAATCGATGAGATCAAATGCAACAGTATTAAAGCCGGCATCAACGTATGTGATTTCTCCGGTAATGCCGCTGGCAAGGTCGCTGCACAAGAAAGCGGCAACATTACCCACTTCATCAGTTGTGACATTGCGGCGCAAGGGCGAAACTTTTTCAGTGTAGCCCAATAATTTGCCAAAATTTCCAATGCCGGAAGCCGCTAGCGTTTTAATAGGGCCGGCGGAAATTGCGTTGACTCGTATTCCCTTCGGACCGAGACTCGAAGCCATGAAGCGGACATTGGCTTCAAGGCTGGCTTTAGCCAATCCCATGACATTGTAGCTCGGCATAACTCGGATTGCGCCCAAGTAGCTCAGCGTCAAAAGTGAAGCGTTTCTATTTTGCATTAAAGGCAGTGCTGCTTTGGCAAGTGCGGAGAAACTGTATGAACTGATGTCATGGGCAATGCGAAAAGCTTCTCTATTGACACTTTCCAGGTAATCGCCAGTTAATGCATCGCGTGGAGCAAACGCAATGGAATGGATAATGCAATCCAGGCCATCCCAATGTTTTTGTAAGCTTTCAAAGCATGACGTAATTTCGTTATCATTTGCTACATCACAAGGAAATAGCAGATTGCTGTCAAATTCAGCAGCTAACTTTACGACGCGCTCACGTAATTCTTCCCCTTGATAGGTAAATGCTAAAATTGCGCCTTCACGTTTCATTGCTTTGGCAATCCCGAAAGCTATAGAGCGATTGCTGAGAAGACCGGTAATGAGTACGCGTTTATTGGCAAGAAATCCCATAAAACTTCCTTGTAAAATTTAGATAATTGGTCAATTATAGCTGATGGCTAGAATAAGTTGGAGTTGTTAGGGTTAGCCGTTATAAGATGTTATTCAGTCGTAACTTACTTTGAGAGATTTTATGGGTTATTTGCAATGACAAAGATAATTGCTTCATGTGTGTCGTCGCTATTGTTACTAGTGTTATTAGCTGGCTGTGGGGAAAGTGGTTGGAACAATCCTTACACTGCGGAAGATACGGGAAAAAACATTCTGTATAGCGTATTCAGCGAGCGACCAAAGCATCTTGATCCAGTGCAATCTTACAGCTCTAACGAAATTCAATTTACAGCGCAAATTTATGAACCGCCGCTCCAATATCATTATTTGAAAAGGCCATTTACTCTTATGCCTTTAACAGCAAGAGAGATGCCAATCACTAAGATTTTTAATGGCGAAGGTCATCAATTATCCGATGATGCTCAACCCGCCGATATTGCCTACAGTGTTTATGAGATATCCATAAAGCCTGGAATTTTCTATCAGCCCCACCCAGCATTTGTTAAAAAAGGACAGGATAGTTGGCAGTACCACCATCTGAGTGATCAAGAATTAAGATTGATAACTGAACTGTCGGATTTTCCAAAAACCGCTACACGAGAACTGACAGCGGAAGATTATATTTACCAAATTAAGCG
>WBZQ01000889.1_pt1 | contig 21993 bp, 17 predicted proteins | sample 5204251 | NCBI WGS metagenome assembly WBZQ01 (sample SAMN12412402, study PRJNA552823) | activated sludge metagenome | isolation source: activated sludge from nitrification reactor of wastewater treatment plant... | place: USA: Virginia | collected 2017-09
GATGGCGATGATGTCGTCCGATTTCTTTATTTGTGGGTCGAATTTCATATGAAAAAAATATTCAAGCGTTTCTTGATTTGGATATTCCCGGGAGTAAGGTGGTTAGTGGGGTAGGGCCACTCGAGAGTGAGCTTAAAAGACGCTATCCCAACGTTCTTTGGCTGGGTATTCTACCCAGAAAAGAACTGGTGCAGCTTTATGCAAGTGCGGATGTATTTGTTTTCCCCAGTGCTGCTGATACGTTTGGCCTTGTTTTACTGGAATCGATGGCAACGGGTACGCCAGTCGCTTGCTTTCCAGTGGATGGACCGCTTGAAGTCATTGGTGATAGTGGAGCAGGCGCTATGTTGCCCGATTTAAAAGAAGCTGTACTCAGCGCATTCGAGATACCCCGTGAAAAAGCACGTGAACGAGCAGAAACATTTAGTTGGGGGTCTGCTGCGAAGCGGTTTGCCGATTATCTGGTTCCGGTGTAAAGGAAATGCTACGAATGATTGCTTGATAGCATGCACTTTGAATCATAATAGAAGTAAATCGGTATCGTACCGGCGATTAGGTTATCGTTTTCTGTTGCGTCGTTATTTACCCCAATGGGTAAAGATTAATATCTTGCAACAACCTATTAGCACACAGTACGAGATGCATCCTGCTTTAGTGTACGAGCCCCCCGGTGATTCCATTCATACCATTATTGCTTTCCCTGGTTTGTCTGTTCATGGGTACAGGGATCATCGGATGGATGCGGTTGCTAGAGCATTTTCATACCTGGGTTTTCGAGTGATCGTTCCGTGCGTTTCGGATATTGAACAGCTTATCATTCACCCATCGACGATCAGTAAGTTTGCAGCGTTAATTGAGGCAATTGCGACTCATTCAGAATTGAATCCAAATCACCGTCAGCTAGGTATTTTCTCAGCTTCATATTCAGGCGGGGTTGCGCTACTGGCCGCTTCGCATCCACAGATCTCATCCTCCATAAAAGCGATGTGTTTAATTGGTACATTTGCAGATTTTAGGAATGTCATCCGATTTGTCCTGGATCAGGAGGAAATCGACGAATATGCACGCTTTATTTTATTGCGGAACCTACTTTTTCAGAGCGCATATCGAAATCCAGAAGTAATTCAGCTACTTGATATCGCGGTGGCAGATAATGGTTTTAAGAAAAAAAAACCATTGCTGCCTTATTCGTTACAAAATACTTCTAAAGAAGCAGCGCATTTCTTTTGTCAATTATTGGAAGACACCTTTTTTAGGCATCGAGTAACCCAAAGTGCTTTAGAAGAAATCGATCGAAGAGAACATTGGTTAAATCGATTTGATTTAGATAAGCAGCTTACGCATATCGATTTTTCAATTAGTTTGATACATGGGTATCATGATCAAGTGATCCCGAGTCATGAATCTGTTTCCTTGCATAACCAGCTCGCGCAGTTGGGTAAAAAAAGCCACTTGATATTAACGACGTTACTCGATCATGGGGATTTTGTTCTAAATAGAAATTTTTTTATCGAGCTTGATAAGCTTGCCCAAGGATTAGGTTTTTTTGTGCATGAATTATGTGAGAGCGCAAGTTAAAGGTAAAAATTTCGATGTCATTTGACCGCAAGGATGGAGAATGTTCCCCATCCTTGCCGGCTTAGTTAGCTTACTTTATATCCATACAGTTTGCATAATATGTCACAGTTGCTGGCCAATCTGAAAATATTCCCAAGATACCGACCTGCTTGGTAAGTACATCTAATAAAACATATTGATCCCCATCTTTATTAACAACGCTATCAATGGTTTGATAGTACCAATCACCATTTGTAATTAGTGGAGGGGAGCGTTCGATGGTCCAAGTAATGATATCTAAGCCTGCTTCTTTGGCAGCTTTAGCATATACTGAAGGAACAATGCGGTTATTTTCTACCGTCACCAATACCCACATAGGAGGAGCAATAATTCTGACGCCTTGTGAAACGAGATCCGGCATACTCGGGTTCCAACTAGCAGAGTTTTGAGGATCAAAAGTAGGATCGTCGTACCGACCATCTAGATATACCGCTTGCGCTCCAAATTCAGATTCATTCTGAATCCAATAAAGTACATCACTTAAATTAAAAGACTGAGGGAAAACTTTCTCGGGCTTAATCCCTAAAAGCTTATATTCATCGATTAACTTTTGTGCGTAATCTTGCTGTGTAAAATCTCCTTGAAATGGCATGGGAACGCTGGGTGCTTTGAGTTCAGGCGTCATTTTTACACCTAATTGCTTAAAAAGTTCGACGCTTTCTCGATGGGTGAGTAGGGTACCTTTACTTGCATACAAATCAGTTCTCCAAGCTGGGGTTCCACCCAAATAGGCCTCAGGAGTTTTAGCAGCAGGATTGCTTGCATCCATTTTACCGTTGAGCATTTTAAATTCTGCAAGTGTGATATCGCTTGTGCAGCATTGTGCGGAGGCCGGTTTAATAATTTCTCCCGTTATTGAGTCAATCTCAGCAGGTGAAAAAGGAACTGAGCATTTAGCGGCAAGCTCGGGAATTGCGAGAATGTTAGTCGTCGTGTGTAGGTCACACTGAGAATGGCGACAGACTAACTCACGATCCTGTGTAAATGTTACATCGCATTCAATAATGCCAGCACCCATTCGAGCCGCTGCTAAATAGGATTCTTTAGTATGCTCAGGGAATTGAAGGGCTGCGCCACGGTGACCGATTGAAAATTCGGTTTTTCTCGATACTTTGTTGGCACATGATTTTAATTTATTTTTTAAGGCACCTTCACTCATATCATCAACCAGAAAAAATGGGCGAGGTACTAATTGAATATTGGTTTTTTTAGTTTCACTCACTTTTACTTGATCAATGTCTTTCTGACTGTGATCCGATGCAGCAAGTGAATTTTTTGTTACCATAGTAAAGGTAATTGAAAATAACATGCAGGATGCAATGATTGCCATGGTTCTTTCAAAATCCATGAGATTCTCCTTTTCTAAAAAGTAAAGCGATTACAAGTTAAAACGAATGGAAACAGTGCACTGTATAAACACTTTAGCTTTGGTTTATGTCTGAACAATTTCAGCTTTGTTAATTTTTTAAGAATAGAAAATCTGCAATCACTGGATGAACTAACGAAAAGTGAAAAAGTATTGATCAATGGGAACTTGCTAAAAGAAACGATATTGTGTGCGTATTGTCGGTGTAGCAGACAATTAGGAATTAATGGCTGATACGATAAGCGCACATCTAATCGACCACACAGGCATGCAGGTATATCAAAACTTCCGGATGGCTAGGATAAGCACACTTACCCCAGAAATAGAATTGGGGGAGCTAAATTGAGCCGTTAGTCTGGTTAGGATAGCTAACCAAGCTATTTTCATCGAAATGATATGAAGATACGAAGAAAAAACAGGTACCAGTGTAAAGTGAGTAGTATACCCACAGAGGGAGAAACCACTGGTACCCAGAGCAACAGAAGGGAGGTACTTAGTACACACCATTATACAGTTGAGTGTTACTGCTTCATGACAGTCAAGCTGATTTCTTAGTTTTTTTGTTACCTCACAAGATTGTTTCTAAATTGCTTACAGCAATCTGCGTTGTTTTTTGATCAAATCATAGTTTTCTTGGCTTGAGACCCTCCACTGCTAATAGCAGTAACTTTTCGATACCGACACTTTGATAATTAGTCATCAAATCATCAAAAAAAATTAATCGAGGTGTTATCAAACTGTCACTTTTTGAAACTAAGTTTGCTGTATCGAAAATTACATTAAAAGTGGAGGTAATATGAGTAGCAAGCTGCATCCCGATAGTAAGCTCAAAATTAATGACATAACCCGTAATGAGAGCAATAATCCATCGATGATGGAAATCATCGAGCAAAGAAAAATATCACGACGTGAATTTCTCAAGTCATCCGTGACTGCAACGGCAGGAATCACCACAATGACCCTCTTGGGAACTGCAGCGATGGAAAGTATGGCAAGTTTTGCTGAAGATATTTCTAAGCATGGCCTACTTTTGGGTTTTAACCCAGTAAGCCCTAATTTGCAACCGATGATTGATGGAATAACAGTACCAGAGGGTTATACAGCAAGAGTATTGATATCCTGGGGTGATTCCATTAACGATAAACCTAACTGGGATACGGTTTCAGCAATGGATGAGGAAACACAGCTCCATTGTTATGGGGCACATACGGATGGTATGCATTTCTTCCCCTGGCCAGGGCAAGCTGGAAACCAGCGTGGATTATTAGTGAGTAATAGTGAATATTGTGACCCCCCATTAGTCAACAATATCACCCCTGCAAGCGATTATGCCAAAGTTCCGATCACCCTTGCAATGGTTCGTACTCAGCAAGCTGCGCATGGTGTCAACATTATCATGATAGAAAAGAAACGGAAGAAATGGTCACTTTCCCGTAATTGGTATTTTAACCAGCGCATCACAGGTAACACGCCTTGTGTTATCAGTGGTCCAGCGGCAGGGCATGAACTTATGAAGACTGCTGAAGACGCTACCGGTAAAAATGTACTGGGTACATTGAATAACTGTTCACATGGTTATACCCCTTGGGGAACCTACCTAACCTGCGAAGAAAATTGGAATGGCTATTTTTCTAATGAGAGTGGTGATGTCATCGGTGAATTAGATCTTGACCGAAAACTTAACATTCTCAAAGGCCAGTCTCGTTACGGTGTAGTAAAAGGTGGCTTTGGTTATCGTTGGCACGAGGTGGACGAACGGTTCCGTGCTGATCTGCATCCTCATGAGCCGCATCGTTTTGGTTGGGTAGTTGAGATCGATCCACGCAATCCTTGGGATAAGCCAATAAAGCGCACTGCACTTGGGCGAATGAAACATGAAGGTGCTCAAGTTGTGGTTGATCGGCAGAAGCACGTTGCTTTTTACATGGGCGATGACGAACGCAATGAATATATTTATAAGTTTGTCTGTGCCAAAAAATGGAATGGCAATCCGCAGGTGACCGATCCCGATATGCTTGATAAAGGTACGCTGTATGTTGCGAGATTTAACGCTGATGGCAGTGGTGATTGGATGCCGCTGATCTGGGGCCAAAATGGATTGACTCCTGAGAATGGCTTTGGCAGTCAAGCAGAAGTGTTGATTAAAACCCGTCAAGCAGCAGATCGTTTAGGTGCGACGATGATGGATCGACCTGAATGGGGTGCAGCGCATCCGGAAACTGGCGAAGTCTATATGACACTGACCAATAACAGCCGCCGCGGCAATACTCCTGCGTCGAGTAATCAAATTGATGGTAAGAGCAATGCTGGCAGCTCCAATCCTTCGGTAGACGCTGCTAATCCACGTCCAGATAATGACTACGGCCATATAATTCGTTGGCGCGAAGATGATGCAAATGTTACCGCAACGCACTTTTCTTGGGATATTTTTGTGCAATGTGGTGATAAAAATTCAGCCAAGGTTCTGGGAGCGAGCTACAATCCTGCAGGGTCCGATGACTATAAAGGGAATATTAATGGTGATGACTACGGTGCGCCAGATGGATTATGGTTCGATAAAGACGGTCGCTTATGGATTCAAACCGATCAACAAGGCGATGCAAAAGGTGATTGGATCAATATCGGTGGTAATGTCATGATGTGTGCTAATCCACAAACCGGTGAGACCAGGCGTTTCTTAACCAGCCCACCCAACTGTGAAGTAACGGGTGTGGTGACCACCCCTGATGGTCGCAGTATGTTTGTTGGTATTCAACATCCCGGTGAAGATTGGAAGATCAACTTTACTGATAATTCAACTTGGCCGGACAACGGATACAACGGCCCTACCACTTTTACCGGCGCTGTCGTATCTAAACCGCGTTCATCGGTGATCGTGATTACTAAAGATGACGGTGGTGTCATCGGTACTTAAGCACGCCACATTTAATCGTTCAAGTTGCTGAGGCTCATAATTTTCGATTTCATCATGAGCCTCAGTAATGGTTTATCAAACTCACTCCGATTCAGAGTCGGTTTTATTCAAGAGTTTTCTAAAACTTAATTTTGTTTTAAAACTCCACTTTTGATGACCAAATACTAAAAGAATTACTTCATATAGCTAGATTCTATAGTACCTCTCAATCTTATTGAGGCACTATAGAATGGTGAAAGAGCTAATCCCTATCGACACAAACAAAATCAATACGACTATCTTCTACTGTTGCATCCGGCGCGCCAGCAGTTTTCTTTTTGGCTAAGAAGTAAAAGGTATGTTGGTTAGTCCCAGCAGTGCCATTAGTTGTAGTCAATCCCTTGAACGAAACGTTTGTACTGACTGGTTGTGTATTAATATCATCTACACCACCATTATCGACGAAACCAAGGGTGCGTTCTTGAGTTGCATTAGTACCGGGATTTGTACTATTTCTTGTGATTGTAAACAAATATTGCTTTTCAGCAGCAGCACCTGGATTTGTAACATCTGCACTGGCAACAACCAAACAATCATTGGTTCCAGAAGTGCCATTAACTGTATGTATTTTGCTTATTAAAGTAGTCCAAAGAACATTATCAGTAAGGACAACATCAGTGACTGTTCCAGCGCCATCAACTTCATCATTTGCAGCAAAAACTTGAATGGATAATAAACTCATACATAAACTTAATAGTAGTTTCTTTGAAAAGCTATTTTTCATGATTGCTATCCTCCACTAAGTTGATATTACCTATTGGTACCTCACATAGAATCAATGTGTTACTACATAAAAAATTCTTATTATAAGGTTTTGTCATTATACCGAATAAATAAAGTGAATGCTATAGCTCAAAATCCACGATTTATACTTGTAAATTAGAGTAACGCCTTGCTACACAACTGATTCAGTAGAATTTATTGCGATAAGAGTTTTCACCATTGAGGTGATGAGATGAGTTGGAGCATTGGGAGTTTGCGCAAAAGTCTTTTGACTAGCAAATGAATGAGAAAGGATGAAGCCATCCCCTGTCCTTGACGATCAAAATTGCTTAGTGCAAGTTTACGTAAAAAGAAAAGTTAAGTGAGCCAATCGTGAGTAAATTGACCCTGACCTTTTGCTGGGGTCAGGAAGTTGGTTGATTAAATAGGATGTTATAAACGAAGTGAGACGGGTACCAGTGCGGATGCGAATATGAAACAGACAGGGGAAAAGCACCGGTACCCAGACCAAGAAAAGGGAAGCACTTGGTAGTTATCATTATACGGTTGAATATTACCGCTTCATGACAGATTGGTAGATTTTCAAGCGATCTTAGCCGTCCCAGCAATTTCTCTAAATCATAGCGACTGATCATTCATTCTTATCCTTGATTAAACTCCCTTTCTGGCGTGATTGACATAAAAATGTAACATTCGCCCAGTACGATACTAGCAATTCTAAGTAGCTTGTTGGACCACATTCATAACGGAAATAATCGATTTAGTGCTGCCAATACTGAGCAGACCATTATCGATTTTCTGCTACCAAGTGAAACAATCCCAGTTGAGGTTTTTTTGCAATGCTATATCTATTGAAAAAATGTTTTGAGGGACTGCTGACATTAATTGGGCTGAGTATCATTACGTTGTATGCCCCCACCGTTACTGCAGACAATTTGGAGAATTTAGCGAAATCACTCGCAAAAATTCGCGGTGAAGTCGAAGAGTTGCAATCTCAGTTGGATTTAGAGAAAGAAAACCATAATAGTCGGATCGCTTCTCTCTCATCTCAATTAGCAGATTTGAGCGTAGAGGAAAGACGGCAGAAAATCAGCATAGAAAAACTGCAGCAATCGATTGAGAAATTAACTGCAGAATCTAAGCAGGCCGAACATTCTGGTGATAATTTAAAGCCAAGCTTGATTCTATTTTTGGCTGAATATAAGCGATTCATACAAGCAGGCTTGCCATTTAAGATTGAAGACCGGCTTAAAGCCATTCAAGAGCTAGAAGACAATCTCAACAATAAGCTTATCGATCCTAAGAAGGCGGTCAATCATGCTTGGTCACTGCTGGAAGATGAGGTGCGGTTAAGTAAAGAGAATGGTATTTATCAGCAAACGATCGAGTTAAACGGTGAAAAGATACTGGCGGATATTGCCAAATTGGGAACCATTTTTCTTTATTTCCAAACGCGTGATGGGCGGTTTGGTATGGCGCAGCGCACTGAAGGATCGAGTTGGAAGTTTGTTTCAATGGATACTAAGAAAGATAAAACTCAAATCAGTCAGCTTTTCGATGCATTAAAAAAACAAATACGCCAAGGTTACTTTGAGTTACCGAATCCTTTGAAAAAATTATGAAACCATTTCTTTTAGTCGGGTTGTTTTGTTATTTGATTTCCACAGCTTGGGCGCAGGAAACGACGCCTGAAGTGTCGCAAGCAACGGAAACAATTACTACTGAACCTGCTTCGGATAAAAAAACGAATACCAATAATCCAGGCAAGGCAGCATCAGCTAAGAAAAACACAACCTCAGATTCGAAACCCGTTAACCTCGAAACTGCGTATAAAAGGGAGTATGCCTTTCTGGATGCGCAGAAGCGAGAATTGAAAGCGCAGTTGGATAAATACAAAGCCAGTGCCAATAGCAAAGAACAAGAGCTGATTCGAAAAATTAATGTGCTGGAACGTGAATCTGTTTCACGCTCGGCAAAAATCGATCAGTTCAATAGCCAAATTGTAGAAGCTGAGCGGGCTCAGGCGGCGGTGAGTGAGCGCAACGATGCTTTGGAAATAACCTATGCTCAGTCGGAACTGACCTTGAAACAGTATGGGATTGAGATGCCCCCTCCAATTAAGGAAGGAAAGGAAAATGATCTAGAAAAGACTACTTTCTTATTACAGCAAGGCCTTACGCTGATTCAGAAATTAGGAGAAATACAATCTAAGGCAGGGAAGTTCTTTTTAGAATCCGGTAAGCAAGCAGAAGGTTCTATTATCCAGTTAGGTAATATTGCTGCGTTTGGTATCAGTGCGGATGGGGGAGGAGCCTTAGTTCCCGCTGGAAATGGTGAGTTCAAAGTATGGAAAGAACCTGCAGCAGAGATTGCGACCGCCTTGAATAACAATGAGCAGCCTGATTATTTGAAGCTATTTTTGTTTGAATCCCGTACTACTGCGATTGACGAAACCCCTGATAAAACAGTGCTAAGCATTATTGAATCAGGGGGGTTGATTGGGTGGGTTATCGTTGGCCTGGGTGCTCTCGCACTTTTATTGGCTTTCATTCGCGCCTTTTTGTTACGGAAAAATAGTACGGATAATAGGCAACTAGCCGACCGAATTATTGCACTTATCGCTGAGGGGCGTTTGGCCGAAGCCAAAAAGATATGTGAGAGTGGCGGATCTGCCATTTCTCGTGTTTTGGCCTCCACGCTTCGTCATCTTAAAGATGATAGAGAGCATATGGAAGATATTGTGCATGAAGCCATTCTGCAAGAAGCGGGTCCATTAGATCGGTTTGGTTCGGCGATTATGGTCATTGCTTCGGTTGCACCGCTGCTCGGTTTATTAGGTACAGTCACTGGAATGATTACAACATTTGATGTCATCACTGAATTTGGAACAGGCGATCCCAAATTACTTTCAGGTGGGATTTCAATTGCTTTAGTGACGACCGAATTGGGATTGATCGTCGCAATTCCAACACTAATGCTTGGTTCCTTGCTTAATGCTTGGGCAAGGAATATTCGACGTGATATCGAACACTCTGCATTAAGGGCAACCAATGCCTTTCTAGGTGGAAAATCGGGTAATTCAGTCGCGACAGATCCTGGGGCTGGGAATGATCCTGAAACTCAGTCATTTAGATTGCAACCACAGCCAATCTAACCGCTGGAATAAGGTTGGCGCATGACATTGAGTGAGATTGTTAGTCTTGTTGAAGAATTATTTCAAGCCGGAGGGCTGGTCATGCCGCCCTTGTTTTGCTGTGTGTTATTACTGTGGTACGGCCTTGGTTATCGCTTCTGGGTTTTAAAAACACCCAAAAAAATGGGTGTAAGGGACTTACTCAGTTTTTATCGTGAGGGAAAGTTTCGGGATGCGCAAAGTATTGTCGAGCAAGCCATTCAAAAGGGTGTGGCGCTAAAAAAAAAGCAGAGCCAGTATCTTTCTTATCAGCTTGATGCAGCTTTCTATGAGTTTGAGCGTGAGATCGCAAGATTCTCTGTTTTAGTCAAAATTATCGTGATTATTTCTCCCTTGTTAGGCTTGTTGGGAACCGTAATCGGAATGGTTGAAACATTTGATTCGTTGGCTAGTATGGCTTTATTTACTCAAACGGGCGGTATAGCCGGTGGCATCTCTCAAGCCTTGTTTACAACTCAAATGGGATTGGCAGTCGCAATTCCAGGGTTGCTCGCACATAGTTTTTTGAGCAGGAAACAACAGCAAATCGAGAAGGATTTGCTTCAAGTTAAAAAATTGTTATGTAGGTTGACTTAATAAGATAGATATTCTGAATAAGATCACATTATGAGATATAGCGAACCGCCTGAAACTGAAACAGCGATTGATATGGCACCGTTGATCGACATTGTATTCATTTTGTTGATTTTTTTTATGGTTACCACAACCTTTGTCAAAGATATGCAATTAGAGCTAGAACGACCTAAAGCGAGTAGCGCAGTTTCGTCTTCTAGTAAAGCCATTCGATTATTCATCGATCGCAATGGCGATACTTATATGGATGGTGAGCCAGTAAGAATCTGGCTTATTCAGAGCAAACTCAGAGATTTATTGAGCACTTCAACAAATAAAGTGGTGCTAGTCGTTACGGATGAAGGTGTTCCAGCCGGTAAGTTGGTTGAAGTTGTTGATCAAGCACGCTTGGCTGGGGCGCAGAGTGTCGGTGTAGCTACACGCAAAGAAGCTGGATAAATAAAAAATGAATGGGGTATTTGCATGATAAAAAAACCAATGAATAAGCATATTGCAGCGACGATATCGATGCTGATGGGGCCAATTTTAGTCTTCGGTATGGTAATTCTCATGAATAAATTTGCAGATTCATTAGATAAAACGCCTGCGCAAGAAGTTACCGAGATCAGTATGGTAAAACAGCCTCCACCGGAGCCAAAGCAAGAGATCAAGAAAGTGGAACCTAAAAAACAACCGGTTCGTTCTAATACCCCTCCTCCCTTTAAGGGTCTGGGTTCTTCTTTGTCAGGAATCGATCTGGGTTTATTGGGTTTCGATAATGGTGGTATGACTGGCGTTGATGAGAGTTTGCTTGGCAAAACCGGTAATGCGGTTATGACAGAAGATCTTGTCGATGTTCCTCCAAAACCTAAATCACGTAGTTCTTTTCGCTATCCTCCCGCAGCAAAAAAGAATGGGATAAAAGGTTATGTTGTTCTTTCTGTTTTAGTAGATACCGATGGGTCGGTCAAACAAGTACAAGTGCTGGAGTCTAATCCAAGCGGTGTTTTCGACGATGCGGCTTTGCAAGGGGTTCGGTCGTGGCAATTTGAACCCGCCAAGTATAAAGGGGATTCCGTTAGGGTTTGGGCTAAGCAGAAAATTCGCTTTGATTTATCTTAAGAATAGAAAGCTAGGTGTTTGATGATGCTCATAGCTACAAAGCGAGCCCTAATCGTTGCTATTGTTCTGATTAGTGGTTATTTCCAGCCAGCCTTGGCGAAGGAAGAAAAACCACAATCTGATGATTTTATCGAGTTAGCAGCTATCATGCTTAAGGATGGCCACTATGATCGCGCATTACTAGCACTGCAAAGCGTCAATCTAGATGACGAAAAAACCGACTTAGCGCGCTTTTATACCTTGCAGGGTTTGGCCTACATGAATCTCAATGATTTTGACGCATCCAAAGATAGTTTTCAGACTGCGATCAAGCATGGGCAGAAAGATCCACTTATTTATGCTTATCTAGCCCAAATTCATTTTTCACTTAAGGATTATCAAGGTGTCCTCAACGTCATTGATAAAACAGGTGAACATAAAAGTAAGAACCCCGCGTTGACATCGATCCAGGCACAGTCCTATTGGCATTTACAAAAAACTGTGCAAGCCATCGAAACACTGAATAAAGGCCATCAGCTTTTTCCAAGTGATTATCGTTTTTTGAAATTGAAAGTTTTTTATTTCGTGCAGCTTCAGTTGTATCAGGAAGCTGCTAATCTAGGCCGAGAATATCTTGCTCGCTCGAAAGCCCAAGCAGAAGAATATGTGGCGATTGGTAATGCATTAAGGCTCAGTCGAGAATTTCAGGAGGCCCTTAAAATCATGGAAATAGCACGGCTGAAATTTCCAGATAACGAGGTAGTCGCAAAATTGCTTGCACATATTTATCTGGATCAAGGCATGCTGAATGCAGCAGCACATATCCTTGAGCAGGCGGCACGTATCAATTCAGATTTATTGTCTGAGGCTGCAGAAGTTTACCGTCGTGCGGGACGTTTGCATAAGGCTTTGATGCTCAATTCAGGAATCAATGATCAAAAAGTTAAACTCAAGCAACGATTATCGATTCTGCTCGCCCTTAAACAGTATGATCAGGCAGCCAGTATGGAAGCGAGTTTATATCGTGTCGGCTTGTTTGATGATCAGAGTATTCGTTATGCGCTTGCCTATGCGCAGTTTTCCAGCGGACGATTTCAGCAAGCCAGCAAGCACCTCGATTTCTTAACAGAACCCGAGTTATTCAAAAAAGGCATTGAATTACGTCGTCTGATGGAAGTCTGTAAAGAAGAGCCCTGGAAATGCGCTTAAGTTAGGTAGTTACTTAGCTTCACAATCGTGTATTGGCAAAGAATCGGTTTATACCTGACACCGTAATCGCGGTCATTCATCTCCACCACGCTGCTAAGCCAGCATTCTTATTTCTGTCACATTAATTTAACAATCCATCAGTAGTATTGGCTTGCTTTAAGTAGGTCAGTGCGATTTGCCCTGTCTACTCTCGCATCAGCTAAATCTCCTTTTGCATAAATAAATTCCGGCTTTTAACCCTAATAGACCACTGTACTCGCAGTAATTTAATCCTGAATCCGTGACTTAAAAGGTCATCCACGGCCGCAACGCAATGATTTAAAACGCTTATTCTGGGATAATACCGCTATTCTTCCATTCACCCGGCGAGTGATTCATGAAGCGGTTTATCCTGGAGCAATCTGAAACTGAATTTTATACCAGCCATTCTGGATTAGCCTTGGTCGGTTTATGTTTGAATCAATATGGCCAGCTCAATCAGGCGCTGGAAAAAGGTATTCCGCTACGGCACGGTATTGCTCACGCCGATATTATCAAAAGCTATATAGGCACCCTTAGCCTGGGCAAAAGCGACTTCGAAGCCATCGAAAACCATCGCGACGACGACTATTTCAAAGCCGCGCTCGCCATTCATCAAGTACCCTCCAGCGCCCGCCTCAGACAGCGGCTGGATGAACACGCCGACGCCTTATTACCGATCATTTATCAAAGCAACATCGATTTCCTGACTCATGCCCAGGTGCCCGTGACGCCGTTAGCCACAGGCCATGTCGCGTTGGATATCGATGTTTACCCCATGAACAACGAAAAAACCTGCAAAGAAGGCGTCTCCCGAACCTACAAAGGTTTTGACGGCTACGCCCCGATTGCCCTCTATCTGGGTAAAGAGGGCTGGTGTATTGGTAATGAACTGCGCGAAGGCAAGCAGCATTGCCAATACGAATTCCGCTATGCGCTGGAGCGCGGACTCGCCGCCGCGAAACGTTTGACGACTTTGCCTTTGTTGGTCCGGCTGGATGGCGGTCACGACGCGCTCGACAATCGCATCGACTTGCACGAAGCCGATCAGGTCGATTTCATCATCAAATGGAACCCGCGTAAACAAGATGCCGACGCTTGGCTGGCCTACGCCGAACAACACGGCCAGTGGATCACACCGCGCGAAGGCAAACGCGTGGCCTTGTTCAGTGTCATGGAGCAACACACGCGCAACGGTAAAACCTATACCTGTCGCCGGGTCATGCAAATCACCGAGCGCACCATCACGGCTCAAGGCCAAGCCCTCGTGCTACCGGATATCGAAATCGAAGGCTGGTGGACCAGTCTGCCGGTGGCCGATTACGACGATGCCATGGTTATTGCCCTCTATCGCGACCATGCCACCGCTGAACAATTCCACAGCGAATTCAAGACCGATCTGGATATCGAGCGCCTGCCATCCGGCAAGTTTGCCACCAACGACCTGATCATGAGCCTCAGCGCCTATAGCTACAACATCCTGCGCTGGATAGGCCTGATCGGCTTGCTGGGCGAACAAAGCCCGGTCAGGCATCCTGCCAAGCGGCGGCGTATCAAAACCGTGATCCAGGAACTGATGTATCTGGCCGCGCGACTCATCCGTAGCGGGCACCGGCTGAAGCTGCGCTTTTCACAGATCTGTCCCGGTTTCATCGCTTTTGAATCCACCTACGCTAAACTCGCCGCCGGCTAGCGACTGATCGCTCTGCCATCGATAGCACAACGCCGCAAATTCACAGTGGCCTGGGAATCCTGCGCCTAAAGTCCATCAAATTGAATCATGTAGGGAAAATATTCCAGATAATACGCTGCATTTCTAGCCGTTAAACTCGATTGCCCGGACCACACTTTTAAATTCAGCGAATTTTGGAAGAGTATGACGAATAAAAGGTCTGGCAATATGTGGAGTCACGGATTCAGGGGAAAATTATGAAAAAATTGTTGCTGGTGAAATAATAGAGTGTCCATACGGGCTAGATGCTAATGGATCATGCCTTGATGAAGGTGATGACGGTATCTGGTAATTATGGCGGTTACTTTTTTGTAACAAAAAACCAGAGTAAGTTTTTTATCTGATTACACTCTTCCAAGATTCTTGGAATGTACTACTAAAGTAACCTTCTATAAGATCGATTCCATCTCATTACAATATAGGAGACAGGAATCGATCAAAAGTCCTGTTATTTATTCATACTGTAATGACCCAGTAATTTCCTGCTCAGATATTATTCTCCAATATATATGATCAAGTAGCCCAAGGGAATCTCACCTTCAGGCTCTCCCGCAACGGTACGTGAATCTCTCGATTCATACCGCTCCTATCGTTCAATCATTCCGGCCTAGGTGATATGCCAATGGGCAAAGCAGTCTGGCTGTCATTTATACAAATAGCTGCAACAGTATAGAAATAATTTCACTAACTTAATGATTTGTACAATACTCTGAAATTCTTAGCTGTAATAACCTGCATTTATAACTGGATCAACCTGCATTCAATGCGATTTTGAGCCAGTAATAACTGCATCTATCCACCCCCGCAAACCAGAGATAACTGCAAATGAACCTGCATTCAATCTAGCTGACCTGCATTTATCGGTGCAAACCAGGAATAAATGCGACGGACAAAAGATCGTCAATCCTGACAGTGTTTTCAAAAAATGATTTTTTGCACTTGATTACAAGCAGATATTCACGATCCATCTCCTTTGTCATTTTCAGAAGACGACTGCACCAATCAATGAGGCATAAAGCCTGTTGTGCATACGGCGTCGTAAATTCCCTAATTTATGCGACAATCAGCGCAAGCAAAATGGATATACCCGCGTGTATCCATATCCTCGAACTCAGAATTCTCTCGAATCAGACATCCTGCGGGTTGCCCATTTGACGATCAAAAGATTGGCGAATCATGCCCATGACGTAGGTGTAGCGGCTCGCGTTTCAAAATGATTGTGTTCGCTTCGATACCGTTTTTGGCTCACAGTAATTGCAAATGACGGGGCACTCATATGCTCACATTATCTGCAAATGAACTTGCATTCAATAAGCAATTCAGCCGGGAAAGATCGTCGAATTCTTACTTTGATTGCCTTCCTTTCTGCGGTCGCTCTGCTCCCTGCGCGTCATGTGGACAACGTACAGCGTTGTGCGGGCTATTGCAATATAAATTTCTTAGGACTTCTCCTGGCTTTGCCACCGCCCTCCTTAAGACGTGAAATCACACCCCTCCCGACCGGGCAGGCTACGCCATTAGTAATACGGATGGATTTCGGATCGTAATCCAGCACGGGATCGATAATCGCGCAACTGCCACCAGGCTCGTCATAAACAACGTAGCTCAGTGTCCATGTAGCTGGGTCGAAGAATGCCTCAATACAGGGTTTCATCTGCTTTCTCTTCCTAGCTCAGTGCGAGTTAAGCGTAGTCACATCCGCACCCTGGTGCGTGCACATGTTTTTCCAGGCCAGTTTCTGGTTGAAGCGAACGCATTGCTTGATCCCGGCCTCGCACCATTTTCCCATGTATGGCAGGGACAGAAAGAATCAATTTTTCTGTCGAGCTTCCGCATGCCAAACAATCCGGGTTAGGTGTGTCGATTGAATGACGTATTTCAAATTGAAATTTGCACTCTGTACATAAGTAGTCATAAGTTGGCATTTATAATCCCCATATCCAAAATACGTTAAAACGTGACCCCCGGGTATGACGAGTGATCACGTTTCAGGTTTTTTCTCTCATGCAAATTACGTCCACATCATCCATCATGCTTTTATACGATCTACAACGCAAACAGGCCAAACCAGGAGGATATCCGTCACCCGCTGCGTTCACGTAGCGATATTTTGAAAACAGTGTTCACTGTTTAACTCCTTAGACTCTACAATTCTTGACAGGGGTGACCACTACTCCTGATACTCTCCAGAGAGTATAAATATTAAGTTACTTGGTCTACTGAACAGAACCTCCCTCCAACTGTCGGTATTGCTGTTCATAGTGACTGGCTTTAACCTGATTTCCAGTTTCTTTGGCTGCCTGGATCGCATGTAGAATTGCATTGCGGCGATTGGGCGTGAGTTTCAATGATGCTTCCAGTTCTTCCAATGCCGCTGCTGGCTGTTTCAGCAGCAGCAGCATTTCGCCGAGCAGCTCCCGTGCCGGAATGATCGCACCAGGAGTGACGTTGTCTTTCTCGGTTGCATCTTCCAGATCAGCTGATGCTCGCATCAATTGCAATGCCTCATTGGTCCGATTCTCAGCTGCTGCGATCCAGGCGGCAACGGCCAGGCGCTGGATTTCAATTTGTTCGGCGTAATAGTCCTGCTGCGCGGTCCGATCAAGATCACGTAGTACCTCAAGTCGTTTCAGGTGTTTATCTGCTTTCGCAATGTCACCGGTTCTCGCAGCGCCGATGGCTTTAGCGAAATGAGTCAACGCTTCGCACCAGCCAGATTGCTGCCATGGAAAATCTGTTGGATAAATCTGAAGGTTAGCAGCTTCCTGCCAGTTACTGCGCTCGACGGCATAGCGTGCCGGAATGGCGGCATAGGCATAGGCTGTAGTAGTATTTTGCGGCTGTACGTTATCGGTAGCTAATACCTGTTGCACAATGGCGTGAGCTTTTTCTGTTTCACCCAACTGTAGGTACGCATAAAGCAGATAATCCAGAAAGTGGATACGCTCGTCCCAGTAGTTGGCCGATGTACCATGCTGTCGGTCATGATCCTGCGCAATCTGATAGGCTGCCAGATTGGATTGGATCGCTTCCTGCCATAAACCCAGCCGAATGAAAATGTGAGACGGCATGTGCAGTGCGTGCGGTACGACGGGAGCAATTCTGGCATAGGTTCGTGCAGCATCCAGCCCAAGCTGCGCAAGCCCAGGGTAATCAGTACTGTGTATGATGTAGTGAATTACACCGGGATGCTGTGGCTCATTTTTCATGACTTGTTGCAGTAGCTGCAGGGCTTGCTTCTGTTTGGTAAAGTTTTTGTCATTGTACGAAACCCCAGAAAGCAGTGATAGTGCGTAAAAAACAGTAGCTTCATTATCAGGATACTGCTGGTAGATTCGTTCCATAGCCTGCTGATAGGCTCGTCTTCGGTTGTCGTAGCTATTGTTGCTGTTACTGGCCGAATATAAGGTAGCAATTGCATCCAGATAAGCCTGTTCCCGAGCAGACTTGATCGTCAGGTTTCGTGCCTTTTCTATAGCAGCGCGTCCTCTTTGTGCTTCATCCGGCGTTGGTGTAGTTGCCCATATCTGTTGGTAAAGACTCATTGCAATACCCCAGTAGCCCATGGCGCAGTCGGGATCGGTAACTGTAACCTGATGAAAAGTTTTTTCCGCTTCGCTATACCAGAATGAATGCAGCATTGCGACTGCCTGGTTAAATTGTTCTTGTGCAGCAGGGGTGCAGGATATTGGGAAATGAACGGATCCTAATGGGCTCTGAGCGTGTGTCTTAGTATGATGAGAATTGCTATCTGCGATTGCCGCGCTGGCAGATAGAGAGAAAAATAATACTGAGATAAAAGTTCGTGTCAATTTCATTATCCCGTGTCTCCTGGTTATATTATTGATTTATTGAATGTTTTAATATGCTCATGCGGGAACAAACCAGATTGGCCTTCCCTGTTGCTTTTTAATACTCGGCTAAAAGATATAGAGATATGAGCGTAATACAGGAATCCAAATGCACTGCCTTAAACCTGGAGCGCCACGTTCATTAATGTCAGAAACGGTGCCAGGAGTGTTGATACTAATACTGTACGTTTCCTTATGGATCTCATTCCAGTCTCCTTGGTGTTGCTTTAGGATTTAAGGTAAGCAGACGTAAAACACTAAAGCAGTCAGTGCTTTAGTGTTTTACTCCAGTAAATTTCGACTCAGCCTTTGTTGCTGTTGACAAGCAGGTTGGGTGGAGGGCCGATCGGATCGAATGTTTTCAACAAGGGGATATCCTCTTTGCTTATCCAGCGGATATCCGTATCAAACGTGTTGTGTGGCCCCCAGCTGCCGGTAAATTTCTTACCATCAGGCGTGAAAGTCCAACACATTTCTTCATCCGAAGTATTGATGACATCACCGAGGTTGATCGGTTTTTGCCATTCTCCCTTAGCATCCTGATGTGAGATCCACATATCGTGCCCACCGCGGGAATCCGGATCGATCCGTGTGCTGGTGATGACCATACTTTTGCCGTCTTTCGATACCCCGGTCCAGTGCATGTGGTCACGCTGCGGAGAATTGATTTTCGCCCCCAGGCTCACCGGCTTCTGCCATACACCATCCTTTTTCTCGACTTTCCAGATATCACTCTCTTGGGTGACCCCAGGCTGGCTGTAATTGAAATAAATCAGGCTGTCAGAAACAATGATCGGACAATGCTCTTCGCCGGTCGGCGTATTGATACTGGGTAGTTCCGGCACATCGTTCCAGTTTTTGGCTGATTGCCATACACCATTCACTTTCTGAACGACGTATAAGTCACCTGACAATAAATCACCAGGCTCATATCTTGTGAAATAAATAACATTGCCATCATCCGAGAAACTGGGCTCGAGCTCCCAGGCCGACGTATTGATATTCGGCCCTACAGTGGGATCGATGTCAGCACCGAGATGAACAGGCTCCTGCCACACACCATCCACATTACGCGCCATCCATATATCGAAATTGTAAGGAGTGCCAGGTGATTCGACACTGCCCGCGCGGGTCGAAACAAAAATAGCTGTTTTACCATCAGCACTGTAAGTAATCTCTATTTCCGAACCCGGCGAGTTGATGGGTGCGCCCATATCTTTCGATGCAGCCGGCGGCTCAGTCACTCCACTACCCCCAGATCCATGCATGCCTGGCATGGCATACGACAGATTACTTGCCAGTATTAAAACCGGTAACGCAGAACAATATTTCATAACAGTGCTGTCTTTCATTCTGTCTCTCCTCTTTAGGTTAAATGCAATCTACTTACCATTAGCCTGGCAAGATAAATGGTTTGCATCGAAAAACGTATGGGATTCAAACCATATTTCCTGGTAAATATCTTTGTCAGGAATTCAACAATGTCACCAGAACCGACTTCATCATGCTCTCTGATTTCATTGCTGATCGAACTGAATATCAACCCACCCGCAAAAACTCTGACATCCGGTAATCGGTAGAAAATTAATTCAGTATTCGCCTGAGATTACATAAGAAAGTCACAACTGCACCCAGCACAAGCATCGGCCAATATGGGATAAAAGAGTCATACCATTTTGTACCGATGATGATGGGTATCTCCAGATGGAATTCAGACTGAGATTCATCCGTGCCAGAAAGCTGAAGCACGTATTCTCCTGTTTCATCGATATGAACTTCCTGCGAAATAATCCCTGACTGATAATTTCTAGCGGGAATCGACAAGAGTGGTTCTGTAATTTTTTCACCGTCTTTTCTGGCCAGGCTGATTGCCACCGGTTGTTCTCGTATGGAAGTCGGATACAGCAGATCTACAGTAATACTGAGTAGACCAGGGCCAGGTACTTTGTCACACAAAATAGGGACAACAGACATGGCACTCATCGGATCGTCCGGTATTACGTAATCGACAGGAATGAAATAAGCAGAATACCCGACCAGCAGCGTACCTGATTCGATCGTGCAGGTACCGCCACGAAAACCCTTGGGGTAAGTATCCGACATACCCCCTTGCGAATTTACACGAAACTGCATTCCGATCAGAATGATGCCGGCCAGTATGCAGAGGACAATAAAAAGGCGCTGAATATTGATCGATAAGTTTTGCCAGATTGCGATCATGTTGCCCCCTTTAAAAGTAGACCGATCATTCTCTTTATAAAAAAGATTATACTAATAGTGTTGAGATGGCAAGAGCTAATTAATGAATATTTTGAATTGCGATAGATATTGCTAGCTTGTGGTTCTATCCTAAATCCGTGACTTAAAAGGTCATCCACGGCCGCAACGCAATGATTTAAAACGCTTATTCTGGGATAATACCGCTATTCTTCCATTCACCCAGCGAGTGATTCATGAAGCGGTTTATCCTGGAACAATCTGACACTGAATTTTATACCAGTCACTCTGGATTAGCCTTGGTCGGTTTATGTTTAAATCGTTATGGTCAGCTCAATCAGGCCTTGGAAAAAGGTATTCCATTACGGCACGGTATTTCTCACGCGGATATTATCAAAAGTATCATTGGCACGCTTTGCCTGGGCAAAAGTGATTTCGAGGCCATTGAAAACCATCGCAATGACGACTACTTCAAAGCTGCGCTGTCGATTCAGCACGTGCCCTCTAGCGCTCGCCTCAGACAGCGGCTGGATGAACACGCTGACGCCTTATTACCGATCATTTATCAAAGCAACCTCGATTTCCTGACTCATGCCCAGGTGCCCGTGACGCCGTTAGCCACAGGCCATGTCGCGCTGGACATCGATGTCTACCCTATGAACAACGAAAAAACCCGCAAGGAAGGCGTCTCCCGAACCTACAAAGGTTTTGACGGCTACGCCCCGATCGCCCTCTATCTGGGTAAAGAGGGCTGGTGTATTGGCAATGAACTGCGCGAAGGCAAGCAGCATTGCCAATACGAATTTCGGTATGCGCTGGAACGTGGCTTGGTCGCCGCCAAACGCTTAACCGCATTACCGTTATTGGTGCGTCTGGATGGCGGTCACGACGCCCTCGACAATCGTATCGATTTAGACACAGCCGACCAAGTTGACTTCATCATCAAATGGAATCCACGTAAACAAGATATCGACGCCTGGCTGGCCTACGCCGAACAACACGGCCAGTGGACCACACCGCGCGAAGGCAAACGCGTGGCTTTGTTCAGCGTCATGGAGCACCACACGCGCAACGGTAAAATCTATACCTGGCGCCGGGTCATGCAAATCACCGAGCGCACCATCACGGCTCAAGGCCAATCCCTCGTGCTACCGGATATCGAAATCGAAGGCTGGTGGACCAGTCTTGATGCCGCTGAATATGACGACGCACGCATCATCGCCCTCTATCGTGACCACGCCACCGCCGAACAATTTCACAGCGAATTCAAAACCGATTTGGACATCGAGCGCCTGCCGTCCGGCAAATTTGCCACCAACGACCTGATCATGAGTCTCAGCGCCTATAGCTACAACATCCTGCGCTGGATAGGCCTGATCGGCTTGCTGGGCGAACAAAGCCCGGTCAGGCATCCTGCCAAGCGGCGGCGTATCAAAACCGTGATCCAGGAACTGATGTATC